>Ga0210040_10000378_pt1 | contig 75220 bp, 61 predicted proteins | sample CryGeyCG12114_NA_FD_185462 | JGI IMG/M metagenome (GOLD analysis project Ga0210040, IMG submission 185462) | Groundwater microbial communities from aquifer - Crystal Geyser CG19_WC_8/21/14_NA (SPAdes) (version 2) | ecosystem: Environmental > Aquatic > Deep subsurface > Groundwater | place: USA...
CCGCTCCCGCCCCCGCCCCGACCCCCGCCGAAAGCGAGGAGCCTGCCGCCGCCGAAGCCGCGCCGGCCGCCGCGCCTGCCGAGGCCCGCAGCGAAGCCGCCGCCGAAGCGGAGCAAGCCACGCCCGCTCCACGCCGCTTCACCCCGGTCGCACGGCCCGAGGCCAAGAAGCCGGAGAAGAAGCGCGAAGAGCGCGGCAAGGCCCCCGCTACGCCCGCCGGCAAGCCCGATCGTACCGATCGTGCGGACCGCGACGACAAGCGTCGTGGCGGCAAGCTGACCGTCAACCGCGCGCTCAACGATGACGAAGGCGCCCGCGCCCGCAGCCTCGCCGCGCTCAAGCGTGCCCGCGAGAAGGAACGCCGTGCGCATATGGGCGGCGGATCGAAGCAGCGTGAAAAGCAGGTGCGCGACGTCGTCGTGCCCGAGGCGATCACGGTGCAGGAACTCGCCAACCGCATGGCCGAGAAGGGCGCGGACCTGGTGAAGGTGCTGTTCAACATGGACATGGTGGTCACCGTCAACCAGACGATCGACGCCGACACCGCCGAGCTGCTGGTGGAGGAGTTCGGCCACCGGGTCACCCGCGTGTCCGAAAGCGATGTCGACATCGACCGGAGCGAGGAGGTCGATCCGGAAGAGACGCTGAAGAGCCGCCCGCCGGTCGTCACCATCATGGGCCATGTCGATCACGGCAAGACCAGCCTGCTCGACGCCCTGCGCGGCACCGACGTGGTCAAGGGCGAGGCTGGCGGCATCACCCAGCATATCGGCGCCTACCAGATCACGACAAAGGGATCGGGCAAGGAGAAGGGGCAGAAGATCACCTTCCTCGACACGCCGGGCCACGAGGCGTTCACGCAGATGCGCGCCCGCGGCGCCAACGTGACCGATATCGTGGTGCTGGTCGTGGCCGCCGATGACGGGATCATGCCGCAGACGATCGAGGCCATCAATCACACCAAGGCCGCCGGCGTGCCGATGATCGTGGCGATCAACAAGGTCGACCGCGAGAACGCCAACCCCCAGCGCGTGCGCGAGCGCCTGCTGGAGCACGAGGTGGTGGTCGAGAAGATGAGCGGCGACGTGCAGGACGTGGAGGTCTCGGCCAAGGCCCGCACCGGCCTCGACCAGCTGATCGACGCGATCAACCTGCAGGCCGAACTGCTCGATCTCAAGGCCAACCCCGATCGCGACGCCGAGGCGACGGTGATCGAGGCGCAGCTCGACAAGGGCCGTGGCCCGGTCGCCACCGTGCTCGTCCAGCGCGGCACGCTGCGGCGCGGCGACACCTTCGTCGTCGGCACCCAGAGCGGCCGCGTGCGCGCGCTGGTCGACGACAAGGGCAAGCAGCTCAAGGAAGCCGGCCCGTCCATGGCGGTCGAGGTGCTGGGCCTTGGCGGCGTGCCCAATGCAGGCGACCTGCTGAGCGTGGTCGAGAACGAGCAGCGGGCCCGCGAAGTGGCCGAATACCGCCAGGAGAAGGCCACCGAGAAGCGCACCGCCACCGCGCCGGCCAATCTCGACGCGATGTTCGCCGGGCTGAAGAGCGACGTCATCGAGTTCCCGCTGGTGGTGAAGGGCGACGTGCAGGGCTCGGTCGAGGCGATCGTCAACGCGCTGCACAACCTCTCCAACGAGGAGATCAAGGTCCGCGTCCTGCATTCGGGCGTGGGCGCGATCACCGAAAGCGACGTGACGCTGGCGGCGGCCTCGAAGGCGCCGATCATCGGCTTCAACGTGCGGCCCAACGCCAATGCCCGCCAGCTGATCACCCGCGACAAGGTGGAGATGAAGTATTACGACGTCATCTACCAGCTGACCGAGGAGATCTCCAAGGAGATGGCCGGCGAACTCGGGCCGCTCCGGATCGAGAACGTCGTCGGCCGGGCCGAGGTCAAGCAGGTGTTCCCGGCGGGCAAGCGCGACAAGGCCGCCGGCCTGCTGGTGGTCGAGGGCGCGATCCGCAAGGGGCTCCATGCGCGCCTCACGCGGCAGGACGTCATCGTTTCCGCCACCACGATCGCCTCGCTGCGGCGCTTCAAGGACGACGTGGACGAGGTGCGCGCCGGCATGGAATGCGGCGTGGTGCTGACCGACACCAACGACATCAAGGCCGGCGACCAGCTGGAGGTGTTCGAGGTCGAGGAGCGCGAGCGCACGCTCTAGCATTTCGTCGAAAGTGGTACTTTCGACGAGTTTTGCGGGGCGGTTCGGGAATCGGGCGAGCGGTATGCGCTTGCCCTACCTCGGGCGTGCGGCTCGGCGTGATGGCGCAAGCGCTGCGGCGAGCGATTCTCGGCTGGCCACCGCCTGGGGGCCGGTCCGCGCTCCGGGCGTTTCGTCGTGACGCGCTACGCCGCGTTGCTCGGCTCCATCAATGTCGGCGGCAACCGGCTGGCGATGGCCGATCTCAGGGCGGCTCTGGAGGCGGAAGGCTTCGCCGATGTCGCCACCGTCGTCGCCAGCGGCAACGTGCTGTTCGACCATCCTGGCGAAGCGGATGCGGCGCTCGAGCAGCGCATTGCAAGCGTGGTGCAAACCCGTTTCGGGATCGATACATTCGCTGCCGTCCGCACCAGTGCCGAGCTGGAGGCGGTGCTGGCGGAAAGCCCCTTCGCCGGTGAGAGCGAGGACAAGCGCGTCCACGTCCACTTCCTCGAACGCCAGCCGGCGCCGGAAGCCTTCGCCAGGCTTCTGGCCGACCATGAGGGCCGCGGCCCTGAACAGCTTGCACCCGGCACGCGCTGCCTCCACACCGATTACGTGAGCAATGTCGGCCATTCGAAGCTGAATGGTGACTTCATCGCCCGGCGGCTCGGCCGCCGCGGCACCGCGCGCAACATCCGCTCGATCCGGCGGATCATCGAAGCCATGGACCCGTAGATGCCCCGCCAGCCGCACACATCCGAAGATTCCTCGGTCCGCCTGCTCAAGGTGGGCGAGCGCGTGCGGCATATGTTGAGCGAGATCCTCACCCGCCAGCAAGTGCACGACGACACGCTGAGCGCGCACACCATTTCCGTCACCGAAGTACGCATGTCGCCCGACCTCAGGCAGGCGCGCGTCTATGTGAAGCCGCTGCTCGGCGGGGACGAGGAGGCGGTGCTCAAGGCGCTGCGGCAGAACACCGCCTATCTCCAGCGCGAGGTGGCGGGCCGGCTCGGCCTGAAGTTCGCGCCGCGCCTGCGCTTCCACCCGGATGAGAGCTTCGAGGAGGCCGACCGCATCGAGCGCCTGCTCGACGATCCGCGCGTCGCCCGGGATCTCGACAAGGACGATTGACCGGACCTGCGCCGCTGCCGGCCGGGACCTTCGCTGGCACCGCGGCGGCCATCGCCAGTGCTCTCGCGCATCCTCGGCCGCTGGTCCCGCTGCGAGCCGCCGCGCCTCGCCTCGCCGACCGAGCTGTTTTCGCGGCCACTGCTCTCTCGCCTCTCTGGCGCGCCGGCCTCGTTCCAGCGCTCTCGCGCCGCGCGCGACCCAGCTCCACTGCTGACTCTCTCGATCGGGGGTCTCTCGCGCTGCGATGCCAGCGCCGTTCCTGCTTCGCGGGCGCTCCTCCCTCCGCCGTCAGCGCTGCCTTCGCAGCGGGGGGCGCCCGCCCGCCCGCGCACCGCGCTCCGCTGCCAACGCTGTCCTCCCGTCAGGGCCCCCCAAGCGCCACCCCCGCAAGCCGCTGACCGAAGCCGACGCGCACGGGATGAAAGGGCGCCCGCCCGCCCCTATCTAGGCGCCGCATGAACGAAACTGTCCTGATGGCGCTGGCGCTGATCCCGGCGCTGGTCATCGCCATCGTCTTTCACGAGGTCGCCCATGGCTGGGTGGCGCTGATGCTCGGCGACCCGACGGCGAAGGAGCGGCGGCGCCTGTCGCTCAACCCGATCCGCCATGTGGACCCGGTGGGCACGCTGCTGGTGCCGGGCGGGCTGCTGCTCGCCGGGCTGCCGGCGTTCGGCTGGGCCAAGCCGGTGCCGGTGATCAAGAGCCGGCTCGACAATCCGCGCTATGGCATGATGGCGGTCGCCGCCGCGGGGCCCGGCACCAACCTGCTGCTGGCAGTGGTCGGTGCGCTTGCGCTCGGCCTGCTGGCGGGGGCAGCGGCGCCGGAGGGGGCGGAGCCGGCCGCGCTGATCGGCCTCTTGGCGCAAGGGGCAATGCCCGATCTCTCGACCGGGCTGGGCTTCGCGCTAATGGCGGTGCTCCAATTCATCCTGATCAACATCTTCCTGGCGCTGTTCAACCTCCTGCCGATCCCGCCCTTCGACGGCTCGCACATCCTGGAGGGGCTGCTGCCCCCGCGCGCGGCCCGCGCCTACGAGCGGCTGCGGCCGCTCGGCTTCCCGCTGCTGTTCGTGCTGCTGCTGGTGATCCCGTGGCTCTTTCCGGGGCTCGGCATCGTGGAGAAGGTGGTGCTGCCGCCGGCGATCTGGGCGCTGGAGCGCTATATGAGTCTCGCCGTGTGGGTGGCGGGCCTTTGACCCGGCCGCAGCCCCACGGCTGGCTGGTGCTCGACAAGCCGCCCGGCCTCGGCTCCACCCAGGCGGTCGGCGCGGTCAAGCGCGTGCTGCGCGAGGCGGGATATGGCCGCGTCAAGGTCGGCCATGGGGGCACGCTCGACCCGCTCGCCGAGGGCGTGCTGCCGATCGCTCTGGGCGAGGCGACCAAGCTTGCGGGCCGCTTGCTGGATGCGAGCAAGGCCTATGCATTCACCGTGCGATTCGGCGCCGAGACCGACACGCTCGATACGGAAGGGCAGGTCGTCAGCACGAGCGAGCGCCGCCCGCCGCGCGCGGCCATCGCCGCCATCCTCGAGCATTTCACCGGCGAGATCGACCAACTGCCCCCTGCCTATTCGGCGCTCAAGGTGGACGGCCAGCGCGCCTATGTCCGCGCCCGCGCCGGCGAGGAGGTTGTGCTGGAGCACCGCCGCGTCACCATCCACTCGCTCGCGCTGGCCGGCACTGCGGCAGGTGGCGGATCGCACCCGCCGCTCGCTTCCGCCTTCGCCACCACCGCCGGTCGGCCCGACCCCTACGACCCCGCCGCGCCGCTGGAACTGGCCGAAAGCGTCACGCTGGTGGCAAATGTCAGCAAGGGCACCTATATCAGGTCCCTGGCGCGCGATATCGCGCGGGCGCTGGGCACGGCGGCTCATGTCACATGGCTCAGGCGCACCCGGGCCGGGCCGTTCGGCGAGGCTCAGGCGATTTCGCTGGACAGGCTGAACGAAATCGGCAAGGGCGCGCCCCTTGAAGACCACCTCCTGCCGCTGGAGGCGGGGCTGGACGGTATCCCGGCCCTTTCCCTCGATCCGGAGAGCGCGCAGGCGGTCCGCCAGGGCCGGGTCCTTTCCGGGCTGCCCCATCCCGACGGGCTCCACCTCGCCACGCACGGCTCGACGCCGGTGGCGCTGATGGAGCTTTCGGGCGGAACGGCGAAGGTCGTCCGGGGCTTCAACCTCATCGATACCGCGGAGTAAGACTATGTCGGTCACGGCCGAGAAGAAGCAGGAAATCATCACCGACAATGCCCGCCAGTCGGGCGATACCGGTTCCCCCGAAGTGCAGGTCGCGATCCTCACCGAGCGCATCCGCAACCTCACCGAGCACTTCAAGGGCCACCACAAGGACAATCATTCGCGCCGCGGCCTGCTGATGATGGTCAACAAGCGCCGCACGCTCCTCGCCTATCTCAAGAAGACGGACGTGGAGCGCTACAACGCGCTGATCCAGAAGCTGGGCCTGCGCAAGTAAGAACACTGTGAGGCGGCCCCGTTGCGGGCCGCCTTTTCGCATCAGGGTATCGCCTGTTGGCCGGCCGATCTGCCAGGGCCCCGCGCGATACTCGCCACCATAGAGAGGCATTGCGGTGAAAAGCCGGGAACCCGTTCCCCGCCTCGCGTGATGCATTTCCAACGGGTCATCCTTCGCAATTCGGCGAAAGGGGCCTTGGGGCACGACAAGGCCCCGCACCGGACCGGGACGGCATCCCCGGCAGGCAAACCCGCCAGCAATAGGGCCGGCGGGTCGAAGGAAACTCGAATGTTCGACACCAAAACCGTATCGCTGGAGTGGGGCGGCAAGACCCTCACTCTGGAAACCGGCCGCATTGCGCGCCAGGCCGATGGCGCCGTGCTGGCAACCTATGGCGAAACCGTGGTCCTGTGCGCCGTCACCGCCGCGCGCAGCGTGAAGGAAGGGCAGGATTTCTTCCCGCTCACCGTCCACTACCAGGAAAAGTTCTCCGCCGCCGGGCGCATCCCGGGTGGCTTCTTCAAGCGCGAGCGCGGGGCGACCGAGAAGGAAACGCTGACCAGCCGCCTCATCGACCGGCCGATCCGCCCGCTGTTCCCGGAAGGGTTCTACAACGAGATCAACGTGATCGCGCAGGTCCTTTCCTATGACGGCGAGACCGAAGCGGACGTCGTGGCGATGATCGCCGCCTCCGCCGCGCTGACCCTGTCGGGCGTGCCCTTCATGGGCCCGATCGCCGGCTGCCGCGTCGGCTTCGTCGATGGCGAGTACGTGCTCAACCCGCAGACCGACAAGGCGCTGAGCGAAGGCCGGCTCGACCTGATCGTCGCCGCCACGCACGACGCCGTGATGATGGTCGAGTCCGAAGCGAAGGAACTCACCGAGGAAGAGATGCTCGGCGCGGTGATGTTCGCGCATGACGAGTGCCGCAAGGTGATCGGCGCGATCATCGACCTGGCCGAGCAGGCGGCCAAGGAGCCGTGGGAGCTCGCCGTGGCCGCGGACAAGGCTTCGGCGCTGGAGGAACTGCGCGGCGTGATCGGCGAGGACCTCGCCGCCGCCTATCGCATCACCGACAAGCAGGACCGCCAGAATGCGGTCAACGCCGCCCGCACCAAGGCGCGCGAGCATTTCGAGGGGCTCGGCCATTCCGATCCGTCCGAATATCTCGGCAAGCTGAAGCTGGTGAAGAAGCTGGAAAGCGACATCGTCCGCAAGGCAATCCTGAAGGACGGCACGCGGATCGACGGCCGCCGGGTGGACCAGGTCCGCCCGATCGAGTCGATGGTCGGTTTCCTGCCGCGCACGCATGGCTCGGCGCTGTTCACCCGCGGCGAGACGCAGGCGATCTGCACGACCACGCTCGGCACCAAGGATTCCGAGCAGATGATCGACGGGCTGGAAGGCCTGACCTACCAGAGCTTCATGCTGCACTATAACTTCCCGCCCTATTCGGTCGGCGAAGTGGGTCGCTTCGGCGCCCCGGGCCGGCGCGAGATCGGCCACGGCAAGCTCGCCTGGCGCGCGCTGCACCCGGTGCTGCCGTCCAAGGAGGACTTCCCCTACACGATCCGCGTCCTGTCCGACATCACCGAGTCCAACGGCTCGTCCTCGATGGCGACGGTGTGCGGCGGGTGCCTGAGCATGATGGATGCGGGCGTTCCGATCGAGCGCCCGGTCTCCGGCATCGCCATGGGGCTGATCATGGAGGGTGACGATTTCACCGTCCTCAGCGACATCCTTGGCGACGAGGATCACCTTGGCGACATGGACTTCAAGGTCGCGGGCACCGAGGCGGGCATCACCTCGCTCCAGATGGACATCAAGATCGCCGGCATCACGCGGGAGATCATGGCCAAGGCGCTCGATCAGGCCAAGGAAGGCCGCGCGCATATCCTGGGCGAGATGACCAAGGCGCTGGGCACCGCCCGCACCGAGCTTTCCGCCCATGCGCCGCGCATCGAGACGATGCAGATCGACAAGTCGAAGATCCGCGACATCATCGGCACTGGCGGCAAGGTGATCCGCGAGATCGTCGCCGAGACCGGCGCCAAGGTGGACATCGACGACGAGGGCATGATCAAGATCTCGTCCAGCGACCCTGCGCAGATCGAAGCCGCGCGCGCCTGGATCTCGGGCATCGTGGAAGAGGCCGAGGTGGGCAAGGTCTACAATGGCAAGGTCGTGAACATCGTCGATTTCGGCGCCTTCGTGAACTTCATGGGCGGCAAGGACGGTCTCGTCCACGTCTCCGAGATGAAAAACGAGAGGGTCGAAAAGCCGACCGATGTCGTCTCCGAAGGCCAGGAGGTGAAGGTCAAGGTGCTCGAGATCGACCAGCGCGGCAAGGTCCGCCTGTCGATGCGCGTCGTCGACCAGGAAACCGGCGAGGAGCTGGAGGACACCCGTCCTGCGCGCGAACCGCGCGAGCCCAGGAGCGACCGTGGTGATCGCGGCGACCGCGGTGATCGTGGCGGACGCGGCGGCGACCGCCGGAGCCCCAGAGGCGAACGCGGCGGCGAGCGTGGTGGCGACCGCGGACGCGGCCCGCGCAGCGATCGCGAGGGCGGCCGTGAACGCAGCGGACGCGAGGAGCAGGGCGGCGGCAATCCCGACCACCTGCCGGCCTTCCTCAAGGAAGACTAAGCGCTTCGGCGCGCGTCAGTGCGAACAGGAGAGGGGCCGCGAGAGAGATCTTCGCGGCCCCTTTTTCTGTGCCGAAAGGAGACATTGCTGTTCGGCGACGTGGCGCCGTTTCCACGCAGGCGCTATCGCTTGGGGATCGGACGGCGGGGGCTCGGATCGAGGTGGAGGCGCAGGCGTGACTGTCTGTCGCCGGGCCCTCGCTCGGGCGATCGCGGCCGTTTACCTTTTGTTAACACCTCGCGAAGATAGGCTCTGCGGCGGTGCAACTTGGCGAGACTCCGATGGCGGGTGACGGGCTTCAGACACGCGCCGCGGCGGCGCGGCAGGCGATCCTCACCCGACTGCGCCGGGACTGGCCGGAGAGCGTCGACCTGGAGGCGCGACACATGGCGCCATTGCTCAGCGAGGCGGAGTTTCTCGATGCTTGCGTTGCGCTGCAGGACGAAGGGCTGATCATGTACGAGGCGCTGCTGGTCGGCGCCGGGCCATCGCCGATGCTCATCGCCGCGGTGCTGACGCACAAGGGTCAGGCTGCGGCTGCATCAGAGCGGTAGGCCCGGGGCGCTCACGCGGGGCGAGACCGATCCGCCGGAGCGCATCGATATCTGCCGCCATCCCCGCGAATTGGCGCAAGCTGTCGAGCCCCGCGGCGCCAAGCTGGCGCTCGGCCCGATCCACGGCCGCGAGCATGCCGATCGGCTGACCGCACCGGTCGCGTAGCGGCAGCCCGGCGTAAAAGCGCATGCCCTGATCGCCGGCGCCCACCGGGTGAGTGAGGCTGATCGGATCGGGGCAATTGCGCTCGACCTTGCCTTCGCGGAACGCGACGGCGATGCTTTGCCTGCATGCGCCCTCGCGACGCCGAGGCAGGGATGGGCTTTCCGCCAGATAATCGACGCTCAGCACGACCGCGTCGCAGTCGAGTGTGCGCTGGACCAGCCAGGCAAGCTCCTGGAAGCTGCTCACCCCTTGAGCGGTGCCGTGCGGTGCGGCGAACTGTGCCTTCTGGAGCATTGCGGTCATCAGGCTTCACCCTTCCCGTGCGACCCTTCCCGTCTACCGCTCCGGCTCGTGGCCCGACATTGGGGATTGTCCCTAATCCGGGCTGAATCGCTTGCGTAGGAACGCCTAGACCGGGAACCGAACGTCACGCGGGCGGCACTCAAGGAGGCGCGAGCGGCGATTTGCAACCGAACCACTTCCTCGGCCACGCGGCGGGCATGCGCCGTCGCAAGGGCGCTGCAACGCGCCTGCACAATGGCTGCGAGCGGCTCGAAAGGGGCGGTGGCCGAGCGGGGCGGCGCTGTCTTGTCGGCCGGCGACGCGCGGCCGGTCAGCCGCGCGCCAAGGTCCGGCTCAGCGGACGCGAGGTCCGCCGAAGGGGAGCGGCGGAGGGGGGCGGCGGGCGCCGCGGGGCAGCTGCGCCTGATAGGCCCGGCCGCAATGTTGCACGCAATAGGGGAAGCCGGGGTTCACCTTATCGCCGCAGAAGTGGAAATCGGCCTCGCCCGGGTGGCCCATCGGCCAGCGGCAGACGCGGTCGTTCAGATCGAGCAGGCTGGTCTTGCCGGCGATCTCCGCGCTGGGCTTGGCGGGAACCAGCCGGCGCGGCGGTGCCGGGGGGATCGGCGCCTGCTGGTCGCCGGGGCCCTGTCGCAGGAACCCGCCGGGGCCGACAGACACGACGCGCGGCGATTCGGGCGCCGGAATGGCAGCCGCCTGTTCGGGCGCGGCCGGCTCTTCCTCCATGGCCGTTTCCTGATCGTCCATGCTGTCTTCCGGTTCGTCGGCGACAGGGTTGGCGGCGAGCGGCTCGGCGGCGGGGGTGGGAGAGGGGGCGTCGTCCCTGCTCCTCGGCGCGGGCTTGGTCTCGTTCGCCTTCACCGGCGAGGGGCGCGCCTTGAGGCCCAGCCGGTGCGCCTTGCCGATGACCGCGTTGCGCGAGACGCCGCCCAGTTCGTCGGCGATCTGGCTCGCGGTCGCGCCGCCTTCCCACATCCGGGTGAGCGTCTTGATGCGTTCCTCGGTCCAGCTGATCGTCATGCTCGTCACTCGCCTTCCTGCCGGCGCCTTTCGGCCGCCGCATTCCTGTTACGCACCCGCGGGTGCGTCCGTCTTCTTCCGCGCCGCCGCCCCGGCCCTGCCGGAGGTGGCGGGAGAGGCGCGGGCTTGCCAGCCCCGGTGGCGGCCGATAGGCGCCGGGGCCATGGACAACCCCGCCCCCGAGCACCAGAACAACGCCCTGCGGCCGGCCGGCCTGCCGGCGGCACCGGGCGCCCAGTCCGAATTCATCGACGCCGAACCCGGTTCCGGACGGAAATTTCCGCCCAAGGGCCAGCCGCGGATCACCGGCCTCAACCGGATCGGGCTGTGGTCCCTTTATATGAAGGAGGTGCGTCGCTTTCTCAAGGTGCAGACGCAGACGATCTGGGCGCCGGCGGTGACGACGCTGCTGTTCCTGGTGATCTTCACCGTGGCGCTGGGGCGCGGCGGGCGCGAGATGCTGGGGGTGAGCTTCGCCAGCTTCGTGGCGCCGGGGCTGATCATGATGGCGATGATGCAGAACGCCTTCGCCAATTCGAGCTTCTCGCTGCTGGTCGGCAAGATCCAGGGCACGATCATCGACGTGCTGATGCCGCCGCTGACCGAGGGCGAGCTGATGCTGGGCATCGTGGCTGCGGCGATCACCCGCGCGGTGCTGGTCGGCGCCGCCGTGGCGCTGGCGGTGGCGCTGTGGCCGGACGTGTCGCTTTCCGCCGCACACCCCTGGGCGATCATCTGGTTCGGGCTGATGGGGGCGACGATGCTGTCGCTGATGGGCCTGCTGGCCAGCCTTTGGGCGGAGAAGTTCGACCACAATGCGGCGGTGACCAACTTCATCATCGCGCCGCTCTCGCTGCTCTCGGGCACGTTCTACCTGATCAGCGACCTGTCTGACGGGTTCGAGGCGATCAGCCGGGCGAACCCGTTTTTCTACATGATCTCCGGCTTCCGGTTCGGCTTCCTTGGCCGCAGCGACATCGGCGATACCAACGAGGCGGTGCTGGTGGCGGCTTTGGGCACGGGCGTGCTCAACCTCGTGCTGGGGATCGCGACCTATGCCCTGATCCGCAGCGGGTGGAAGCTGAAGAGCTGAGCGGCGGCGCGGCCGGCTCTGCGGATGCGAGGTGCCGTGAGGTGCCTCTCGCGCATTTGCCGGGCGGGCAGGCGGAGAAGGTGGAGCAATGCGCCCCTCCCGTGCGGGTCATCTGATCGGGATTGGGCGAGTGCTCGGGGCGGCCGCCGCGCCTCCGGAGCGGGGAAATGCCGCAGCCCGGCCGAGGAGCGGCGACAAGGCTGGCGGCCCGATCATTCGAGGAGGCGCCTCGGCCGGCGCCCGGCTCGCGGATTATGCCAGGAGTGGCGATCTACATGCGGCGTGGTGGGGGTGCTTCATCCTGCCACGCGGCGCGTGACCGGAGCCGTGGGATCGAGGGCTCGATCCGAGCTGCGGGCAGGGAACGCGCCCACCGTTGCGTACGGCAGGCTGCGCGGATCAGTGGGTCAGGCTGCGGCGCAGGCGGTAGCGGCCGGCGGCGAAGGCGTCGAACAATTGCGAGACGGAGGGGTGGTCGACCGGGCCCGCCTTGCTATCGTCCACCAGGTTCTGCTGGCTGACATAGGCGACATAAGCCGACTCGTCGTTCTCGGCGAGTAGATGATAGAACGGCTGGTCGCGGCGCGGGCGTATTTCCTGGGGAATGGCCTCGTACCATTCCTCGCTGTTCGCGAAAACCGGATCGATGTCGAAGACGACGCCGCGAAAATCGAACAGGCGGTGGCGAACAACATCGCCGATGGCGAAGCGCGCACTGGCATGGCGTGGGGCCTCGATCCGGCGTCCCGCCTGCGGCGAATAGAACTGCGCTACATCCATGGTTGCGATTATATAGGCAGGCCGCGTTCGGCAGCAAGGTGCGGCGGGCAGACTGTCCCCGGCCGTTGCGGGCCGCACGATCGCGGGGGCTTGGCAAGGCGCGCGGCTTGGGCTAGCGCCCGCTTCCCAGCGACCGGGTGCCGTGGTGCCCATGCGCGCTCTTTTCGCGGAGAGGTGCCGGAGTGGTCGAACGGGACGGTCTCGAAAACCGTTGTGCCCTTACGGGTACCGTGGGTTCGAATCCCACCCTCTCCGCCACATTTCCCCGAGCTCCTGAACCCCTGAGCCGCACTGCGGAAGCGCGGTTTCGGGCCGCTCCTTGCTGCGCCTGTTGCGCCCGGATCGAAGGCGGCGCGAGAGTGTCCGAGAGGTGGAGGGCCAGCAATCCGTGTGCCGGCAGGGGCGGACGGCACCGGAGGGCGGCTGGCGAGGCGAGGTCGTAATCACTTGGCGAAGGGCGTTCAGTCGCCGCCCACGAACCGCTGGCTGACCCGTGCTTTCGTGTTCACCGGCCCTCGGTAAGTGCGGCCCGGTTGTGGGCGCCCTCGGAGGCTATTCCTCCAGCTCGGCATAGTCGAAGTGGGGGCGCAGTGACATCGCGGAGATCAGAAGGGACGTGAAGATCGTCATCACGCCCAGCATCGTCAGCGTCGCACCGAAGGCGGCCCAGTCCGGGCGGGGCAGGGGGAGCAGTCCGGCATCGATCCACGAGACGAACAGCACGATCAGGATGATCGCCCCGACAGACGCGATCGCCGCCCCTGCGAGCAAGCCCTTCTCCAGCCGGAAATGCTCATAGAACCTCGTCAGCAGGGCATTGTCGCGATCGAACCTGCGGCTCCACGAATAGGTCTTCGCCTGCAGCCCGAGGCTGAGGATCTGGAAGCCGACGACGCTGATGATCGTGGCGAAGATGCCTGTGACGCCCGACGCGGGCCGGCCCCCGAACTGGAGCACGTGCAGGAGCACCAGCAGGTGCAGCAGCAGGCCCAAGCCCAGCGCCGCGCTTCCCGGCCACAGGAACAGCTTGTTGGGCGAGTAGAGGAGCATCATGCGCAGGCTCCGCCAGCCGTCGCGAAAGGTGCGCAGCTTCGATTCGCCGATCCGCGGGCGCAGGACGATGGGGATTTCCGCCGTCTCGAGATCTGCCAGCCCGGCATTGATCGCCAGTTCGAGATTGAATTCCATACCCAGGCTGACCGGCCGGATCTTCTCGTAAGCCTCGCGGGTGAAGCCCCGGAATCCGCAATAGACGTCTGTGTATTTCGTGCCGAACATCAGGTTGAGGATGCGGGTGAGAAGGGGGTTGCCGAACCAGCGGTGCAGCCCCTTGATCTGCCCCTGGCCCCCTCCGAGATAGCGGCTGCCGGTGACGAACTCGTTGTTCTCGTCCGCCAGCTTGCCGAGGAACTGTGGGATCATCGTGAAGTCGTAAGTATCGTCGGCATCGCCCATGATCAGGTACTTGCCGCGCGCGCAGGCAAAGCCTTTCTGGTAGGCGCTGCCATAGCCGCGGACCGGCTGGTGCACCACGCGCGCCGACATCGACTTCGCGATCTCGACCGAGCGATCGGTGGAGCCGTTGTCGCACACGACGATCTCGCCATCGATCCCGTGCTTGGCGAAGGTGCGCTGGATCTCGTCGATGGAGACGCCGATCGCGCCCTCTTCATTGAGGCACGGCATGACCACCGACACCAGCGGCGAAACCGGCCTCTGCGGTTCCGTGGCGAGGGCGGCGTCTGTGCTGCCTGGAAGCTCTGTCATGCCCTCAGTTCCCGACATTCTTGTGCCTCGCGTATCGTGCCTGCTTCAACAAGTTGCGCAAGCGGATGATGAGAAATGGGTGAAAGCTCAGCATCACCAGGATTGCGGGGAGCAACCAACTGATTCTCGACTGATAGCGAGGGTAGGGCTTCGAGACTATTCCGGTGATCGCGGCGTTGACCAGGATGGCCACGACGACCACGGTGACCACGATCATCACTCTCCGGCGCTCGTCGGGTTGCGAGCGGGCGGTGGCGGCCAGGAGGGCGATGCCCAGGACCAGGGCTCCGGAGGCGAGCATGATGGCCGTGCGGAGCGCTTCGAGCTGCGCCTCCCAACCGTAGGTCCTGACCTCGCCAGGGCGGCTGTTCGTCTGGTCGAACAGGTTGAAGCTGGTCTGGGTCGTGGGGTCCTCCAGCGGTTCGTCGACCTCGATCATCAGCAACTGGCGCCACCAATTGCCGAGCGAGATCCGAAACTGCTCGACAGGGTGGGACAGCGCCGTTCCGGCCACGAAGGCCCATTGTTCGTCGCGAAGCCGGGCGCGTTGGGGCGGCTCGACAGCCAGGTAGGTGCCGTTCTCGTCTCTGTTCCAGAGGAACGCGTCGGAATCGATCGGCGGATGGATGGGCACCTGGCAGAAGATGCGCTGCGGATCGGCGGCGCACGCCTCGGCCAGGTAACGGGCGCCCGTGCCGTCTTCCAGCAGCCGCGCCATCAGGAACGGCGGTGCCTCGATCCGGTGCTCGAAGACTTTCCGTTCGATGGACCTGTAGAGAGGCCCGGTCGCCCACCCGGCGATCACGACCCCCAGCGCCGCGCCGCACAGCAGCGCGCTTCGGCGGACCGTTCCGCCCGAGACCAGCATGGCGAGTGCCCCGGCGATAGCGGCGGCGGCGAGAACTGGCGGGATGGTCGGGTGAAACGATGCGGCGAGCCCCACCATCAGGAGCAGGCCCATGCGAGCCGTCCAATCCAGCCGATCCGGATAGGCAAGATGGCCCAGCAGCGCCAGCGCACCGAGGCCCGCGAAGACATCCGGCATGGCGAAGGACAGGAAATAGGACAGGCCCGTGCCGAGCGTCAGGCAGGTGGCCAGAATGAGGAAACATCTCGCATGGGCTGCGGGCGCGACCGCCTTGGCCAAGGCCAGCAGGACCCAGGCCGCCGCCAGCGCCTGCAAGACCAGCACTCCCCACAGGGTGGCCCGCGACGTGGCGAGGTAGACGATCGCGCTGTAGGTCGGCGATCGGGCGCCGAAATAGTCCTTGTCGTCCTCGCCCAGCACATTGGCCGCGGCAGGGTCGTGCGTCAGAACGGCCTTGGCCTCGCTGAGAATATGCTTGCCGTAAATGTAATAGGTGCCTGTATCGTGATAGATCGCGACCCGTTGATAGAGCAACGCGGCGGCCGAAAGGATCAGCGCGCCCACGACGAGGAGGAGCAGGTCCGTATATGGCGGCAGCCGCGACTGCCTCCTCTTCGCAACGATCATGCGGCTTGCCCCGTCCTGGCCCCGGGCAGGAGCCTAGTCGGGCGAATGAGGATGCACAATGCGGCGCGCCACAAGCGCCTGGTGCGAGCGCCTGTTCCGGCGATGCAAGGCGAAGGCGACGAGCCATGATGTGGCGGGCAGCGGGGCGGAGGACGGTCGACTTCCGGCTGACGCGGGACCAGGGATGGCTGCTCCGGCGGAGGGACGGGCCGGTGCTTCGCGGGCGGGGCAGGGGATGTGCTCATCGGACCCGCAGGAGCTCTCTCCGGCAGCTGCACGACCGGTCGCACGATGGCAGGCGGCGGTCCACGCTCCGGCCCCGGCAAATGCGAGGATCGACCCGTCGCGGGACGGTCGACGAAGAGGCCAGGCGCTTCTGCTGGAGATTGCGGCGCGAGGTCCGGGACGTCCGGTCTTGCGAGGCGGGGGCGCGGCAAGCCCGCCCTCTCGCGCGAGGGGCTTGCCGGCTGGCGCTCAGCGGATGCCGAGCGCGGCTTTGACCTTGCCCCAAGAGACCAGCTTGAAGTTCTGCGCGGCCGGTGCGTTGCCGCCGTCCTGCGCCACCAACAGCCCCTCGGGATAGAGCGCGCCGAAGGTGCCGCCAGCGAGCGCAATCCCGTCGGTCTCCTCGACCGAGCCGAACTGCCCGGCGGCGATGCGGAACCGCCCGAGCGGCACGGCTTGCGGCAAGGCGAAAACGGCGAAGGCATTATCCCCCTGGCTGGACGCGACCAGCAGGGTGCGGTCCTCCTCGCGCAGCAAGGCGAGGCCCTCGACATCCGCGACCAGATGGCGGTTGTCGACGGCCGCGATCAGCTCTCCCTCGCTCGAGCCCGGGGCGAAGCGCCAGATGCCAGCATCTTCCTCGCCCACATAGAGCGTGCCGTCGGCGGGATCGACCACACAGCCTTCGGTCTGCGTGGCGAGCGTGAGCGTCCGCAGCCGGGTTGCCGTCGGGGCGCCCGCCAGATCGAGGCGAATTTCGTGGATCGCGCCCTCCTTGAGCACGGAATAGGCAAGCAGGGCGTCGCCCTCGCGGTGCAGGCACAGGCCATAGCCCTCGCCCGTGCCGCCGGGCACTGTGCCGAGCGGCTCCAGCGCGGCGCGCTCGGTGTCGAGGCGCCACAGGCGCAGCCGTGCATTCGCCGGATCGTTGCGGTCGCTGGCGACCACGATCACCCGCCCGTCGGCAAGCGTCGCCAGATCGACATTGTTGAGCATGCCCGAAGCGTCGGTGAAGCGCGTGCGGCCGGCAAGATCGTACACCAGCAGGCCCGATTTCTTGTCCGTCGCCACGATCAGGCTTTGCGCCGGATCGGCCGGGTTGCGCCAGATGGCCGGGTCGTCTGCCGCATCCGCATTGGCCGTGCCGACCGGCTCGGTTTCGGCGGCGGCGGTCACCTGCGCGGCCGGCAGGCCCTGCGGCGTGGTGGCGCAGGCGGCGAGCGTGGCCGCGAGCGAGGGAGCGAGGAGCCGGCGCATCAGAAGGCGTACCGGGCAACGAGCTGGAGCACCGGCCCGGCGCGCTCGCTTTCCAGCTCGTATTCGTCGAAGTCGCGGTCGATCTGGTCCGCGATGGTGTCGAACTTGTTGAACACTTCGCGCTTCCTCCCGTCCAGCAGGTTGGAGCCGACCGCGCGGATGGTGAAGCTGTCGCCCAGGCGCTTCTCGACGAACAGTTCGAGATCGGCACCGTAGGTGGTGGTCACTTCCTCGCTCACCATGCGGCCGAAGGCGGGGCCCTGCTTGCGATAGGTGGCGCCGAACGCCGCGTCGAGCCGCCGCAGGTTCTGGATGAAGCCGAAATTGTAGACATATTCGGACTGGCTGTTGAACCGTCGCTCGCCCAGCAGGTCCTCGATCCGGCTGTCGAGCCACGAGACATTGCCGAAAATGCCGGTGTCCGGCAGGCCGAGGAAGCCGAGATCGGTCGAAAGGTCGAACTCGATGCCATAGACCTCGCCTGAGCCCACATTCTGCGGCTGGAGCACGAAGGCGATCACGTCCTCGTCCTCCTCGTTGGCCGAACCCGCGAGCGGATCGCCATTGGCGTCGAGCACCGTGGCCAACTCCACCAGCTCCTCCACCTTGCGGTAGAACAGGTTGACCCCGACCACGCCGGTGCGGCCGATCCGGTGCTCGTAGCCGAGGTCCGCGCCCCAGGCCTTTTCCGGCAGCAGCAGCGGGTTGCCGAGGAAGTCGTTGTCGCCGAACTCCTCCTCCAGCAGGCCGGGGGCGAGGTAATCGAATTGCGGCCGGCGCACCGTGCGCGCGGCGGAGGCGGTGATGCGGCCGCCACCCGTCTCGAACTTGAGCGAGGCCGACGGCAGCAGGTGGTCGAAATCGTACTCGGTGTCGGCCAGGTCCGGAGCGGCGGTGAGGTCGCGGATGTGGACCCGTGTGTTCTCCCACCGCACGCCCGCTTCCCAGCTGAGCGCGCCGTGATCGCCTTCGACCAGCGCATAGAGGTCGCGGCGCAATTCCTCGACATCGCTCAGCCCCCCGGAGGCCTGCTCAAGCTCGCCGAAGTCGCCCACCAGGCCGCCCGGCGTGTCGATCAGCTGGTCCCAGTTGCGGCCGCCCAGCGCCTCGCCCTGGTCCGCTTCGGCGATGTCGGTGTGGCGATCCTTGTCCTGCCACAGCCCGCCGAACACCAGGTTCGTGCTCGGGGACAGCGGGAACTCGTGGTCCAGCGCGAGGGACAGTTCCTCGTCCACATTGGCGGTGGTGACGAACTCGCTTTCCCATTCGGGCTCGTCCGTGTCGAAGTCGATCTCGGTCTCGACGCTGACGACATCGTTGTCGAACCGCGCATAGGCCGCCTTCAGCGAGGTGGTGCCGAGCGACCATTCCTGCGCCAGCTTGCCGGCGAGCCCATAATTCTCCTGGTCGATCTCCTCGATCTGCGCATTGTCGCTCAGGAGGCCGGGCTCGTCGCTGTCCTCCTCCGCCACGGGGCCGAACATCCCTTCGGCCACGTTGTATTCGAAGCTGCGCTCGGTCTCGGTGCGGTCGGTGCGCACGTAATGGCCGCTCAGCTCGAACAGGGTGGTGCCGCTGTCGATGCCCCAGCTGCCGTTGAGGGCGTAATCCCAGCCGTCGCGGATGTCGCTCTGGTCCTCGCGGTTGTCGAATTCCTCGCTGGCATAGGCCGGGTTGTTCTCCGGCGAATCGCCATAGCGGAAGCTTGTCTTCTCCTTGGGATTGTAGCGGCCCTGCACGTTCGCACCCAGCAGCACCCGGCCCGGCCCGAGCGCGCCGCCATAATAGAGCCCGGCGGTCGGCTTCACCTCGCCATCGTCGAACAGCAGCCCGCCGCCCTTCACATAGCCACCGTCGAGCGTGAAGGCATCGCGCAGCACGATGTTGATCGTGCCCGCCACCGCGTCGCCCGTGCGCCGTGCCGAGGACGAGCGGACGATCTCGACCTGCTCGATCAGTTCGGCCGGGATGCGGTCGAGGAAGAAGGAGCGGTCGGGATTGGGCCCGGGCACCCTCTCGCCATTGATCAGGATCTGGGTGTAGCCCGGGTCGAGCCCACGCAGGCGCGGCCCGTCGCTCTCGATCACGTCGGACAGGAAGGTGACGGAGGGCACGCGCTTCAGCGCATCGCCGGCGGTCAGCGGCTCGAAACGCTGGAAGTACTCCTCGTCGTAGACCAGCACCGGCTCGGCATCGTCGCTGCGGTTGCGATAGCCGATCTCGGCCTGGACGACGATCTGGCGGGCCGACTGCGGCTGCTGCGGCTCGTCCAGCTCCTGCACCGCGCTGTCGTTGACCTGCGCCCGTGCGTCGTGCGCGCCGAGGCAGATGATGGCGATGGCTGCCACGCCGCTCGAAAGCCGCGCCCCGAGATGCTTCACTGTGGGTTCCCTCCGTTCGAAGAGGGGCGGCCTAGGGTGCAATCATGAAGGCTTGCGGACAATCACGTGGCAGGTTTGTGACAAACCTGGGTGCGCCAGCCTCGCTGCCCGTGCTGCAAGCGGCGGCCCAGATTGGTGCACCATCCCCGAGCGGACGTGCAGATGCTGCAAGGCACGCTTCCGGCGATCTCCTGCCATGCCGGCCGGGAGGCACCGCCGGAGGAGCGCGTCTTCAGGGCAGCCTCCTGCCGCCCATGCCGGAAGCCGTTGCGCATCGGGCCGTTGGGATTGCCTCGCGGCCCTGCTAGGCGGGTGCCGCGATGATCACGATCAACAACGTCACCGTGCGGCTGGGCGGCCGCACGATCCTCGACCGCGCCTCGGCCGCGCTTCCTCCCGGCGGCCGCGTGGGGCTGATCGGGCGCAACGGTGCGGGCAAGTCGACGCTGATGAAGGTGCTGGTGGGCGAGCTGGAGCCCGACGAGGGCGGGGTGGAGATGCCGCGCCGCACGCGCCTCGGCTATGTCGCGCAGGAAGCGCCAAACGGCACCGCGAGCCCGTTCGACACCGTCCTCGCCGCGGACACGGAACGCTCGCAGCTGATGGACGAGGCCGAGCATTGTGCCGACCCCGACCGGCTCGGCGACGTTCACGAGCGGCTGCTGGCGATCGACGCCTATTCCGCGCCGGCGCGCGCGGCGATCATCCTCAGCGGGCTCGGCTTCGACGAGGCGATGCAGGCGCGGCCGCTCGACAGCTTCTCCGGCGGGTGGAAGATGCGGGTGGCGCTGGCCGCGCTGCTGTTTTCCGCGCCCGACCTGCTGCTGCTCGACGAGCCATCGAACCACCTCGATCTCGAATCGACCTTGTGGCTGGAGAACTTCCTCAAGACCTATCCGGGCACGCTGATCGTCATCAGCCACGAGCGCGACCTGCTCAACAATGTGGTCGATTCGATCCTCCACCTTCAGGGCGGCAAGCTGGCGCTGTACCCCGGCGGCTACGACGCGTTCGAGACCCAGCGCGCCGAGCGCGCGGCGCAGATCGCCGCGGCGAAGGCCTCGCAGGAGGCACAGCGGGCGCGGTTGCAGGACTACGTGGCGCGCAACAGCGCGCGCGCCTCCACCGCCAAGCAGGCCCAGTCGCGCGCCAAGATGCTGGCGAAGATGCAGCCGATCGCGGCGCTGATGGAGGATCCGAGCCTCAGCTTCGATTTCCCCAGCCCCGACGAGATGCGCCCGCCGCTGATCACGCTGGACCTCGCAGCCGTCGGCTACGACGAGATGCCGATCCTGCAGCGCCTCAACCTGCGGATCGACCCGGACGACCGCATCGCGCTGCTCGGCCGCAACGGCAACGGCAAGACCACGCTCGCCCGCCTGCTGGCCGCGCAGCTTGGGCCGATGGCCGGCGAGATGCAGGCTTCGGGGCGGATGAGGGTGGGCTATTTCACCCAGTACCAGGTGGAGGAACTCGCCTCGGGCGATACGCCGCTCGAGCATATGACGCGGGCGATGAAGGGCGCGACGCCGGGCGCGGTGAGGGCGCAGCTGGGGCGGTTCGGCTTCTCCGGCAACCGGGCGACGACCAGCGTGGGCCAGCTTTCGGGCGGAGAGCGGGCGCGGCTGGCGCTGGCGCTGATCACGCGCGACGCGCCGCACCTGCTGATCCTCGACGAGCCGACCAACCACCTCGACGTCGATGCGCGCGAGGCGCTGGTGCAGGCGCTCAACGCCTTCCACGGCGCGGTCATCCTGATCAGCCACGACCGCCACATGGTCGAACTGACCGCCGACCGGCTGGTGCTGGTCGATGCGGGCACCGCCGCCGATTATGCGGGGAGCATGGAGGACTATATCGACTTCGTGCTCGGCCGGAACCAGCCGAAGGCGGAGACGCGAAACCCCGGGCCGAAGAAGGATCGCAAGGCCGCCGCCCGCGCCCGCGACGAGGCGCGCCAGGCCGGCAAGGAGGTGAAGGAGGCCGAGGCCAATGTCGCGCGGCTGCAGGCGCAGGCGTCCACCATCGACCAGGCGATGTTCGAGCCCGCCGCGGCCGAGCCCCCGCTTTGCACGCTGACCATGGGCGAACTGGCCCGCCGCCGCGCCGAACTGACCCGCGCGCTGGAGCAGGCGGAGGAACGCTGGCTCGCCGCGAGCGAGCGGCTCGACCGCCTGTCGGAGTAGGGCCGCGGAGGGGCCCGGCGGCTGGGCTCAGGCCGCGCGGGGCTCCACGCCATGATCGTCGGAGAGGACCATGATGGAATTTCTGCTGATCGTGGCGGTTGCCGGTGCGCTGGCCTGGCTCTGGCGCCGGATGAATGCGCTGGAGCGGCGGGTGGCCGAGCTGGAGGCCGACGCGGCTCCACGCACGCGCCCCGCCATCTCCGCCCGCCTGCAGGAACATGACGGCGCGACTTCGCGGCCCCCTCCGGCGCCTGCACCGCAACCGGAGGCGCTGGCGCCACGAGCCTCCCCTCCGACTGCCGGGCGCCCGCTGCCTCCCGAGCATGAGCTGCCGTTGCCCGCGGCCCTGCCGCCCAAGCCCGGCCGGGCGGAAGCAGGGCGGGATGTGCTCGGCCGCGCCCTGCGCTTGCGGCCGACCTTCGATTTCGAGGAGATCTTCGGACGGCTGCTCCCGATCTGGGGCGGCGGGGTGGCGCTCGCCATTGCGGGCTTCTTCCTGGTGCGCTGGTCGATCGAGGTCGGCATGCTCACGCAATCGGTGCGGGTGGGGCTGGGCTTCGCCTTTGGCGCGCTGCTGGTCGGCGCGGCGGAGCTGGCCCATCGCTTCGAGCACCGGATCAGCGATGTGCGCGTGCGGCAGGCACTGGCCGGGGCGGGGCTGGCGACGCTCTATGCCAGCTTCTACCTCGCGGGCAGCCATTATGGCCTGATCGGCCCCGTGGCGGCCTTCGCCGGGCTCGCCGGGGTGACGCTGGTCGCGATCCTGCTCTCGTTCCGTTTCGGCCTGCCGAGCGCGGTGCTGGGGCTGGTCGGCGGGTTCGCCGCGCCTGCGCTCGCGGGCAGCACCGATCCGAACCTGCCCTTGCTCGCCACCTATCTGGCGCTGGTGACCGGCGGGCTGACCGTCACCGGAGAGCGGCAGCAGCGATCATGGCTGGGGCTGGCGGCACTGGCCGTGGCGCTGGGCTGGGGCGCGACGATGCTGCTCGCCGGCGAGCCCGCAGAGGGCGGCGTGGTCGCCATCGGCGTCTATCTCGTGCTGGTGGGGACGCTGCTGCCCTCGATGATGGGGCAGGGCCCGCTGGGGCGGATCGGGCGCATCGCCGCGGCCGCCCTCGCCACGGTGCAGATCGCCGCTTTGGTCGACCGGACCGGCTACAGCCTGCTCGCCTGGGGATGCTATTTGCTGCTCGGCACAGCGCTGGCGGTGCTGGGCGCGCGGTTCGTGCGCCTGCGCGAGGCGAGCGCGATAGCGGCAGCGCTGCTGGCCTGCCTGCTCGCGGTCTGGCCCGATGCACCCGGCTTCTGGTTCGCGGCCATCGCGGCGGCGAGCGCCCTGATCTTCGCGGCCGTGCCGCTGGTCCATGTCTGGCGCGGCCGAGCGGGGCGGGTCGATTGGGGGCAGGTTGCGCTGTTCCCTATCGCGCTGATCGCCGCGGCTTGCGTGCAGCTGGGCGTTCCCGTGCTGGAGGGGCGCAGTGCGGTTCTGGCGATGGGCGCGCTGGTGCTGGCCAGCCTGCCGGGCGCCGCCGCCTGGCACGCCTGCCCGGAGCGAGGGGCCGGTCTCGCACCCGCAGCGCTGGCGAGCCTCGCCGCTTCGTTCGTGCTGGCGATGCTGGCCGGGCTGCTCGCGCTGCCTGCCTGGAGCGCGCCGCTGGTCACCGCCGTGCTCGCGCTGGCAGCGGCGCTGGTGCTGCGCGGGCGGAGCCTCGGCCGGGCGCGTGCGCTGCCTTGGGGTGTGGCGCTCTCGGGCCTGGTCCTGCTCGCGGCGACGGCCTCGTTCGAGGAGGTGGAGCGGCTCTTCACTGGCTCCCCGGTGCCCGACTGGCTCTCCGCGACCCGCTGGCTGGCGGCGGCGCTGCCGTTCGGGCTGCTGCTGATCGACGAGGCCGAGACGCGCGCGCGCCGCTTGGGCGAGATCGCCGCCGCCCTGCTGGGCTATGGTGCGATGGCGATGCTGCTGCCCGGCGCGTGGCTGCCGCTCGCCATCGCCCTTGCCGTTCTGGGCCTTGCCTGGCGCGCGAAGCACCGCGTGGCGGCGCTGGGCACGCTGCTCGTGATCGGAGCGTTGTGGGCGGCCGAGCCGCTGATCCACTGGTCGGCCGGGGGCGTCGCGGCGCTGGCGGGAGACCCGTTCCTCCTTGGCGACCTGCCCTCGCTAGGCGATGTCGCCCGCTTCGTCGCGCCCTTGGCGCTGGCGCTCGCCGGAGCGGTGCTGCTGGGCGCGGATGGCTCCGGCCGCCAGCGCCGCGCCGCCGGGGTCGGTGCCATCGCGCTGCTGGCGATTGTGGCGCATGTCGCTTTCAAGCAGGCCTTCGCCCTTGCAGACATGGCGCGCTTCGCCGAGCTGGGCCTCGCCGAGCGGACCGTGTGGCAGGCGCTGCTGGCGCTTGCCGGGCTCGGCTTTGCAGCCTTGCCGCAACAGCGGCTCGCAGGCGCCGGGGCGGCGGCCGGGCGGGCGCTGGCGGCAATCGCGCTTGGCCATTTCACCTGGTTCAGCCTCGCGCTGCACAATCCGCTGTGGGCGGAGCAGGCGGTCGGGCCATGGCCGATCGCCAACTGGCTGTTGCCCTCTTACGGAGCGGCCATCGGCCTGACCCTCTGGCTGCGGGCCGGGCTCGCCGCGCAGGCCGTGCGCCTGCGGCCGGTGTTCGATGCGGCGATCATGGTGCTGATCGCGCTGCTTGCCCTCTCGCAGCTGCGGCAGCTGTTCTCGGGGAGCGTGCTGACCGGCCCGGTCGGCGCGCGGGAGGACCTGCTGCGCTCCATGCTCGCCATTGCGGTCGCGCTCGGGTTCCTCGGCTGGGGCGCCCGCTCGGGGCAGCGCAGCTGGCGGGTCGGCTCGCTCGTGCTGATGCTGCTGGCCGTGCTCAAGGTGTTCATCTTGGACGCGGCGGGGCTGGAGGGGCTGGCGCGGATCGCCTCGTTCCTCGCGCTGGGCATCTGCCTGATCGGAATAGGATGGTTCTATTCCCGGCAGCTCGGCGTCCGCCCGACAGGGGCGGGCGATCGTCAGGGGAGCGGCACGGCGCCACCAGCTTCGCCGGCCTGAACGCGGGGAAGCGAGCCGGCGGCGAGAGTCGCCAGCCGATCCGCAGGAGCGCGCACGTGCCGGCGGGCAGCATCCGGCTGGCGCCGCTGATCCGCAGGAGCCCGCCCGCATAGGAGGCCCGGCCGCCGGCTCTGCGATAGATCCGCTGCGCCGAGCCCGTGTCATAGCTCATCGCCGAACCATGCTCGTCCGCTCGGAACGGATCGGGGCAAGGTTTCTCCCGCAGGGTGCCGCTGCGAGCATTGTCTCGAGCGCACAAAGCGCGCCCGGGCTGCTCAAGCCGGCTGGTCTAGATTGCGTCCGCACCAGGGCGGCGCCCGGTTCGCCCGCACCGTCGCCCAAGGCAGTGGCCGGTCCGCAGGCGGGAGGGCGAACGCAATCTCCTGTCCCGCGTTAACCGGACCGTTGCCTTTGGCGGTTAGGCGGGCTGCCGGTTCCACGAAGAGTGCATCGATGACGGCAGCCTTCGTTCTCGGCATCAATATGGTCGTCGCCGGCATCTTCGCCGTGGCGTTCGGTGCGGTCGCGACGACGAACCGCACCGCCCGCGGCGCCGGCTGGGTGGCGGCCGGCTACGCAATGGGCATCGTCGATGTCGCGCTCGAATTCGTGCTGCGCTGGCAGGTCGATCCGCTGGCCCCCGCGATCGGCATCTTCCTCGCCTATCTCGCTGCGCTGACGGCATGTCTGCGCGGTGTGGCGTCGCAATATGGCGTGGCGCCTCCGTGGAAAGCGATGGCGGCGATCTGGCTGGCGAGCCTGGTGGCCATTCCGGTGATCTTCGCGCCCCCGTTCGATTGGGCGGTTCAGGCGCTGCTCTACCAGGGCCCCTACACGGCGATGCAGGGGCTGATGGGCTGGGTCGTTTTCCGCTCGGCGCGGCGCCAGAGGCTCGACCTGCTGCTGGTCGGGCTGAACGTCGTCGCGGCGCTTTCCTATCTTTCCAAGCCCCTGATCGCGTGGATGGTCGGCGGCGCGCCCTCGCACGAGGGCTACATGACCACGGTCTATGCGGCGATTTCGCAGAGCATCGGTTCGGTCACGCTCGTCGCCGTGGCGCTCGTCCTGCTGCTGGTGATGATGCGCGACACGACCGCCGAGATGGAGGCCCGGTCGCAGACCGACGTGCTGTCGGGCGTGCTCAACCGCCGCGGCTTCGACGTCCATGCGGAACGCTTGCTGGCCGATGCCCGGCGCACGGGAGGGCCGCTGACTCTGGTGACGGCCGACCTCGACCACTTCAAGGCGATCAACGATGGCTACGGCCATGCCGTGGGTGACGAGGTGATCGCCCTGTTCGCCGCCCTCTTGCAGCGGTCCGTGGCTGGCGAGGCCGCCGTCGGCCGGTTGGGCGGGGAGGAGTTCGCCGTCCTGCTCGCCGGAGCGGACCTGGGCGCCGCCCGCCTTTATGCGGAGGAGGTGCGCGAGGCGCTGTCGACGCACGCGCTGTCGCGGCTGGGGCTCGATCGTGCGGTGACCGCCTCCTTCGGTGTCGCGCAGATGGTGCCGGAGGACGGCCTGTCGGAGCTCTCGCGGCGGGCCGACGCCGCGCTTTACCGGGCCAAGGGCAGCGGGCGCAACCGGGTGAACCTCGCGCTCGGCGAGTTGCCCGCGGCGCCGGACCCGGCTGCGACGCCCCTCATTCCCCGCCGGGTACCGCTGATCCTCGTGCCGCGCTTGAGAAGAGGCGGCCGCCTGTAGGCCGCAGCGGGCGCTGTTCGGGCCATCCGCTCCCGGCGGCTGGGGAGGGGCGCGAAATGGCTCCGGTCCGCGGGCGGATGCCTGTGCCTGTGCCTGTGCCGGTGCCGCAGCGCAGAGGGTAGCAAGCTTGTCGGAGGCCGGGAAGGCGATCCACTCGACTCGGGGCACCGCTCCGGGAGCGTGTTTGCAGCCCCGTCCGACGCGCCATGTTGAGGCTGCGATCAGCAGTCGCGCAGGGGATCGTCCGTGGAAGCCTGCGATGCGGAGCACGAATGGGTGGGATAGGCTTCCAGGTCGAGCTCGGTCGCCTCGCGCACCACGCTGACCCGGTCGCCATCGTCGCGCATCTCGTACAACTTGCCGAGCGCGAAGGTGAAGGGGCGATGGAGCACCATCATCAGCTGCCCGTCGAACCGGCGGAACAGCATGCCGTGGCCGCTGTCGCGCCGCACCAGCGGATCGAGCTGTTCCCACGGCCCCTCGATGCTTCCGCTGGCGGAGCGGGCGAGCGCCTGCACATAGCCGCGCTCACCATAGCTCGACCACAGCATCAGCAGCGTATTCTCGGCGGTGCGGAACAGTTCGGGCCCGTCGGTGACCCACACGATGTCGCCATCCGGCTGTACCTGCCCGCGTGCCCACGGCGCCTCGTCCGCCCGGAACAGCAGGCGCGGCGGGCCCGCCTGCTTCAGGTCGTCGGCGAGCGGAAAGGCTTCGATCGTGCCAACCGTGTTCTGCACCCATTCGTGGGCGTAGACGTACCAGGGCCTGCCATCGGGATCGACGTACAGCGTGCCGTCGAGCGTCATCAGTTCCCTGGGCGCGATGGGCTCGCCCCCGTCCACCAGCCGATAGGGTCCATCCACCCGGTCCGACACGGCCAGTACCGTGCCGCGCCGATGTGGGCGGCGATTGCCCTCGGCCGGGAGAGCGGCCTCGGCATCGTGGAAGGTGGTGAACAGATAGTACTTGCCCCGCCACTCATGCACCTCCGGCGCCCAGCTGCCGGCCTTGGCCCAGGTGCCGCTTTCGGGCAGGGCGAACACGAGCTTGGGCCTCGTCCAGTGGCGCAGGTCGCGGCTGGTGTAGACCATGGTGCCGAGACGGGGATCGCCCGACATCGCCGCCTCGTTCCGGGTGAACAGGTAGTACGTGCCGCTCTCTGCGTCCGCGACGATCCACGGGTCGTGCAGCTGCATCTGCGGGAGCAGCAGCGGAGCCTCCGCGGTGATCGCCCCGACCTCGTCCTGCGCGGCCGCCGGCGCGGCATTGGCGGTCGCCAGAAGGACCGAGACCATCAGCGCCCGCAATGACATCGGCCTTCGCCTCCCCCTCGACTGGCGACTTGTGTGTCGCTCGGCCCGCCCGCCTCCGGCCCATGAGGGCTTGAAGCTCGCAGCACTGAGGGGAGCATCGCCGCTGTGCCTTGCCGATGCAAGCGGCAGGCGCATGGCAGCACAGATGACGCGGGGTCGAGTGCGCGAAGGGTGCGGCCGCCGAGCGCTCCCGGTGCCGTGAACGCCGATGCGCCCGAGGCGCCCCGATCCGGAAGTGGCGGGAACGGTTCGGTCCGATCGCACGCTACCCCAACCGAGTGCGTCGATGAGCCGCAGGGCAGGGGACCGGCATCTCCCCCACAAGGGCGACGCAAGCCGGACTCCCCCCGCCGGGCCATGATAGCGGTGTACGAATTCCGAGGTTCACGATGTCCGATCGCCTGAAAGTGCTGCTCCAATATGCGTTGCCCAAGCGGCGCCTGACCACGTTCGCCGGCCGTGTCGCCGGGTCGCAGCGAACCATGCTGACAGGGCGGTTGATCCGCTGGTTCGTTGGCCGGTACGGCGTCGACATGAACGAGGCCGCGAATGCTGACCTCGCGAGCTACACCAGCTTCAACGATTTCTTCACCCGCCCGCTCAGGACCGGCGCACGGCCCCTGGCCACGGCCGATTTCATCTGCCCGGTGGATGGCGCGATCAGCCGGTTCGGCGCCATCGACGACCACCACATCGTGCAGGCCAAGGGACACCGCTTCACCACCACCGAGCTGGTGGGCGGCGACAGCGCGCTAGCGGCGCAGTTCCGCCATGGCAGCTTCGCCAACCTGTACCTTTCGCCGAGGGACTACCACCGCGTCCACATGCCGTGCGAGGGCAGGCTCACCCGCATGATCCATGTGCCCGGTGCACTGTTCTCGGTGAACCCGGCAACCGCGCGCGGCGTGCCGAACCTGTTCGCCCGCAACGAGCGGGTGGTGTGCCTGTTCGAATCCCCGGAACACGGACCGTTCGTGATGGTGCTGGTGGGCGCGACGATCGTCGGCAGCATGGCGACCGTGTGGCACGGCGTGGTCAATCCGAAGCGCATCAGAACAATCTCCGAATGGACCTACGCCGAACAGGAGATCGTGCTGGCCAAGGGCGAGGAGATGGGCCGCTTCCTCCTCGGCTCGACGGTCGTGATGCTGTTCCGGCAGGGCACCATCGCCTTCAACCCGGACTGGGCGCCGGAACGGCCCGTGCGCCTCGGCGAACGGATGGGCGACCGCCCGGCCTGAGCCTTTGCAAGCGCGCGCCGGCTCTTGCGGGGGTCGGCCTGCACCTGTTGAGCGCATTCGGCCCGGCCACGTCGGTCGCGCCGGGTCGATGAAGCAGGGGGGCGCTGCCGTCTCTCGCGAGGCGCGCGCCCTTGCTAGGGCTTATGGGGCGAGCGGCTTCCGAACCGGCCGTGTGCCTGTGCACCGAACGGGATGGGATCGGCTTCGCTTGTTGGACGCCGCGCGACCGGTCGCAGCAGGTGAAGACCGCGAACCGTCTCAACCATCTCCGACGCTGGCACCGCGAGCCAGATCGCGATGGGCCGGGCTGGCGACAGGTCGAACCGGTAGGTGTCCGTGTCGATCACCACCGTCCTGTTGGCGGCGGCACGCTCCGAGAGCGCTTTCACGAATGGCGGTTCGCGCACTCGCGCGGCGGAGGAGGCGAGCCCGGCCTACTCCCCGGCCGCGCTCCGCAGCTCGACGGTCGCTTGCTCCAGGCCCTCGCCCTCGACCCGGACAATGATCGGCCCTCCGCCGTTCGGCAGCGCGCGCACGATGGCGAGCGCCAGCCCGTTGAAGGCGGGCCGTTCGTGCGAGGGGAACGGGATGAAGCTGGTGGGGTCGCCATTGTCGGTGGCGACGATCTCGCCGGGCCCCTCGATGGTGAAGCGCAGCGTGTTCCTGGCCCGGGGCGCGACCATGCCGTTCGCGTCCGTCACCCGGGCGGTGATGAACGACAGGTCCTTGCCGTCGGCGGCGATCTCGCTGCGGTCCGCCTCCAGTTCGAGCCGCGCCGGAGCGCCGGCGGTCTGGCGCGTGGCGCTCGCCCATTCCTCGCCCTCCTTGTAGGTGACGACGCGGATCTCGCCCGGCTCGTAGGTGACGTAGTCCCAGCGGAAGCGATAGGCATAGGGCGCGCGGGTGAGGCGCCCCTGCGACTTGCCGTTGACGAACAGCTCCGCCTCGTCGGCCGAGCTGAATACATGGACCGGCGTCACCTCGCCCTCGCGCCCGGGCCAGGTCCAGTGCGGGATGATGTGCGCGAACCGCAGGTCCGGCCGCCAGCGCGCCTGGTAAAGGTAGAAGCGGTCCTTGGGAAAGCCGGCCAGGTCGATGATGCCCGAATAGGAACTGCGCGCGCCATAATAGGGGGTCGGCTCGCCCAGATAGTCGAAGCCCGTCCACACGAACTCGCCCGCATTCCACGGATGCTGGTCGTCGAGCGCGAACACCTTGTCGGGCGACGATCCGAAGTCGGAGGCGAACAGTTCGTAGGCGCTCACCTGCATCGTCTCGGCATCCCCGCCGACGCCGGGGCGGACGGAGCTGCTGACCACGCCCGGCACCGGGAACAGGAACTCGCCCCGGCTCGACAGGGCGGAGGCGCTTTCGGAATGCAGCACCACCTTGTCGGGGAAGCGCTCGCGAAAGGCATCGTACTGGCTGGGCAGGGTGCGGATGCCGTGGCCCTGATAATTGAGGTTGAGCACGTCCATTACGGCCGGCAACGGCATGTCGGCCTTGGCGTAGTTCATCGCGGAGGTGGCGAGGCGGGTGGGATCCTCCTCGCGCACGATCTGCACCAGTTCCCGGCCGATCCGGGCGCCCTCCTCGCCGGTATATTGCTCGCCCACCTCGTTGCCCACGCTCCACAGCACGATGGAGGGGTGATTGCGGTCGCGCCGCAGCATGGCGCGCAGGTCCTGCTCGTGCCAGTCGGGGAAGATCAGGTGGAAATCGAGCGGGGTCTTCTTGCGCTCCCAGCTGTCGAACAATTCGTCCACCACCACGAAGCCCATGCGATCCGTCAGCTCCAGCAGCTCCGGGGCGGGGGGATTGTGACTCATGCGGATGGCGTTGGTGCCCATCTCGCGCAGGATCTCGAGCTGGCGTTCCGCGGCGCGGACGTTGAACGCCGCGCCCAGCGCCCCGAGATCGTGGTGATTGTTGACGCCCCTGATCGGGACATGCTCGCCATTGACGATGAGCCCGCGGTCCGCATCCCACGCGATCGTGCGAATGCCGAAGCGCGTCTCCTGCCGGTCGACGAGCTCGCCGCCTCGCGAGACGGTCGTCACGGCGACATAACGGTGCGGAACCTGCGTCGGCGGCGGGCCCCACAGGCGCGGATTGGCGACGACCGCCTCTCCGGCGACGGTCTCGCTGCCGTTCGGGGCCACGGAAAGCGGGGTTCCGGCGACCCGCGCGACGGGTTCTCCGACGCGGCGGCCCTGTTCGTCGAGCGCGTAGATCGCGGTCTCGACATCGGCCCTGGCCGGTGCCGTGCCGTCATTGTCAATCGTGACCGCCACGCGGACGGTCGCCCGCTCCGGCGAGACCTCGGGCGTGGTGACCACCGTCCCCCACTGGCCCACATGGACCGGCGCGGTCTTGGTCAGCCACACATTGCGATAGAGCCCGCCGCCCGGATACCAGCGCGCCGATTCCGGCGGATTGTCGAGCCGGATGGCCAGCTGGTTCTGCTGCCCGGGCCGCACATAGGGCGTCAGGTCAAGCCGGAAGCTGTTGTAGCCATAGGGCCATCCGCCCACCAGCCGGCCGTTCAGCCAGACGGTGGAATAGGACATCGCGCCCTCGATATCGAGAAAGATGGACTTGCCGGCATCCTCCTCCGCGATGTCGAGCGTGCGGCGGTACCAGCCGATCCCCCAGCTCGGCAGCCGGCCCATCCCGCCATAGGGCCCCTCTTGCAGAAACGGCCCCGCGATGGCCCAGTCGTGCGGCAGGGTGACGCTCTGCCAGCCGCTGTCGTCGAACGAAGCCTGCACATAAGGATGGTCGCCGCCCGGATTGCCCGCCGGGCGGACATGCCGCTTCGCCGGGTCGGCAATGAAGGCGTTGCCGGTGGGCAGGATCCACGACTTGAGCACGGGTTGCCCCGCGCTCTCGACCTGCGCGGCCTCGTCGGGCCGGGCGTCGGCGGCCTTTCCATCCTCGGATCGGGTGACCTCCGGCCGCACGTCGTAATCGAGATCGGCGCCGCTGCCGGCCGGCTCGCCCTTGTGGAAGCGCCAGCCATCATTGATGGAGATGCGTTCGCGCCCCTGCGCCTGTGCGGCTGAAGGCATCGTGGCCCAGGCGCAGGCAAGCAGGAGAACGAGCAGGAACCGCACCGGCAATGCAGCACCCCACGAGCGCGCGGAACTGTGCCTTCGAGGCGAAAACGGCATCAGGTCCTCTCCCTATCCATCGTTATCTCGTTACCGGCCCATCTGTTCGGCTTGCGGGCAGCACGCAACCCCGGTCGAGGCCGCCCCAGTCTATCATCATGCGGGCGCGTCCCGAACCGCAAAGCACGGCCGGCTTCGGGCGCCCACCGGGCAGCACGGGCTCGGAGGCGAGTGACGGCTGGCTTCAGGCGGAACCATCGCGGTGCGGGCCTTGGTCGCGATGGCGGACCCTCGGTCGGCATGCGCGAAACTCCAGAGCGGCGGCGCACGAACGCCACTGGCCCTTCCGCGCCGGGCGATGGCGGGTCTGGGCTCATCCGCCGCCGCGTTGACCGCTGCTCAGCTCACTGTCATCGCGGGAGCGGACCCCTGCTCCGGCCCGCAACGGCGCCGCCCTATCCGCCATAGGCCCGGATGAAGAAAATGATCGTCGTCGCGCCGGTGAGGACCAGGGTCCAGACCCGCACGACCCGGTGCGACAGGCGCTTGCCCACCACGGCCCCGAGCCAGCCGCCCGCGATCGAGCCGACCAGCATAGGCAGGCAGGCCCACCACCAGACCATCGCAAAGGTGATGAACACGAACGCCGCGGCAAGGTTCGCCACTGCCAGCATCGTGGTGCGGATCGCGAACAGCTCGCGCGGGCGGATATTGGCGAGAAGGCCGTAGAGCGCGGTGATGATCAGACCCACGCCGCCGCCGAAATAGCCGCCATAGACGCCGAGCAGCGCCTGCGTCGCCAGCAGCGTCGGCCGGCCGATGGTGACGCGCGCGTGGAGCCAGTCGGCCGCGTGCTTGCCGAACGCCATCACCGCGAAGGCGAACAGCAGCAGCCACGGGATGATGACGTCGAAGGTCTCGGTGGGGGTGAGCACCAGCAGCAGGCTGCCGACGAGCCCGAAGGCGAAGGTGATCGCCGCCAGCAGGCGGACCGACATGCCCGCCACCGGCCCGAGCTCGTCGCGATAGGTCCAGGCGCTCATCCCCGCGCCCGGCAGCAAAGCAAGGTTCGAGGTGGCGTTGGCGATATTGGCCGGCAGCCCCAGCGCGATCAGAGCCGGCAAGGTCGCGAAGGTGCCGCCGCCCGCGAGCGCGTTCATCGCGCCCCCGAGCACGCCTGCCCCTGCGGCAAGGAGGATGGAGGCAATATCGATCAAGCATCACCCGGCGAATGCGGGAGCTTCTGGCCGCACGCGCTTCGCCTGCCTCCCGGAAGCGCGACCTTCGCCGCGATGGCGCGAGCCGTCAACCCGGCGCCCCGTCCGGAATGGCGAGCGCGGCCCGGCACCCCGCGCGAGACTCATCCGCGAACCGCTGACCCACCCGGCGCCACGGCGGGCCGGGGGCGCTGGGGGGCGAGCCGGGGAGGGGTTGTAAGAGACTCCGGGGCTGGGTCGCTGACGCGGCGAATCGACCCCGCCGGCGGGGCGCCACGGCGGCCGGTGGGCGGGCTGGCGCCGCGGATCATGAGAGACCCACGGTCGCGCCCCTGATCGCGCGAACCGCCCGGCTCGCCAGTTCCATGGCGGCAGGGCTGGCGTGGCCGGGAACGTGGGAGACAGAGGGCTACTGCCTCGATTCCCAACCCGCCCCTCGCTGGCACCGCAGCGGGCGAAGGGCGAAGCGGGCGGGCGGGCGGCTGGCGTGGCGAGGCTTGCCGACAGTCGAGGGTGCCGCCGCCAAAGCCGCGAACCGCCCCCTCGCCAGCAACGCGGGGGGAGGAGGGGGCTGGCGGGCGGGCTTGCCGCAAGCGCAGGCTTGGAGCGGCTGGTCCCGGCCCGAAAAGCCGCCACAGAACCGCCGCCCCTCCACGCGCTCGCCGCGCGCTCCGGCCGCTAGCCACCCAGCAGAAGCAGCGCGGTGAACACGACAGCGCCTGTGGCCAGCGCCCAGAATTTGCTCTCGCGATCCTCCGGCAGTTCCTCCTTCAGCACATTGAGCACGATGCCGCCGGCGAGGAAGGCGAACAGGCTGGCCACGGCGGTTGCGGAAAGCTCCGTCGAGCGCCCCGCGGCCCAGCCGACCAGCGGCGCCGCGGCCAGGATCCAACGGCCGACGCGGTCGTACTGTCGCCCATGATCGTGGCGCAGGCCCTGGTCGTTGACGATGAAGTGCAGCCCGAGCGCGACCGCATAGATCGCCAGGCCCACCGGGCTGGGGTCCTCGCGGTGCACCAGCAGATAACCCACCAGCGCGCTGTAGGTCGCGTAGGAACCGAGGTTGATCCAGAACAGCCCGCTCGGCACGGAGCCACGGCCGGGCCGCTTGGCCCGCCTCACCAGCCGCTCCAGCCCATAGAACAGGACCAGGCCGCAGAGCGCCACGACATAGACGTGCGAGCGTGCCAGGCTGCCCCCCTCCACATCGAGCGCGCGCAGGCTGCGTTCCTGATGCTCCGCAAGCTCGGGCAGCAGGTGGACGAAGACATAGGACAGCGAAACGCCGCCCGCGAGCGAGAGCCAGACGCTGCGCGGCGTCACCTGCAGGAACCGCATGGCCGGGCCGAGCACATGGACCAGCGCAAAGACCAGCGCCACCGCGCCGGTAAGGATCGTCTCGGTCATCCCTGCGCGAACGAGCCATGCCCTGTTTCGTTGCCTGTGCCGCTCGCACGGATCAGCGCCGATGGCGAAATGGCGCCCATCGCGACGACGAGCGCGCCTCTGATTGCGCCGGCCCAAGGCAGGTGATTGCGCCCGCATCGCCAGCGACGTTACGCTCGCCCACGCCTCGCCGAAGGCGTGGCAAGCCCGTCCACAGCGCCATGCAACGCCAACGCGCGACGACCGGACGGCACGCCTGAGCGGCACGACGCCCAGTCCCAGCGCCAACTTTGCTCGTGGCCAAGCAGGCGCGCTTGACGCCGCCGCAACTCGGCCCGCATGGTGCCCGCAAAGGCATAATGGAGAGGGAAAGCCGATGAAGCACATCAACGCCCGGATCATGGTCGCCGCGCTTCTCTCGGCGGCTAGCGGCGGATGCGCCGGTGTTCCCGCTGGCCAGCCATCGGCGGTTCGGAGCGTCCAGGCGCCGGTCGCGCCCTCCCTCTCCGCCGAGCGCCTGGCGCGCCTGACCCGGCAGCTGGAGGCCTATGTCGAGCAGGGCAGGCTGGCGGGCGCCGTTGTCGAGATCCGGCAGGACGGGCGCGAGGTCTATTCCGAGGCGGTCGGCTGGCGCGACAGGGAGGCGCGCGCCCCGATGCAGGAGGACACGATCTTCCGCATTGCCTCGCAGAGCAAGGCGCTGACCAGCGTCGCCATCATGATGCTGATGGAGGAGGGCAGGCTGCTGCTCGACGATCCGGTCGGCAAGCACCTCCCGGAATGGGCGAACACCAGCGTGGCGGTAGCCAAGCCCGACGGCACTTACGACGTCGTGCCCGCCGAACGGCCGATCACCATCCGCGACCTGCTGACCCACACGGCCGGCATCTCCTACGGCAACGGCCCCGGAGAAAAGGCGTGGCGCGAGGCGGGGATCATGGGCTGGTACTTCGCCGATCGCAGCGAACCGGTCTCCGCCGTCGTCGGGCGCATGGCCGCCCTGCCGATGGCGGCACAGCCGGGCGAGAGCTTCGTCTACGGCTACAACACCGATATTCTCGGCGTGGTCGTGGAGAAGCTCAGCGGGCAGACGCTGGAGGCCTTCCTGAACGAGCGGCTGATCGAGCCGCTGGGGATGATCGACACCTCGTTCTACCTTCCGCCGGAGAAAGCGGATCGCCTCGCGGTCGTCTACGCCGCGGAAGGAGCCGGCATCCGGCTCGCGCCCGAGGCCGGCGAGGCGCAGGACCGGCCCTTCGGCCAGGGCCATTACCTCAACGGCCCGCGCATGGCCTTTTCCGGCGGGGCGGGCCTGCTCTCGACCGCGCCCGACTACAGCCGCTTCCTGGAGATGCTGCGCCGCGGCGGCGAGCTCGACGGGCGGCGCTATCTGAGCCGGAAAACGGTCGAGCTGATGACCGCCAATCACCTCGGCGACGTGCCCTACAATCCCGGAATGGGCTTCGGCCTCGGCTTCAGTATTCGCGAGGACCTTGGCGAGGCCGGCCAGCCGGGCTCGGAGGGCGAATATGGCTGGGGCGGCGCCTATCACAGCCAGTACTGGGTCGATCCCGAGGAGAACCTCACGGTCGTCTACCTGACCCAGCTCCTGCCGGCCGGGAACATCGACGATCACGGCGCCGTAAGAGCGCTCATCTACCAGGCCGTGGAGTGAGCCCCGCTTTCCCGGAACGCTGAGGTCAACGGCCCGCCCCACCCGCTTCCCCGGACTGGCTCCGACGAGCAAGGCCGCGGAAGGGCGTGCAGAAGCAATGGCGGGCCGCGCGCCGGCGGCTCACCGCTCGGAAAGCGCACAGCCGGGCACCGAAGAGCGGGCCGCCCTTGTATCGGCCGACAACGAGCCCGGCCGCGGCGATCAACTTCGCGGCAGACCGGACCCTTCGGCGTGGCATGCCGTTATGGCCTGTGATCCGCGACGAGCCGCCAAGCCGTGGCTTGTCGCGCGAGTGATGTTCAACACCATGCCAGGAGCTATTCAATGGCGATTTTCAACAAAGACATGATCGAGCTCGCGACCAAGAACAACAACTTCCAGAAGGAAGTGTACTACGACGACAATTGCCAGGTCGTCCTGATGAGTATCCAGCCGGGCGAGGACATTGGCGAGGAATCGCACGAGGCCGACCAGACGACCTTCTTCGTTTCCGGCGAGGGACAAGCGGTGGTGGACGGGCACCGGACCAAGGTTTCGGCCAACCACATGATCATCATCCCCGAAGGCGCGGTGCACAATATCATCAACAAGGGCGACGAGCCGCTCAAGCTGTTCACCGTCTACTCGCCGCCGGCCGAGGAAGAGGGCGTCAGCCACAAGACCAAGGAAGAGGCCGAAGCAGCCGAGGAGGATTGACCGGCCCGGGCCCAAGGCCCAGACGCCCGCGCACCGCCCTCTCGTCCAATCGAGGGGCGGAGTGCTCTTCCGGCGCGGTGCCCCGCAGAGGTGGGGGACAGTGCCGGACCGCCGCACCGGCGAAGGTTTCGGTTGAAACTGGTAGGGGAGAATGGCCGCTCCGTCGCGCCCGATGGCGGGCTCAAGCGGTTCTCTCCACCTGACCAGAGGCACGGCCCGGCGCAACATAGTTGCTGCCGCTGTTGGAACTTCCTTCGACCGAGTGGCTTGTTTATGAACAGAGGAGGAGAAGGAAATGCCCCTGCCACGTACGACTTTTGCACCGGCCGCTCTCATGCTGGCCGCTTCGCTGGGCCTGGGCGGTTGCGCCACCAAGGGCTATGTGAACGAACAGATCGCGACCGTGAACCAGCGCATCGACGGCGTGGACTCGCGGATGCAGGCCTCTGACACGCGTCTCGCCGCGGTTGAGACCACCGCGAACAACGCTCTGGCCGAAGCGCGCTCCGCTTCCGGGCAGTTGAGCAACACGACCGGTCGGCTGGACCAGCTCAACGCGCGGGTCGACAGCCTCGACCAGCGCATGATGCAGCGCACGCCGCGCAACTGATGCGGAGGGGGGTGCCTGGCGACGGGCACCCCCTGAATTTTGAATTTCGAGGGCAGTACCAAGTGAAACGATATCCGATCGCGATCGGAGCAACATTGGCTGCAGCAGCGCTCGCTCTTTCTCCGGCACAGGCTGCCCAGAGCAAGAGGGGCGCTCGCGCCGCGGACGCCGCGTTGGAAGAGCCTGCGTCGCCCGACGAGCTGGACCTGGCGGAGGACGAGGAGCCGGAGGGCGAGGAGGCGGACGTCAGGTCCGAAGCCGCGACCCGCGTGCTCGATTGGGTCGCCGCCTCGCGCGACAATGGCGACCTGCCCTACATGGTCATCGACAAGAACGCCGGCACCCTGTTCCTGCTGGACGCGGAGGGCAAGGCGCTGGGCCAGGCCCCGGTGCTGATCGGCCTCGCGACGGGAGACGATTCCTCGCCGGGCGTGGGCAGCAAGAAGCTCGCCCAGCTCGGCCCGGCCGAAAAGACGACGCCGGCCGGCCGGTTCCTCGCCAAATACGGCTGGGCGGCGGGCAAGCAGAAGGTCCTGTGGGTCGATTATGCGACCTCCGTGGCGCTCCACGCCGTGGTCACCGGCAACAAGAAGGAGCGGCGGCTGGAACGGCTGGCCTCGCCTTCGCCGGAAGACAACCGGGTGACGTTCGGCTGCATCAACGTGCCGGTCGAGTTCTACAAGAAGACCGTTCAGCCGCTCTTCGCCAAGACCGGCGGGATCGTCTACGTGCTGCCCGACACCAGGCCGCTCGAAGAGGTCTTCCCGCGTGTGCAGGTCGCGCCCTACCTCTGACAGGGCCACGGCCATGCAAAGCGAGCCGGGTGCGCAGCCTTATCGGCCCCCTTGCATCGCTCTTGCGGAAACGACAAACGGTCTTGCAATCGTGCGGGCGGCCGTTGCAACGGCGCGCATGAGACTGAACAGGAGGAATGGGTGCGAGGCGCGATGAGTGCGTGGCTGAAGCTTGTGGCTCCTCTTGCGGCCCTGCTCTGCGGGTCTCAGGCGATGGCGGCGGAAGGGGCGTACAAGCAGGTCCGGGGATGGTCCCTGTATCGCAACGCGGCCAATTGTTCGGCCTACATGATGTTCGAGAACGGCGAAGCGGTCGGGTTCACCTACGATGCTCCAGGGCGCTCGACGCGGGTGAGCTTCAGCGATGCGCACGCGACCTCGCTGGAGGAGGGCGACAGCCCGACCCTGGACATCCTGCTGCGCCAGCCGGACGGCACGGTGGATCATACGTGGGAGGGCACGGTGTTCTCGGTCGCCGTCGACGAGGATGGTCGCCGGACGCTGGCCAGCCGCTGGCTCGGTCCTCCCGCACTGGAAACCTTCATGAACGCGTCCTTCCTCGGCTTCTTCGACGAGGACCAGGAGATCGGCGTCTTCAACCTCAAGGGCACGGCGGCGGCGCTCGAGGAAGTTAGGCAGTGCTCGGCGGGGTTGAGCGGCAGCGGCCAATAGCGCCCTACCGCCGCCGCAGCACCGGCCGGCCTGATGGGCCGCCGGTCAATGGCTCGCTCGGCGCTGGCGAAACCTCTCAGGCACGCGCGCGGGCGGAACTGACGATGGCCCGCTCCCCGATCAGCGACCCTCAGCTGCCGCCCGGATCGAGCGGCATGATCGTTCCGTCGGCGCGATAGCGGACGGGCGCGAGCGCGACCTGGCGCTGGGTGTTGCGATAGGGGCCGTCGCCCTCCTGCCCCTCCCAGCGGTGATAAGCCATCATCATCTGCCCGGTGCGCGGATCGGTGAAGAAGCTGTGGTGGCCGGGCCCCTTGTGCCCGCCGCCGCTCTGCAGGATCGTGCCCCGATAGCTCCATGGGCCGGTAGGGCTGGGCGCGGTGGCATAGCGGACCGAGTAGTCGGAACGGTCATAATGGCCCGAGCTGTAGGAGAGGTAGTAGGTGCCGCCTCGCTCGTGCATCCACGGCCCTTCCGTGAAGCAGGGCGGTTGCTCGATCGGCACCTCGCGCTCGATCGTCACCATGTCCGGCGCGAGTTCGAACACCCGGAGCGTCGATCCGTTGCTGCCCCCCGCATAGAGCAGGCGCCGGCCCGAGGCGGGGTCGACATAGACCATCGGGTCGATCGCCTCGAACCGGAAGCGGCCCGAACCGGTCGGCTGCATCCCGTCGGTGCATCCCCCGGCAGGCCGCCCGGCGAAGTCGTCCGAGTCCGCGCCGTCGATCAGCGGGCGGCCGCTGTCCTCGCATGGGCCTGCGGGAGTTTCGCAGACAGCGACCCCGATCTTGGCCGGGTAGGGCTCCTGCGGGCCGACGGAATAGTAGAAGTAATAGCGCCCGTTTGCCGCGCTCATGTGCGGGGCCCAGAGCTGCCGCTCTTCCTCGGGTGCGATCCAGTCGATGTCGCGCAGGTGGATCAGCGCAGGGCCGCGCTTCCAGCTGTCGAGATCGGTCGAGGACCACGGATGGAGGCGCCCCTCTCCCCCAGTAGGGTAGAGCCACACCGTATCGTCCACCACCATCGCGGCGGGATCGGCGCCGGCGAACTCTGCGGCGCCTGCCGCTTGGCCCGTCGGCAGCTCATGCGCACAGCCTCCGGCGAGCAGCAGGAGGACGGCGAGCCAGCCGGTCCGCGGCATCAGCGGGCGCCGACGCGGCGCCGCTCGGGCTCCGCCTGCGCGGCCGGCTGCTCGACCTTGGGCTCACTCGCCAGGCGGCGGATCAGGTTCGTCTCCGCCTCGCGATAGGGCGTGCCGTCCGCGCGGAACACCTCGTGGAACCAGATGGTCGGCTCGTCATAGGTATAGGGCTTGCGCCAGGAATCCCACGGCAGCCGCGTCTGCGTCTTCCCGTCCACGAAGCCCCAATTGTACGCGCCGATGTTCAGGCGCTTGGCAATGGGCAGCGAGCCGTCGAAGGTCGATCCATTGCCGCGCGCCATATATTCGGTGACCAGAACCGGCCGGCCATAGCTGAGCATCTGGTGCGCCCGGCGCTCGAACTGTTCGGGCCAGTTATAATCGTGGAAGCTGTTGACGTCCGATTCGGCGACCTGGATGCGCTCCACTTCATCGAGCGTTTCGGGCTGGTCCCACGTCTCGCCGATCCACAGGCCGGAGGTCAGCGGCTGCGTCGGGTCCACTGAGCGGGCCCAGTCGTACACATCGTCGAGCAGGCCCGCGACGAGCTCCACCTTGTTGGGCGTGGGCGCGTAATTGCCGCCGCCGCCATTGTTGGGCTCGTTCCACACGTCCCAGGCGAGCACGCGCGGGTCGTTGGCAAAATGGCCGACCACGTCCTTCACATAGCCTTCGAGCTTGTCGTATTGCGACCTGTCGGCCAGCCGTGCGGCGCCCGGCGCCTGCATCCAGCCGGAATTGTGCACGCCGGGAATGGGCGGGCGCTGCGGCCCGGCGACGGGGTTGGGATCCCAGCAGCTGTCGAACAGCACGAACATCGGCCGGATGTTGTGGCGCTGGGCAATGGTCAGGAACTCGTCCATGCGCTGCTTCAGGCCTTCGGGGTCGTTCTCCCACAGCATGTTGTGGAGGTAGACCCGCATGGTGTTCATGCCGATCGATTGCGCCCAGCCAAGCTCCTGGTCGATCCTTTGCGGATCCCAGGTTTCCGCCTGCCACATCTCGAACTGGTTGATCGCACTGGCGGGGTTGTAGTTGGCGCCGACGAGCCATGGCTGCTGGTCGTACCAGTCATGCGCCTCGCTTTCGGACCAGATCTCGCGCGCATCGGCTGGTGCGGCGGCGATCGTCAGCGCCGAGCCCGCCAGTGCGAGGAACAGCTTGAACGTCATGGCACTTGCTCTCCTGTTGGTCCGGTCTCAGCGGCCGGCTAAATGGCGTTGCATCGGCATTGCAAGCGGGGGCCCGAGTGGGATGGCGGCGTGCTGCGGGGAGCACGCCGGACCCGCCTCGGCCCGAACTTGCCGGGTGCGGAGCCCGGATGTGGATTGCACCTGTTTGTCGGGTGGCGGCGCGCTGCCGCGCATGTGCCGGCCGGCGACGTACCCGCAAGGCCGCTTGTGAGCCTGGCGGCTGGCGCCAGCCGGCGCGGGGGCATCGCCGCCCCCTCTCGCCGTGTCGTGTTGACCGGCGAGAGGGGCGGGGGTGATCCGGCGAGACGCAGGCTTTTCAACTCCGGCCTTCCCGTGGGCTCCGATCAGAAGCGGAACCGGACGCCCAGCGAGTAGGTCCGCTCCAGATAGAGGATCTGGCGCGCGAATTCGTCACCGGCATCGTTGAACTCGCGATAGCGGCGCAGCGGATTGCCCAGCACGTTGACGATGTCGAACGCGATCGTGACGTTGGGGATGGGTGTGACAGTGGTCGCGAAGTCCAGCTGACCGCGGCCCTGCTCCACCAGACCGCCCGTCCGCGGCGACCCGTCGGCGCCCACATCGAGCGCCTCGATGCTGTAGTAGGTCACGAAGTCCGAGCGGTAATTATAGGCGAGGCGCGCCGAGAAGATCGGCCGCTCGTAGAGAGCGACGAGGTTGTAGACCCATTCCGACACGCCGTTGAACTGCACCTGCTGGCCAGCCACGTTGGGCGAGCTCGCCAGCCCGACAGCCAGGTCGCCCTGGGAGTCGATGTACGTCCCGTTGGCCTGGATGCCGAAGCCCCTCGCCCATTCGGGCAGGCTTTCGAAATCGAGGAAGCTGGTGAAGGACAGTTCCGCGCCCTGGAAGCGGGTGTCGCCGGTATTTTCCGGCAGGTCGAGGCGCACGAGGCCGTAGACCGGGTCGTTCTCGAACGTGATGGTCCGCGAGATGAAGCCCTGCGCATCGCGCCGGAACAGCGCGCCGGTGAGCGAGCCGCTGCGCGAGAAGTACCATTCGAGGCTGATGTCGTAATTGTCCGAGGTGAGCGGCGTCAGGTCGGGGTTGCCGCCGGTGATGCCCCGGGCGTTGCTGTTCGGATCGTTCGGGTTGGGGTCGACCACCGGCGGGCCCACGGTGAGCGTCGGGTTCAGGTCGAAGAAGTTGGGCCGGGTGCGGGTCTGCGTATAGGCGAGCCGAAGCTGGAGTTCCTCGGTCAGGCCGATCCGGGCGCTGACGTTGGGCAGGAAGTCGGTGTAGCTGTTTTCCGCAGTGACCTGGCTGAAGGTCGCGTTATCTACCCCGGCGGTTTCGTCGCGCAGGAACCCGGTGATCCGCGTGTCGGTCTCGACCGCGCGAAGGCCGATCACGCCGTCGACGAGCATGTCCTCGGTCAGGTTGAAGCCGTACTTGAGCTGTCCGTAGGCGGCGAGCGCCTTCTCGTTGGCGGTGAAGTTCTCGGTCGGGTTGAAGGCCGGGCGGCCCTCCGGCGCTCCGTAATATTCGCGCAGTTCCACGAGATTGTCGCGGATGCTCTGCGCGGGGACCGCGCCGAAGGTCCGGATCGGGAAATCGTCGTTGTAGTCGAACCCGGGCCGCGAGCTCTCGAAGCCGACCGGCAGATTCGTGATCGGAACGGCGTCCGCCTCATTGTTCACGTAGAACGTGCCCCGGTCGCGAGTGGCGTCGCGGTCGTTGTAGCGCAGGCCGAAATCGACGCGCTGGATGAATCCGCCGTCGAATTCGTACTGCAGGTCGGCGCGGGCCTGGATGTCCTTGCCGCTCACCTCCAGGTATTCCTGCCAGAAGCCCCGGCTGATGTAGTTCGCAGGGTCGTTGACGTCGAAGTTCACGAAGTTGAAGGACGGGCCACCATCCTCGCCGACTTCGAACGCGACTTCGCGCACGGGCGAACTGGCGAACGCATAGTCGAGGTTGATGAGGTCGAACGTGTACTTGCTATCGGTATAGGCGATATCGCCGGAGATCCGCAGATTGTCGCGCTCCCAGATGGCACCGCCGCCGACCTGATAGGTATCGGTGTGCCCCTCGGCCGAGCCCCAGTAGCCGTCGGGGCGCTGGGCACCGGTCACCGTGGCGCTCTGCGCGATATCGGCGCTGTCTTCCCGCGTGGTCAGGTTCGTGAGCTGGACGCCCTCGCCGAAGATCGGCACGAACATCCAGCGGTTGAAGTCCTCGCCGCGATAGCCCTGGTAAAGGCCGTCGACATAGATTTCGAGGTCCGGCGTCGGCCGCCACTGCACCGCGGCATTGGCCGATGGGCGCCAGCGATCGCCATAGCCCAGGAACACGCCCTGCGCGTCCGGGTAGCGGACGCCGCCGGTCGTGCCGGGCGCGGTGACGTCGTTGGTGGTGCCGATCACCAGCGACTGCTCACGCGTCGAGTCGAGGAAGTTGAGGCCGACATAGGACGCGTTGACCAGCACGCCGATCTCGCCGATGCCGGTGTCCCACCGGTTGCTGACGAGCAGGTTGCCATTGAACGACGTCTCGTCCGCCTGGTCCCACCTGACCGCGTTGAGCGAGCCGGACAGCTCGAAGCCCTGGAAGTCGAACGGGCGGCGCCCGCGCACGTTGACCTGGCCGCCGATGCCGCCCTCCACGAGATTGGCGGTGGGCGACTTGAACACTTCGAGCGCGGCGACCGTGCCCGCGGGAAAGTCCTGGATCGCCACGAAGCGCCCCTCGGCCGTGAAGATCTCGCGGCCATTATAGGTGGTGCTGATGTCGGGCAGGCCGCGCACCGTCACGCCGGCCGCCTCGCCAGCGCCCCGCGTGACGTTGACGCCGGACACCCGGGCGAGCGCGGAGGAGGCGAAGGTGTCGGGCAGCTTGCCGATATCCTCCGCGACGATGGCGTCGACGATTGCGTCCGAATTGCGCTTGATGGCCGCGGCCGATTCAAGGCTGCGGCGTAGGCCGGTGACCACGATCGCGTCGGATGCGCCGACGGCTTCGTCCGGCGAGACGGGCGTCTGCACCGGCACCTGATCGTCGGGGTAGGGCGTGCCGGTGGCGGTGGTTCCCTGGCCGGCCGGCGGGACGTCGACCTCCTGAGCCCAGGCGCCGCCGCCGCTGCCCAGCAGCGCGAGAGCGGAAACGGTGGCGCAAAGGCGCATCTTGCTCATGGCAACTTCCTCTCCAATGGCGGCCCGGCGGCACTTCACGCTCGCCCCGGGAACTCGACCTTCTTGAAAGATGCCTAGAGCAAGCCGCGTGTTACCGGACAAGCCGGTCGTATTCCTTCCCCGTGATTTGCTGCGCCTGTGGTGTTTGCGCAACAGCCCGCCAGGCCGGCCCTGCTGCCATTTGGCCACATGCGCTCGACGAGAACTTGACACGCCTCGTCCGCCACCTGAGCATCTGCGGCAGGCGGCGAGCACGTTCGCCGGCCTGGCGCGAGGCGCGGATGCGAGATCGTCCGTGCGTTGCCGGGGCCTTGTTGCGGCCGATGCGGGCGGCGCCCGCCCGGGCCGCGGGGCGGCTCCCGGCGGCCCATCGCAGGGCCGGCGTTCGCGGGAGGAAGAGGATGATGTCGGGCAGGGCACTGGACTTCCGCAGAAGCAACGCCAGGGCGCGCGCGGGGCGGATGCCGCTGGGCGTCGTGCCTTCCGGCGCGGGTGCGCGCCTCGGGTGCGGTGCTTGGCCGGCGAGAGGCCTATTCGCCGTCGCGCTCCTGTCGTGCCTGGCGCTTTCGGGGTGCGCGGCCGGGGGCGTGGGCACGCCGGTCGCTTCGAGCTTCACCAACCCGCTGCTGCCCTCCGGTCCCGATCCGTGGATCACGCGCGAGGGCGATACCTACTATTACATGCAAACGCTCGGGAATCGCATCGCGATCCGGCGGACGCAGGATGTGTCGCAGCTCGCGCAGGCCGAGGAGGTGACCGTCTGGACGCCGCCCGAGACCGGCCCCAACGCGCAATCGATCTGGGCCCCGGAGCTCCATCGGATCGAGGGGAAGTGGTACATCTACTATTCCGCGGCCGCGAGCGGGCACGATGATGACGACCATCGCGGCGTCTTCGTGCTGGAGAACGCCTCCGCCGACCCGCTTTCGGGGCTTTGGGTGGACCGGGGCCGGGTCAACACGGCGCACCCGGGGATCGACGGCACCACCTTCGCCTATCAGGGGCAGCGCTATTTCGCCTACTCGCCCTATGTCGGGGCCGACAGCGTGCTGCGGATCGCACGGATGAGCAATCCGTGGACCCTCATCGGCGAGGAGGTGACGCTCGCCCGCCCCGACCTGCCGTGGGAGCGCCGGGGCGGGCGGCAGATCCTGGAGGGACCCGAGTTCCTGCCGGGGCCGCGCGGCGACCTGTTCCTCACCTATTCGGCAAGCGCCTGCTGGTCGGACGATTATGCGCTGGGGCTGCTCAGCGCGCCCGCCGGCAGCGACCCGCTGGACGCCTCCGCCTGGACGAAATCACCGCGCCCGGTGCTCGCCAAGTCGCCGGAGAACAACGTCTATGCCACCGGGCACAACGGCTTCTTCACCTCGCCGGATGGGCGCGAGAACTGGATTATCTACCACGCCAATACTGGGCCCGACCAGCAATGTACGCCCAAGCGGAGCCCGCGCATCCAGCGCTTCGGCTGGACGGCCGAGGGTCGACCGGGCTTTCCGGTGCCGGCCGCCGCGGGCACGCCGCTCGCGCCGCCCTCGGGCAGCGGCGGGCAGTAGGAGCGAGCGGACGGTGCGCCTGCTCGTCGCCCTGATGCTGCTCCTGCTCGGCTGTTCCGCGGCGCAGGCGCAGGTGCAGGGGCAGGTGCCGCCCGGCGCGCCTTTCACTCCGCCGGTGGAGCCCGGCCGGGCCTATGTGTTCGCGCACATGATGACGGGGCGCTACGGCGTGCTCCACTATTCGGTGAGCCTCGACGGCTTCAACTGGCGCCTGCTCAACGGCGGGCAGCCGGTTTCGGATGATTATCACGGCCACGCCTCCATCGCTCGCGGGCCGGATGGGCGCTATTACCTCACGGGCAACGAGAGCGACGACGATCCGCTGATCCGTTTCTGGGTGTCGGACGATCTCATCGGGTGGGAGCGGTTCGGAACCTACCGGCCCGACCTCAGGGACATCCCCCGGCACCCGGACGCGTTGCAGCGCATCGGCGCGCCCAAGCTCTATTGGGATGCGCCCTCGGGGCGTTTCCTGCTCAGCTGGCATACGCCCAACGTGCCCGGCTCCGATGCCGATCCGGAGCGATATTGGGCGAGCCAGAAGACGCTCTACGTCACCTCGTCCGACCTGCGCCGGTTCGATGGCCCGCCGCGCCGCCTGTTCGAGTGGGACATGGCGACCATCGACACGGTCATCGAGCGCGACGTCGATGGCCGCTATTGCGCGATCCTGAAGGACGAGCGCTACCCGGCCTATGACTGGACCACGGGCAAGACGATCCGCATCAGCTGCGCCGCCTCGCTGCTCGGGCCCTGGCCGATGCCGGGCCCGCCGGTGAGCCCCAACTTCCGCGAGGCGCCGACGATCATTCGCGCGCCGGGTGGGCGCGACTGGCTCCTGTGGTACGAGCAATATGCCGGGATTGCCTACGGCCTGTCCATGGCGCCGCGGCTGACCGGCCCGTGGTATCAGGTGTCGGGCAATACCGGGGTGGCGGAGTGGAACCGGTTCGAGATGCCCGCCAATGTCCGCCATGGCGCGATGATCGCGATCAGCCGCAGCGAGCATGACGCGCTCGTCGCCGCGTTCCCGCCCGCTCCGGCAAGGCGAACAGAGGAGGCGCCCGCCGGGGCCGTGCTTTCGCTCCCCCAGGCCTGCCGCCAGGGGCGGGATGGAAGAGCGGTGCGGATCGCTGATCCACCTTGCCCCTTTACCGGTTCCGTTCGTGCCAGGACCGGGCCTGCGCCCCCTTGGCAAGCCTCGCTGCGGCGCCGCTTCAGGCGGGATTGACAAGGGTTGAAAGCTGGCGCTTCATGGACCTGTTACCGTTAACATAACAGCGGAGCAAAGGCGGCCGAGTCCGCCGGTTCAGGAGAGGATCAATGTTGGCTAGCCTAAGCTCGATGCGCGGTTCCATCACCGTGCCCGCCATGCTGCTCGCGACCACGTGCTGGCCAGCGCTCGCGCAGACGACCGAGCCGCCGCCGCCAGTGGAAGGCGAGCCGACCGCCTCGTCCACCGCGAGCACCCAATCGCCGCCGCCCCTCACCGACACGGGCGAGGGCGCAGGGCAAACCCAGCCGACCCAGATCGATTCGACCGCAGAGGCGCCCGGCGACCCATCCGCAACCGGCGACCAGGCCATCGTGGTCACCGGCTATCGCGCCTCGCTCCAGAGCCAGACGAACGCGAAGCGCAATTCGGTCGGCTTCACCGACGCGATCTTCGCCGAGGACATCGGCAAGTTCCCGGACACCAACATCGCCGAATCGGTGAACCGCATTCCGGGCGTGACCATCAGCCGCGAGGTGACGGGCGAGGGAACGAACGTCGCCATTCGCGGGCTCGGCACCAACTTCACGCGCGTGCTGCTGAACGGCGCCCCCGCGGCCGTGGCCTCGGTGCGCTTCGATGCGCAGGGTACCAACCGTGAGATCGATCTCGACCTGCTGCCGACCGAGTTGTTCACCCAGCTGACGGTCAGCAAGTCGCCGGTGCCCAGCCAGATCGAGGGCGGCGCCGCGGGCACGGTGAACCTGCGCTCGGCCCGGCCGTTCGACAATCCGCGCACCTATGTCAGCTATGGCCTGCAGCTGTCCAATGTCAGCACGACCGAGGATTGGGGCTATCGCGGGCATGTGGTCGCGAGCACGACCTTCGGCGATTTCGGCGTGCTGGTGGGCGGGGCGATCGTGCGCAACAAGTTCCGCGTGGACGGGTACGAGACGATCGGCTTCACCAACCCGAACCTCACCGCCGCGCAGCGCCTGACCGGCACCCGCAACCCCACCGGCGGCGGCAACTGGACGATCCCGGCCACCGTGCCCGAGAATGCGGGCAACGGCCTGACGCCCGGCGCGGTGATCGACGAGGCCTTCCTGCTGGCCAACAATCCCGGCGCCACGATCGACCAGATCGACAACGGCCTCCTGCCGCGTCTCGGCCGGCCGCGCACCGAGATCGGCAGTCGTGACCGCGAGAACCTGATCGCCTCCCTCGAATGGCGGCCGAACGACAGCCTGAACTTCTATGTCGACGGCCTCTATGGCCACCGGACAAACGAGTTCGACCGTACCTCCATGAACTGGGTGGTGCGCAATGGCGCGATCATCCCGCTCAACACCACTTACGACCAGCAGGATTGCTCGGTCGGCTGCGTGGTGACCGGGGGAACCTACGCGAATGCGCAGTTCTTCCTCGAATACCGGCCCTATCGCGACTGGGTCGATTTCTACGGCGTCAACCCGGGCCTCGACTTCGAGGTCAACGACTGGATCCGGGGCGACCTGCAGGCGAACTACACCAAGAGCGACTTCCGCCGCGAAAGCCCCACGGTGCTGGTGATCACCCCCGCGAGCTCCGGGGTGACGGCCACCTTCGCCAATGAAAGCGGCGGCGTGCCCGAGATCACGAGCAATATCGACCTCAACGACCCCAACAATTTCGGCTGGGCGGGCGGCGGCCGGGTCAACCTCAATGGCGAGGAGCGCTCCACGGAAACGAAGGGCGTGCGCGGCAGCCTGCTGTTCGGCGACGCGGACTTCATCACCGTGCGGGTCGGCGGCGCCTATGACGATACGCAGCGGCGGATCACGCCGTTCGACAACACCAATCCCTGGCAGAACGCGATTTGCGGCAACGGGCCGAGCGTGACGCTGCCCGCGCCCAACACCTCGACCACGCCGTGCACCGGGCTCGACCAGCCGGGGGCAACGGCGCCGGCCGGTTTCCCCGCCTTCCCCGGCTATGGCACCAACTACACGGCCGGCTTCCCGCCGCTGACCTATGCGGGCTCGGTGATCCCCACGGCCGCGGTGCCCAGCTATCTGCTGCCCGGCGACAATGGCTTCATCACCGTGGACTGGGACAAGTTCCGGGCCGACACGAACTATGAGGAACTGCTCGACACGGCGGAAGAGACCGGGGCGGGGAGCAGCGGCGCCAATGGCGGCCTGATCCAGGAGAAGGTCACCGGCGCCTTCATCGAGGGCAACGGCATCTTCGACATCGGCGAGAACCAGCTGCGCCTGAATGGCGGCGTGCGCTACGTCCACACGCGGCAGATCGTCGGCGGCCGGGTCAGCGTGCCCGACCCGCGCAACAATCCGGCGGGTGGCGACCCGCTGCCGGATGGCGGCCGCTATCCGAACACGATCACCTTCCCGATCACCGAGACGACGTACGAGAACTGGCTGCCTTCGATCACGGCCGCCTTCAGCATCGGCGACAATGCGGTGGCGCGCGCCGCGCTCTCGCGCACGATGACCCGCCCGGACCCGAACGCTCTTCTGCCGGGCGCCAGCTTCGTGCAGCCCTCGGCCGACGTGGGCACGGTCGGCAACCAGGAGCTCGACCCGTATATTTCGAGCAACATCGATCTGGGCTTTGAATATTACACGGGCGGCGAGGGGGTGATCGCCGTGGCGGCCTTCCGCAAGTCGATCACCGGCTTCACGGTGAACGGGCTGAACACCGTGCCGTTCTCCTTCCTGGAGCCCTACGGCATCACCATCGACTCGCTCACGCAGGCCCAGCGCGATGCGCTCGCCTCGCGCGCGACGCCCGGGCAGGCCCTGCGCGACGTGCCGGTCGTGATCCAGCAGCAGGTCAATTCCGACGGCAAGCTGAAGGTCAACGGCCTCGAGTTCCAGGTGACCCAGCCGCTCGACTTCCTGACCCGGCAATTCGGGGTGGAAGGCTTCGGCGTACAGGGCAACCTGACGATGATCGACCAGAAGGGCGAAGGGCAGGGTGCCCCGGCGGTGGCGCTGGGCGTTTCTCCGACGACCTATGTGCTGACCGGCTATTACGAGGGGAACGGCGTCTCGGCGCGCCTGACCTACACCTACAACGAAGGGTCGCAGGGCTCCGGGCTGAACCAGAACGGCATCCCGGCGGCCGCGATCTTCGGCAGCGACTACAAGCAGCTGGACTTTTCGGGCAATGTCGATCTGGGAGCGATCTTCGACAACGAATATCTGCCCACGCTGGTCGTCAACGTGATCAACATCACCAAGGAGCCGCTGAGCAGCTACTTCCAGTTTCCGGACGCGATCTTCAACGAATACAATCCCGGCCGCACCGTCCTGATCGGCATTCGCGGCCGGATCTGACGCGCCGCCCGGCGCCGGTCAGCGGCTGACTTCCCTTCGAGGGTGGCCGACAGGGCCGGCTACCCTCTTTTTCTCCGCTTGGCAGCACCGCTGCCCTGCTCTGCGGATGCTGCAAACTAGGGGAGAAAACCGGCCACGGCCATGCTCGCACGCTTCCTCTCGCCGCCGGTGCGTCGCTCGCCTCGCGACCGGAGAGCAACAGGCGTTGGGGCGGAAATCTTCGCTCGTGCCCGACTTGACTGAACGGTGGCCCGAGGCGCGGTGGCGGCAGCTGCCGAGGCATGCGCGAAAGCGGAGCGTTCTTTATCCACGCGTGACTCCAACGAGGCGCTTATTCGCCGATGGTTCGAGCACCAGTGGTTCGCCCGCTGATCCCGAAAGCCGCACGGGCGCGTCGAGCCGGCCGTGTTCGACCAGCCAGTGGAACAGGCGCAGCGCGAGGCGAGCCCCCGCGGCCCGATCACGGGCAAGCTCCGGCGCCAGTCGCAGCTCCTGTCCGGTGAACAGCGCTAGGCCCTCGCTCTGCAGGGCCGCTTCGGGCGATAGGGTCAGTGCGGTGAGGCCGAGGCCGGGGAACGCGCCCCCGCCTATCCAGCGCAGGACAGAGCCGCGGAAATGATCAGGCGCTGACAATGTGCGCGCCGCATGCCAGCCGACTGCAAGTACGCCCGGGAGGGCTGCGAGCGCCGCCGCGAGCCGCGCCAGGCCGCGCACCACCGGCAGCATCGGCCCGCCCGAGGCGAGTTGCGGACCGGGTCGCAGGCTGATCGCCTCCAGCGCGCAGCCGTTGAAGTCGGGCGGCAGGCCGTAACGGTGCGCGCCGGGCGGCACTGGCTGCGGAGTGCCCGGCGCCAGCCCCTCGAGGTCGAAGGTCAGCCCATTGGCCAGCACTTCCAGCCAGCGCTCTGCCGGGGTGGAAGCGCGGGGCGCTGCGTCTTCCCTGGGATCGAAGCTGATGGCGAAGGACGGCTCGGCCGCGGCAAGCGCGCGCACCTGCTGTGGCCCGGAGCGGTCGCCTGGCGCGAACAGGAGCGAAGCGCCCAGGCGGACAGGGGGCACACGCTTTTCGCCGGTAGAGGGAGCGCGCCCGACGAGCGCAGGGTTCCGGAGGCCGCCCCGCGGGGCAAGCGTCGTGGTCGCCGGAGCGGCCGCCGCGCGGGCGATGGACCTGGCGGGGGTCTGCTGATTGTCCATTCGAGCTAGAGGAACTCCGGCATCGTGCAGTGCTCGATCCAGTGAGCGGGAGGTATGGGCACTCACTGGACCGAGCTTTCTGCGGCGCTGGCGAACCAGCGCCTGGGGGTCATTCGTCATGCTGACCGCCACGGTCATGTTCCGGAAATTGCACGGGATCGAGAGCAGGTGGCTGGTATACCAAGCGCTGGTATACGAAAACGGCCATGGGCTGTGGCGCCTCAGGCAGGCGATCTGCTCGCCTTTTCATTGGCTTAGGGCGATCTGCCATGCGGGCCGGGGTTGTCAGCAACCAGGGCTTGCTCTCATCACGGAACGCGCTGCGCCGATTGATGTGGGGCGGAAAGCTGAGCCGAAAAGCCCTGTCAACGCGCCTCGGCGCCACGTCCGGACACCGTCGGTGACAAAAAGATGTGCGCTTCTCGCACAACGCGCCTGCGCTTCAAAGCTGGGGGAAGTACGTGGCGCGCCAATCGCGATAGGGGCCAATGACCGCCTGCCTTCGCAGGTGGAAGAAGGTGCCGAAGGCCAGCGCTGCAAGCTGGCCAAAGAGCGGCAATTGGGTGATCGCCCAGTAAGCGATCTGCATCCCCCCTCCGCTTTCCAGTACGGCGAGGCTTCCGCCGACGGCGACCAACTGCGCCGCGGCGGAAAAGATCGGCCAGACTCGGTTCGCATGGAGGGCAAGCGACAAGAGCAGGCCAAGCTCGACCAGGTCGACCACGAATCTGCCGCTGCTGAAGGTCGAAAAATCCCACTGACCTGCCCAGGCGCGGACCACAGGATCGATACACAGATTGAGCGCGACGATCGCCGCCCCAAGCTTTTCCGGCTTGCCGCCGCGCCAGAAGGCGAAGCCGATCACGCTGGCCGAAAGAGCAAGAACAAGGGCGACGTCGACGGGCATCTTCAATCAGGTGGGGCGGGCGCCCGTCACGCGGCCGCGCTTTCGTCGAGATGCCCCGTGCGCATGGGCAGGTTTTCCGGACACGCCTCGTAACCCAGGACGTCCTGCTGGATCTTCAGCAGAGAGGAGTGCACGCGCGCCAGTTCACCGCCGGCTGAAAGCAGGGTGAGCTGCGACTTGGAGAGACGCAACAAGGCGTCGTGCCCCGTGAACGGACCAACCGCGGTGTCCTGGCGCGCCTTGATAAGGGTCGACAGCAATGCGCTCTGCTTGAGGAGCGCATCGTCCACGGCGAGTTCCGCCTCGCGCAGTTCACGGGAGATCCGCAGCTGGGCGACATTGTTCGACATCGGCATATCTCAGTCTCCGAGTTGTTGCCGGACAAGCCGGCGATGGTCCCCGGGTTCGAAGGAATGATCATGTTAAAACGTCGTTGAGCTGGTCGAAGATGGCGAACGAGCCAAGGATCGTCATCACCAGCAAGAGCGCTGCCGCAACGATCGCGCCCATCCTCCACAGTCCACCAGCACGCCCTTCGAACACCTCAGGCCCGACTCGGTAGTCGATCTTACCGGCTGTAGGACAGGCTGTGCCTTCCGCACTTGAGACGGCGGAGACTGCTACATCATCGTCCTGCCCTGCCGGACCAGGCATCGGGTCCTTGCCCTGCGCGACGCCGAGCGACTCGCCTGCCTCGCCTTCGTGCTTCGCCTCCGATCGCTCCCCCTCACCACTGGCGAAAATGTCAGCCAGCGATCGGGCCGGCACCTTCCGCATCACGCGATAGCGCGCCGCAAGCTCGTTGCGAGAGGAAACGCCCAATTTCCCGCGGGCAAGGGAGATTCGCTGATCAACCGTATACGGAGAGATCCCGAGCGCCCGCCCGATCTCCTTGGACGTCTTGTTCTCGATCAGGAGGTCGAGCACCCGGCGCTGTTTCTCCGTAAGAACGGCTTCGTCAGTGTCTTCTCTGGTGGTTCCATAAGCCTTCATCATCCGCCCCTGTTTTCGGCTTGTAAGCTTCACCCTTTCTTGATGCCGTGAATCGGGCGAGGTCGAGCCACTCTCCGATAGCGCGATATTCCCAGACTGGGACAGCAGGTCAATCACGTGCGCTGGTTTGCAAGTCAAAGCCGTTCTGTAAACCGTTGAAGGCGATGGCAAAGCCCGGTGCCGATCGGGCCGGCGGGGCAGGTGCCGCCGCTAAGCTCGTGCAGTTCCGGCACGCGCTTGAGCTTCAGGTGCCCACGACAGCATCAGTCAGTTTCCGCCTAGACGCTGTCGGTCGGTTGGCAGGCTTGGCGAGTCAGGTCGCGGCGAGCAGGTGCCGAACGGCCGGTGCGTCGGCCTCGCTCCCTGGCACACCGCCGATGGGAGGGGATGAATCCCGGCGGTAAATGTGAAGAGCATCGCGGCTCGTGCTTGTCACTGGACCAGTCGCTCCTGTGCTGCGCCTGCGCCAGTGCCACCCCCCTGCGCAAGCTCGGAACACCTGTCGCCGCTGCGCCGCTGCGCCGCTGCAGCGGTCCCGGCTTCAATCTGGGGCACCGGACCGGCGCCGCTCGTTCACGCGCCAGCCCGAGAGGCACCTTGGCGCTTCCCAGGCCTATGTCGCCGGCGGCCCATCCTGGGGGATGCGCCTCATCCGGTTCCCCCCGCCGCTCTCGCCGACGAGGACGAACCATGCCTTGGCGTGGTCGTACCGCCAGATTTCACTGCCGTTCTCAGCGCGTCGCGGGAACCGCTCGATCAGCTCTGCTCCCACAGCTTCCACGCCGCGACACGTTTGCCTGGAAGCGCAAAGGGCACGCTGTGGAACGTCAGAGCGCAGTGTACGGATACGGAGAGGGGAGTCCCGGGTCAGCAGTGACCGGTCGGACATTGGCATCTGGCGGAGACGGAGGGATTCGAACCCTCGATACGATTACTCGTATGGTTCCTTAGCAGGGAACTGGTTTCAGCCACTCACCCACGTCTCCGGCTTCGCCCGTGGCGAGGCGCGCGCTATAACGGCGAGGGGCGGAGGCTTCAAGCCGCGCGTGTGCGCTTTTACACGAAGGGCTGTGCGGCCTTGCACGAAGGTACAACGCACTTGCAAAGGTGTGCGCTCGGGTCGGTTCGCGAGGACTCGCTTTGGCGCGAAAGGGATTCGGTTCGCCGCGCGTTCATTGCCGCTTCAGCGCCGCGGGTCCTTGTCGGATGGCGCAGGTGCAGGTCGCGAATGGGAGTGGTGCGATGAACGGACGATTGGCGAGGGGCTGCCACAAGGCGCTGGCGGCGCTGCTGGCGGCGGGTCTCGCCTGTGCGGGCGTGCCGCTCTCCGCGCAGGGCATCTCGTCCATCGACCCGGACCAGGCGATCGACGCCGATCTCGACAACCCGCCCCCGGCTCCGGAGTGGAGCGACCCCGCGCCGGCCGCGCCCGATGGCAGCGAACTGCCGCCCGCCGCACAGGAGCCGGTGGTCACGAGCGCCGATCCTTCCGTCGCCGCCAGCCAGGCCGCGGGCGAGCCGGCCGTTGCCGCGGCGCAGGGCGACACCTGGCGCCAGGACGATCTGATCGGCGCCGCGGAGGGCGTGTTCGGCAAAGGGGCGGAGGGTCTCGCGCGGCTGATCGAGGACCTGCTCGAGAAGCAAGGGGAGCCCAACGCCTATATCGTCGGGCGCGAGGCCGGCGGGGCCTTCATCGTCGGCGCGCGCTACGGCTCGGGCACGCTGTATCACAAGGTGGAGGGGCAGAAGCCCGTCTACTGGACCGGCCCCTCGGTCGGGTTCGATGCGGGCGCCAATGCCGGGAACACCTTCGTCCTGGTCTACAATCTCCACGACACAGAGGAGCTGTACGAGCGCTATCCGGCGGGCGAGGGGCAGGCCTATCTCGTGGGCGGGTTCAACGCCAGCTACCTGCGCAAGGGCGACGTGGTGCTGATCCCGATCCGGGTGGGCGCCGGGCTGCGGCTGGGCGTCAATGCCGGCTACCTCAAGTTCTCCAAGCAGCAGCGCTGGATGCCGTTCTGAACAAGGTGGGCTGAACCGGCGCGGTCGAAGCGGCGTCGGCTTTCGCGCCTCTTCGCCGGTCCGCCCTCCTGGCTGTTCCGCTTCGGGCGGGAGGCGCGCCCGGGGCCGATCCGTCCGGCCGAAGAACGACCCGGCAGACGGAGCAAGCCCGACACATGCGCGAGCGCCTGTGGCCCTGTCCGAGCCGGCGAAACCGGCATTGGTCGAGAAGCGCACCTCTTGCGATGCTTTGGGCCCTTGCGGGCGGGCGCTGCGAACGGCAAAGCCCGCCGCCATGCTCGACAGACTCGCACCCCAGCAACCCGACGCGCTGCTCGCGCTGATCAAGCTCTTCGAAGCCGACCCGCGGTCGGACAAGATCGATCTCGGCGTCGGCGTCTATCGCACGGGCGCGGGCGAGACGCCGGTCTTCGACGCGATCAAGGCGGCCGAGCGCAAGCTCGTGGCCGAGCAGGACAGCAAGGCCTATCTCGGCCCGGAAGGCGACATGGGCTTCGTGCGCGCCCTGATGCCGACTGTTTTCGGCAGCGACCCGACCCGCAAGGGACGGATCGACGGGATGCAGACGCCCGGCGGCACCGGGGCGGTGCGGCTCGCCCTGGCGCTGGCGAAGCGCGCGGGCGCGACCCGCGTGCTGATGGGCGTGCCCAGCTGGCCCAACCACGCCCAGATCGCCGCCGATTTGGGGCTCGAGCTGGTCCCCTTCGATCATGCGGCGCCCGATGGCAGCGCCGATCTGGATGCTGTGCGGGCCGTGCTCGCGGGGGCGGGCGAACGCGACGTGCTGCTGCTGCACGGCTGCTGCCACAACCCGACCGGCATCGACTATACCGATGGGCAGTGGGACGAGATCGCCGCGATGCTGGGCGAGGGGCCGGTGCTGCCGGTGATCGACCTTGCCTATCAGGGGCTCGGGCGGGGGCTGGCGCAGGACGCCTATGGCGCGCGGGCCGTGCTGGCGCGGGTGCCCCGGGCGCTGGTGGCCTATAGCTGCGACAAGAATTTCGGGCTCTACCGCGACAGGGTGGGCGCGCTTTACGTGCAGGCCTCGGCGGGGGAGGTGCTCGACCGGATCGTGGCCAATGCGCTCAACCTGGCGCGCGCGACCTGGTCGATGCCGCCGGATCACGGCGCGGCGGCCGTGCGGCTGGTGCTGCGCGACGAGGACCTCGCCGAGCAATGGCGCGACGAGCTGAACGAGATGCGCACCCGCATCCAGCGGGTGAGGGCGTCGCTGGCGGCCAAGGGAACGGTCGGTGCACTCGACCTGAAGCCGCTCGGGCGCCAGTTCGGCATGTTCGCGATGCTGCCGCTGGACAAGGAGCAGATCCAGGTGTTGCGGGCCGATCACGGCATCTACATGGCCGGGTCGGGCCGGATCAACATCGCCGGGCTGACCACCGGCAATATCGACAAGTTCACCCGCGCGCTGGCGCAAGTGAGCGCCTGAGCCCCTTGGACCGCCAGCCGACGCTGGAAGGGCCGCGCGTACTGCTTCGGCCCTTGAGCGCTGAGGACTGGAGTGCCCTGTGGGCCGTGGCCCGGGACAGGCAGATCTGGGCCGGGCACCCGAGCCATGATCGCTGGCAGGAGCCGGTGTTCCGCGCCTTCTTCGACGACGCGCTGGCCCGAGGCGGCGCCCTGGCCATCGTCGACAAGGAGAGCGGGGCGATCATCGGCTCCTCCCGCTTCCAGGAATATCGTCCGGCCGGGCCCGGTGGGAGCGGGGGCGAGGTCGAGATCGGCTGGTCGTTCCTGCAGCGCGCCTTTTGGGGGCGCGGCTACAATGCCGAGTTCAAGCGCCTGATGCTGGTGCATGCGTTCCTCTGGGTCGAGCGGGTGCTGTTCCGGGTGGGGGCGGACAATGCGATTTCCCGCCGGGCGATGGAAAAGATCGGCGGCCGGCTGACGGGCGAAACCTTCATCGCCGAGCGCGCCGGACGCCCGATGCAGCATGTGATCTACGCCATCACGCGGGACGAGTTCGCCTCGGGGCCGCTGGCGGGCTGAGGGGCGCGGCCCGGCTCGGCGCCTGTGTGAAGCGGCCCGGTCGCACCGCGACCCGGGCTGGCGGGCGGCGGACGGGTTCGCAGGATGCGGACCTCGCTCGACCCCGCCTGTTCAGGAGCGGAGGCTCTCCAGCCGTTGGAGATAGCGGGCGATTGTGTCGATCTCGATATTAACCTGTGCGCCTTGGGCGATCTCGCCCAGCGTGGTGACATCGGCCGTGTGGGGGATGATGTTGACCGTGAAGTCGACGCTGCCGTCCTGTCGGTCGGCGACTTCGTTGACGGTCAAAGAGGCGCCGTCGAGCGTGATCGAGCCCTTGGGGGCGATAAACGGCGCGAGTTCGGCGGGCGCGCGGATGGTGAGGCGGATCGAATCGCCGACTGGCTGCCAGTCTGCGACCGTGCCGACCGCATCGACATGGCCGGTGACGATGTGCCCGCCCATCTCGTCCCCCAGCCGGAGCGCCTGTTCCAGGTTGAGGCGCGCGCCTTCGCGCCACGATCCGCCGGCGGTGCGGCTCTCGGTCTCGGCCGAGACATCGACCGCGAACCATGCGGCGCCAAGCTCGCCGCCACGCTCGACCACGGTCAGGCACACGCCGGAGCAGGCGACCGAGGCGCCGATGGCGAGGGTGGCCGGATCGAACGGGCAGGCGATGGTGAGGCGCAGATCGCCGCGCTGCTCCACGCTCGCGACGGTGCCGATGGCGGTGACGATCCCTGTGAACATGACGCCATCCTAGCGCGTGCGGCGGTAGATTTCGAGCGTATCCGGCGCGAAGGCGCGTCGATCCTCCAGCTGCCAGCGTCCGTGCGCGCCGCTCAGCGAGCCGAGGCCGAGATCCGCCAGCGCCGGCAGCCCTCCGCCGACGAGGATCGGCGCGCGGTAGAGCAGCAGGCGGTCGACGAGGTCGGCGGCGAGGAACGACGCGGCGGCGCCGGCGCCCCCCTCCACCAGCAGGTACTGCGCGTCTTCCAACGCGGCGATGGCGGTTGGCTCCGGGAGGGCGGTCCAGCCCTCGGGAGCGGCCCTGCGGGTCAGGACGACGCGCTTGGGGCTGCGTCGGGCGAGACCGGCGAGGCGCACGTCCAGCGCCGGGGCGTCGGCGCGCAGGGTGCCGCCGCCGACGAGGATCGCATCGGCGCGGGCGCGCTCGCGATGGGCATGGGCGCGGGCGGCCTCGCCGGTGATCCAGCGGCTTTCGCCGTTCGCCAGCGCGATGCAGCCGTCGAGCGAGGTGGCAAGCTTGAGCGTGACCTGCGGGCGGCCAAGCACGCGCCGTGCGAGATAGCCGGCAAGGCTGGCGCGGGCGGCTTGGTCCTCGGCATGGCTTGCCTCTATGCCGGCCTCGCGCAGGCGGGCGAGGCCCTGTCCGGCGGTGCGCGGGTCCGGGTCGGCGGTGCCGGCGACCACGCGCGCGAGGCCGGCCTCCACCACGAGGTCGGCGCAGGCGGGGCCGCGCCTTGAGCGGTGGGCGCACGGCTCCAGCGTGACGTAGAGCGTGGCGCCGCGTGCCGCCTCGCCGGCCTGTTCCAGCGCGACGGCCTCCGCATGGGGGCGGCCGCCCGGCTGGGTCCAGCCCCGGCCGAGCACCACGCCGGCCTTCACGATCACCGCTCCGACGGCGGGGTTGGGCCGGCTGAGCGGGCGCGCGCGTTCCGCGAGGCACGCGGCCGCGCCGAGCCAGCGCGAGTCCTCGGGGCTAGCGGGCAGCTTGCGGCGCCTGTGGAGCGGCAGGCTGCGCGCCCGCCGGCTGTGCCGCGCCGGCCCGCGGAGCCGGCTGTGCGCCGCCTTCGCGGGCGATCTCGGCCTCCATCTCCTCCACGTCGACGAAGGTCGCGCGGCCGAGCGCCCGGTAGAGTTCCTTGCGGCGTTCCTCGCGCGCGGCCCGCTGCGCTGCCAGTTCCTCCTGCCGGCGCTGATTGGCGATGTTGGAGGCGAGGATCTCCGCATCCGTCCGGTCCGCGGCGTAGGTGGTGATCCAAGTGATCTCGGGAGGGCGCGGCTCGATCCGCTGGTTCTTGGGCACGAAGACCATCAGAATGGCGAAGGTCGCGGCGATGGACACGCCCAGCACCTTCCAGCGATGCGGGGCGGGCTGCCGCCATTCATTGGCGAAGTCCGCGGCTGCGCGGTGGGGGGAGATGCGGCGCCAGAAGCTCATGCGCGGCAAAATAGGGGCGCGACGAGCGGAACGCCAGTGGAACCGGAAGCGGGCGGACCCGGCGAACGCGCCCGGTGCGATGCGGGTCGCCGCCTCCGAGCGAGGGCCGGTGGTGCGCTCAAAGGCGCGGCCTTCAACCGAAGGCGGCGTAGAGGCCGCGCCCCTCCTGCCTTAGCCAGCGATCGGCGGCGGCGAGATCGCCCTCGTAGAGCCGGGCGAGCAGAGCGTGGAAGGAAGGCGAATGATCGAAATGCAGGAGATGCGCGACCTCGTGCGCCACCACCGAGCGGCGCACCGCGTCCGGCGCCTGCACCAGCCGCCAGTTGATCCGCACCGCCTCGCCCCGGCCCGCGCTTTTCGAGCAGCTGCCCCAGCGCCGCTGCGCGCGCGACAGGGCGAGGGCGGGGGTCGGCACTCCGGCGCGCGCGCAATAGAAGCCGAGGTCCTCGCCGGCCAGCCGGAGCGCCTCGCCCTCGAGCCAGCGGCGCAGGCGAGCAGGGACGGCATCCTCCGCCCCGCCAAGCAGGATACGCCCCTGCGCCAGGCGCGGCGTGCGCGGATGCTGCGCGCCCCATTCGATGGCCAGACGCTCTCCGCGATAGGTGAGGGCGCCGCCGGGCGCGGGCGGTGCGGCGCTGGGGATGGCGGCGATCTGGCGTTCGAGCCACTCGCGGCGGCTGCGGGCGAAGACCAGCGCATCGGCCGTGCGGCCCCACGGCGGCAGGGTGATGCGCACCTCGCTGCCGTCGGGAGCAAGGCGCATGGTCAGGCGCTGCGCCCGGGCATGGCGGCGAATTGCAACGGGCACTTCGCGGCCGCCGATCGCGACAACCTGCGGCTGGCGATCGTCGCGCAGCCAGTCGATCACTTGCGCTCCCACTCCACCAGATGGTGTTCGATCGGGCCGGCGATGTCCTCGCTGATCGCGCGGCCCTTCACGCTGGCGCCGGCGCGGTCCATCGCCTCGTCGGAGCCGGTCAGCAGCTTGTGCCAGCCGGGCAGCGGGCGATTGTCGGCGCGGCGCTTGTAGGCGCAATGATCCGGCAGCCACGGCACGCGGGCGACCAGCTGCGGCGTGAGTCGCAGGCAATCGGGCACGAAGGCCTTGCGGTGGCGATAGTCGCGGCAGCGGGCGGTGGCGGTGTCGAGCAGGCGGCAGGCGACGTTGGTTTCGAGCACCTCGCCCGTGTCCTCGTCCTCCAGCTTGTGCAGGCAGCAGCGGCCGCAGCCATCGCACAGCGCCTCCCATTCGGGCCGGGTCAGCTCGCCGAGCGGCAGCTCCCAGAAGCGGTCCCTCAGCTCACCCATCGTTGCAGCTCCGCGGCGACGGCTTCCGGGCCCTGGTCGACCGGCAGCAGCGCGATCGGCTCGCCATCGCGGCCCATGAGGAAGGCGGTGCGGCTGTGGTCCATCATATATCCGCCGCCCGCACCTTCCTCGCCCTTGCTGTAGTAGACGGCAAAGGCCTTGGCCGCCTGGTCGACCTGTTCGGCCGTGCCGGTGAGGCCGACGAGGTCCTCGGAAAAGGCGGAGGTGAACTCGCCCACCACTTTCGGCGTGTCGCGCGCCGGGTCGATCGTGATGAAGAGCGGCTGGACCTCGGCCGCGAGCGCAGGCTCGGCCTGCTTGAAGCGATTGTAGCCCTGCATCATCCGCTGCACCTCGGTGGGGCAGACATCGGGGCAATAGGCATAGCCGAAATAGACGATGCGGTACTTGCCGTCGAAATCGCTCCAGCGCACCGTCTCGCCCTCGCTGTTCACCAGTTCGAATGGGCCGCCGATCTGAGCGCCGGCGAGCGGGGCCTCGCCCACAATGTCGCTGGCGCCCGCCCCGCAGCCGGCGAGCAGGGCCAGGGGGACGGATGCTAAGAGGGACGCGGCGAGAGCGGCGGCAAGCGGGCGGGCAGGGGACATGGCGTGGCGGTTCATGCTCTGCTAACGCCCCGAGGACAAGGGCGAGTCAAGCGGCGCGGGGCCTTGAAGTGCCCCTTGCCCGCAGGGATCGACAGCGAGGAGGCGAGCGAGTGGCAGGCCGCACGGGCGGAGCAACGAACGGAACATGGAGCCATCGCGTGCGCGCGATACTGGCGGCCATGAGTGCGGCGACGATGGCTCTTGGCCTGGCGCTGGGCGCGCCGGCCGCCGCACAGCAATATTCGGACGGCTACAAGTTCCTAAAGGCCGTCGACGAGAAGGACGGCACTCTCGTGACCGAGATGCTCGACGCGCCCGGGTCCACCGTGGTCAATGCGCGCGACATCACCAACGGGCGCACCGCGCTGCACATCGCGGTGGAGCGGCGCGACACGACCTGGATCAACTTCCTTGCCGGCCGCGGCGCCAATCCGAACCTCGCCGACAATCACGGCCTGACCCCGCTGATGCGCGCGACGCAGCTCGGCTATCATGACGGGATCGAGGCGCTGGTGCGTGCCGGCGCGCGGGTGGACGAGCCCAACGATGCGGGCGAGACGCCGCTGATGTCCGCCGTGCACCGCCGCGACGTGCCGCTTATGCGGGTTCTGCTGGAAGCCGGTGCGGACCCCGACCGGCGCGACAATTCCGGCCGCTCGGCGCGCGATTATGCGGGCCTGGAGGGCCGGCAGAGCGCCACCCTGGCCGAGATCGACCGCCATGCGGAGGCGGGCGAGCGGCGCGCGGCAGCAGGCGAAGCCTACGGGCCGAGCCTGTGACCGCCGGCGTGGAGACGGGGGCGAGCGCACAGGACCGCACACTCGACGAACTGCGCCTCGCGCTCGCGCCGGAGATCGCCGCCGCGGCGGTGTTCGACGGGTGGACCGACAACGCGCTGATGGAGGCCGCGGCGCTTGCGGGGGTGCAGCCGGCCCTCGCGCGGCTCGCCTTCCGCGGCGGGGCGATGGACATGGTGGCGGCCTGGATCGCCTCCATCGATGCGCGGATGCAATCGGCCTATGCGGGCGGCGCGCTCGATTCGCTGAAGATCCGCGACAAGATCCGCACGCTGGTGCTGTTCCGGCTCGACGCGACCGCCGGGCAGAAGGAGGCGCTGCGCCGCGCGCTCGCGATCATGGCGCTGCCGACCAACGTGCCGCGCGCCCTGCGCACCGCCTGGAGCAGCGCCGATGCGATGTGGCGGCTCGCCGGAGACGTTGCGACCGATTACAACCACTATACCAAGCGCGCGATGCTCGCCGGCATCTATTCGGCCACCCTGGCGGTGTTCATCGAGGATGACAGCGAGGAACATGCGCAAACGCGCGCCTTCCTCGACCGGCGAATCGACGATGTCATGCGCTTCGAGAAGGCGAAGGCGCGATTCCTGCGCGAGCGCGAAGGGTTCGACGTCACGCGCTTCCTCGGCCGGCTGCGCTATCCGGAGCGCTGATTCGCCGCGCGGGCGTCGTTCACCGGCGGGCCGGGCCGACCGGCCGATGCGCGGTTCTCGCTTCTAGGCCAGCAGCAGGAGGATCGGCGCCCAGCTTGCCGCGCCTAGGCCGACCACGACGGCGGCACGCAGCGGCAGCGGCCATTTGGGAGTGCTCGAGTCGCGCTCGCTGGCGGCGGCCCCGACGGGCTGCCACGGCGAACTCGAGGATTGCGTCGCGCTGCTGGGCATCTGTTTTTCCTCTCTCCGCTCCTGTGTCATGGATGGTTAATGAAAATGCAATACGCCTCGTCGGATTCCTTGCAAAATCCGCGCGGCGATGCGGCGGTCGCGCGCCTGCCATAATGAGAACCAGTTGCAAATAGGCGCCGGGTCTGGCACCGGGATCGGGTGAGCTCTTCCATCAGCCTCGACCTGCTGCCGCCGCGCGTGCCGGCGCGAATCGTTGCCGTGCGCTGGGATCTCCTCGCGCCGGAGGAGGGCAAGCGGCTGCGCACCCTTGGCATCGACGAGGGCGCCGAGATCGCGGTGGTCCATCGCGGCATTTTCGCCGGGCGCGATCCGCTGGCGGTGGTGATCGGGCGCATGAATGTGGCGCTGCGGCGCGCCCATGCGCGGGCGATGATGGTGGAGCCGGTGGTGCAGCCCGCGGCCGCGCCGGCGGCGGCGCCAATGATGATGGGTGAGGCATGAGCCGGCCGCGCATCGCCGCGCTGGTCGGCAACCCAAATTCGGGCAAGAGCGCGCTGTTCAACGCGCTCACCGGCGCGCGGCAGAAGATCGCCAATTATCCCGGCGTCACCGTGGAGCGCAAGGCCGGGCGCATGGTCCTGCCGAGCGGCGAGCCGGTCGAACTGTTCGACCTCCCCGGCAGCTACTCGCTCGATCCCGCCAGCCCCGACGAGGAGGTGACCCGCCGTGTGGTGCTGGGCGAGTTTCCCGGCGAGGCGAAGCCCGACCTGCTGGTTGTGGTGCTCGACGCGGCGAACCTGGAGCAGCATCTCGTCTTCGCGCAGGAGCTGATCGCCCTCGGAAGGCCGGTCGTGGTGGCGCTCAACATGGTCGACCTGGCCGAGCGCGACGGGCTGGTGATCGACCCCGATGCGCTGGCGCAATCGCTGGGGGTGCCGGTGATCCCGACCGTGGCCGTGCGCAAGCGCGGGCTCGACGCGCTGCTGGAGGCGCTCGCCGATGCGCCGGCCGCTGCATCGCGGGGGCGGCCGCCGCGTGCGCTGCCGCTGGGCGAGCGGCGCATGGCCGCCCGGCACATGGCGCGGGCCGCGGTGCTGTCCGAAAGTTCGGAACATCGACTCCATGCGCGGCTCGACGGGGTGCTGCTGCACCCGTGGCTCGGGCCGCCGATCCTGTTCGCGCTGCTGTTCGTGATCTTCCAGGCGGTGTTCGCATGGGCGACGCCCTTCGCCGACGCCATCGACGGCGGAATCAGCGCGCTGATCGATCTCGTGAAGGCGACTCTACCCGAAGGCTTCGTGCGCGACCTGCTGACCGAAGCCGTGCTGACGGGCGTGGGCAGCGTGGTGGTGTTCCTGCCGCAGATCGTGATCCTGTTCGCCTTTATCCTCGTGATGGAGCAGTCCGGTTATATGGCGCGCGCCGCCTTCATCATGGACCGGATGATGGCGGGCGTGGGCCTTTCGGGGCGCAGCTTCATCCCGCTCCTGTCGAGCTTCGCCTGCGCGATTCCCGGCATCATGGCGACCCGTGCCATCGCCGACCCGAAGGACCGGCTGACGACGATCCTGATCGCGCCGCTGATGACCTGTTCGGCGCGGCTGCCGGTCTATGCGGTGATCATCGCGGCGTTCATCCCGGCGACCACCGTGGGCGGCGGAATCGGGCTGCAGGGGCTCGTCCTGTTCGCACTTTACGTGGCGGGGATCGTCGGGGCGATGGCGGCGGCTTTGGTGCTGCGGCGGACCGCCACTAAGGGAGGCACGTCCGGCTTCATCATGGAGCTGCCACGTTATCAATGGCCGCCTTTGCGCGACCTCTTGATCGGGCTGTGGCAGCGGGCCTGGGTGTTCCTGCGGCGGGCGGGCACGATCATCTTCATGGCAACCGCGATCCTGTGGGTGCTGCTGAGCTTCCCGCGCGCGGCGCCGGGCGAAAGCCAGGTCGACGCCAGCATTGCCGGGCACATCGCGGATGGCCTGCATGTCATCGTCCAGCCGATCGGCTTCAACCGCGAGATCGCTCTGGCACTGGTCCCCGCGATGGCCGCGCGCGAGGTTGCCGTCTCGTCTCTCGCCACGACCTATGCGGTGGATGCGGAGGACGAGGAAGCGGCCGCCGAGGGGTTGATCCCGCAATTGCGGGCGGGCTGGAGCCTGCCCACGGCGCTGGCGTTCCTCGCCTGGTTCGTGTTCGCGCCGCAGTGCCTTTCCACTATCGCCGTCGCCCGGCGCGAGACCAACGGGTGGAAATGGCCCATCGTGATGCTGCTCTACCTGTTCGGCCTCGCCTATCTGTTCGCGGGGCTGACCTACTGGATTGCGGTCGCGGCGGGGCTGTAGCTGGGCCGGCGCGCCCCGCGCCAGGGGCGGTGTGGTGGCCGCTTGTCGCACAACGCGGCAGGGCGAAGGCTATGGTGCAAAAAGCGGCGGCAGCGGGTGGCGTCCGGCGCGGCTGGGCCTTAAGTCCGGGGCGGAATCACAGGGGGCTGGCACGGGCCGGCCCCGGACGCATCGCAAGAGGACGGACATGGCGGGCAGCCTCAACAAGGTCATGCTGATCGGGAACCTGGGACAGGACCCGGAGGTGAAGAGCTTCCAGAATGGCGGCAAGATCTGCAATCTGCGGATCGCTACCTCCGAAAACTGGAAGGACCGCACCAGCGGCGAGCGCAAGGAGCGCACCGAGTGGCACACCGTGGTGCTGCAGTCGGAAGGGCTGGTCGGCGTGGCCGAGCGCTATCTGCGCAAGGGCAGCAAGGTCTATATCGAAGGGCAGCTGCGCACCCGCAAATGGCAGGACCAGTCGGGCAACGATCGCTACTCCACCGAGATCTCGGTCGGCGGGATGAACGGCGTGATGACCATGCTGGACGGCGCGCCGGGTGCGGGTGGCGGCGGCGGCGGTGGCGGTCAGCGCGGCGGCGGCGGCGGTGATTGGGACCGTGGCGGCGGATCGCCCGACGACAATGGCGGCGGCTGGAACAAGTCGGGCGGCGGCGCATCGCGGGGCGGCGGCGGTGCCGGCGGTGCCGCTGGTGGTTACGCCGACGATCTGGACGACGACATCCCGTTCTGAGCGGCAGCTTCGCGGGTGCGGGCGGCGGCGCAATGCGCTTGCATCGGCGCTGCATCCGCCTTGCATGGCGCGTGCAAGATCGCCCGAGATCCGGGCGCGCTGCGCCTCAGCCCGGGTCGCGCTTGAGGGCTGCGAGGGCCGCGAAAGGCCCGCTGGCGGACGGTTCGCCGAGACCCGCTTCGCGGCGGACGCGCTCGGCATCGGGGCCGCAGGCATAGGGATCGATGGCGAGGGCGAGGCTCTGCGCGACCGCTTCGCCCACATCGAAGGAATGGCCGGCATAAGGGATCTCGTCGAGTTCCCCTTCGTCCAGCTCGATCTCCTCCTCCTCGATCGCCTGATCGGGCACGAAGCGGAAAGCGAGCGGCTCGTCGATGGAGGCGGGCAGGTCCTCGCCGGAAATGGCGCAGCTCTGCACGATCCGGGCGGTGAGGCGGCCTTGCACCGAGACCACATCGCCCTCGCAGGCGAGGCGCAAGCGGGCCGCAAGCTGGTCGATTTTCACGAGGGCGAAGCGGGTGGCAAGGGCGGCGCGCTCGGCCGCATTGGCCTCGATGGCGAGTGGCTGCGCGTCGATCTGGCGGCGGTCCACCAGTCGGGAGAATTCGGGGGTCATAGGGGAATCTCTCCCGCGAGAATGGTTTCGGATGAAACCGCTTCGAGTTGGTGGTTCCAGGCGCGCAGCATCTGGGCGAGCGGGGCGGCGTCGTGGCCCTCTGCCAGGGTGACGTTGCGGTCCACGGCGCCGGTCAGCGCCTCGGGCCCGGCACCCTCGGCCAGGGCGGTGCGATAGGCGCCGAGCCGGCCGCCGAGCACCGACATCAGCTTGCCGATCTGCTTGCCCACGACGAGATCGCCGATGCCGCTTTCGCGCAGCTGGCGGTCCATGTCCTCCACGAACAGCTCGGTCAGCAGCACGCCCTGCTCCGGCGGGGCGGCGGCGCGCTCCAGCCGCAGGAGCACGAGCGCGAGCAGGGTGGCGATCATGTCGAAGCGGCCGGGCACATTGTCGGCGGCGCCGCCCTCCAGATACCAGCGCGGCGCCCGCGAGGTGCCGACGATGCGGTGCCACAGCGGGCGCAGCGCGTCGCGCGACGCGGAGCGCGAATCGCGACGGGGCCGCAGCAGGCGGGCGAGGACGGACATCGGGTGCGCACCTTTCTTGCCATTCACCGGCTGTTCAATCCGGCAGCCCCAAGCGGCCGCCGGTGGGCATTGCGCCGGCGCGAGCCGCCCCGTAGAGCGGCCCCGATATAGGAGTGCGCGCCGCCGAGGCAAACGGCCACGGCAAGCGGCAGCGCATGCGACACAGCGAACGAAGGCGTGAGCGGATGGTGGTGAGTGCGAGGATCGGTGCGGTGCTGGCGGCGGCGTCGCTGGCGGCGGGGTGCAGCTCCATCGTCAACCATCGCGGCTACATCGCCGATCAGGTGCTGATGCAATCGGTCCAGCCGGGCATCGACAATCGCCTGTCGGTCGAGCGCACCCTCGGGCGGCCGACCTTCACCAGCCAGTTCGGCGACCCCGTCTGGTACTATGTTTCCAGCAACACCGCGCAGGCGCCCTTCAGCGATCCGCGCATCACCGCGCATACGGTGCTCGCCGTGCAGTTCGACGAAGCGGGCAATGTCGTCTCGGCCGAGCAGACCGGCATGGACCAGGTGGCGCGGATCAACCCGGACGGGGCGGAGACCCCCACGCTGGGCCGCGAACGCAGCTTCCTGGAAGATCTGTTCGGCAATATCGGCCAGGTCGGCGCGGCCGGAGCCGGCACCGGGGCCGGGCCGGGCGCTCCGGGCACCTGAGGCGGATCGGCCCGCGCGATCGGCGTCTGGGCAGGCCTGAGCTGCGGCTGGTCGTGGCGATCGTCGGGCGATAACGAGCGGGGCTGGCGGTGTGTGAGGCGCCACCCGATTTTTAACATGTGAGCAGCGGCCTGTCGCTCCTGGGCGGCGGGGTGCTTCGGCGGGGCGACGGAGTCTCTGCGGAAAAGCGCGGTTGCGCCGGCCGGCTGGATATTCGCGCGAGGCAGGACTCGTGCGAGGGGTGAGGGGCGGCTCGGCGGTTCGGCCGCGTGTATGGCTGCGGGCGCGGGGGCGGCGGCAGAAGTTTTGCCGGGCGGGTGAGGGGGCTTCGCCTTCTGCAAGGTGTGCAGCCCCGGCGGGCGAACGGCGGCCGGCTCGCGTCTCGGCAGGCGGGTGAAAGGGGCACAATTTGCAACGGTGTGGGTGGCTCCGGGCGTGAGGCGGGTGGCTGGCGTGTCTGAGGGCGGGCCAGTGAGGGCTCCACAATCGACAAGGTGCGGGCCACCTGCGGGCGATGGGCGGCTGACCGGAGATTCGCCGGACGGGTGAGCGATGGGCCCGACATTCGCCTTGTGTGTGTGGCAGCGCGCGTAGGCGCCGGCTGGCGTCTCCGCGAGCGGGCGAGGGCTCGACATCCGGGGAGCTGCCGACCCGTGAGGGCGACCGGCCGGTTTCCTGGAGCTTGGCCGGACGGGTGAGCGGTGATCCGATCTCGACGGGTGTGTTTGGCTGCGGGTGCGGGGCGGCCAGCTGGCGTGTCCGCGGGCTGCGCCTTCCGAGGTGTGCGGTAAGGGCGAATGGCGGGCGCGCGTTAGCTTCGTCGGACGCTGACCGGTGATCCGATCTTCGACGGTATGTGTGGGTGGTGGTTTCGGGCCGCTGCCTGCCGTCTCTACGGGCGGGGAGCGAGGCTCCACATCCGGGAAGGTGTCAGCGCGCGCGGCGGGCCGGCTGAGGTTTCGCCGGGCGGGTGCGCGGAAGGCTCGACATTCGAGGGGTGTGCGGCGCGGCGAAGGGTCGGCCTAAAGCAGAGTTTCGCCGGACGGGGAAGGGGGCGCGGCGTTCGGCTTGTGCCATCGTGGGCGAATCGTTGTGAGCGGCGGGCTCCCGTGCGGCGAGGTGTGCGGCCCCGGGGCGGTCGGTCGGGCGGCTGGGGTGCGGTGTGAGCGGGTCGCTTGAAGCGGTGGGGGCATCTGCCCATATCGCCGGCATGGACGAGAGCAGGGCCAGCCACGGCCTTATCCAGTGGCACGGCACCACCATCATCGGCGTCAAGCGGAACGGCAAGACCGTGATCGCGGGCGACGGGCAGGTGTCGATGGGCAATACGGTGATGAAGCCCAACGCGCGCAAGGTGCGCCGGATCGGCGCGGCCGACGAGGGCGGGCAGGGCAAGGTGATCGCGGGATTCGCGGGCGCCACGGCCGATGCCTTCACCCTGTTCGAGCGGCTGGAGCGCAAGCTGGAGCAATATCGCGGGCAGCTGATGCGCGCCGCCGTGGAGCTGGCCAAGGACTGGCGCACCGACAAGTATCTGCGCAACCTCGAAGCGCTGATGATCGTGGCCGATGCCGACGTGCTGCTGGTGCTGACCGGCAATGGCGACGTGCTGGAGCCCGAGGCCAAGAACGACACGACCATCGCCGCCATCGGTTCGGGCGGGAACTATGCGCTCGCCGCGGCGCGGGCGCTGGCCGATTACGAGGAGGACGCGGAGGTGATCGCTCGCCGCGCGATGGCGGTGGCGGCCGAGGTCTGCGTCTTCACCAATGACCGGGTGACGGTCGAGACCGCCTGAGGCTCGGCCGAGCGAGCCTGCCCCTTTTTCTTACCGACGGAACCCCATGGACAATCTGACCCCCAAGGCGATCGTCGCCGCGCTGGACGAGCACATCATCGGCCAGAAGGACGCCAAGCGCGCGGTCGCCGTGGCGCTGCGTAATCGCTGGCGCCGGCAGCGGCTGAGCCCCGAACTGCGCGACGAGGTGACGCCCAAGAACATCCTGATGATCGGCCCGACCGGCTGCGGCAAGACCGAGATCAGCCGGCGGCTGGCGAAGCTGGCCGAGGCGCCGTTCGTGAAGGTGGAGGCGACCAAGTTCACCGAGGTCGGCTATGTCGGGCGGGACGTGGAGCAGATCGCCCGCGACCTCGCCGAGGAGGCGATCCGGCTGGAGAAGGAGCGCCGCCGCGAGGCGGTGCGCGATGCGGCGAGCAAGGCGGCGATGGAGCGGCTGCTCAACGCCCTGGTGGGCGACGGCGCCTCCGAGGCGACGCGCGAGAGCTTCCGGCGGCGGATCATCGACAATTCGATGAACGACACCGAGGTCGAGATCGAGGTGGAGGACGCGCCCGCCGCCCCGATGGAGATTCCCGGCATGGGCGGCAATGTCGGCATGATCAACCTCTCCGACATCATGGGCAAGGCGCTCGGCAAGAGCCCCTTGAAGCGGCGCAAGCTGAAGGTGCCCGAGGCCTGGGACAAGCTGGTCGACGAAGAGGCCGAGAAGCGCATGGACCAGGACGATGTCGCCCGCGTCGCGCTGGCCAATGCCGAGACGAACGGCATCGTGTTCCTGGACGAGATCGACAAGATCGCGGTGAGCGACGTGCGTGGCGGCTCCGTGAGCCGCGAGGGCGTGCAGCGCGACCTGCTGCCGCTGATCGAAGGCACGACGGTGGCGACCAAGTACGGACCGATGAAGACGGACCATGTGCTGTTCATCGCCAGCGGCGCGTTCCACGTGGCCAAGCCCAGCGACATGCTGCCCGAACTGCAGGGGCGGCTGCCGATTCGGGTGGAGCTGCAGGCGCTGAGCGAGGAGGATTTCGTCGCCATCCTGTCGGACACGCGGGCGAACCTGGTGGAGCAGTACAAGGCGCTGATCGGGACCGAGCAGGTGACGCTCGAGATCGCGCCCGATGCGGTGCGCGAGGTGGCGCGAATCGCCGCGCAGGTGAACGAGAGCGTCGAGAATATTGGCGCGCGGCGGCTGCAGACGGTGATGGAGAAGCTGCTCGAGGAGCTGAGCTTCGATGCCGAGGAGCGGGTCGGGCAGACGGTGACGATCGATGCCGCCTATGTGCGCGAGAGGCTGGCCGGCCTCGCGGGCGATGCGGATCTGAGCAAGTACATCCTGTAAGCGAGACGGCGAGGGGCGGCGTGGCGGAGAGGCTTGCCCTCGCTGCGCCGCTTGTTGCTTGCCGATGGGTTGGGGCTCGGCAGGCCGGTGGCGGCTGTGCTGCCGGTACTGCGCTGCTGCCGGTGTGGCGCTCGTCGGCGGTGGGCCAGTGCTCCGGGCCAGATGGGCGCCTGCGCTTGAGTGCCGATTCGCTGTGTGCGTGTGGTGCGTTCGTCGTGTGGCGGCCTGTTCGGCTGGGCAGGGGCGCGGGCCGCTGGGCGGAAGGCGGTAGGAGCTCTGCGGGCGGTCGGCGGTGGGAGCGAGAGGCGCGTTGCTCTTCTTTCCGCGGGTCTCGCGCCGGGCAGCGTGCCGGGGCTGCGAATCGCGGAGCCCCGCGGCCTAAGTTTCGTGCATCGTGAGCGGCGCGGCGCCGGCGGGAGGGCCGGGCGCGGGTTATTCCGCCGCTTGCTCCAGCGGGTCTTCGGCCAGCTGGCGCAGCCACATGTCGGCGTAGAGGCCGTCGTGGCGCAGGAGCTGGGCGTGGCTGCCTTGCTCCACCAGTCGGCCGTCCTGCAGCACGTTTATGAGATCCGCGTCGGCGATGGTCGAGAGGCGGTGCGCGATGGCGATGGTGGTGCGGTGCTCCGACACGCGGCGCAGGGTGGCGAGGATCGCCTGCTCCGTGCGGGTGTCGAGCGCGCTCGTCGCCTCGTCCAGCAGCAGGATCGGCGGGTCTTTGAGCAGGGTGCGGGCGATGGCGACCCGCTGCTTTTCGCCGCCCGAGAGCTTCAGGCCGCGTTCGCCGACCTCTGTTTCCAGGCCCTGGGGCAGCGCCGCGATGAACGGGCTGATGGCGGCGCCTCGCGCGGCGGTGGCGATCTCCGCCTCGCTGGCGCCATCGCGGCCATAAGCGATGTTGTAGCGCAGGGTGTCGTTGAACAGTACGCTGTCCTGCGGGACGATGCCGATCTGGCGGCGCAGTGATTCCTGGGTGATCTGGGCAATGTCCTGCCCGTCGATCAGGATGCGGCCGGACCACGGATCGTAGAAGCGGAACAGCAGGCGCCCGATGGTGGACTTGCCCGCGCCCGAGGGGCCGACGATGGCGACATGGTGGCCGGCGGGCACTTCGAGATCGAGGCCGTGGAGGATCTCGCGATCCCGATCGTAGCCGAACACCACGTTGTCGAAGATGACGGCCGGGCGGCGAATCACCAAAGCGGGGGCGCCGGGGGCATCCTTCACCTCCACCTCGGTGTCGATCAGGCGGAACATCTGCGCCATGTCGATCAGGCCCTGGCGGATCGTGCGATAGACCCAGCCGAGCATGTCCAGCGGGCGGAAAAGCTGCAGCAGATAGGTGTTGATGAGCACCAGGTCGCCGACGGACAACGTGCCGCGGCTCCAGCCCCAGACGGTGAAGGCCATGGCGAAGGCCATCAGCAGGTTGGTGACCACCGCCTGCGCGATGTTGAGCAGGCCGAGCGAATTCTCGCTCTTGATGGCGGCCTCGGCATATTGGCGGGCGGCGCTGCCATAGCGTTCCTGCTCGCGCGATTCGGCGCTGAAATATTTCACCGTTTCGTAGTTGAGCAGCGAATCGACGGCGCGGGCGAGGGCCAGGCCGTCGAGATCGTTCATCTGCGCGCGCAGCTTGGTGCGCCATTCGGTGATCACGCGCGTGAGCCAGATATAGGTGACCACGGTGATGGCCGTGGCCGCGACGATCTCCCACCCGAACTTCGCCCAGAAGATCACGCCCACCACGATCAGCTCGATTCCCGTGGGGGCGATGTTGAACAGCAGGAAGTAGATCATCGAGTTGATGCTCTTCGTGCCCCTCTCGACGATCTTGGTCACCTCGCCCGTGCGGCGGGAGAGGTGGAAGCGCAGCGACAGGCGGTGGAGGCGGGCGAACACGTCCTGCGTCAAATGGCGCACCGCGTCCTGCCCGACGCGCTCGAAGATGATGTTGCGGATGTTGTCGAAGGCGACGCTGGTGAAGCGCCCGGCCGCGTAGGCGACCACCAGCGCCAGCGCGACCCAGATCGCCGGGTCGCCGCTTTCGCCCGACATTTCGTCCACCGCGCCGGCATAGGCGAAGGGAAGGGCGAGCATGATTGCCTTGGCCAGCAGCACGAACAGGGTCGCGCCCGCGATTCGCCAGCGCAGTTCGGGGCGGCCGCTGGGCCACAGATAGGGGAGGAAGCGGCGGATCGTGCCCCAATCGGCCGGGTCCGACCGCGGCTCGGACGAAGGCGGGGCTGCGCGAGGGGGGCTCATGGGCAGGCGATGTGGGGCGCGGGGGGCAGCGGTGCAACGCGCGCCGCATGGGCGGCGACCAATTCGCAGGGACTCAGGGGCGGTGCCAGCCCGTGAATTCGCGGGCCAAGGAGGGAACGTCGAAGTAGATCCGGCTGCGGCTGAAATCGATCGCGACTCGCCGGAAGAGGCGCAGTTCGCGGATGCCCAGGATCATGGCCGGGCGGTCGTACAGGCCAAGTGCCCTAAAGGCCGGCGACCCAGTGAACACCATGGCCACGTTCTGCAGCCGCATCTGCTGGATCTGCAGCTGGCTGACCACGCCGATGCCGGCCTGCATCGCGGCGCCGTTGATGTCGAACAGTTCGGCGGTGCCGGCGCTTCTGCGCCGAAGCCGGCGGGCGAGGGCGGGATTGCCGATGCTGGTCTGCGCGCCGGTGTCGATGATGATTGCGGTGCGGACCCCGTCGATTCGCGCATTGGCGATGATCAGGCGGCCGAGCCGGGCGCGGGCGCGCACGACGATCTCGTAGCCGCGGCTGCGGGGCGACTGGCTGGCGGGCACGATCTCCATGTGCTGGTTGGCGAAGTCGAACAGCACACGCTGGCCTTGCAGCGCGTCCGCCCCGAGCACGCCATCGGCGCCGCCGATGTTGCGCGCTTCGACGAGCGGTACCCTGGCGATGCTGGTCGTCCGGGAGCCCAGGCCAAGTTTATTGAGCGCGACGGTCTGCGCGACGACGCTGCTGGCGACGCCGACGAGCGTGGCTGCGCGCCGATCGAGCAGGCCAAGCGAGTCGGCCAGTTCGCGGGACAGAACGGTCGCCTGCGCGCCGGTGTCGACCAGAAAGCGATAAGGACCGGATTCGCCGATCGTGACGGGGACGGTGAGGCGGTCGTGGCGCTCGCGTTCGAGTTCGATCAGATCGGATTGCGTGCGCGGCGAGGCGGGTTCGGACGAGAGCGGGTCCGCCAAGGGCGGCGCGGTGGCGCTCGTGGCGAGGGCCAGCGCAGCGGCAAGATCCAACCAGGCCATATTCTCTTCCCATTCGGGCGTTCCTGCGCCCGCAAGATGCAGGATATCACGGCGGGGGCGGGGCCACCATCGACGGGCAAGCTCTTGAAAAGCCGATGCTGGAGGCCATCTCTGGGGCCGCAGGAGGGGGTCTGAGGGGCTTCTTTCCCGGCGCCGCAACAAATTTGTAAAAAGGCGTTGACGGCTCGGAAGGCCGCCCATATATGGCCCTCACCGACGCGGCGTTGCCGGCTCTTCCGGCCTTGCTTGCATCGGTCGCCAACTCAGACGGACAACCGGCTCCTGGTTTAGATCGGGGGCTCTCACTGTCCGCCTTGTTGTGTTGGACGGCTCTTTGACATTGTTGATTTTGATGAAGGGACATGT
>Ga0210040_10000380_pt1 | contig 75027 bp, 76 predicted proteins | sample CryGeyCG12114_NA_FD_185462 | JGI IMG/M metagenome (GOLD analysis project Ga0210040, IMG submission 185462) | Groundwater microbial communities from aquifer - Crystal Geyser CG19_WC_8/21/14_NA (SPAdes) (version 2) | ecosystem: Environmental > Aquatic > Deep subsurface > Groundwater | place: USA...
CATGCCGACCGGGGGCGGCCGCGGGCTAGGCGACCATGCCGAGACGGCGGAGCTCGACGGTGAGGTCGTGCGGCGAGGTGGACGCCGCCATCGCGTCCCCCAGCGCCACGGTGCCCGCCTGCACGAGTTGCACGAGGTGCTGGTCGAAGGTCTGCATGCCGTAGTAGCCGCCCTCGGCGACGAGCTGCGGGATCGTCGAGGTCTTCTCCGGGTCGGCGACGGCGTCGGCGAGCCGGCCGGTCCCGATGGCGATCTCCATGACCACGCACCGACCGGCGCCGTCGGCCCGCGGGACGAGCCGCTGGCAGACGATGCCGCGCAGTGAGGCGGCCAGCGCGAGGCGCACCTGCTTCTGCTCGTGCGGCGGGAAGAAGTCGACGACGCGGGAGATCGTCTCGACGGCGTCGGTCGTGTGCAGCGTCGACATGACGAAGTGGCCGGTCTCGGCGGCGGCCAGCCCTGCCTTCACGGTCTCGTGGTCGCGCATCTCGCCGACGAGGATGACGTCGGGGTCCTGGCGCATCGCGGCCCGCATCGCGCTCACGAAGTCCTCGGTGTCGACCCGGACCTCGCGCTGGTTGACCATCGCCAGCTTGTCGTAGTGCAGCACCTCGATGGGGTCCTCCACCGTGACGATGTGGACCTCCTTGCTGCTGTTGATGTGGTCGACCATGCCGGACAGCGTCGTCGTCTTGCCCGACCCGGTCGGGCCGGTGACGAGCACCAGCCCGCGCGGCTCCATCGCGAGGCTGGCGAGCACGGGCGGCAGGCCGAGCTCGTGCAGCGGCGTCGCGCCGACGCTGACGTGACGGAAGACGAGCCCGGACGAGCCGCGGCTGCGGAAGGCGTTGACGCGGAACCGCCCGACCCCGGCGAGCGAGTACGCGAAGTCGGCCTCGCTCGTGCGGCGGAACTCCTCCACCAGGTCGGCCCGCAGCACCTCGTGCACCATCTGCGCCGTGTCGGCCGGGGTCAGGTCGGCGGTCTGCAGCCGGCGCAGCCTGCCGTCGATGCGCACCCGCGGCGGCGAGCCGACCTTGCAGTGCAGGTCCGACCCACCGCTGTCCACCAGGGCGCGCAGGAACGGCTCGATCGACGACGTCACGTGCAGTGCTTCGACGCGCGCCGCCCCGGTCTTGACCGGGTCACCACCTGGCAGCTCCTGCTGCCGGCCGGCGCGGACGTCGGCGAGCCTCCGCACCTCCCCTGCCGCCCGGTACGCCTGGCCCGGCCGCGGCGTACGAGACCGCAGGGGACGTCGGCGCTACTGCGGCAGCAGGCTGCGCATCCACGCCTCGACCGCGTCTGCGTCGCGCGGCAGGGCGGCCGAGAGGTTGACCGGATCGCCGTCGGTGACCAGCACGTCGTCCTCGATGCGGACGCCGATGCCGCGCAGGTCCGCCGGCACCGTCAGGTCGTCGGGCTGGAAGTACAGGCCCGGCTCGACGGTGAGCACGTAGCCCGGCCGCAGCGGTCCCTTGCGGTAGACCTCCGAGCGCGCGTGAGCGCAGTCGTGCACGTCGATGCCCAGCATGTGGCTCACGCCGTGCAGGGTGTAGCGACGGTAGAGCTGAGCGTCCTCGGCGAGCGCGGCCTCGGCCGACTCGAGGACGCCGAGCTCGACGAGGCCGTGCGCCAGCACCTGCATGGCCGCGCGGTGGGGCTCCAGGAAGTCGGCGCCGGCGCGGCAGGCGGCGATGCCGGCCTCCTGGGCGCGGAACACCAGGTCGTAGACCTGCCGCTGCCGGGGGCTGAACGTGCCGCTCACCGGGAGCGTGCGGGTGATGTCGGCGGTGTACAGCTCGTGGCCCTCGACGCCCATGTCGAGCAGCACCAGCTGGCCGTCCTCGACCGGGCCGTCGTTGTCGGTCCAGTGCAGCGTGCAGGCGTGAGGGCCGGCCGCGCAGATGCTGCCGTAGCCGACGTCGTTGCCCTCGACGCGGGCGCGCAGGCCGAACACCCCCTCGATCCAGCGCTCGCTGGTGCCCTTCGCCCGGTCGAGGGCGCGCACGACGTCCTCGAAGCCGAGCGCCGTCGCGTCGCACGCCGCCTGCAGCTGGCCGACCTCGTGCTCGTCCTTGACGAGCCGCAGCTCCGACAGGAACCCGGTCAGCTCGGTGTCGGCGTCCTCGTCGGTCTCGAACAGGCCCTCGACGCGGGCGTCGTGGCCGCGCACGACGCGGGCCCGGCCGGACAGCTCGTCGAGCTCCTCGAGCGGCCGGGTCTCGATGCCGAGCAGCGCGCTGGTCGCCGCGAGGCTCGGCCGCGGGCCGACCCACAGCTCGCCGTAGACCCGGTCGGTGAAGAACGCCGGCGTGGAGCGGTCCATGACCGGGGCCTGGTAGAGCACCGCGCTGCCGTCGGCCTCGACCACCAGGACCGCGTCGGGCTCGGTGCTCCCGACGAGGTGGGCGAACTCGGTGGCCGGGCGGAAGCGGTACTCCGTGTCGTTGGAGCGGGTCTTGTAGCCGCCGGTCGGCACGACCAGCCGCTCGCCGGCGAACCGCTCGGCGAGCGCGCGGCGGCGGGCGGCGCGGTGCGGCACGGACGGGGAGGGCTCAGGGAGCTCCTGCTCGCGCGGCGCCCAGCCGGTCGTCATGAACTCGAGCAGGGCCGCCGGGCGGTCGGGGTCGTGGCTGGCCGTGCCGGGGGTGTCGGCCGTCGCGTCGCTCATGGTGGCGAGGGTACGACGCTCAGCGGCCCCGCCACTGCGGCTCGCGCCGCGCGAGGAAGGCCCCGACGCCCTCGGCGGCGTCCTCGGTCGTGTTGAGCAGGGACAGCTGCGCCTGCATCGCCTCGAGCGCCGGCGCCAGCGTCGACTCGAGGGCCGCGACGAACGCCGCCTTGCCGAGGCGGACGGCGACGGGCGGCTTGGCGGCGAGCGCCGCGACGAGCGCCTGCGTCTCGGCGGCCAGGTCGGCGGCCGGGACGACGCGTGAGAGCAGCCCCAGGTCGAGCGCCTCGCCTGCGGGGACCCGGCGGGCCGACAGCATCAGCTCCATCGCCCGCTTCGGGCTCGTGTGGCGCCCGAGCAGGGCGCTCACCATGAACGGCCACAGCCCGAGGTCGACCTCCGGCAGGCCGAACGCCGCGCTGTCGGCGGCCAGGACGACGTCGCAGCCCAGCACGAGCCCGACACCACCGGCGAGGCACAGACCCTGGACCGACGCGACGACCGGCACCGGGCAGGCCCGCATCGCGAGGACCACCTCGCGCAGCAGCCCGCGGCCCTCGTGCACCTCGAGACCGGTCGCGTCGGGCGCCATCTGGACGAGGTCGGCGCCGGCGCAGAACACCCGCTCGCCGGCGCTCGTGACGAGCACCACGCGGGCGTCCCCCGGTGCTCGCAGCGCCGCCAGCATCGCGCGCAGGACCTCGGCGGACAGTGCGTTGCGCTTGGCCTCCCGGTCGACGTGCAGGCGCAGGACCGGGCCATCGCGGCGGACGTCGAGCTGCGGCACGGCGTCGCTCACGCGGCGGCGAAGGACGGGTCGGCCAGCAGCGCGGCGAGCTGCGGCAGGTTGGTCGTCGGGCCCTCGACCACGAGCTCCTGCAGGGCCCGGCGGGCGCGCGCCAGGACGTCGCCGCCGCTCGGGCCGGCGACCGTGACGGTGGCGAGCAGCGGGTCGTACCAGGCCGGGACGACGTCGCCCTCGCGGTAGCCGCTGTCCATCCGCGCGCCCGACGGCTCGGCCCACCGCGAGATGCGGGCGCCGTCGGCGCCGACGTCGAGGGCGTAGACGCGCAGGCAGAGCGCGGCTGCGGAGGTCACGGCCGGAGCACGCCAGCCGGTGGGCTCGCCGGCAGCCGCCCGCAGCTGCTCCTCCACCAGGTCGACGTCGTGCAGCAGCGCGGCGACGGGGTGCTCGACCGGCAGGGCGCAGCGCACGGCGCCCGGCTGCGGCGACGAGTCGGTCAGGACCTGCACGGCGGCGACGCCGCGCACGCCGAGGTCGCTGACCAGGGCGACGGCGGCGCCGGCCGCGGCCCGGCGCTCAGCGGGCTGCAGACCCGGTGCGGGCGAGACGACCGCGGCGCACGGGTCGAGGTCGTCGACGGCGGCGAGGTCGCACAGCGCGACCGCGGGAGCGCCGGCGGGAGCGAGCACCACGACCGTGACGCTGCGCCCGGCGCCTGCGGTGGGGCGGACGGCGCGGCTCGCGGCCAGCACCTCCGGCGCGGCGCCCACCCAGGCCAGACCCGCGTCGAGCACGGCGCTCGCGGCGTCGGGGTCGAGGGCCAGCGCGCCGCTGCCGGGGTGCACCGCCTGCGCGCCCGACTGGCGAGCCGCCTCGACGACGCGCCGCACGTCGAGGTAGCTCTGCTCCGGCGCCGCCGGCCCGAGCAGCACCGAGTCGTCGGCGTCGAGGACGTGCAGGGCGTGCGCGTCGCTCTCGCTGTGCACCGTCACCGCCCGCACGCCGAGGCGCTGGCAGCTGCGCACGACCTGCCGCGCCCCGGGGCCGCGCGAGGCGACCAGCACGGTCTCGTACACGGCGGGCGGCTCTCCTCGCGCGGGTCGTGCGCAGCGTTCGGGCAGGTGGCGGGGAGACTAGCCGGGTGTCGCTCGTCCTCGTGGTGCTGCTGTGCGCGGTGCTCCTCGGGCGGATCGGCGGCGGCTCCCTGGACCGGCTGGGCGCGCTCGACCTGCGACGCCGGCGGCTCGTCGTCGCCGCGCTGGTCGTGCAGGCGCTCGGGACGGTCGTCGGCGGGCCGTTCACCGCCGTCGGGCTCGCCGGCTCCGCGGCCCTGGTCACGGCCTTCCTCGTCGCGAACCGCGGCGTGCGCGGGACCGGTCTGGTGGCGCTCGGGCTCGGCGCCAACGCGCTCGTCGTCGCGCTGAACGGCGCGATGCCGGTGGCGCCGGCCGCGGCGGCCCGCGCCGGCGTCGCGCTGGACGACGTCGCGGCCGGACTCGACCGCCGCCACGTCGTCGCCGACGGCGCCACGCGGCTGCCCCTGCTGGGCGACGTCGTCCCGGTGCTGCTGCCGCTGCGGCCGGAGGTGGTGAGCCCCGGCGACGTCCTCGTGGCGGCCGGCCTCGCGCAGCTCGTCGTGGTCGGCATGGTCACCGGCCGGCGGCCTGCCCGGGTGCCCGGCCCCCCGCTGCGAGACCTGCCGGGCGGACCCTGTGCGACCCTGGAGGTCACGTCTGGAAGGGAGTCCGCCATGGCCAAGCGAGGTCGCAAGCGCCGCGCACGCAAGAAGAACGCCGCCAACCACGGCAAGCGCCCGAACGCCTAGCCGTCCCGGGAGCCCCGGTCCTCCGCGGAGGCCCGGGGCTCCCGCGCGTCCAGGCCGGTGCGCCCGCGGCACGCGGCACCGGCGGACGAGCCGCACCCCCGTCCGCACCCGCAGCGACCCCGCAGGCGGCACGACCGGGACGAGCCGCTCCGCGTCCGCGGCACGGGCGGCTACGGGTGGCTGAGCTGCCAGCCGGCCCAGGCCGACTCGACCATCGACCGCAGGTCGTGGGTCGCGGTGGAGCCGAGCTCCTCGCCGATGCGGTCGACCTTCGCGACGATGCGCGCCGGGTCGCCCGGGCGGCGGTCGACGACGTCCGGCGTGGTGTCGCGTCCGGTCACCTCGCCGACGACGCGCAGGACCTCGAGCACCGAGCTGCCCTCACCGCGGCCGACGTTGTAGGTCGCGCCGGGTGCGCCGCCCTCGAGCGCGCGGGCCGCTGCGAGATGGGCGTCGGCGATGTCGGCGACGTGCACGTAGTCGCGCACGCAGGTGCCGTCGGGGGTCGGGTAGTCGCCGCCGAACACGCGCGGCCGCTCCCCCGCCTCGAGCCGTTCGAAGACCATCGGGATCAGGTTGAACACGCCCGTGTCGCCGAGCTCGGGCTCGGCCGCGCCGGCGACGTTGAAGTAGCGCAGCGACATGGCGCGCATCCCGTAGGCACGCTCGCAGGAGCGCAGCATCCACTCGCCGATGAGCTTGCTCTCGCCGTACGGCGACAGCGGCACACCGGGGGTGTCCTCGTCGACGAGCTCGACGTCGGGCAGTCCGTAGGTCGCTGCGCTCGAGGAGAACACCACCTTGTCGACGCCCTTGGCCTGGCACGCCTCGAGCAGCGCGACCATGCCCTCGACGTTCTCGCGGTAGTAGAGCAGCGGATCGGCCATCGACTCGCCGACCTGCTTCTTCGCGGCGATGTGCACGACCCCGGTCACACCGTGCTCGCGCAGCGTCTTGCGGACGAGGCCGCGGTCGAGGACGCTGCCCTCGACGAAGGTCGCCGCCGGGTCGACCTTGGACGCGTCGCCCGTCGACAGGTCGTCGAGCACGACGACCGGGGCGCCGTCCTGGACGAGGGCGCGCACGACGTGCGCCCCGATGTAGCCCGCTCCACCGGTGACCAGCCATGTCATGGGGCCAGACCCTAGCCGGACCCCCGACGCCGTCGGCCTACTCCGCGCGGTACTCCACGTGGTCGATCTCGACCCGCACCTGCTGGATGCGCAGCAGGACTCGGTCCTTGAGGTCGGACGGGGCAGGGTCGCTGCCGCAGGAGCGCGCGACGAGCGCCTTGACGGCCTGCTCGAGCCCGAACTGCCGCAGGCAGGGAGAGCACTCGTCGAGGTGGATCCGGACCTGCTCGCGGTGCACGGCGTCCTGCTCGCCGTCGAGGTAGAGGTAGACGGCGTCGAGGACCTCGCTGCAGGGGGTCTCGTGCGGCTCGCCGCAGCTCATGCCGACCCCTCCTCGACCGCGCCGGCGCGGACCAGTCCCCGGTCGACCGCGTAGTCCTGCAGGCGGGAGCGCAGGCCGCGCCGGCCCCGGTGCAGGCGGCTCATGACCGTGCCGATCGGAGTGCCCATGATCTCGGCGATCTCCTTGTAGGCGAAGCCCTCGACGTCGGCGAGGTAGACCGCCATGCGGAAGTCCTCGGGCAGCGCCTGCAGCGCCTCCTTGACGTCGGAGTCGGGGAGGTGGTCGAGCGCCTCCATCTCGGCACTGCGCAGGCCGGTGCTGGTGTGCGCCTCCGCCGCGGCGATCTGCCAGTCGGTGATCTCCTCGGTGGGGCTCTGCTGCGGCTGGCGCTGCTTCTTGCGGTAGGTGTTGATGAAGGTGTTGGTCAGGATGCGGTAGAGCCAGGCCTTGAGGTTGGTGCCCTCCTGGAACTGGTGGAAGGCCGCGAACGCCTTGACGAACGTCTCCTGGACGAGGTCCTCGGCGTCGGACGGGTTGCGCGTCATGCGCAGCGCCGCGGAGTACAGCTGGTCGAGGAACGGGAGCGCGTCACGCTCGAAGCGCGCGGTGCGCTGCTCGCTGGTCTCCTCGGGAGCACTCACGACGTCCCGTCCCCCTCTCACATCGGGCCGGCCGGGCGCCTCGGGCCGACCGGGCTGGTCCCCGGTGGGAACGGCCGGCAGGGGCCGGACGACCACCACGGGCACGGCCGTGCGCTGCGAGCGTACGCGGAAGGGGACCGGGCCCGCTGTGCCGGCTGCGGCGGCGACGGGGTGGTCGGCGATGAGCATGCGCGCTCCTGTCTGGACGGTCGGACCTGCGCGGCTCGACGTCTCAAGAACACGCACGTCGCGGGCGTCTGTTCCCCCGGTCCGTCCCGCTCGGGAACGCGGAGGGGAACACTAGGCTGCCCGCCATGGAAGGCCACCACCCCGCGGTCGAGCAGTACCTCGAGACCATCCTGGAGCTCGAGGAGGCCGGCATCGTCCCGATGCGCGCGCGCATCGTGGAGCGGCTCGGGGTGTCCGCGCCGGCCGTGAGCGAGACCGTGAAGCGGCTGGAGCGCGAGGGCTACGTCAGCCTCGACAGCGACCGGGTGCTCCACCTGTCCGAGGCCGGCAGGGCGTACGCCACCTCCATGCTGCGGCGTCACCGGCTCGCGGAGGTGCTGCTCGTCGACGTGCTGAAGGTGCCCTGGCCGCAGGTGCACGAGGAGGCCTGTCGCCTCGAGCACGCCATCAGCGACAGCCTCGAGCGCCACCTCGTCGACCTGCTCGGCGATCCCGGCACCTGTCCGCACGGCAGCCCGATCCCCGGCTCGGCCAACGTCGTGGAGACCGGTCCGCTCACCAAGCTGTCGAGCGTGCCGGTGGGCGGGTCGTGCGTCGTGCGGCGCATCGACGAGCACCTGCAGACGCTCGTGCACCGCATGGTCGAGCTCGAGACGGCCCGCCTGCTGCCGGGTCAGCGGGTGGTCGTCGACGGGTCGGAGGAGGGCCAGCTGACCCTCTCGGTCGACGGCGTCGACGTGCGCGTCGACCGCGTGGTCGCCGCCGAGGTCTACGTCAGCGTCTGAGCGGGCCCACCGGTCCACCGGGTCAGCCAGGCCCGCACCACCCGCTCCACCTCCGCCCGCACGTCGGCGGCGGTCCGCCCGTCGCGCCGGCGCACCGCGAAGGCGTGGTCCGCACCGGCGACGACGTGGACCTCGACGCCGTCGGACGGCGCTGGGACACCGAACGCGTCCCGCTCGCCCTGCACGACGAGCCGCGCGGCCTGCGGCAGGAGCAGCTCGCTCCCCCGGTCGCGGTCGGGACGTCCCGGCGGACGCAGCGGGAAGGCCAGGGCGAGGACGCCGTCCGCGGCGAGGGCGCCGGCGGTGCGGCAGGCCACGCGGGCGCCGGCGCTGCGTCCGCCGAGGACGAGCGGTCCCCCACCAGCGGACAGGGCGGCCACGACGGCGGTCCAGGCGGCGTCCAGCCGTACGGGCGCCTCGGCCACCCGGCGGCCCTGCAGCCGCCACGGCTGCTCCACCCGCACCACCTGCAGCCCGAGGGACCGCCCGGCGTCGCGCGCCGCGAGCAGGTCCGGTGCCTCGATCCCGCCACCGGCACCGTGGCCGAGCACCAGCCGACCGCGTCCGGGCTCGCCCTCCAGCACGGCGCGCGCCGTGCCGACGGGTGTGGAGATGTCCAGCCGACGAGGCTCTGTCACCGCACGAAGGGTAGGAGGCCGCGGTGCTCACCCCTGATCCGGTGGCCGCGACCTCCCTGGTCGACCGGCCCGCACCGTCACCCGTCCCGGCGCCGCGTTCGGCGTACTGGCTCTTCTACCGCGAGGTCGCCGCGGCGCAGCTCGCCGCCTGGCTGCCCCGGCAGCCCGCGCGCGTGCTCGACCTGTCGGGACCCGCCGGCTTCGCCGGCGAGCTGGTGGCGGCCGGGCACGAGGTCGTCCTCGTCCGCGACCGGCCTGACGACGCCGAGGTCGTCGTCGACGGCCCGGGACGCGTCCTGCCGGTGCTGGCCGACAGCCGGTCGCTCACCTGGCTGGCCGACGCGAGCGTCGACCTCGTGCTCGCCGAGTCGCGCGTGCTGTCCATGTGCCTCGCGGCGGAGGTGACGGTCGAGCAGCTCGCCGGCGCGCTGCGCCCGGGCGGCCGCCTGCTGCTGACGGTCGACTCGCTCGGCCTGGGCCTCGCCCGGCTGGCCGACCAGGGCCGCTGGGCCGAGCTGGCCGACGTGCCGTCGGCGGACGTCGTGCTGGTGCCCGACGACGACGGCTCGATCACCCGCTGCTTCTGGCCGGAGGAGCTGCACGCGCTGCTGGGCGCCGCCGGGCTGGAGGTCGACTGGGTGCGCCCGAGGTCGGTGCTCAGCCCCGCGACGGTCGAGCGCGCGCTCGAGCAGGGCGGCCGGGCTGCGCTGCGCACGCTGGTCCAGACGGAGGTCGCCCTGGCGCAGGAGCGCCAGGGCGAGGCCACCGGGCTGCACCTGGTGGCCAGCGCGCGCCGGCCCGGCCCGACGACGGCTCAGCCGCCGGCGGCCTCGAACTTCTCCTGGTCGGCGACGCAGCGCGCCGCCTCCGGCCGCACCTCGAGGCGGGCGTCGGGGATCGGCTGACCGCAGTCGACGCAGGTGCCGAACGTCCCGGCGTCGATGCGGGCGAGGGCCGCCTCGACCTGGGCGCGCTGGTCGGCGGAGTTCTCCAGCAGGGCGTTCTGGTTGTCGGCGTCGACGTACTCGCCGGCCACGTCGGCCGGGTGCTGGTCGACGTGGCTGATCTCGGACCCGGTGCCGGCTCCCTCGGCCTCGAGGACCGCGGACGAGCCGTCGATCTCGCGGAGCATCTGCTCGAGCTGCTGGCGGGCGTCCTGCGTGTCCACGGTGGGGCTCCTGTGCTCGGCCGTACGGGTCTGGGAGGCGGTGCTGGGCGTGACGGTGCGGCGCGCAACGGCGCACCTCGTGATGTCGCGCCCTACCCCGCGCCCGTGGCTCGCAACAGCCTCAGAACAGGGTGCGAGCCTCGTCACCGTCCGGCGCGGGCCGCAGCGGCTCGACGAGCTGCGGGCCGTCCGTGCGCACGTTGCCCACGGCCGGTGAGACCGGCCAGGCGTCCAGCACCCCGGGCGTCGCCGGCACGAGCAGCTCCGGGCCGGGGTCCTCGACCTCGGGGTCGAGCCACCGCCCCCAGTCCTCCCGCGGCACGAGCAGGGGGGTGCGGTCGTGGATGTGGCCGAGCTCGTCGGCGGCGTCGGTCGTGATGACGGTGCAGGTCCACAGCCGCTCGCCGCCCTCGCGGCCCCACACCTCGTACAGCCCCGCCATGGGCAGCGGCGCGCCGTCGCGGGCACTGAGGAACCACGGCTGCTTTGCCGTGCCGTCGCGCTGCCACTCGTAGTAGCCGTCGGCCGGCACCAGGCACCGCCGGCGGGCGTACGCCGACCGGAACGCCGGCTTGCTGGTCAGCGTCTCGGAGCGGGCGTTGATGAGGCGGGCGGCGCCCTTCGCGTCCTTCGCCCAGGACGGCACCAGCCCCCACCGCAGGACCCGCAGCGAGCGCGTCCCGCTGCGCTCGAGCACCGCGTAGACGGGGTCGGTCGGCGCGACGTTCCAGGACGGGGGCAGCACCTGCTCGGGCGGCTCCTCGACCTCGAAGGCGTCGACGAGGTCGCGGGCGTCCCGGCTGGAGGCGTAGCGGCCGCACACGCGCCCATCCTCGCACCGACGTCCGTCACGACGGTCAGGCACGACGGTCGAACGGTCTGGCAGGATCGACCCGCGCCGCCCCCGCCCCCGCCGCCCGAGGAGCAGGTCCACATCACCTCCACCGCAGCCGCCCCGCCCGATCCCTGGCCCGCGCCGCGGGCCACCGGTCCGCTGCACGCGGTCGTGCCGCTGCCGGGCAGCAAGAGCGTGACCAACCGGGCGCTCGTGCTCGCCGCGCTGGCCGACGGGCGGTCGGTCGTGCGCCGGCCGCTGCGCTCGCGCGACACCGAGCTGATGGCCGCGGCCCTGCACGGCCTCGGCGTCGACGTCACCGACACGGCTGACGGCGACTGGGTCGTCGACGGCGTCGCCGGACCGCTCGAGCCCCGGACCGGAGCGGTCGACGTCGGCAACGCCGGTACGGTCGCCCGCTTCCTGCCCGCCGTCGCGACGCTCGGGCGCGGCGCCGTGCGCTTCGACGGCGACCCCCGCGTGCGGGAGCGGCCGCTCGGTCCGCTGCTCGCCGCGCTGCGCACGCTCGGCGCCGACCTCGACGGCGTCCAGGGGCTGCCGGTCACGGTCCGCGGCAGGGGCGCCCTGCGCGGCGGCGAGGTCGTGCTCGACGCCTCGCAGTCGTCGCAGTTCGTCAGCGGGCTGCTGCTCGCCGCGCCGCGCTTCGAGCACGGCGTCGACGTCCGCCACGAGGGCGGTGCGCTGCCGAGCGCCCCCCACCTCGCGATGACGGTGGCGGCGCTGCGCGCCGCCGGGGCGCAGGTCGACGACGCCGAGCCGGGCCGCTGGCGCGTGTCGCCCGGCCGGCTGCTGCCGGGCGACGCCGTCGTGGAGCCCGACCTGTCGACGGCCGCCGCCTACCTGGCGGCGCCGCTCGTCGCGGGCGGCTCGGTCACCGTGCCGGGGTGGCCGCGCGGCACCGTGCAGCCGGGTGCGGTGCTGCCGGAGCTGCTCGAGGCCATGGGCGGCCGCGTCCAGGCCACCGACGACGCCGTGACGGTGACCGCCGGCGACGGCCTGCACGGGCTGGAGGCCGACCTGCGCGACGCCCCCGAGCTGACGCTGGTCCTGACCGCCCTGGCCGCGCTCGCCGACTCCCCGAGCCGCCTCACCGGCGTGGCGCACGTGCGCCTGCAGGAGACCGACCGGCTGGCCGCGCTGGCGACCGAGCTCAACGCGCTCGGCGGTGACGTGCGCGAGCTGCCCGACGGGCTCGAGGTCCGTCCGCGGCGGCTGTCCGGAGGGGCGATGGACAGCTACGACGACCACCGCATCGCGATGGCCTGGGCCGTCCTCGGGCTCGGCGTCGACGGCGTGCAGGTGCGCGACGTCGCGACGACGCGCAAGACCGTCCCCGACTTCGTCGGGTCGTGGGAGCGCATGCTGGCGTGAGGGCCTCCCGGTGAGCCCGCGCGAGCTCGACGAGGACGACGTCCGGGTGCGGCCCGGACGCGGCTCCCGGCCGCGCACGCGCACGCGCCCGGCCCACGACGAGGCCGAGCCGGCCGTGGTCCGCAGCGTCGACCGCGGCCGCTACCGGCTCGGCACCGCCGACGGTGGCCTGCTCACGGCCGTGCGCGCACGTGAGCTCGGACGCCGCGCGGTGGTCGTCGGCGACCGCGTCGCGGTCGTGGGCGACACCGGCGGCGGTCCCGACGCGCTCGGCCGCATCGTGCGCGTCGAGACGCGCACCTCGCTGCTGCGACGCACCCCCGACGACAGCGACCCCGTCGAGCGCGCGGTGGTCGCCAACGCCGAGGTGCTCGTGGTCGTCACGGCGCTGGCCGACCCGGTGCCCCGCCCGCGGCTCGTCGACCGGTGCCTGGTCGCGGCGTACGACGGCGGGCTCGTCCCGCTCCTGTGCCTGACCAAGGACGACCTCGCGCCGCCGGAGGCGATGCGGGCGCTGTACGAGCCGCTGGGCGTCGAGGTCGTCGTCACCGGACCCGGAGCGGACGACGCCGGCGTCGCGGTGCTGCGCGAGCGGCTCGCCGGGCGCACGAGCGTGCTGTTCGGGCAGTCGGGGGTCGGCAAGAGCACGCTGGTCAACCGGCTGGTGCCGGACGCCGACCGGGCCGTCGGCGACGTGACGGGCGTCGGCAAGGGCCGGCACACCTCGTCGTCGGCCGTGGCGCTCGAGCTGCCCGGCGGCGGCACGGTCATCGACACCCCGGGGGTGCGGTCCTTCGGGCTCGGGGCGGTCACCCCCGAGCGGGTGCTCGCCGCCTTCCCCGACCTGGCCGAGGCCGCGGCGGCCTGCCGGCCCGGCTGCGACCACCTGGCGGGGACGCCGGGCTGCGCCCTCGACGGGGAGGTCGCGGAGGGCGGGGCGAGCGCTGCCCGGCTCGACTCGCTGCGCCGGCTCCTGGTCGCGCTGACGGCGCAGGACGACTGAGCCGGACGGCGCGCAGACCGACCGGGGGCTACGTCCCGGCGGGGCGGTGCGCGGCGGCGCCGTCGGCGGGCCGGACGACCACGACGCGGTCGGTGCGCCGCAGCTTCAGGTGCTGCTCGGTGTGGAACATCTGCGTCTGCCCGTCGCGGATCACCGCGACGACGAGGTCGCTGCACGACCTGGGCGGCAGCCCGACCTCCTCGCGCTGCACGTCCCGCTCGGCGAGCTCGAGACCCTGCCCGGGCACGAGCAGGTCCTCGAAGATCGCGCCGGTCGACGGGCTGGCGGCCGCCACGCCGAGCAGCCGGCCGGCCGCCTCCGACGACACGACCACGCCGTTGGCCCCGCCGTCGCGCAGCAGCGGCGCGTTCTCCGACTCGCGGACCGCCGCCACGACGTACGCCGTCGGGTTGTGGCGGCGCACGGTGAGGGTCACCAGCACCGCGGCGTCGTCGCGCGGCACTGCGACGATGACCCGCACCGCGTGCTCCACGTCGGCGCGTCGCAGCACGTCGGCGCGGGTGCCGTCACCGTGGACCGCCGCGATGCCGTCGTCGCTGGCGTCGGTGATGTGGTCGGGGTCGTTGTCGACGACGACGATCTGCGCCGTCTCGGTGCCGTCGTCGACCAGTGCCCGGACCGCGCTGCGGCCCTTGGTGCCGTAGCCGACGACCACGGTGTGGTTGCGCAAGGAGGACCTCCACCGGCTCTGCCGGAGCTGCTCGCGGGTGCGCTGCGTGAGCACCTCGAGGGTCGTCCCGACCAGGATGATCAGGAAGGTGATCCGCAGAGGGGTGATCACGAGGATGTTGACGAGCCGGGCGCGGTCGGTGATGGGGGTGATGTCGCCGTAGCCGGTCGTGGAGAGGGTGACCGTCGCGTAGTAGAAGGCGTCCAGCAGGTCGACCACGCCGTCGGAGTTGTCGGTGTAGCCGTCGCTGTCGAGCCGTACCAGCAGCGCCACCGCCGTGAGCACCGCCAGCGCGATGACGACCCGTCGCAGGACGGCGCGGACCGGTCCGACGACCGGTGCCGGCAGGACGATGGCCGCGCTGGCCCGGCGCGAGCTGCCGCGCCGCAGCTGCTGCGCGCGGCGCGCCATCTGCGCCGGAGCAGACGGGGCCGGGTCCGAGGTCACGCGCGAAAGGGTAGGTGCGGGAGGTCGGCGGGCGCCTGTGCACCGCCGGTGCGGCGCGGCCACTAGCGTCACGGGCCGTGACCGCAGTCGACGACAGCCCCGTCGTGCGCCGAGCCGCCGCGCTCGCGGTCGAGCTGGCGGGCGACGCCGCCCGGCTCGAGCGCGACGGCGTCGACCGGGCGCTGCTCGACCGGATGGCCGCCGACGGCCTGCTCGCGGTGTCCGGACCGCCCGCGCTGGGCGGCGCGTGGCCGGCCGAGCAGCGCCGGGTCGCCGAGCTGCTGGCCGGCGCCAGCCCTGACGCGTGGTTCGTGTGGTTCCAGCACGGGCCGGTCGTCCGGATGCTCGAGGCCAGCGAGAACGCCGACCTCGTCGCCCGCCGGCTGCCCGACCTGTGCGCCGGCCGGCTGCTCGGCGGCGTCGCGTGGAGCTCCCTGCGCACGCCCGCACCGACCGTCACGGCGGTGCGCGCCGGTCACGGCTGGTCCTTGACGGGCTTCCAGCCCTGGTGCACCGGCTGGGGGCTGACCGACGTCGTGCTGGTCGGCGCACTGGTCGAGGCGACGGACGAGGTGGTGTTCGGCATCGTGCCGGCGGGCGACCGGCCCGAGCTGCGCAGCGCCGGCCGGCTGGAGCTGGCTGCCATGGGCGGGACGTCGACGCACGCGCTGCGGCTGGACGGCCTGCGCCTGCCCGACGAGGACGTCGTGCTGCTCACCGACCGCGGACCGTGGGCGCAGGCCGACCGGGCGCTGAACTGCAACGTGCAGCCCTCGACCTTCGGCGTCGCCCTCGCCGCGCTCGACCTGCTCGAGGCCCGCGCGCCGGAGGTGGCGGGCGCCCAGCGACGGCGCCTGCTCGAGGTCCGGGAGCGGGCGTACGCCCTGCTCGACGAGGTGGACGGCAGCGAGCGGCTCGACGAGCGCCTGTCGCTGCGGGCGTCGGCGCTGCTGCTGTCGGTCGAGTGCTGCACGGCGCTGCTCACCGCCCGCGGCGGGCAGGGCATGGACCTCGGCGAGCCGGCGCAGCGGCTGCTGCGGGCCGCGGCGTTCCAGGTGGTGCACAGCCAGGCGGCGCACGTGCGGACGGCGACGCTGGCGGCGCTGGTCCCGTGAGGCCGTCCTCCCAGGCCGGACCGGACGCGCTGGTCGAGGAGCTCGTGCGCGGCGTGCGCGTGCGCTGCTGGGCCGACCGCCCGCGCTCGGTCGTCGAGGTGCTCGAGCGCTCCCTGGAGCGGTCCGGCGGCGACGTCCTGCTCGTCGACCCGGCGCGGGGCAGCACGACGACGTACGACGGCTTCGCCCGGCTCGTGGAGGGGGCCGCGCAGGCACTGCTCGACCGCGGGCTGCGCCCCGGCGACCGCGTGGCGGTCCTCGTCCGCAACGGCCTGGAGGCGGCCGTCGCCATCTGGGCCTGCGCCCGCGCAGGGCTCGTCCACGTGGGGATCCCCGTCGACGCCCCGCCGGCCCGCGTGTCGGCCCTGCTGGAGCTCACCGGCGCGTCCCTGCTGCTCGCCGCGCCCGACCTGCGGCCGACCACGAGCGAGGTCCCGGTCGCGGACGCCGTCGACGTCCTGCTGGGGCGCGAGGTGCCGTGGCGGACCGGCTCGCCGCTGCCGGACGAGGACGCGACCTACTCGCTCATCCCGACCAGCGGCACGACCGGGCACCCCAAGGCCGTGCGCGTCACCGGCCGGATGACGGGGCACGCGGCTGCGGCGTACACCCGCTCGCTCGGCCTCACGCCCGCCGACCGCACGGCGATCCACCTGCCGTTCGCCTGGGTCTCCGGGCACGTCACGCAGCTCACCCCCGCGATGCTGTCCGGCGGCTCGGCCGTGACGATGGCGTCGTTCAGCGCGCCGGCGCTCGTGCAGGTCGCGGCCGAGCACCGCGTCACCTGGCTGGACGTCGTGCCGAGCATCTGGGAGCTGCTGCTGCGGGTGGACGACTTCCGCCACGCGGTGCTGCCGGCGGTGCGCCTCGCGGTGTTCGGCGGCGCCCCCGCCCCGCCGGGGACGCTCGACCGGGTGCGCGAGCGGATGCCGCAGCTGCGCCTGGTCGACGTCTACGCGCTGTCGGAGACGTGCGCCCCCGTGACGCTGCTGTCCGACGTCGAGGCCGTCCGGCGGCCCGGCACCGTCGGACGGCCGGCGCCGTACGTCGACCTGCGCGTCGTCGGGCCGGACGGCGCCGACGTCCCCCGCGGCGAGCCGGGTGAGGTCTGGGTGCGCTCGCCGACCGTCACGCCGGGCTACTGGGGCGCCGAGGGCTCGCTCGCCGTCACCGACGGCTGGCTGCGCACCGGCGACCTCGGCCGGCTCGACGACGAGGGCTACCTCACGGTGGGCGGGCGGGCCGTCGACCTCATCATCCGCGGCGGGGTCAACATCTACCCGGCGGAGGTGGAGCGGGCGCTGCTGGCCACCGGGCAGCTCGCGGACGCCGTGGCGGTGGGCGTGCCGTCGCCGGTGACGGGCGCCAACGTCGGCGCCGCGGTGGTCGCCCGACCCGGCGTCGAGCCCGACCCGGCCGCGCTGCAGGCGGCGGTCCGCGACGCCCTCGGGGCGCACGCCGTGCCGCGCCCGCTGCGCGTCGTCGACGAGCTGCCGCGCAACCGCAACGGCAAGCTCGACCGCGCCGCCGCGCTGGCCCTGCTGGCCGGCCGCCCAGACTGACGTCTGCGCGGACGGGGCGCACACCCCGGCCTGTCCGCCCGCACCGACGCCCGCAGGCCCCAGCACCGTCGGCAGCGACGGACAAGGCGCACAGCCCGCGCCGGCCCCGACGTCCGGCGGGCAGTCCGGGCGGTGGTCAGGCGGCCAGGACGCGTTCGAGGACGGCGGCCTTCATGCGGACGAACGCCGGGTCCGACAGCACGGCGCGGCCGCGCTCGCGGCCGAAGGGCACGGGCTGCTCGTCGACCACCCGGGCGGGCCGGTTCGACAGCAGGCACAGCCGGTCGCCGAGCAGCAGCGCCTCCTCGACGTCGTGGGTGACGAGCACCGTCGTGGTGGGCCGCTCGGCGAGCAGGTCGAGCAACCACTCGTGCATCCGCAGCCGGGTCTGGGCGTCGAGCGCGCCGAACGGCTCGTCGAGCAGCAGCACCGGCGGCCGGTTCGCCAGCACCTGGGCGATCGCCGCGCGCTGGCGCATGCCGCCGGACAGCTGCTTGGGCAGCGCGTCCGCGAAGCCGTCGAGCCCCGTGGCGCCGAGCAGGTCGTCGACCGCGGCGCGCACCTCGGCCGCCGGCCGGTGCGACGCCCGGGGTCCGAAGGCGAGGTTGTCGCGCAGGCTCAGCCACGGGAACAGGCCACCGGCCTGGGCGACCATCCCGCGCGAGGGCGACGGCCCGGACACCGGCGCCCCGTCGAGCAGCACCGCGCCGGACGACGGCGGCTCGAAGCCGGCCAGCAGCCGCAGCAGCGTCGACTTGCCGCAGCCGCTCGGCCCCAGGACGGCGAGCACCTGGCCGGCCTGCGCCTCGAGCTCGACCCCGTCGAGGACGGCCAGGCCACCGAACGCCTTGGACAGCCCCTGAGCGCGCAGCACTCCGCCGGTCACCCCGACGCCCACCGCACCCAGCGCGCCGTGAGCGCGCGCAGCAGCAGGTCGGCGAGCAGGCCGACGGCGGCGAAGACCAGGATGCCGACCAGCACCTGCTCGGTGCGCCCGCTCTCGCGCGCGGCGTTCATCATCGCGCCCACGCCGGTGCGCACCCCGCTGAGCTCGCCGACGATGACGCACGTCCAGGCCAGGGTCAGCGACAGCCGCAGCCCGGTGACGACCTCCGGCAGGGCCGACGGCAGGTGCACTCGCCGCCAGAGGTCGCGGCGGGGCGTGCCGAGCATGCGGGCGGTCTCGACGTGCGCCCGCGGGACCCGCGCGGTGCTGTCGCCGACCGCGACGAGCACCGGCCACAGCGCGCCCAGGAAGATCAGCGCCCGGGCGGACGACTCGCCGATGCCGAACCAGATCAGCACCAACGGCAGCCAGGCGAACAAGGGCACGGCGCGCAGCGCGTTGAGCACCGGGTCGAGCAGGTCGCGCGCCCAGGCGCTGACGCCGAGGAGCAGGCCGACCGCGGTGCCGACGACGACGGCCAGCCCCCAGGACACCGCGCACCGGGCCAGGCTCGCCGACAGGTGGTCGACACCGGCCCCCGCGAAGGGCACCACGCCGGCCAGGGTGACCGTCGACGTGCCGAAGAAGAACTCGCGCGCCGCGTCGGCCACCGTCAGCGGCGAGGGCAGCAGGCGCGTGCTGACGACGCCCCGGGCGCTGACGAGCACCCACAGGCCGAGCAGCGCCAGCGGGGCGAGGACGCCGAGCACCCGCCGCGAGCGGCGGCGCACCGGCCCGCCGGGCGGGACCTGCCCGGCGGTCGTCCCGCTGGTGAGGCCCTGCTCGAGCAGGCCGCCGGTCACGCGCTCAGAGGTCCCAGTAGTCGCGGGCGTAGAAGCGCTCGAAGTCCGGCAGCGACGTGATCGTGCCGGCCTCGAGCAGCGTCCGGCCGGCGCCCTCGAACTGCGCCTGGCGCTCCTCGTCGAAGCGCCACTCGGCGCCGACGTTGCCCAGCACCTGCTCGGCGACGTCCTCGGCGTAGCCGAACTGCGTGACGAGCAGGTCCTTCCAGACCTCCGGGTCGTTCTCGCCGCCCGGCGTCAGGTGCTCGGCCGCGTCCTTCTGCATCTGCACGATGACGCGGGTCTTGTCCGGGTCCTCCAACACCTCGCTGCTCGCCCACAGCGCGGTGTTGAAGTCACCGAGGGCGGTGTCGTACGCGCCCGGCACGCGCACGCCGATGCCGCCGAGCACGCTCTGCGTGCACAGCGGCTCGGTGCCGATGTAGGCCTGCACGTCGCCCCGCTCGAGAGCGGTCGGGTGGTCGGCGTAGCCCAGCGGGACGGCGGTGACGTCGCGGTCGAGCTGCAGCCCGGCGGTCTTCAGCATCTCGGAGAGGACGAGGCCCTGGACGCCGGGCGGCGGGACGGCGACCTTCTTGCCCTTGAGCGAGGCGACGTCCTCGACGACGCCGGCGCGGCCGATGAGGCCGAGTCCCTGCCGCGACACCATGGCGACGATCTGGCTGGTGATGCTCTCGCTGGCGGACGTGATGGTGTTGTAGACGCCCATCAGGCCGGCGTCGAACTGGCCTGACTCCAGGCCGGACTGGACCTCGGCGCTGCTCGCGATCGGCGTCACCTCGACGGTCACGCCCTCCGGGGCGAACTGCTGCCAGTACAGCGGCGACGACGCGTGGTTCTTGGCGTAGACGCAGGTGCGGACGGTCATCGCGCTCGCGCCGCCGCCGCCGGAGGAGCCCGTCGACGAGGACTCCCCGCCGCAGCCCCCGAGCAGGACGGCGGCGCCGGCGCCGGCACCCAGGCCGAGGAACCGCCGCCGGGACAGGGCTGGAGGGACAGGCACGGCAGGTGCTCCTGGGGCAGAGGAACGGCAGGGGGCACATCAAACCAGCCGGGAGCGCGGCGGACCCGTCGGAACGGGGCCGGTCCGGCACGGCAGGATGGCGCCGTGGACCGCACCGACTGGATGGACCTGCTCGGGCTGTCCGACAGCGAGGTCCCGCGGCTGCTGGTCCTCGAGCCGACCTGGTGGCGGCACCGCACCGCCGCGGCTCGGCTGCGGGGCTTCGAGGGCGTGCGCGAGCTCGGCATGCCCGACGTGTGGCTGGGGTGGTCCGCAGGCGTCCCCGTCGCCTTCAGCACCGCGTACGGCGCGTCGCGCGTGGTCGAGCCGCTGCACGCGCTCGGCGCCTGCGGCACGCCCGTCGTCGTGCAGGTCGGTCCGTGCGCCGCGCTGCAGCCGACCGTGCGCCGCGGTGACGTCGTGCTCGCCGAGCGCGCGCAGATCGGGGAGGGCGTGTCGCAGTACTACGGCGGCCAGGACGTCGCCGTCGCCAACCTGGGCCGGCTGACGCGCGCCGGGTCGCTGCTGGCCGGCCGCGGGCTGCACGTCCACCGGGGCAGCGTCGTGACGGCCGGCGCGCGGCTGCGCCAGCCGCCCGAGCTGCTGGACGAGTGGGTGTCCGCCGGCCACCTGGCCGTCGACCTCACGACCTCGGCCGTCTACACCGCCGCCTCGGCCTTCGCGATGCGCGCCACCTCGATCCTGTGGTGCCGCGAGGAGCGCACCGAGCGGCCGTGGTCGACCTCGCTGCGGGAGGACCCGCCGCCGGCCCAGGAGGACGTGGGCGACCTGGTCTTCCAGGTGGCCCTGTCGCTGGCCTGAGCGCCTGTCAGAGGTGCGGCAGGTGGGCGTGGGCACCGACCGACCGCGCAGCCGCGACGACAGCGCCGGCGACCAGCGGACGCTGCTCGGCCCGGGCGCCCTGCGCCTGCCAGTCGGCGGACGCACGGGCCACCACCGGCAGCTGCGCCGGCAGCGGCCAGCCCGGCGCCAGCTCCGCGCCACCGTGCGTCAGCGCGGCGAGGAGCCCGGTCGCCTCGTCGTCCACGACCTGCGGGCCGACCGCCACCGCGAGGGCGAGCAGGCGGGCGGCGAGGTCGCCGGCGGCGAGCGCGGTCAGGACCTCCGCGGCGTCGGCGACCAGGTCCGGGCCGCGCTCGACCACGGCGCTGCGCACGACCGCGCCCGGGCGGTCGACCTCGGCGAGCCCGGCGCGCACCTGCGCCGCGTCCACCTCGAGGACGACGACCAGCAGGTCACGCACCGGAGTCGCGCCACAGCTGCAGGAGGGCCTCGCGTCCCGGCGGCGTCTGGGCCTGCACGAGGTGGAAGACGGCCTCGCGGACCAGGCGCTGCGGCGCGGCGTCGAGCGACAGGGCGCTCCCTCCCGTCGCGGCCACCAGCGCCGTCGCAGAGCGCAGCGCCAGCTCGAGCGCGCTCGCCCGCACCGCGAGCCGGTCCTCGAGCAGCTCCGCCGGCTCGACGTCGTCGAGCAGCGTCTCGGCGACGCGCCGCAGCCGCGCACCCTCCTGCCCCAGCGCGTGGGCCAGCGCAGCGGCGGTGCCGTCGTCGCGGGCGGCCGCCGTCTCGGCGAGCCGACGCACGCACTCGGACTGCAGGCCGAACACGTGCGGGCCGGCGTTCGCGGTGCGCAGCGCGTCGCCCGCGCGCCACGCCCCGGCGTCGGACACCTCCACGACGTCGGCGTCGGCGACGTGCAGCCCGTCGAGCGCCAGGGCGACCGTGCGGGTGGCCCCCATGGCCGCGAGCGCGAGCGGGGCTGAGGCCGTCAGGCCCGGCTGCTCGCGCGCCTCGACGAGGACGAAGACGACCTCGTCACCGTCGGTGCGTCCCGCCAGCAGGACCAGGTCGCACAGCCCCCAGCCGGTCAGCCAGGACACCGCGCCGTCGAACCGCCAGCCGCCGTCGACCCGGGTCGCCAGCACGGCCGGTGGACCGGGACGGCGCAGGTGGGAGAAGGCCACCCCCGACAGCAGCTCGCCGCTGCACAGCGCCGCGAGGCGCCGCTCGCGCAGCCCGGCGTTGTCGGACGCGGTGAGCGCCGTCACCGGCAGGGTGTGCTGCGTGGCGACGAACCAGGTCGCGCCGCAGGCGCCGGCCAGCACCGAGGCCACCTCGCGCTGCACCGCCGGCGGGGCCTGCGCGCCGCCGTGCGCCCGGGGGCCGGCCAGTCCCAGCAGCCCCTGCGCCGCCCAGGCGTCGAGGTGGGACCGCGGCACGACGGTCCGGTCGACCTGCTCCGCGGACGGGCGCAGCAGCTCGTCCGCGAGCCGGTGGGCGCGCGCGACGGGATCCATCCCGGTGACCGTGCCGGTGCCCATGCCGGTGACCGTAGCCGTCCCGGCAGCAGTCGCCGGGACGCGAAGTAGGGTCCGTCCCGTGACGACCTCCCCCGACCTGACGCAGCGGCTGAAGGCGCTCAGCGCCGAGCAGCTGTCGGTGTCACCGGCCTCGCTGGTGCGCGACGCCTCGCTCGTCGACGACCTGGGTCTGGACAGCCTGGCGGCGATCGAGTGGGGCATGGCGATCGAGGACGCCTTCGGCCTGTCGCTGCCGGAGGACGCGATGGGGCGGGTCACGACGTACGGCGACGTCGAGGAGCTCGTCACCCGGCTCGCCCGCGACCAGGCCTGACCGGTGCGCGCCCCAGCGGCCGCCCGCCGGGTCGTCGTCACCGGCCTCGGGGTCGTCTCCCCCGCGGGCACCGGCGCCGAGGCGTTCTGGGCGGGCCTGCGCACCGCGCCGGCCGACCGTCAGCAGCGCCGGGCCGACGACTTCGACCCCACCGCCTGGCTGCCGCCGCGGGAGGCGCGCCGCGCCGACCGCTTCACGCAGCTGGCGCTCGCCGCGGGGCAGATGGCGATGGACGACCGCGGACCCGCGCCGCTGCCCGACCCGGGCCGGTGCGGCGTCCACCTCGGCACCGGCATGGGCGGCGTCAGCACCCTCGAGGTGCAGGTCGGCGTCCTCGCCGAGCGCGGGCCCGGCCGCGTCTCGCCGTTCACCATCCCGATGGTCATGCCGAACGCCGGCGCCGCCGCCCTGTCGCTGCGCTTCGGGCTGCAGGGCCCGTGCGAGACGATCACCACGGCCTGCGCCGCCGGGACGCACTCCCTCGCAGCGGGCGCGCGTCTGGTCGCCGACGGTCGCTGCGACCTCGTGCTCGCCGGCGGCGCCGAGTCGCTGATGACGCCGACGAGCACCGCGGCGTTCTCGATCATGCGGGCGCTCTCACCGTCCGGGCGCAGCCGGCCGTTCGACGCCGCCCGGGACGGCTTCTGCCTGTCGGAGGGGGCGGCCGTCCTCGTCCTCGAGGACCGGGAGGCCGCGCTGGCCCGCGGAGCCCGGGTCCACGGCGAGGTGCTGGGCGCGGCGTCGACCAGCGACGCCCACCACGTCACCGCACCTGCGCCCGGGGGCAGCGGCGCCGGCGCCTGCATGCGCCTGGCCCTGGAGGACGCCGAGCTGACGACCTCCGACGTCCGCGCCGTCAACGCCCACGGCACCTCGACCCCGCTGAACGACGCCGCCGAGGGTGCTGCGATCACCACCGTCTTCGGGCCCGGCGGCGTGCCGGTGTCGGGCATCAAGGGCGTGACCGGCCACAGCCTCGGCGCCGCGGGGGCGCTCGAGGCGGTCAGCGTGCTGCTGTCGTTCGCCGCCCGCGAGCTGCCACCCACGCTGGGCACCGCCGACGTCGACCCGGCGCTCGAGCTCGACGTCGTCCTCGAGCCGCGGGCGTGGGAGCCCGGGCCGACCCTCAGCAACAGCTTCGGCTTCGGCGGCCACAACGGCTGCCTGGTGCTGGGTCCGGCGTGAGCCTCGCCGACGACCTCGCGCTCGCCCACGAGCTCGCCGACGCGGCGGACGCCATCACGCTCGCCCGCTTCGGCGCCGTCGACCTCGTCGTCGAGGCCAAGCCCGACCTCACCCCGGTGAGCGACGCCGACCGCGCCGTCGAGCAGGTCGTGCGCTCGACCCTGGCGTCGCGCCGGCCGGGCGACGCCGTGCTCGGGGAGGAGGACGGTGAGAGCGGCACCGGGCCGCGCCGCTGGGTCGTCGACCCCGTCGACGGGACGAAGAACTTCGTGCGCGGCGTGCCGGTCTGGGCCACCCTGCTCGCGCTGCAGGAGGACGGCGTCGTGACCGCCGGACTGGTCAGCGCGCCGGCCCTGGGCCGCCGGTGGTGGGCCTCGCGGGGCGGCGGCGCCCACACGGGCGGCAGGCTGGCGGACGCCCGGCAGCTGCAGGTCAGTGGCGTCGGAGCGCTCCCGGACGCCTCCGTCGCCTACTCCTCGCTGACCGGCTGGGACGAGCAGGGCCGGCTGCCCGGGCTGCTGCGGCTGTCGGACGCCGTCTGGCGCACGCGGGCGTACGGCGACTTCTGGTCGCACGTGCTCGTCGCCGAGGGCGCTGTCGACGCGTCGTTCGAGCCCGAGGTCTCGCTCTGGGACATCGCCCCGCTGCAGGTGGTCGTCGAGGAGGCGGGTGGGCGCTTCACCGACCTGTCCGGCGCCGCCCGGCCCGACGGCGGCAGCGTCGTCTGCTCGAACGGGCGACTGCACGACGCCGTGCTGGCCGCCCTGGCCGCCCGGGCCTGACCGGTCCCGTCAGGCCGTGCCGGTCCGCCGGCCGGGCAGGCGGGTGACCGGTGCGGGCTCGACCGGCAGCCGTCGTCCGGCGAACGCCCAGACGAGCTCCTCGCGCAGCGCGTCGACGTCGGCCCGCAGGGCCGCCAGCTGCGCGCGCGTGTCGGCCAGCTCGGCCTCCAGCCGCTCGGCCCGCAGCTCGGCCGTCACCTGGGCGGCGGTGGAGCGCTCGGAGCCGGTCCGCAGCCGGGCCACCTCCTTCGACAGCACCCGCAGGTCGTCGGAGAGCAGCACGAGCGACTGGGCGTGCACGGTCCGCCACGACGGCGGCGGCGGCTCGCGGGGCAGCAGCCACGCGAGCAGGCCGGTCCGCCGTACGTGCCGTCCTCGCGCCATGCGCGCAGGCTAGGGACGCCGCCGGGGTCCGTCGCCGCGCCACGCCGCACTACGGTCGACTCCGTGAGCAGCCCGCGGCCGGTCGGCCCCAGCCCGTCCGCGACGGCATGAGCGACGAGCGCCCCGCGCAGCCGCAGCCGTCGGCGCGCGACCTGGTGCGCAGGCGCAGCCGGGCCTACCGCGCACCCGAGACCGGCCGCCACCACCACATCGGCGCCGCGCCGGAGCGCCAGCCGGTGCTCGGCGACGGCGGCTCGTCGTACGTCGGCACCGCCCAGGTGCAGCTGGCCGCGCGCACGGTCACCCAGCTCGAGGAGCAGGCCGTCCGCGTGCGCGCCGGCATGGCCGCCGCCGCGCAGGACCTGCGGTTCGAGGACGCCGCGACGCTGCGCGACGACCTCGGCCGCGTCGAGGCCGAGCTGGCCCGCAGGGGGTCGCCGCCGGCCGGCGCCTGACGCTGCGCCGCTACGACGTCGCCGGCACCCTCGACCGGCCCCACCGGCGCAGCACGCTCGGGGTCGCCCACAGCGCCGCGGCGTCGAACCAGGCGTAGCCGCCGGCGATGCCGCTGGGCGGGTTGCCGATCGAGACCCAGCCGGTGAGCGGGTCGACGGGCTGCCACGTCCAGGTGCCCAGCGACGTGCCGAGCAGCTCCAGACCGCTCACCACCAGGAAGGCGCCGGCGTAGAGCAACGGACTGCGACCCCGCCAGGCGAACAGCAGCAGGCAGGCGTACCAGAACGCCCCGAGCGCGTCGGGCCGGTCGGCGAGCGTGACGCCCCACAGCGCCCAGCCGCCGCCGACGGCGAGCGCGCCGCTCAGCAGCGCGGTGGAGTGGGCGTGCGCCCAGGCGCTGCGCCCGATCGCCAGCGCCGCGAGGTAGACCAGGCCGTGCCCCGGCGGGACGAAGGCCGGGACGTTGTCGAGGCGGTAGACGTAGACGCCGAGCCAGCCGGCGAAGACCAGCTCGACGACGGTCGCGAACGCCACGACGACCGCCACCTGCACCTGCGTCGCCCGGTCCTGGGAGCGCAGCACGCCGAGCAGCAGCAGCCAGGTGCCGAGCCCCAGCAGGTGCTGCTGCCCGAGCCCGGCCGTGCGGTCGAGCAGCAGCACCGCGACGATCCAGACCGCCACACCGAGCACGGTCCGGCCGTCGCCGCGGACGGGGGCGTTGCGCACGGGTCAGGCGCTGGGCAGCTCGACCCGCGTCAGGTCCTGCCGGTCGTAGGCGACCTGGCAGAAGCCGTGGTTGCAGTAGCCGCCGGGGTTCGTGAACAGGTACTGCTGGTGGTAGGCCTCGGCGTAGTAGAACGGCCCGGCGTCGGTGAACGGCCGCACCTCGGTCGTGATGAGCCCGTAGCCGGCCTCCGTCAGCGCCGCCTGGTAGCGCTCGAGCGACGCGCGCACGGCCGCCATCTGCGCCTCGGTCGTCGGGTAGACCGCGGTGCGGTACTGCGTGCCGACGTCGTTGCCCTGGCCGTTGAGCTGGGTCGGGTCGTGGTTCTCCCAGAACGCCTTGAGCAGGACGTCGACGTCGACGACGGCGGGGTCGAAGACGACCAGGACGGCCTCGGTGTGGCCGGTGCGGCCGGTGCAGGTCTGCTCGTACGACGGGTTGGGCGTGAACCCGCCCGTGTAGCCGGCGGCGGTCGTGAGCACGCCGGGGATCTGCCAGAAGATGCGCTCGGCGCCCCAGAAGCAGCCCATCGCGACGTAGAGGGCCTCGGCGCCCTCGGGCCACGGCGGGGTGAGCGGCGTGCCGAGGACGGCGTGCCGCTCCGGCACGGCGACCGGCTCCGGCCGGCCGACGAGGGCGCGATCGCGGGTGACCATCTCGGGCTTGCTGCGCCACATGCTGTGCTCCAGGGTCCGGGGGGCGTGCTGCGTACGCCCGGTGCAACCGGTGGGGTCGGGGCTGCGTTCCCTCAGCGGCCGCTCACGCCCTGCCAGCGGGCCAGCTTGCCGCCTCGCGCGACGGCGCGCAGCCGCGCCTCGGCGGCGTCGCGGACCGCGCTGGTCGCCACGACGAGGACCTGGTCGCCGTGCACGAAGTGCGTGTGGGACCCGGGCACCAGGCTCTGGCCGCCGCGGACGACGAGCGTCACATGGGCGCCCGGCGGCAGGCGCAGCTCCTCGACGTAGACCCCGTGCAGCCGCGAGCCCGGACCGACCCGCACCTGGAGCAGGTCGGCGCCCAGCTGGTCGAGCGGCGCGATCTCGACCTCGACGTCGACCGCGTGCCCGGCCACGACCACGCCGAGCCGCCGGCCCAGCCAGGGCAGCGTCGGTGCCTGCACCAGCGTGTAGACGACGACGAGGACGAACACGACGTCGACCACGCGCGTGGCGCCCGGCAGCCCCTCGGTGACCGGGATCGTCGCGATGACGATCGGCACGGCGCCGCGCAGCCCGGCCCAGGACAGGAACGCCTGCTCGCGCCACGGCATCCGGAACGGCAGCGCCGAGACGACCACCGCGAGGGGCCGGGCCAGGAGCGTGGCGGCGGCGCCGATCAGGAGGGCCTCCGGCAGCGCCGGGAGCAGGCGGTCCGGCGAGGCCAGCAGGCCGAGCAGGACGAACAGCCCCGCCTCGGCGAGCAGCGCCGTCGAGCCGGCGAAGCCCAGCACCGCGCGGCGGTGGGGCAGCGTGGCGTTGCCGAGGACGAGCGCCGCCAGGTAGACGCCGAGGAAGCCGCTGACGTGCAGCTGCTGGCCGGCGGCGAAGGCCAGCAGGCACAGCGCGACGGTCGCGAGCGGGTAGAGGCCCGCCGCCGGCAGCGCGGCCCGTGCGAGCAGCTCGCGCCCGGCACGCCCGAGCACCAGCCCGAGCAGCGCACCGCCGAGCAGCTCGAACGCCACGATGCCCAGGCCCTCGAGCGCGGACGTCGTCGCCCACGCGTCCGACGACGCGAGGACGACGAGGACGACGACCGGGGCGTCGTTCAGCCCCGACTCGGCCTCCAGCGCCGACCGCAGCCGCGGCAGCAGCGGCAGCTTGCGCAGCACCGAGAACACCGCCGCGGCGTCGGTCGAGGCGACGATGCTGCCGAGGATGACGGCGTTGCGGGCGTCGACGCCGAGCACGAGGTGCGCCAGTCCCGCGACGACCGCGACGCTGACGGCCACGCCGACCGTCGCCAGGACGACGGCGAACGGCAGGGCCGGCCGCACCACCGCCCACCGCGTCGTCAACCCGCCCTCGGCGAGGATCAGCGCGAGGGCGAGCAGCCCCAGCTCGGCGGTGATCTCGTAGTCGGAGAACTCGATGCCGAGACCCGCCTCGCCGACCGCCAGGCCGACGCCGAGGTAGATCAGCAGCGACGGCAGCCCCGTGCGGTCGGCCAGGCGGACGGAGACGACGGCGACCAGCAGGAGGGCCGAGCTCGCGAGCAGGATCGTGTTGAAGCTGTGCACGCCCGCTCCTCCCGTCCGTGCTCCGCTAGGTCGTCGCCCCACCCTCTCGCGACACCCGCGCCGGCCGGGGAGCCGGTGCGCGGCGGCGGGAGGAGGCCGGCCGCCGCGCGGCCGCCGGGGCCGTGCGCCGCTTGGGCATGGGCGGCGGCGCGCTGTTGCGCTTCTCGAGCAGCAGCACCAGCGGCGCAGCGACGAACGCCGAGGAGTACGTGCCGACGAACAGGCCGATGAGCAGCGCGAGCGCGAAGTCGGTGAGCGACCGGCCGCCCAGCACCGTCAGCGTGCCGAGGATGAAGAAGGCGCCCAGACCGGTGTTGATGGTGCGAGGGGCGGTCGCGACGATCGCCTCGTCGACCACGGACGCGAGCGGGCGGCTGCGGTGCTGCGCCCAGGTCTCGCGGATGCGGTCCATGGTGACGACCGAGTCGTTCACCGACACACCGATGATGGTCAGCGCGGCGGCGAGGAAGACCCCGTCGATCGGCTTGCCGAGCCAGGCGAACAGGCCCACCACGATGATCACGTCGTGCAGCATCGCGAGCACCGTGCCCGCCGCGAACGTCCAGCGGAAGCGGAACGCGAGGTAGGCCAGCTGGGCCGCCAGCGCGATGACGAGGGCGAGCAGGGCGCGGTTGCGCAGCTCGTCGCCGAGCGTCGGTCCGATGAGCTCGTTGCTGTTGACGGTGACCTCGCCGCCCGTCTGCGCGAGCGCCGCGCGGATCCGCTCGACCTCCTGCTCCGAGATGTCGGTGGTGCGCACGGAGATGTTCTCGCCGTCGGTCTGCTGCACCACCGCGGTCGGGAACCCGGCGTCCTCGACGGCCCCGCGGGCGTCGGACACCGAGACGTCCTGGCTGGTCGCGAACTCGACCACGCGTCCGCCCGTGAACTCGACGCCGAAGTCGAACCCGCGCACGAACATGCCGAGCACGGCCAGCACGAGGATCGCCGCGGTGACGCCGAGGTAGGTCCGGCTGTGCCGCATGAGGTCGGGCTTCTTGGCCTCGAGCCAGGTGCGGAACCGGCCGAGGCTGGCCAGGCCCGTGATGCCCGGCCGCCTGGCGAGCAGCCCCCGCTTCAGGCCGAACTCGGTGAGCACGCGGGTCACCAGCAGGGCCGAGACGACCGAGGCGAGCACACCGATGACGAGGGTGACGCCGAAGCCGCGCACCGGACCGGAGGCCAGGAAGAACAGCAGGCCGGCGGCCAGCAGCGTGGTGATGTTGGAGTCGGCGATGGCGCTGAACGCCTTGCTGAAGCCGTTGTCGAGCGCGGGCATCAGCCGCTTGCTGCGCGAGGCGGCGTACTCCTCACGGGCGCGCTCGAAGACGAGCACGTTGGCGTCGATCGCGAGGCCCGCCGACAGCAGCAGCCCGCCGAGGCCGGGCAGGGTGAGCGTCGCGCCGAGGGCGACGAGCGCGCCGTAGGAGATCAGGCCGTACGACGCCAGCGCGACGGCGGCGAGCAGGCCGACGAAGCGGTAGACGACCACGAGGAACAGCGCGGTGAGCGCGAGGCCGATGACCCCGGCGCGGATGCTGGCGTCGATGGCGTCCTGGCCGAGGGTCGGGCCGACGGTGCTGGAGGCGATGATGTCGACGGGCACGGGCAGCGCGCCGCCCTTGATGAGCACGGCGAGCTCGTCGGCCTCCTGCTGGGAGAAGTCGCCGGTGATGTCGGTGCGGCCGCCCTGGATGCCGACGTCGCACTGCACGCCCTCGTTGACCTGCGGCGAGCTGATGACCTCGCCGTCGAGGACGATCGCGACGCGGCGCGTGGGGTCACCGGGCGAGGCGCACGCGGCAGCGCCGGTCAGCTGCTCCCACTTCGTGCCGCCCTCGCCCTTGAAGTCGATGCTCACCAGGCGCGTGGTGCCGGTCTGCTGGTCGACGGCGGCGGCGGCGTCGGCGACGTCCTCGCCGGTGAGGGAGGCCGGGCCGAGCCGGATCGGCTGGCCGCTGTCGTCGATGACGGTCTGCTCGGCGCTGGGGTCGAACTCGGCGTCCTCGCCGACCTCCGGGGCGGCCGACGCCTCGGCCGACGGCGTCGGGGCGGCGCTGGGAGCTGTGCTGGGGGCCGCGCTCGGCGACGGTGCGGCGAGGACGTCACCGGGCAGCGTCGTGACGGCGCGGCCCTGCGAGGGGGCAGCCGACGGCGCAGCGGAGGCGCCGGCGGACGGCGCCGGGCTGGCGGACGGCGCAGCCGACCCCGCGGGCGTGGGCACCGCGGTGATCAGCGGCGCCGGCTCGGTCGACGGCTGCGGCCCGACGACCTGCGAGGGGTCACCGGCGCCGAGCACCGGGTGGAAGGTGAGCTGCGCGGTCTGGCCGACGGCCTCCGCGGCGGCCGCGGAGTCCTGGACACCGGGCAGCTCGACGATGATCCGGTTCTCGCCGGAGCGGGCGAGCGTCGGCTCGGAGACGCCGAGCGCGTCGACGCGGCGGCGCAGCACCTCGACGGCGCGGTCGGTCGCCTCGGCGTCGGCCTCCGTCGTCGGGGAGTCCTCGGTCTCGAGGGTGATGGACGTGCCGCCGCGCAGGTCCAGACCCAGGCGCGGCTCCTGGGTGAACGTGTAGAAGGCCGACAGGCCCAGGATCACGAGCGCGAGCAGCGCGCGCAGGACAGGAGGACGGGTCATCGCAGGAGGCTCTCGGTGGGGTGCGCGCGCTGACGGCCGCGCCGGGCAGGGACGCTCAGGTGCCTGCGGGTCCCGGCGGTGCGCGGCTGCCCGGTGCGCCGACCGGCGAGCTGGCCAGGGACGTCGTCGGCGGGCGGCGCGGCGGGTCGGCGGCGAGCTGCGGCGCGACGAGCCGCCCGGTGGTCGGCGGGAGGCCGCCGCCCGGACCGCCCGGCGCCGGGGCGGGAGCGGGCCCGGCGGCGCGGACGCCGAGCGAGGCGGCCGGCGAGGGGGCGGGCGCCTGTGCGGCGCCGGCGGCCCCGGACGCCGGCGCGGCGGCCGCTGCGCCCTGGCCGTCGGAGCGCGCCCCCGTCGCGCCGCGGGGGAGCACGTCGACGACGCCCCACAGCAGCAGGGCGAGGGAGGCGAGGACGACCGCGACGGCACGTCCGGCGCGCGAGCCCGGCACGGGACCCGCAGCAGCGCCCGCAGCAGGGCCCGCAGCAGGGGCCGCAGCAGGGGCCGCAGCGGGGGCCGGCGCGATCCCCGTCCGGCCCATGGCGAGCACAGTACCGGCGGTGACCGTCTGGGAGCGGCCCGTCACGGACAACGGCTCAGCTGCTGGCCGCGACCAGCGGCTCCAGCACCACGTCGGCGTGGTCGCGCAGCACCCGCTGCAGCCGCCAGTTGCCGGCGAACAGCGCCAGCAGGGCGCCGTCGCTGCTGCGCTCGAGCACCTCCACCCCGCTCTCGCGGTCGAGCACCTCGCCCCACCGGCGGTCGGTCAGCCGGGCCATCGTGTAGTCGAGCCGGTCGAGCCGGACCGGCGCCGAGAACTCGCCCGCCATCCGGTGCTCGGCGACCTCGAACTGCATCGGGCCCACGGCCGCCAGCACCGGCGCCTGGTCACCGCGCAGGTCGGAGCGCAGCACCTGCACGGTGCCCTCCTGCTCGAGCTGCTCGATGCCGCGGCGGAACTGCTTGTACCGGCTCGAGTCGACGGCGCGGCAGACCGCGAAGTGCTCCGGCGCGAAGCTCGGGATCGGCGGGAAGGCGACCGGCTCGCCGACGTAGAGGCTGTCGCCCACCCGCAGCGCGGAGGCGTTGACCAGGCCGACGACGTCACCGGGGTAGGCGAGGTCGACCGTCTCGCGGTCGCGGCCGAAGACCTGCTGGGCGTACTTCGTCGCGAACGGCTTGCCGGTCGCGGCGTGGGTGACCACCGTGCCGCGCTCGAACACGCCGGAGCAGACGCGGACGTACGCCAGCCGGTCGCGGTGGGCGGTGTCCATGCCGGCCTGGATCTTGAAGACGAACGCGCTGAACGGCTTGTCGAGCGGCCGTGCCTCGCCCTTGGCGTCGGGCCGGGGACCGGGCGGCGGCGCGAGCTCGAGCAGCGTGTCGAGCAGCTGCCGCACGCCGAAGTTGAGCACCGCGGAGCCGAACAGGACCGGGGTCGTGACGCCGGACAGGAACGCCGCCTGGTCGTGCACCTGCCCCATCGCGTCGAGCAGCTCGCTCTCCTCGACCGCCGTGCGCCACGCCTCGCCCTCCTGGGCGGCGGCGTCGGCGGCGGGCACGTGCTCCTCCGGGGCGATGGTCGCGCCACCGGCGGTGCGGGTGAAGCGCACGAAGTCGCCGGTCGAGCGGTCGAGGACGCCACGGAAGTCCCCCGCGATGCCGACCGGCCAGGTCAGCGGGGTCGGCTCGAGGCCGGTCCGCTCGCGGATCTCGTCCATGAGCTCGAGCGCCTCGAGACCGGGGCGGTCCCACTTGTTGACGACGGTCAGCACCGGGATGCCGCGGTGGCGGCACACGTCGAACAGCTTCATCGTCTGCGGCTCGAGCCCCTTGGCCGCGTCGAGCAGCATCACGGCCGAGTCGACCGCGGCGAGGACGCGGTAGGTGTCCTCGGAGAAGTCGGCGTGACCGGGCGTGTCGAGCAGGTTCACGACCGCCTCCCGGCCGGGGGGGCCGTAGCCGAACTGCAGCGCCGCGGAGCTGATGGAGATGCCGCGGGCCTTCTCCATGTCCATCCAGTCGGACACCGTGCTCTTGCGGCCGGCCTTGCCGTGGATGGCGCCCGCCTCCTGGATCACCCGGGCGTGCAGCGCGAGCGCCTCGGTGAGCGTCGACTTGCCGGCGTCGGGGTGGCTGATCACCGCGAAGGTGCGGCGACGCCCTGCCTGGAGCGCGGCCGCCCCGGCGTCGGACGCCGCGGCGACGGCCGACTCGTCCGCGGGAGGCAGGACGGCGGTCATCTGCCCAGCCTACGGAGCCACCGGCGAGGCGAGCCGTCGCAGCGGACGACCGGCATGAGCACCGCCCGACCCGCCGGCGTGTCGCACGTGATCATGCCGATCGGGGGCGGGCGGACGCGGGCAGCTCAGGAGCGGGTGTCGACCTCGCCGTCAGGCGCGCCCGGAGCGGCGAGCGCGGTCCAGGCGCCGGACGAGGTGATGGACGAGTCGCTGTCCGGCGCCTTGTCGCCCTGGGCGATGCCGTCCTCCGGGCTCGCCGCCTGCGCGGTGCGCACCCCCGGCCCGGCGCTGCTGCCCGGGGCACCGGGCGTGGGCACCGGCTGCACGCCCTGCGAGCCGGGCTGCCCGACGGCCTGCCCGGGCGTCACCGGGTTGGCACTGCCTCCACCGGGGTCGCCGCCGTCGCTCCCGGCCTGCTCGACGGTCGTGTGCTCGCGGTCCTCGGGCATCGCCCGCCTCCTCGGTCGTGGGAGCAGGGCCCTGCCCCGGCGCCGTCGCGACGACACGCCTAGGGTGCCGCGCATGACTCCGGAGTACGCGTACGAGGGCTTCGACCGGCTGATCGGGCTGGTGCTGTCGTCGGTCGGCCCGGACGAGGTCCGCGCCTCCCTCGTGGTCACGCCGGAGCTGCTCCAGCCGTACGGCCTGCTGCACGGCGGGGTCCTGTGCTCGGTCGTCGAGACGCTCGGCAGCGTCGGCGGGGCGGCGTGGTTCGGCGACCGGGGCCAGGTCGTCGGCACGAGCAACCACACCGACCTGCTGCGCTCGGCCCGGGACGGCGCGCAGCTGCAGGCCGTCGCCACGCCGGAGCACCGGGGCCGCACCTCGCAGCTGTGGACGGTCGAGGTCCGTGACGAGCAGGACAGGCTGGTCGCCACGGGCCGGCTGCGGGTGGCGAACCTGCCGGCGCAGCAGTCCCCCACCGGTCCGTCCCCCGCGGGTCAGGCCCCGGCCGGCTGAGGCCGCGGCAGCAGCGTGTCGCGGCCCAGCAGCGCCACTGCGCCGGCCGCGAGCGCACCGCCCAGCGCGATCGCCAGCGCGGCCCGGGCCCCGGTCGCCTCGGCCACCGCCCCCGACACCGCGAAGCCGCCGGCCACGCCGATGCCCAGGCCGGAGTTGAGCCAGCTGAACCCCTCGGTGCGGGCCGCCGGCGGGACGAGGTCCTCGACCAGCCCGAAGGCGACGATGAGCACCGGGCTCACGGCGAAGCCGGCCAGCAGCGCCGACGGCGCCATCCACGCGACGGTCGGCGCGAACAGCAGCGGGACCGCGCCCAGCGACAGCAGCAGCGTCCCGAGCAGGTAGCGCCGGCGCGCCGAGGCCCGCCAGTGCAACGTCCCGTAGAGCAGACCGGCGGTTGCGCTCCCACCCGCGACGAGCGCCAGCAGGACGCCGCCGTCCGACGCGCTCCCCCGCTGCTCGCTGAAGGCGACCATCGACACCTCGACCGTGCCGAACAGCACGCCGACGCACAGCATCGAGGCGGTGAGCGTCCGCAGCCCGGCGGACGCCAGCGCGCTGCCCCCGCCGCCGTCGACGAGCGGCAGCACCGGCGGCTCGGTCGCCCGCAGGAGCAGGAAGCCGAGCGTCCCGAGCCCGCCGAGCCCCAGCGCGGCGAGCAGGCCGACCGCCGGGTCGACAGCCGCGCACAGGACCACGACGAGCGGGCCGAGCACGAAGACCACCTCGTCGACGACGGCCTCCCAGGCGTACGCCCGGGGGACCTCGGTGGGGCGCTCGCGCAGCGCCCAGCTCCACCGGGCGCGCACGCAGGAGCCGAGCTGGCTCGGGCAGGCGCTCATGACGAGCGCGCAGGCCAGCAGGGTCCAGACGGGGGCCGAGGTGCCGGCGAGGGCGACGAGCCCGACGACGCCGACGGCCGACACGGCGAGCGCGCCGGGCAGGACCCGCCGCTGCCCTCCGCGGTCGACGAGCCGCGAGAGCCCGGGCCCGAGCAGCGCGGTGCCGGCGGCGTACGCGGCGCTCACCAGACCGGCGAGGGCGTACGAGCTCCTGCGGTCCTCGACGAGCAGCACCGTCCCGATCCCCAGCATGGCGATCGGCAGCCGTCCGACGAGGGCCGCGACGGTGAAGGACAGCGCTCCGGAGGTGCGCAGCAGCGGTCCGTAGCCGCGGGTCGGGGACATCCGCCTGGATCCAACCAGGCGCCGAGCGCGAGGACGGTCGAGTCCGAGTCGTGACCGTCCCAGGGGTCCGAAGGGCCCCGGAAGCGCCCGGTCGGCCACTAGCCTCCACGTCGAACCCGGGGCGCACGACGCGCCGAGCTCCCCCCCGGACCCCTGTGAGAGGAACCTGCCTTGCGCCGACTCCCGACCGGACGGGTGCGGCTCGTCGCCGCCCTCGCGGTGGCCAGCCTCAGCCTGGTGGCCTGCGGCTCCAACGACACCGACTCCGGCACCGACAGCGCCACGGAGAGCGCCGCACCCTCGGGCGACCTCAAGGTCGGCCTGGCCTACGACGTCGGCGGCCGAGGTGACCGCTCGTTCAACGACTCGGCCGCCGCGGGTCTCGACAAGGCCGAGGAGGAGCTCGGCGCAGAGGGCCAGGAGCTCAGCCCGAACGCCCAGGGCACCGACCGCGGCGACAACCTGCGCTCCCTGGCCGAGGGCGGCTTCGACCCGGTCATCGCGGTCGGCTTCGCCTACGCCGAGGAGCTCCCGGCCATCGCCGGCGACTTCCCCGACACCACGTTCTTCATCATCGACGACTCCTCCGTCGAGGCCCCCAACGTCAAGGGCCTGGTCTTCGCCGAGGAGCAGGGCTCGTTCCTGGTCGGTGCCGCCGCCGCGCTCAAGAGCACGAGCAACAACGTCGGCTTCATCGGCGGCGTGCAGACGCCGCTGCTCGAGAAGTTCGAGGCCGGCTTCGTCGCCGGCGCCCAGCAGGTCAAGCCGGACGTCGAGGTCCAGACGACCTACCTGTCCCAGCCGCCGGACTTCTCCGGCTTCGGCGACCCGGCGGCCGGCGGCGAGGCGGCGAACGGCATGTACGACGCCGGCGCCGACGTCATCTACGCCGCCGCGGGCGGCTCCGGCCTCGGCGTCTTCCAGTCGGCGCTCGCCAAGGGCGCTCAGGCCATCGGCGTCGACTCCGACCAGTACGAGTCGGTCGGCGCGAGCAACCCCGACCTGCAGCCGGTCATCCTGACCTCGATGCTCAAGCGCGTCGACGTCGCCGTGTTCGACGCCCTCTCGGCGTTCTCGGAGGGCGAGGAGCTCGAGGCCGTGACGACCTACGACCTCGAGGCCGACGGCGTCGGCTACGCGACCTCCGGCGGTCAGCTCGACGACATCACCGAGCAGCTCGACGAGCTCAAGCAGCAGATCATCGACGGCGAGATCGAGGTCCCCTCGACCCCGTAGTGCGGGCGACCGGTCCGAGGCGCCGTACCGACACCGGTACGGCGCCTCGTGCCGTGCCTGCCCCCGTGCTCCGGCGACCTGTCATCCTCGCTCCGTCCCCGTCCGGCCTGGAGGCCACGTGACCGCGCCGACCGCAGCGCCCCGCGACGTCCCGGCGGACGTCGTCGTCGAGCTCGCCGGCATCTCCAAGCGCTTCCCCGGCGTCGTCGCCAACCGCGACGTCGCGCTCGTGATCCGCAAGGGCGAGGTGCACGCCGTCGTCGGGGAGAACGGCGCCGGCAAGTCGACCCTGATGAAGATCCTCTACGGCATGCAGCGGCCGGACGACGGCACGATCACCGTCGACGGGAAGCCGGTGCGCTTCCGGAGCCCGTCCGACGCCATCGAGGCCGGGATCGGCATGGTGCACCAGCACTTCATGCTCGCCGACAACCTCACCGTCCTCGAGAACGTCGTGCTCGGCTCGGAGCCGACCCGCCACGGCCGGCTCGACACCCGCGCCGCCCGCCGGCGCATCGAGGAGCTGTCCGCGCAGTACGGCCTCGGTGTGCGCCCCGAGGCGGTGGTGGAGGACCTCGGCGTCGGCGACCGCCAGCGGGTCGAGATCCTCAAGGTGCTGTACCGCGGCGCCCGGGTGCTCATCCTCGACGAGCCGACCGCGGTCCTCGTGCCGCAGGAGGTCGACGAGCTGTTCGCCTCCCTCGACGACCTGCGCGCCGAGGGGGTGGCGATCGTGTTCATCAGCCACAAGCTCGACGAGGTGCTGCGCGTCGCCGACGCCATCACCGTGCTGCGCGGCGGCACCACCGTCGCGACCGTCGCCCCCGGCTCGACGACGCCGCGCCAGCTCGCGCAGCTGATGGTGGGCAGCGAGCTGCCCACGCCCGAGACGCGCGACTCGACGGTCACCGACGAGGTCGTGCTGGCCGTCGAGCACCTCACGGTCCGCAGCCCCGAGGGCCGGCCGCTGCTCGACGACGTGAGCCTGACCGTCCACCGCGGCGAGGTGCTGGGCATCGCCGGCGTCGAGGGCAACGGCCAGGCCGAGCTCGTCGAGGCGCTGCTGGGCCTGCGCACCGGCACCGGCACCGTCTCGCTGGGTGGCACCGACATCTCCGGCTGGACCACCAACGCACGCCGCGAGGGCGGGATCGGCTACGTCCCCGAGGACCGCCACCGGCAGGGGCTGCTGCTGCCCGAGTCGCTCTGGGAGAACCGGGTCCTCGGCCACCAGACGCGCAAGCCGTGGCGGCGCGGGCCCTGGATCGACCGCAGGGCCGCCCGCCGCGACACCGAGCGCATCGTGCGCGAGTACGGCGTCCGCACGCCCGGGATCGACGTCCCGGCCTTCGCCCTGTCGGGCGGCAACCAGCAGAAGCTCGTCGTGGGCCGGGAGATGAGCGGCTCGCCCCGGCTGCTCGTGGCCTCCCACCCGACCCGCGGCGTCGACGTCGGCGCGCAGGCCACCATCTGGGACCTCCTGCGCACGGCCCGCGCCGACGGGCTGGCCGTGCTGCTGGTCTCCGCCGACCTCGAAGAGCTCATCGGCCTGTCCGACCGCCTCGTCGTCATGCTCCGCGGCCGCCTCGTCGCCGCCCTCTCGCCCGAGGGCACCACCCCAGAGGTGCTCGGCAGCGCCATGACGGGAGCCGCCGCGTGAGCACCACGACCGACGCACCGACGGCGCCGCCGGAGCCGGCCCCGCGGGCGCAGGGGGGCGCCCTGCGCGGCGTGCTGCTCGCCGTCGCCGCACCGGTCGTCGCCGGCGTCTTCGCCCTGCTGGTGAGCTCGCTGGCGCTGCTCGCCAGCGGCAACGCGCCGCTCGAGGTCTACGCCACCATGCTCGAGGACGGCACCGAGCTGCGCTCGATCCTCATCACGGTCAACAACGCCGTGCCGCTCTACCTGGCCGGCGTCGCCGTGGCGATCGGCTTCCGGATGTCGCTGTTCAACATCGGCGTCGAGGGCCAGTACTCGCTGGCCGCGCTGCTCGCCGCCTCGGCCGGCGCCGCCGTCGAGCTGCCGCTGGTCCTGCACCTCGCCTTCGTCCTGCTCGTCGCGGTCGCCGTCGGCGCCGCGTGGGCGGGCGTCGCAGCGGTCCTCAAGGTGACCCGCGGCGTCAGCGAGGTGATCTCGACCATCCTGCTCAACGTCGTCGCCGCCGGCATCGCCGCCTACCTGCTCGCCGAGCACCTGCAGGAGCGGGTCGAGGGCAGCAACAACAGCCGCACCCCGCTGCTGCCCGACTCGGCGCACTTCCCGACGCTCGACCCGCTGGTGCGCGCGCTCGGGCTCGAGCCGCCGCAGGGCACCCGGCTCGGCGGCTTCCTCGTCGTCGCGATCGCCGTGGGCATCGGCTACTGGGTGCTCATCAGCAGGAGCCGCTTCGGCTTCGAGGTGAAGGCCGCAGGCACCAACCCCTTCGCCGCCATGGCGAGCGGGGTCGACACCCGGCGGACCACCGTGCTGACGCTGCTGCTGTCCGGCGGCGTCGCCGGCCTCGTGGGCCTCGCCCAGGTGCTGGGCACGTCCTTCTCCTACGGTCTGAGCTTCACCGCCGGACTCGGCTTCACCGGCATCGGCGTCGCGCTGCTCGGCCGCAACTCCCCGGTCGGGATCGCCTTCGCCGCACTGCTGTTCTCGTTCCTCGAGCGCTCGAGCTCCACGCTGCAGTTCATCGACGTGCCGACGGAGATCTACGTGATCATGCAGGGCTCGATCGTGCTGTCCGTCGTCGTCGCCTACGAGGCCGTCCGCCGGGTCGCCGCCACGTCGGCCGAGCGGGCGGTGCGCCGCGCCACCGACCGGAGCCCGGCGTGACGGCCCCGGCCGGACCCGGTCCGGCCGCTCCCGGCCTCGTCGAGCCGGCGGCGCAGGCCGCACCCCGCCGCTCTCCGCTCGGCGGCTGGCAGCGCGTCGTGGCCGTCGCGCTCGGCCTGCTCGTGCTGCTCTCGCTCGTGCGGGTTCTCAGCGGCGCCGACGAGCTCACCTCCAGCGGCACCTCCGGCGCGGCGCTGCGCCTGGCCGTCCCCATCGGCCTGGCCGCCCTCGGCGGCCTGTGGGCCGAGCGCGCCGGCGTCGTCAACATCGGTCTCGAGGGCATGCTGATCCTCGGCACGTGGTTCGGCGCCTACGTCGGCTTCGAGGTCGGCCCGTGGGCGGGCGTGCTCGCCGGCGTCGCCGCCGGCGCGGTCGGCGGGCTGCTGCACGCCATCGCCACGGTGACCTTCGGGGTCGACCACGTCGTGTCCGGTGTCGCGATCAACCTGCTCGGCGGAGGTGTCGCGCAGTACCTCAGCCAGGTGGCGTACGCCGACGGCCAGGTCCCGGGCGCCGGGCCGACGCAGTCGGCGGTGGTCGAGCCGATCGCCGACGTCAGCCTGCCGGTCCTGTCGAGCGGGCCCGACCTGCTCGGCCGGCTCGAGGACGCCGGGCTGTTCCTGCTGAGCGACGCTGCCGGGCTGCTGGGCGGGCTCACGCGCGGGGTCTCCCTGCTGACGATCCTCGCCGTGCTGCTCGTGCCCCTGTCGTTCTTCGTGCTCTGGGGCACGGCCTTCGGGCTGCGCCTGCGCTCGGTCGGCGAGAACCCGGTCGCCGCCGACTCGCTCGGCGTCCCGGTCTACCGGCTCAAGTACGCGGCCGTCGTCGCCTCGGGTGCCTTCGCCGGGCTCGGCGGGGCGGCGCTCGTCGTCGGCTCGATCTACCGCGAGGGGCAGACCGCCGGCCGGGGGTTCATCGGCCTGGCGGCCGTCATCTTCGGCAACTGGCGACCGGGTGGCCTCGCCGCCGGCGCCGGCCTGTTCGGCTACGCCGACGCGCTGCAGCTGCGTGCCGGCAACGCCGTGCGGGGCCTGCTGCTGCTCGTCGCCCTGCTGCTCGTCGTCGTCGCGGTCGTGCAGCTGCTGCGCCGCCGGCTGCCCATGGTCGTCGCCGCGCTGGTCGTGGCCGCCGCCTTCGCGCTCTGGTACGCCGCGGTCGACACGGTGCCGAGCCAGCTCGTCGGCTTCACGCCGCACATCGTCACGCTCGTCGTGCTGGCGGTCGCCTCCCAGCGGCTGCGACCCCCCGCCGCCGACGGCCAGCCCTACCGGAGGGGCCAGCAGTCGTGACGACCGACTGGGACGAGCTGCGGACGAAGGCCGTCGAGGCGGCCGCGCAGGCGTACGCGCCGTACTCGCGCCTGCAGGTCGGCGTCGCGGCGATCACCGACGACGGCCGGCTGCTGCAGGCGTGCAACGTCGAGAACGCCTCGTACGGCCTCGGCCTGTGCGCCGAGTGCGGGCTGGTCAGCGCGCTGCACGCCTCCGGCGGAGGGATGCTCGTCGCGCTGGCCTGCCGGTCCGGCACCGGCGACCTGCTGATGCCGTGCGGGCGCTGCCGCCAGCTGCTGTGGGAGCACGGCGGTCCGGAGCTGCTCGTCGACACCCCCCGCGGCGTCCGACCGATGACCGAGGTGCTGCCCGACGCCTTCGGCGCGCGGGACCTGCCGTGAGCCTGACCGCCGTCGACGTGATCCGGGCCAAGCGCGACGGGCACGAGCTGACCGGCGAGCAGGTCCACTGGCTGCTCCCGGCCTACCTGCGCGGCGAGGTCGCGCCCGAGCAGATGAGCGCCCTGCTCATGGCGGTCGTCTGGCGCGGCATGGCGCCGCGCGAGCTGTCGGCCTGGACGACCGCGATGGTGACGAGCGGCGAGCGCCTGGACCTGTCCGGCACCGGCCGTCCGGTCGTCGACAAGCACTCCTCCGGCGGCGTCGGCGACAAGGTCTCGCTCGTCGTCGCCCCGCTCGTCGCCGCGCTGGGGGTCGCCGTCCCCAAGCTGTCCGGTCGCGGCCTCGGGCACACCGGCGGCACGCTCGACAAGCTCGAGAGCATCCCCGGCTGGCGCGGCGGGCTGACCCGCGAGCAGTTCCTCGGCCAGCTGCGCGAGGTCGGCGCCGTCATCGGCAGCGCGGGCGAGTCGCTCGCACCCGCCGACAAGGCGCTGTACGCCCTGCGCGACGTCACGGCGACCGTCGAGTCGATCCCGCTCATCGCCAGCAGCATCATGAGCAAGAAGATCGCCGGCGGCGCCGACGCCGTGCTGCTCGACGTGAAGGTCGGCGCCGGCGCGTTCCTCAAGGAGCTCGAGCCGGCCCGCGAGCTCGCCCGCACGATGGTGCGCCTCGGCGCCGACGCCGGCGTGCGCACCGTCTGCCTGCTGACCTCGATGCAGGCGCCGCTCGGCCGCGGCATCGGCAACGCGCTCGAGGTCGCCGAGGCGGTCGAGGTGCTGCAGGGCGGCGGCCCGGCCGACCTGCGCGAGGTGTGCCTCGCGGTCGCCCGCGAGATGCTCGCGCTCGGCGGCGTCACCGACGACCCCGAGCCGGCGCTGTCCGACGGCCGGGCGCTCGAGGTCTGGCGCCGGATGGTCGCGGCGCAGGGCGGCGACCCCGACGCGCCGCTGCCGCAGGCCCCGCTGACCGAGGTGGTCGAGGCCCCGCGCGACGGCTGGCTCGTGCGCCTGGACGCCCTCGCCGTCGGCACCGCCGCCTGGCGGCTCGGCGCCGGCCGCGCCCGCAAGGAGGACGACGTCGACCCCGGCGCGGGGGTGGTGCTCGGCGCCGGCCTCGGCGGGCGCGTCTCGGCCGGCGAGCCGCTGGCGACGCTGCACGCCTCGACGCCGGAGCGCCTCGCCGAGGGCCGGGCCGCGCTCGAGGGCGCGTACGACATCGCAGACGACCCGGCGGCAACGGTGCCGCTGGTCCTGGAGAGGGTGGGCTGACAGTGCCGCAGCGAGTCGACAGTCCCGTGCGCGTCCCGGTCCCGGGGGGCAAGCTCATCGACGAGTACGTCGGGCGGGCCAGCACGTCGACCGAGCAGGTCTCGGTCGCCCGCATGCGCTCGCCCGCCGGGTGGGAGGAGCCGGCGCAGCGACCCGACTTCGACGAGGTCACGCTGGTCCTCGGCGGCGAGGTCCACGTCGAGCACGACGGCGGCACGATGGTCGTCGCCGCCGGCCAGGCGGTGCTGACCCGCGCCGGCGAGCGGGTGCGCTACACGACGCCCGGCGGCGCGGAGTACGTCGCCGTGTGCCTGCCGGCGTTCGGCCCCGACAGCGTCCACCGGGAGGGCGAGTGAGCACGCCGGTCCTGGAGGACATCCGGCGCGCGCCGAAGGTGCTCCTGCACGACCACCTCGACGGCGGACTCCGTCCGGCCACCGTGGTCGAGCTGGCCGAGTCCACCGGCTACGCCGACCTGCCGACGACCGACGCCACCGAGCTCGGCCGGTGGTTCCAGGAGAACGCCGACGCCGGCTCGCTGCCGCGCTACCTGTCGACGTTCGCCCACACCGTCGGGGTGATGCAGACGCGGGAGGCGCTCGTGCGCGTCGCCCGCGAGTGCGCGCAGGACCTCGCCGACGACGGCGTCGTCTACGCCGAGGTCCGCTTCGCCCCCGAGCTCCACCTCGACGGCGGCCTGTCGCTGCCCGAGGTCGTCCAGGCGGTGCAGGAGGGCTACCGGCAGGGCTGCGAGGGACGCCCGATCCGGGTGGTCAGCCTGCTGACCGCCATGCGCCACGCGGCCCGCTCGCTCGAGATCGCCGAGCTGGCCGTGCAGTTCCGCGATCAGGGCGTGGTCGGCTTCGACATCGCCGGCGCGGAGGCGGGCTACCCGCCGAGCCGTCACCTGGCGGCGTTCCAGCACATGCAGCGCGCGAACGGCCACTACACGATCCACGCCGGCGAGGCGTTCGGGCTGCCGTCGATCTGGGAGGCGCTGCAGGAGTGCCACGCCGACCGGCTCGGCCACGGCGTGCGGATCGTCGACGACATCTCGGTCGACACCGACGGGACGGCGACCCTCGGTCGGCTGGCGCAGTACGTCCGCGACACCCGCATCCCGCTCGAGATGTGCCCCTCGAGCAACGTGCAGACCGGCGCGGCGCCCTCCATCGCCGAGCACCCCATCGGCCTGCTGCGCCGCCTGCAGTTCCGGGTCACGGTCAACACCGACAACCGCCTGATGAGCGGGGTGAGCGTCTCCTCCGAGATGGCGGCCCTCGTCGACGCCTTCGGCTACGGCTGGGACGACCTGCGCTGGCTCACGGTCAACGCGATGAAGAGCGCCTTCATCCCGTTCGACCAGCGTCTGCGCATCATCGAGGACGTCCTCAAGCCCGGCTTCGCGGCGATGACGTCATGACGCTCCCCACGCTGCGGCAGGTCGTGCTCGACGCGGTCGACGCGCGGGCGCTGGCCGAGTTCTACCGCGAGCTGCTCGGGCTGACCTACCGCCCGGGTGACGAGCCGCCGCCCGCCGGCGAGCCCGACCCGTCGGGCGCCGACTGGCTGGTCCTGCGGGACGGCGCCGGGCGCACCGCCCTGGCGTTCCAGGCGGTCGACGAGCTGCCGGAGGCGACCTGGCCGCAGGGGCCGGTCCCGCAGCAGCTGCACCTCGACCTCACCGTGCCGACGGCCGCCGACCTCGCCGCCGCGCACGAGCGGGCGCAGGCGCTGGGCGCGCGGCTGCTGCTCGACCGCTCCGACGACCCGGAGGAGGCGCTCTACGTCTACGCGGACCCGGCCGGCCACCCGTTCTGCATCTTCGTGGCGCAGGGCTAGGCCCAGACCGGCTGCCGGGCCGGCCGGTCGGCCAGGCGGCAGGCGATCGCCACCGCCGCGAGGGCGACGACGACCCACACCAGGTGGGCGACGACGGCGTCCTCGACGCCGGCGAGGGGGTCGGCCAGCACGCCGAGGCGGTCCAGCGCCCATCCGGTCGCCGCCGCCAGCGCCGCACCGGCGAGGCTCACGCGCAGGGCGGTGTACCAGCGCGTGCCCGAGGCCAGGACCAGCGACGGCAGCACGAGCGCGATGGTCACGACCTGGGCCAGCTCGACGCCGACGTTGAACGCGAGCAGCGACGGCAGCGAGGTCGTGCCGGCCAGTCCGAGGTCGGCCAGGATGCCGGCGAAGGCGAGCCCGTGCACGAGCCCGAAGCCGCCGGCGATGAGCTGCTCGCCGTGCCGGACGAGCGGCCGGAGCGCATGCACCGCCGAGACCGCCACCGACGCCGCGATGAGCACCTCCACCGGCCGGCTCGGCACGGCGACCCAGCCCAGCGCGGAGGCGATGAGCGTCAGCGAGTGCCCGACGGTGAAGGCCGTGGCCACGCCGAGCACCGACCGGGCGGTCGGCAGCACGCCGTCGCGGCGGGTCCAGCGACCTGCCCGGACGGCGAGCGGGGCGACGAGCAGCAGGGTGACGAGGAACAGCAGGTGGTCGGCGCCCTCCAGGACGTGGTGCAGGCCCAGCCCGACCATGTCGACGAGGCCGTGCTCGGTCGTGCCCAGCGACAGCGTGCTGTCGGCGGCGTCGAGGACGCCGGCCGTCGACACCTCCCCCGCGGCGTCGGTGAGCACGACCACCGCCTGGTGACCGGGGTCGGCCTCGACCACCGCGTCGTACGCGAGCGTCAGGGCGGACGGATCGGCGCCGGCCGGGTCGAGCGCCACCTGCACCGTGAGCGAGTCGATGCCCTCGACCGACGCCTGCACCGGGTCGGACCAGGTCTCGGCCCACGTCGTCCCGTCGGCGCCGCTGACGGACAGGTGCTCGTCGAGGTACGACACGGCCGCGGCGGTGTCGAGCGCCGTCGTGTCGAGCGTCGCCGTGCCGAGCGCCGCCTGCAGCGCCTCGACCGCGACGCTCACGGTGATGTCGGCCGTGTCCTCGCCGAGGTGCACCGACAGGGTGCTGCTGTCGAGGCTGTGGGCGCTCGCCGGTGCGGGGACGGCGACGACGAGCAGCCCGGTGAGGGCGGCGGTGGCGCTCGCGAGCAGGCGGGATCGGGAGATCGGCATGGCATCGAGCGTGGCGGGCGTCCCTGGACGTCGGCTGGGAGTGCGCTGTGCAGCGGCTCGGCGTCGGGCTCGCAGCGTTCTCACAGCGGACGCACACCGTTCTGCCTGCTGGGTCGGCCAGCCTGGCTCTCGTCCGACCCCCTGACCTGAGACGAGCACTCCCATGAAGATCCGGAAGTCCATCGCGGCCCTGTCCCTGCTCGCCGTCCTGCCCCTCACCGCGTGCGGCGCCGCGACCGCTGACACGTCGACGGCGGCAGCCACCTCGACCACGACCTCGACCACGTCCGAGTCCGCCTCCCAAGCGGTGGTCCCCGACGCCGGCGGGCGCGGCGGCGGCCCCGGCGCGGGCGTCGACGTCAGCTCCGTGACGACCGAGGAGCAGCTCGTCGCCCTCGTCCAGTCGGCGTACGGCGACGCCGGCCTCGGTCTGCACCGCGGTCACCAGCCGGTGGAGGACGTCCTCGACGAGGTGCTGACCATCAGCCACGACGAGCTCCACGTGCGGATGGAGGAGCAGGGCCAGAACCTCGCCGCGGTCGCCGAGGACCTCGGCATCGACCCGCAGACGCTCGTCGACGCCCTGGTCGAGTCGTGGAGCCCCGCGATCGACAGCGTGCTCGCGACCGGCGAGATCACGCAGGACGAGGCCGAGCAGTACCGCGCGGCGCTCGAGGAGGCCTTCACGTTCCGCGTCACGTGGGACGGCGAGGCGGCCACGCCGACCTTCACCGGCCTGTCGGCCTGACCGTCTTCGTGGCATCCACAGCACCGGAGTGCTGTGGATGCCACGAGGTCCCGCGGCGCAGGCGCCTGCGCGATGTCAGGAGCCGCGGACGTCCACGACGAGCTTGCCGCGCTGCGAGCCACCCCGCAGCAGCGCGAGCAGCGCGTCGAACTGCCCCTCGATGCCGGTCACGACCGTCTCGTCGTAGCGGATCCTGCCCTCGCGGAGCAGGCCGGCGACGTGCGAGGTGAACAGCGGCTTGCGGTGCGCGGAGTCCCAGACGATGAAGCCGCGGACCGTGAGCTTCTTGCCGACGATGAGGCCGAGGTTGTCGACCGGCTCGACGACGCCGTTGTAGGCCGAGATCTGCCCGCACTCGACGAAGCGCGCGAACGGGTTGGCGAGGGTCAGCGCGGCCCGCAGGTGGGCGCCGCCGACGTTGTCGAAGTAGACGTCGAGCCCGCGCGGCAGCACCTGCTGCAGCTGGCCCTCGAGGTCGCCGGCGCGGTGGTCGACGCACGCGTCGAAGCCGAGCTCCTCGACGACGTAGCGGCACTTGTCCGGCCCGCCGGCGCTGCCGACGACGCGGCAGCCGGCGAGCTTCGCCAGCTGGCCGGCCAGGCTGCCGACCGCACCGGAGGCCGCCGAGACCCACACCGTCTCGCCCGGCCGCACCTCGCCGATGTCGAACAGCCCGACCCACGCGGTCATGCCGGGCATGCCCAGCACGCCCAGCCAGCTCGGCAGCGGCGCCTGCGAGGGGTCGACCACGACCGCCGCCCGGGCGGACACGACCGAGTGGGTGCGCCAGCCGAGCTCGTGCTGCACGAAGGTGCCGACCGGCACGCGCGCGTCCTGGCTGGCGACGACCTCGCCGACCGCCCCTCCGTACATCGGCTCGCCGACCTCGTACGGCGCGGCGTAGCTGCGCGCGGCGTTCATGCGCCCGCGCATGTAGGGGTCGACCGAGAGGTAGGCGTTGCGCACGAGCACCTGGCCGGGGCCGGGCGTCGGGACCTCGACGTCGACGAGCTCGACGTCGGACGCGACCGGCTCGCCCGTCGGCCGGCTGCGCAGCACCCACTGCCTGGCGCCCGTCACAGCTCGACCGTCTCGACCTCGGCGCCGGCGGCCCGCAGCCGGTCCACCAGCCTCGTCCCCATCGCGGTCGCCGGCGTCAGCACCCCGCCCGCGCCGGGCAGCTCGTCGAGGGCCAGGCACAGCCCGGCCTCGCCGAGCATCACGGTGGTGGCGGCGTAGCCGGGGTCGCCCTGCATCGCGAAGCTCGTGCGGAACCGCCGGCCGTCCGTCGCCGTGCCGGTCGTCTCGATGCGGAAGTGGCCGCGCTCGCGGGCCCGCTCGCCCGGTCCCTCGCCCGGCTCGGGCAGCACCCGGTCGAGCAGCGCCCGCGTCGGCGGCAGCGCCATGCCGGCACCGATGCCCGCCACGCCGACGGCGGTGCCGGCCGCGAGCGCCGGTCCGAGCGGCCCGCGCCCGAACGCCATGACCTCGCGGTAGCGGAAGCCCCGGCCGTACGCCCAGTCCTGCAGCGCGTTGCTGCGCCGCACGATGCGCGTGTTGAACGGCGCCATGACGAACAGGCCGGTCCACCGGCCGTCGATGCGGCCGACCGCCGTCGCGTCGCTCTCCCTGCCGAGCGAGGGCTCGGCGTCGCGGTCGGGCGACAGGGAGTACGGGTCGGTCATCAGCCGGCGCGTCGCCGGGTCGCCGCGCACCTCGTCGACCATGCCGCGCAGCGAGTCGACCGTGCCGCCGCTGATGCCGCCGGACAGCCGGGTCACCACCATCGTGGTGTCGGTCAGCCCTCCGCCGGCGGCCTGCGCGGTGAGCAGCGCGGCGAGGTCGGACGGGACCGAGTCGAAGCCGCAGGCGTGGGTGATCCGGGCACCGGTCGAGCGCGCCTGCTCGTGGAACCGGTCGGCGCTCGCCCGCACGAACGGCACCTCACCGGTGAGGTCGGCGTAGTGCGTGCCGGCAGCCGCGCAGGCCTCGACGAGCGGCAGGCCGTAGCGGGCGTACGGGCCGACCGTCGTCGCGACGGCCGTCGTCGACGCCGCGAGCTCGCGCACGGCGCCGGCGTCGGAGGTGTCCGCGACGACGAGCGGCCAGTCGCGGGCGCGCTCGGGCAGTCCGGCCCGGACCGCCTCCAGGCGCTGCGCCGACCGACCGCCCAGGGCGATGCGCGTGCCGGGCGGGGCCGCCCGGGCGAGGTAGGCGGCGGTCAGCCGCCCGACGAAGCCGGTCGCGCCGAACAGGACGAGGTCATGGTCGGTGCCCATGCAGGCACCGTACGGGGCGACCTAGTAGGCGGCCGGGCTCGGGCGGGAGTTGATCGCGCCGGTGCCGTCCTGCACCTCGAGGGCCACCTGACCGAGGCGGTCGGCGTACTCGCGGCCGTGGTGGGCGCAGAACAGCAGCTCACCGGCGGTCAGCACGGCGCGGAAGAACGCCTGGGCGCCGCAGCGGTCGCACCGGTCGGAGCAGGTGAGGTCAGCGGCGGCGGAGAGCACGGTGGCGGTCATGGGGTGGTCCTCCCGTCGGGTGGTGCCGTGCACCTCCATCGGCAGGCACCGCGCCGCTCATGAGCCGTGCAGGCCGCCCAGCACGGCGCGCGTCCCGGACAGGCCGAGTCGCGAGGCACCCGCGTCGAGCATGGCGAGCGCGGTCGCGGTGTCGCGGATGCCGCCGCTGGCCTTGACGCCGAGCCGGTCGCCGACCGTCTCGCGCATGAGGCGCACCGCCTCGACCGACGCCCCGCCGGTGGGGTGGAAGCCGGTGGACGTCTTCACGTACTGCGCGCCACCCGCCTCGCTGCGCCGGCACGCCTCGGCGAGCTGCTCGGGCGTCAGGGCGGCGCTCTCGAGGATGACCTTGAGCAGCGACCGGCCGCAGGCGGCCCGCACCGCGGTGACGTCGGCCTCGACCGCGCCCCAGTCGCCGGCGAGCGCGCTCCCGAGGTCGATCACCATGTCGACCTCGGTGGCCCCCCGCTCGACGGCGAGGGCCGCCTCGGCCGCCTTGACCTCGCTCTCGTGGGCGCCCGACGGGAAGCCGACGACGGTGCAGACGACCAGGCCGTCGGCCACCGCGACCGGCAGCCGGCTCGGTGACACGCAGATCGAGAAGGCCCCGAGCTCGGCGGCCTCCGCGGCGAGCGCCTCGACCTGGGCCGACGTGGCCTCCGGCTTGAGCAGCGTGTGGTCGACGGTGCGGGCGAGCGTCTCGCGGGTCCAGGTCACGCGGCGAAGGGTAGTGCGGTCACCCCAGGCCGAGCCGGGCGTCCACCGCCGCGGCGAGCGCGTCCATCGCCTCCGCCGGCGGGTCGACCAGCTCGAGGTAGGCCTTGAGCTTGGGCTCCGTGCCGCTCGGCCGCACGACCACGCGACCGTGGTCGAGCCGGTGCACCAGGACGTCGTCGGCCGGCTGCTCGACCGCCGTGACGGTGAACGGGCCGTACGCCGCGGGCGGCGAGGCGCGCAGGTCGTCGACCGCGGCCGCGATGCGCGACAGGTCCGGGACCCGGTAGGACAGCTGGCGCGTCTCGTGCCGGCCGAACCGCTCCTCGAGGTCGGCGAGGCGGTCGAGCAGCGTGCGCCCCCGCGCCTTCTCCACCGCCGCCAGCTCTGCGACGAGCAGCGCTGAGGACATGCCGTCCTTGTCGCGCACCAGCGACGGGGCGACCGCGACGCCGAGCGCCTCCTCGTAGGCGTAGACGAGGTCACCCCCGGCGTCGTCGCCCGCCCGGGCGAGGTGCTTGAAGCCGGTGAGCGTCTCGGTGAACGGCACGTCGTACGCCGCGCACACCCGCGCGAGCATCGACGAGCTGACCACGGTGGTGGCGAAGCGGCCGCGGACGCCCTGCGAGAGCAGGTGCTCGGCCAGCAGGACGCCGGTCTCGTCACCGCGCAGGGGCCGGTCGCCGACCGCGACGGCGATGCGGTCGGCGTCGGGGTCCGAGGCGATGGCGACGTCGGCGTCGGCGGACAGCGCGAGCAGCAGGTCGAGGGCTCCCGGCTCCTCCGGGTTGGGGAACGCGACGGTCGGGAAGTCGGGGTCCGGCTCGGCCTGCTCGGCGACGACCGTCGGCGCGGCGAAGCCCGCCCGCTCGAAGGCGGCGAGCAGGGTCTCGAGCCCCACCCCGTGCATCGGCGTGTAGGCGACCCGCACGTCGCGGGCGCCCGACGCCGGCAGCGCCGCGACGCCGGACAGGTAGGCCTGCCAGACGTCCTCGCCGAGCAGCTCGCCCTCGCCGAGCGGCAGGTCGAGCACCCGTCCGACCGCGGCGATCCGCGCCTCGACCTCGGCGTCGACCGGCGCGGCGAGCTGGGCTCCGTCGGACAGGAACACCTTGAGGCCGTTGTCCTGCGGCGGGTTGTGGCTCGCCGTCACCATGACGCCGGCGTCGACGCCGAGGTGGCGCACGGCGAACGCCGTCACGGGCGTGGGCAGCGGACGCGGCAGCAGCAGCGCCCGCACCCCGGCGCCGGCCAGGACCGCGCCGACGTCCTCGAGGAACTCGGCCGACCCGTGGCGGGCGTCGCGGCCCACGACCACGGTCGTGCCGGGGCCGAGGTGGGCGGCCAGGCCCGCAGCCGCCCGGCGCACGACCGCGCGGTTCATGCCGTTGGGGCCGCCGCGCAGGGGTCCGCGCAGGCCGGCCGTCCCGAAGTGCAGCGGCCCGGCGAAGCGGTCCGACAGCGCGTCGGTGTCGCCGGCGTCGAGCAGCGCGGTGAGCTCGGCGCGGGTGGCCGGGTCGGGGTCGTCCTCGACCCAGGCCCTGACACGGGCGGCCAGGTCGCTGCTCACAGCTCGGGGACGACCTGCGCGAGCAGCTCGCCGACGCGCGCGGCGGAGGCGGCGCCCGCCTGCAGGACCTCGGCGTGGTCCAGCGGCTCGCCGGTCATGCCCGCGGCGAGGTTGGTGACCAGCGAGACGCCGAGCACCTGCATGCCCTCGGCGCGCGCCGCGATGGCCTCGAGCGCGGTCGACATCCCGACGAGGTCGGCGCCCAGGGTCCGGAGCATGCGGATCTCGGCGGCGGTCTCGTAGTGGGGACCCGGCAGGGCGGCGTAGACGCCCTCCTCGAGCCCGGGGTCCACGCCGCGCACGACGTCGCGCAGCCGGGCGGAGTAGAGGTCGACCAGGTCGACGAAGCGCGCCCCGACGAGCGGTGAGCGCGCGGTCAGGTTGAGGTGGTCGCTGACCAGCACGGGCTGCCCGACCCGCAGCCCCTCCCGCACGCCGCCCGCGGCGTTGGTCAGCACGACGGTCCGGCAGCCGGCCGCGGCGGCGGTGCGCACGCCGTGCACCACCGCGTCGACGCCGCGGCCCTCGTAGAGGTGGGTGCGACCCAGCAGCACCATGACGCGCGCCCCGCCGACCTGCAGCGAGCGCACCCGTCCGGCGTGGCCCGACACGGCCGGCGGCAGGAAGCCCGGCAGCTCGGTGACCGGCACCTCGACCTCCGCCTCTCCCAGGGCGTCGGCGGCGGGGACCCACCCCGACCCCATGACGAGGGCGACGTCGTGACGGGCCGCGCCGCTCACCTGCGCCCAGCGGCGGGCGGCCGCGACGGCGAGGGCGGACGGGTCGGAGCTCGAGTCGTCGGACACCTCCGGGACGCTACCGACAACCCGCCGCCCGTCCACCTGTGGTTGCACCCACGTTTGTCCGGCGTGCCAGCGAGAACACTCGTCCCACGACCCCACACCTGGCCTCGCGCCCGGTCACGACGACGGAGCACACGGCCATGGACCGAGCGACCCCGGTGCAGCGCACCGCAGACCTGGACGGCCCCTTCTCGTGGGTCGACCACGGCGGGCCGCCCGACGCGCCGGTGGTGGTGGCCGTGCACGGCCTCGGCGGCTCGCACGCCAACTGGCACGACCTGGCCCCGCTGCTCACCGGGGAGCACCGGGTGCTGGCCGTCGACCTGGCCGGCCACGGACGCACGCCGCGCGCCGGCCGCTCGGCGTCCGTGCGCGCCAACTGCTCGCTGCTCGGGCGCTTCGTCGAGCAGGTCGTGCAGGAGCCGGTCGTCCTGCTCGGCAACTCGATGGGCGCCGCCATCTCCGTCCTGCACGCCGCTGCGCAGCCGTCCCACGTGCGCGGCCTCGCGCTGATCGGCCCGGCGCTGCCCCGACCGAGGACCTCCGTCCCGGGACGGGCGCTGGCCAAGCAGGTCGCGCTGTTCGCCGTGCCGGGCGTCGCGGAGCGCTCGCTGGCCCGTCGGCGGACCCGCCTCGGCGCCGAGGCCTTCGTGCAGGCCACGCTCGAGCTGACCTGCGCCGACGTCTCGAACGTGTCGAGCCAGATGCGGCGGCTGGCCGTGCAGCTCGTCGAGGAGCGGTCCAGCGGAGCGGACGGCGAGCAGGCGTTCCTCGAGGCCGCGCGCTCGCTGGCGGTGCTGGTCACGCGCTCCGCCGCCTACCGCGACCTGCTCGCGTCCGTGACGGCGCCGGGCATCGTCCTGCAGGGCCGGCTGGACCGCCTGGTCCCCGTCTCCGGCGTGGCGCAGCTGGCCGGCCTGCAGCCGGACTGGACACTGCACCTGCTCGACGACGTCGGGCACGTGCCCCAGATCGAAGCGCCTCGGCTCACCGCCGACCTGCTCCTGCCCTGGCTCGCCTCCCTCCGCCTCGACCTCGCGACGGACCTCACCGCCGCAGGGCCGACCGACCTCCTGGCAGGTGCCTCGTGAGCGCAGCGCCGACCGTCGACCGGGCGGCACGGTCGACGGTCGTCCCCGTGTTGAACCTCCCCAACGTGCTCACGCTCGGACGCCTGCTCGTCGTGCCGTTCTTCGCCGCCCTGCTGGTGCTCGACGGCAGCTCCGACGGCGCGCGGGTGCTGGCGGCCGTGCTGTTCGCGCTCGCCTGCCTCACCGACGTCGTCGACGGCCACCTCGCCCGCAGCCGCGGCCAGGTCACGGACTTCGGCGTCATGGCCGACCCGATCGCCGACAAGGCGCTGGTCGGCACCGCGCTGGTCGGGCTGTCGCTGCTCGGTGCGCTGCCCTGGTGGGCGACGCTCGTCGTCCTCGGCCGGGAGGTCGCCGTCACCGCGATGCGCAGCGCGCTCGCCCGCCACGGCATGATCCCGGCCAGCCGCGGCGGCAAGCTCAAGTGCCTGTCGCAGAACATCGCGGTGACGCTCTACCTGCTGCCGCTGTCGGGCGCGCTCGCCGAGCTGCGCTTCCCGGTCCTGCTCGTCGCGGTCGTCGCGACCGTCGTCACCGGGCTCGACTACGCCCGGCAGGGCGCACGGCTGCACGCCGCAGCCCGCCGGGTGCCCGCCGACGACCGCATCTGAGGACGGGCGGGCGCGCCCGCGGCCGGACCGCCGCTCCTGCACGCCCGTGCGATCATGTCCCGATGGACCGCGACCTGGCGAGCGCGTACGCCACCGCGCTGGACGCGGTCCTGCGCCGGGCCCACCTCATGCCACCGGACGTGCTCGACGAGCTGGCCGTCCTCGGTGCCCGCCACCTCGGCGCCTCGACGGCGGTGCTGTGGCTCGTCGACTACGACCAGAGCTCGCTCGCTCGGCTGGGCGGCCCGACCGGGGGGCCGGGCGAGCGCCTGTCGGTCGACGGGTCGGTGGCCGGCCGCAGCTTCCGGTCGGTGGAGACGATCGAGACCGACGGTGACACCGGGCACCGCCTGTGGGTGCCGCTGCTCGACGGCCTCGAGCGGCTGGGCGTGCTCGAGGTGGTCCTCCACGAGCAGGCACCACCGCTCACGGACGAGCTGAGGGCGGCGCTGGCGCAGCTGGCGCACCTGCTGGCCGAGCTCCTGGTCAGCAACAGCGCCTACACCGACCACTACGAGTGGGCGCGCCGCCGCCAGGCCATGACCCTGCCGGCCGAGATGCAGCACCGGCTGCTGCCCCCGCTGACCTTCGGCACGGAGCGGATCGTCATCAGCGGCCTGCTGGCGCCGGCGTACGACGTCGGTGGCGACGCCTTCGACTACGCCCTGAACGGCCGGATCGCCCACGTCGGCGTCTTCGACGCGGTGGGCCACGGGCTGCAGGCCAGCCTGCTGGCCAACCTCGCCGTGTCCTGCTACCGCAACACCCGCCGGGCGGGCCTCGACCTCGCGGCGGCCGCCGCGACGATCGACCAGGCGCTCGACGCGATGTTCGGCGGTGAGCGCTTCGTCACGGCGATGATCGGCCAGCTCGACGTCGACTCCGGCCTGTTCCGCTGGATCAACGCCGGTCATCCCGCGGCGATGCTGCTGCGCGACGGCCAGGTCGTCAAGGAGCTGCAGGGCCGCCCGGCCCTTCCGCTCGGCATCAACGGCCTGCTGGGCGGCGCGGAGGCGTTCCCCGTGTCGTCCGAGGCGCTGGAGCCCGGGGACCGGCTGCTGCTGCTCACCGACGGCGTCGACGAGGCCCGCAACGCCGACGGCGAGTTCTTCGGCCGGCAGCGCCTCGCCGAGTTCGCGGCCAAGGAGGCCAGCTCCGGGCTGCCGACGCCCGAGGCGATGCGCCGGCTCCAGCAGGCGGTGCTGCGCCACCAGGTCGGCCGCCTGCAGGACGACGCGACGATGGTCTTCGTCGAGTGGCTCACCGGCGTCGGACAGCAGATGCAGCCCGACGGCGGCTGACCGGCGGCGGCTGACCTACGGCGGCGGGGCCGGGACGGACGCCGCCGGGCCTGGCGCGCCGGGGGCCGGCGGGGCCGGCGCCGGCGCCGAGGCGGCTGGGCCGGTCGGTGCGGGCGTCGTGCCCGCTGCGGCGGTCGGCGACGGCGTCGCGGTCGGCGCGGCGGCGGAGGTGGCGGTCGGCGTGGGCGTGGCCGTCGGCGTGGGCGTGGCGAGCCGGCGCGGCACGATCGCCGGTGCCCGCACCGGCGCCGTGGTCGGCTGGACGTCGTCCGGACCCCAGGTCTCGGCGACCAGCGTCCGCGGGAAGACGTTGCGCACCTCGAGGCCGTTCACGTCCACGGCGCGCACCGGCTCGGCGTACGAGCCGTCGGGCGCCTCCAGCAGCAGCGTGTCGATCGGCCGGCCCTCCTGGTCGAACAGCTGGACGTCCTGCAGCGGCCGGCCCTCGGCGTCGAAGGCGTAGATGTTGCTGATGCCGCCGTCGGGTCCCTGCAGGTAGCCCGACTCGGTGGACGCGTAGACGAGGCCGTTGTCGTAGGACACCCGCTCGCGCAGCGCGAGCCCGCCGAGCATGGCGAGGACCAGCACGGCGACGTTGCCCAGGACGACGAGCTGCCGGTGCTGCTGCGACAGGCGGTCCGACCGCATCCCGAGTCGCACGGAGGTCACCACGGCCGCGACCACGACGACCAGTCCGAGCAGGTCGCTGCCGAACAGCGTGAGGAACGGCGGCAGCCCGATCCCGAACAGGATGCCGAGCGCGGCAGGCACGGCGACGACGAGGTAGCCCCGCAGCACCCACCACGCCGGGCGCAGCGTGGGGACGAAGTCCGCCACCGACCGGCCCTGCGGCGTCTCGCGAGCCCGGTCGGCCAGCTCGTGAGCGCGCCGAGCCGCCGCGTCGGCCAGCTGGGCACCGGGGAGCACGAAGGGCTTCGCCACCCGGCGGGCGGTCGTACGCGGCGGCAGGCCGGCGGAGGACCGCAGCTCGGCGGCGTACGCCGAGGCCGTGCCGAGCGTGCGCTCGAGCGGCTCGCCGCTGTCGGCCGAGGCCTCGAGCAGGTGGCCCGGCAGGTCCTCGAGCAGGTCGTCGCGCTGCTCGGGCGGCAGGTCGTCCAGCTCCGCCCGCACCGAGGCGAGGTAGCGCTCGGCGTCGGCGCCGTCGGCGCGCAGTCTCCTGCTCCCCGGCAGGTGGTCCTCGGGACCGGTCATGCGGAAACCTCCTCGAGCTCCAGCAGGCGCGCCATCGTGTCGGCGAAGGCGGTCCACGTCTTGGTCTGCGACTGCAGCAGGCTGCGGCCCGCGTCGTTGATCCCGTAGTACTTGCGGTGGGGCCCCTCCTCCGACGGCACGACGTAGGAGGTCAGCGCTCCGGCCGCGTAGAGCCGTCGCAGCGTCCCGTAGACCGAGGCGTCACCGACCTCCTCGAGGCCGTGCTCGCGCAGCCGGCGCACGACGTCGTAGCCGTAGCCGTCCCGTTCCTCGACCACGGCCAGGACGGCGAGGTCGAGCACCCCCTTCAACAGCTGCGTCGTGTCCACCGCTCCCCCTCCGCCCGCTAGTGCCGGACGGACAGTACTACGTACTGCGCAGTAGCGGTGGACAGGCGCCTCCCCGGCGCGTCGGCGCTCAGAGCAGGAAGCGGAACAGCGGGCTGTCCGGCGCCACCGGCTCGATCGCCGGCGGTGCTGCAGCCATCCGCTCGAGCAGCGGTGCGAGGTCCTGCGGGCGGCCGAGCTCGATGCCGACGAGCGCCGGCCCGGTCTCGCGGTTGCTGCGCTTGACGTACTCGAACAGCGTGATGTCGTCGTCGGGACCCAGCACGTCGTCGAGGAACGAGCGCAGCGCGCCGGGCTCCTGCGGGAACTCGACGAGGAAGTAGTGCTTGCGGCCCTCGTGCACGAGCGCCCGCTCGACCACCTCGGCGTAGCGCGACACGTCGTTGTTGCCCCCCGACAGGACGACGAGCGTCGTCGTGCCGGGCGCCGGGTGCACGACGTCGCCGAGCGCGGCCGGAGCCAGCGCGCCCGCCGGCTCCGCGATGATCCCGTCGCTCTGGTAGAGCTCCAGCATCTCGACGCAGATGCGGCCCTCTGCGACCGGCAGCAGCGCCGCCCCGCTGTCGCGCACGAGCGGGAAGGTGACGTCGCCGGCCCGGCGCACCGCCGCGCCGTCGACGAACGAGTCGAGCGCCTCGAGCACCACGGGGCTGCCGGCGGCCAGCGCCGCCGCCATCGACGCCGCCCCCGCCGGCTCCACGCCGACGACCCTCGTGGAGGGGGCGTGCGCGCCCAGCCAGGCCACTGCGCCGGCCAGCAGCCCTCCGCCGCCGACCGGCAGCACGACCAGGTCGGGGGTGCCGCCGAGCTGCTGGACGGCCTCGCGCACGACGGTGCCCTGGCCGGCGATCGTGCGGACGTCGTCGAAGGCGGGCACGAGCACCGCGCCGGTGCGCGCCGCGTCCGCCAGGGCCGCCGCGGCCGCGTCGTCGTAGGTGTCGCCGACCACCTGCACCGTGAGCACGTCGCCGCCGAGCGCGGCCATGCGGTCGCGCTTCTGCCGCGGCGTGGTGCGCGGCACGTAGACCGTGCCGCGCACCCCGAGCGCGCTGCAGGCGTACGCCAGGCCCTGGCCGTGGTTGCCCGCGCTGGCGCACACGACGCCGGCCGCGCGCTCGCGCTCGTCGAGCTGCGCGACGAGGTTGTAGGCGCCCCGGACCTTGTAGGAGCGGACCACCTGCAGGTCCTCGCGCTTGAGCCACACGTCGCCGCCGACCCGTGCGGACAGGCGCTCGCTGCGCTGCAGCGGGGTGACCGGCACGACGTCTGCGAGGCGCTGCGCGGCCGCCTCGACGGCGGCGGCGTCGACCGGCTCCATGCGGTCCAGTCTGCGCCACGCCGGGTCCGTCGTGCGCGCGACGCCGGCCGCCCGGCCTGTCCCGGGCCTGCGCGGCGCACCTCCGCCTACCCTGTGCGAGCGCGGACGGCTCCAGCTCGCGCACCGTCCGCAACCCCGCGAGAGGCTCCATGTCACGGCGGCACGCCCTCCTGCTCGCCCCCGTCCTCGCGCTGACGGCGTGCACGGCCGACGCCGGCGAGGCGGCCCGCGAGCCGGCGCCCTCGGCGAGCGCGACGTCCGGGCCGGCGGTCCAGCTGGCCCGGCCGAGCGGCGTGCAGGTGCTCGGCGGCGGCGCGTCGGGCCTGGCCACCTCGGCCTCCCGCACGCTGTACGAGCGCGCTCCCGTGGTCGTCGTCGCACCGGCCGGCGACCCGGCGGCGCAGGCGCAGGCCGCGTCCGTCGCGGTCGCCGCGGGCGCCCCCCTGCTGCTCAGCCCGGCCCCGGCCGGGTCGTCCTCCGCGGCCCCGGAGGACGACCCCGCCGCGGCGGAGGTGGAGCGGCTGGGGGCGCGCACCGTCGTCGCGGTCGGCGACGCCACCGCCTGGGCGCAGGACCTCGACGACGTCGAGGTCGTCGAGGCACCGGACGGCGCGCCGGCAGCGGGCGGCGACCCGCTCGCCGCCGTCGCCGGGCTCCCCCTCGACGCACCCCCGCCCGACCTCGAGGGGCTCGACGGCGCGCCGGCGCAGCGGCAGGACGGCCTGGTCGTGCTGGCGTCCGCGACCGCTCCCGACGCGCTCGCCGCCGTGGCGACGGCCCGCGCCGCCGGTGCCGACGTGCACCTGGTCGGCACGCCCGACCCGCGCGCCAGCGGCCCGCTCGTCACCGCGCTGGCCGCCGAGCAGCCCTCGGCCGTCCTGGCGCTCGGCGACGCCTTCGGCGACCCGGCCAGGCTCGAGGCGCGCCTCGCCTCGGCGTCGACGGGCGTGGAGCTGCCGGCCGGCGGCCAGCTGGTGCTGCCGGGCAAGCTCTACGTCGCGCTCTACGGCCACCCCGGGTCCTCGGCCCTCGGCGTGCTCGGCGAGCAGGGCGTCGAGCAGACCATCGTCCGGGCCAAGGAGCTGGCCGCCGACTACGAGGCGGCGGGCAGCGGCGTCCCCGTCGTCCCGACGCTCGAGATCATCACGACGGTCGCGTCCTCGGCGCTCGGTGACGGTGACTACTCCGACGAGTCGGAGCTCGACCACGTCCGCCCGCTGGTGGACGCGGCCGCGCGCGAGGGCGTCTACGTCGTGCTCGACCTGCAGCCCGGCTACGACGACTTCCTCACCCAGGCGCGGATGTACGAGCCGCTGCTGGCGCTCCCGCACGTCGGCCTGGCACTCGACCCGGAGTGGCGCCTCGGGCCGGGCGAGCGCCACATGCGCCAGATCGGCCGGGTCGGCGCCGACGAGGTCAACTCCGTCGTCACCTGGCTGGCCGACCTCACCCGCGACCGCGAGCTGCCGCAGAAGATGCTGCTGCTGCACCAGTTCAAGACCTTCATGCTCGAGGACCGCGACCGCATCGACCTCTCGCGCGACGAGCTGTCGGTCGTGACGCAGATGGACGGCCACGGCGCACCCGGCACGAAGCAGGAGACCTGGGACGTCCTGCGTCCGGGCACCCGCGACGGCATGCGCTGGGGCTGGAAGAACTTCTACGACGAGGACAACCCGATGCTGACGCCGGCGCAGACCCTCGCGGTCGAGCCGACGCCCGTGTTCGTCTCCTACCAGTAGGGCGCGGTCACAGGAACGCCGCCGGGTCGAACGCCTCGATGTCGAGGATCCGCACCCGCGGCAGCGGCCGGGTGAAGGCCTTGGCGTCGGTCTCGAGGTCGAAGACCTGCAGCCCGTCCTCGGCCAGCTCGGCGTAGCCACCGTTGACGAACTCGCGGAAGCCGAGCAGCGCCACCCGCCGCCCCGCGCCGAGCAGGGCCTGCACCTGCGGCAGGAAGTCGCCGTCGTGGCTGCCGAGCACCACGTCGGCGTCGCGGTCGGCGATCGCCTCGAGCATGCGCTGGATGCCGACGTCGACGACCTTCATCCCCGGCGGGCCCGACAGCGGGACCGGCCGGAAGCCGAGCGCGAGCAGCGCCTGCACGAACGACATCGGCAGGTGCCCGGAGCTGGCGTTGAGGAAGAACAGCCCCTTGACCGGCTGCCCCCACACCGAGCCGGTGTGGGCGAGCACGCGCTCCCAGCGCGGTCGCTCGTCGGGGGACGGGCGGTGCCCGAGGATGCTCTGGCCCAGGGTGGCGTCGAGGTTCTCGCCGTCGATGACCAGGTAGGTCACCCGCGGCTCGGCGACGTCGGTGCTCAGCACACGCGGGCTCCTGTCCGTGAGGGCCCGAACCTACCGAGCGAGCTCGACCCGGGCCAGCACCGCGCACGTCCGCAGGACCACCCGGACGGGTGACGGCGTCCGCCGGTGACCGGCCGACGGAGGATGGACGGGCGAGAGCGCCCCAGGAGATGAGGACCTCGTGACCACCCAGTACCGGCTCGTGACCCGCAGCGACTTCGACGGCCTGGTCTGCGCCGTGCTCCTGAAGAAGCTCGGGATGATCGACGAGATCACCTTCGTGCACCCCAAGGACGTGCAGGACGGCGCCGTCGAGGTGACCGACCGCGACATCCTCACCAACCTCCCCTACGCCCCGGCCGCCCACCTGGTGTTCGACCACCACTCCAGCGAGACGCTGCGCAACGAGCTCGCGCCCAACCACGTCATCGACGCCGCCGCGCCGTCGGCCGCCCGCGTCGTCTACGACCACTTCGGCGGCGCCGCACGCTTCCCCGACGTCTCCGCCGAGCTGATGCACGCCGTCGACCAGGCCGACTCGGCCGCGTACGACATCGACGACGTCCTGCGCCCGCAGGGCTGGACGCTGCTGAACTTCCTCATGGACAGCCGCACCGGTCTCGGCCGCTTCCGCGACTTCCGGATCTCCAACTACCAGCTGATGATGGCGCTCATCGACGAGGTCATGCACGCCTCCTCCGTCGAGGACATCCTGGCCCTGCCCGACGTCGCCGAGCGCGTCGCGCTCTACACCGAGCAGTCGCAGCGCTTCGTCCTGCAGCTGCAGCGCGTCTGCGAGGTGCGCGGCGACCTGGTCGTGGTCGACCTGCGTGGCGAGAGCCCGATCTGCGCCGGCAACCGCTTCATGGTCTACGCCCTGTTCCCCTCGTGCCGCGTCAGCGCCCACGTCATCGACGGCAAGCAGGGCCTCAACACCGTCCTCGCCGTCGGCAAGTCGATCCTCGACCGCACGTCGCCGGTCGACATCGGCGCGCTGATGCTGTCGTACGGCGGCGGCGGCCACCGCAACGCCGGCACCTGCCAGGTCGACCACACGGACGCCGAGCGGGTCCTCGACGAGATCGCCGACGCCGTCACCGCCGCGCAGGACGTCGCTGCGTAGCCCGTCGGCGCCACGGTGCAACGGCGGGCTCCTTGACCCTCCGTGAGAGGCGGGTTGCAGAGAGGCGTCCTGGGGTGCCATCCTCTGCGCGCCGGTGCAGCCGGCACACCCCCTCCCCGGTCCCGTCGTCGCGCGGTGTGCCGGGCACCACCCCAGGAGACACATGATCCGACGTGCAGTCGGGAGACGTCGCGCGCTCGCGGCCATCACCGCCACGGGCCTGGCTCTCAGCGCTCTGTCCGCCACCGCGGCTCAGGCGCAGCCCCCGCAGGACCTGCCCACCCCTTCGAGCGTCCCCACGGCCCGGAGCACCGATCCGGCAGACACCGCCAGCGCACCCAGCAAGGCGGAGAAGAAGGACAAGGTCGGCGAGGCCGACCGCGAGCTGCTCGCAGAGGCCGTCGAGAAGGGCGACCGCGAGGTCACGCTCCTGCTCGTGACCGAGAAGCGCACGACGGCCTCCGTCGACAAGGCGCTCACCGCGCTCGGCGGCTCCGTCGGCTACGTGCACGACGAGCTCGGCTACGTCCGCGCCACCGTGCCGACCGCCCAGGTCGACAAGGCCGCCGCGCTCGCGCAGGTGCTGAAGGTGGACCTCAACGCCGCCGTGCCGCTGCCCGATCCGCGCCCCGAGGCGACCGCCGCCGCTGACGCCGCCGCAGCGGCGCTGCCGCCGGCGCCCGGGCCGGAGACGCCCCCGGCCAACCCGTACATGCCGACCGACGAGACGGGTGCTGTCGCCTTCACCGAGGCGCACCCGACCTACGACGGCCGCGGCGTGACGATCGGCGTCCTGGACTCCGGCGTCGACCTCGACCACCCCGCGCTGCAGGAGACGACCACCGGCGAGCGCAAGATCGTCGACTGGGTCACCGCGACCGACCCGCTGGTCGAGGAGGACCGGAGCTGGCGTCCGATGCTCCAGGAGGTGACCGGCCCCGAGTTCAACTACCTCGGCAAGAACTACACGGCGCCAGAGGGCTCCTACCTCGTCAGCCGCTTCTCGGAGGCGATCACCGGGGCGAGCGAGCCCGGTGGCGACGTCAACCGTGACGGCGACCAGGACGACACCTTCGGCGTCCTCTACGACCCGGACGACCACGACATCTGGGTCGACGCCGACCAGGACGGCGCCTTCGAGGCCACCGAGCGCATGCGCCCGTACCGCGAGAAGTTCGACGTCGGCCACTTCGGCACCGACGACCCGGAGACGCCGATCGTCGAGTCGATGCCCTTCGTCGTCGAGTACCGCGAGGACGTCGACCTGGCGCCCGTGGGCGTGGACGGCACCGCCGACTTCGTCAACATCGGCCTGGTCGAGAGCGCCCACGGCACGCACGTCGCCGGCATCGCCGCGGCGAACGGCCTGTTCGGCGGCGCCGCCGACGGTGCGGCCCCCGGCGCGAAGATCGTCTCGTCCCGGGCCTGCTCGTGGGGCGGCGGCTGCACGGCCGTCGCGCTCACCGAAGGCATGATCGACCTCGTCGCCCGCCGCGACGTCGACGTCGTGAACATGAGCATCGGCGGTCTGCCGGCGCTCAACGACGGCGCCAACGCGCGCGCCGCGCTGTACGACCGGCTCATCGACACCTACGGCGTGCAGCTGTTCATCTCGGCCGGCAACTCGGGTCCGGGCATCAACACCGTCGGCGACCCGTCGGTCGCCACGTCCGTGGTCTCGGTCGGCTCGTCCATCAGCCGCGAGACCTGGCTGGCCAACTACGGCTCCGCTGTCGCGGCCGAGCAGTCGCTGCACAACTACAGCTCGCGCGGCCCGCGCGAGGACGGCGGCTTCAAGCCCAACGTCGTCGCCCCGGGCTCCGCGGTCTCGAGCGTCCCGCAGTGGCTCGAGCAGGCGGGCGTCGCCGAGACCGGCTACACGCTGCCCGTCGGCTACGCCATGTTCAACGGCACGTCGATGGCCTCGCCGCAGACGGCGGGCGCTGCGGCGCTGCTGCTGTCCGGCACGTTCGCCGAGCAGGTGCCGGTCACGCCGGCGCAGCTGCGCAAGGCGCTGTACAGCACCGCCGACGAGCTGCCCGACATCCCGGCGTACGCGCAGGGCATGGGCCTGATCGACGTCCCCGGCGCCTTCGACCTGCTGCAGCAGGAGCCCGAGGTCCCCGAGTACACGACCACAGCGCCGGTCTGCACCCCGCTGTCGCAGTACCTCACCACCCCGGGGACCGGCGTCGGCATCTACAACCGCTGCGCCGCCTCCGACGGCGGCCAGACCGCGGGCAAGACGCAGGTCTACCCGGTCACCATCACCCGCACCTCGGGTGAGGCGGGCAACCGCCAGCACACGCTCACCTGGCAGGGCAACGACGGCACCTTCCACACCCGGGCGCGCGTCAACCTGCCGCTGGACACCCCCGTCACGGTGCAGGTCACGGCCCGCCCGCAGGCCGGCGCGCACGGCGCCATCCTGCTCGTCGACGACCCGACGACCGTCGGCGTCGACCACCAGATCCTCAACACCGTGGTGGTCGGCACCGACCTGACCGGGCCGTCCTTCGCGACGACGAGCTCCGGACGCGTCACCCGCAACGGCACGACGAGCCTGTTCGTCACCGTGCCCGAGGGCGCTCGCGCCCTCCAGGTCGACCTCGGGGGCATCGCCACGAACAGCCAGACGCGCTTCATCGCGATCAACCCGTACGGCGTCCCCGTCGAGTCGACGGCCAGCACCACCTGCTTCACGAACCGTCCGTCGGCGTGCGACGCGTCGTCGCGGGCCTACCTCGACCCGCTGCCCGGCATCTGGGAGATCGAGCTCGAGTCCCGGCGCACCTCGCCGTTCCTCGACAACCCGTACCGCCTGACCGCGGCCGTGCAGGGTGTCGTCGTCGAGCCGGAGGTCGTCGAGCTCGCGGAGGCCGAGATCGGCGAGAGCACGCCGGTCTCGTGGAAGGTCACCAACACCTTCGGGCCGGTGAGCGTCCGTGCCGAGGGCGGTCCGCTCGGCAGCACCGCCACGGCGCGTCCGACGATCGAGGACGGCGAGACGCTCGAGTACGAGGTCGAGGTCCCGGCAGGGGCGTCGCGCTTCGACGCGGCGATCGGCGACCCGAGCGACCCGTCCGCCGACCTCGACCTGTCCGTCTACCTGGACGGTGACCTCGTCGCCCAGCAGGCGGACGGCGACTCGGACGAGGCCGTCTCGATCGCCGACCCCGCCCCCGGCACCTACACCGTCGAGGTCGACGGCTACGCCGTGCCGGCCGGGAGCACCGAGTTCGACTACCGCGACGTCTTCTACGCGACCTCGCTCGGTCGGCTCACGGTCGACGGCGGCGAGCGCACGCTCGCCGCAGGCGCCACGGTCACGGTCGACGGCGTCGTGACGCCGCTCGCCGCCGCGGCCGAGGGCCGCAGCCTGTTCGGCGAGATGGTCGTGCGCAGTGCCGCCGGCGCCGTGCTCGGCACCGGCTCGGTCATCATCGGCGGGACGGACGCGGACGCCGCGGACGCCGCCGACACGGCTGGCGCCGCAACGGCGCCGGCCACCGAGCCCGCTCCCGCGGCTCCGGTCGAGGACCTGGACGTCGCGCGCCCGTCCAAGGGCGACACGCGCGGCGTGTCGCCGGCCGGCGTGCAGTAGGCACTCCCGCTCCGCACCGGAGCCCCTCGGACCTCGTCCGGGGGGCTCCGGTGCGTCCGGGCCACCCCGTCAGGCCGGCGCCGAGCCGGTGACGACGAAGGGCGTCCCCTGTTGGCAGGTGGTCAGCAGCGTCGGGTCAGGTCGGCCCTGCACGGTGACGCGCTGACCGGGAGCCAGGCCCGACGTCGCGCCGACGAGCTGGTGCAGGACGCCGGACGCCTGCAGCAGCAGGCACCCTGCCTCGACGCCCGCCTCGACGGTGCCGGTCAGGACGCGACCGGGCCCGGACGGCGGGACGACGAGGTCCTCCGGCGGGGCGGTGGCGTGCGTGGGCGCAGCCGTAGGTGGCACCGCAGCCGAGGGCTGGGCGCTCGCCCGGCCGTCACCGGGGGACGCGCCGCCGGCGCAGGCGCTGAGCAGGCAGAGGGCGGCGGTGGCGCTCAGCAGGACGACCAGGGCCGGCGGGGAGGTCACAGCGGTACGACGCGGCGCCGGCGGCCGCCGTTCCCCCGGCCTGTGGCAGCCGGCGCGTCGGACCTCGTCACTGCGACCGCCCGCCGGCCGTCACCTGCGCCAGGCGGAGAACGACCGCAGGGAGCCCGCACCGGGGCGGCGCAGCCAGGGCCACGGGTGCAGCGCGGCGATGTCGAGCGCCGCGCTGCGGCGCCCGAAGCCCGGGACCGGGGCCCAGGTGACGGCGAGGCGCCGGCCGGCCAGCTCGACCACGGGATCGCCCAGCAGCACCTCCACGTCGAGCTCGGCGAGCGCCTCCGCGAGGAACACCAGCCGACGACCCGACAGGCACAGGCGCCGCAGCAGCGGCTCGTCGAAGACGAACACCCGGGGCAGGTCGGGGTGCGCGAGCAGGGCCGGGTCCTCGCTGCCCAGCGACTCGGCGGTGAGCCACACCGCCTCCGGCTCCCCGGTGCGCTGCACCGAGGTCGGCCCGCCGTCGGTGGTGCCGCGCAGCAGGCCGTCCGGCGGCGCCACGCGCGGCCCGGGCGTGCTGTCGGGCCAGTCCTGCACCGGGCACGCCCGCTGCAGCACGCAGCCGCGGCACAGCCCGGGCGCCCGCTTCTCGACCTGCCAGCGCGAGAAGCCGTAGGGCTTGCCGGATCCCGCCCCGGTCGTCCACTGCCAGCCCAGCCGGTTGGCGGCCCGCGAGCCGTCGAGCAGGTTGCGGTAGAGCAGGTCCTCGCCCTCGCGCCAGTCGCGCCCGGCCCGCACGGTCCACTGGGAGGCCAGCCACATGCGGGTCTGGTTGACCAGCCAGCCGTCCTCCTCCAGCTCGTCGAGGCACGCGTCCATGCACGCCATCTCCCGCGGCCACGGGTCGACCTCGTCGCCCGCCCGCACCGGCGGCTCGGTGCGCATCGACTGCCCGAGCGCCGGACCGAGCCGCGCGTACAGGTGCCGCGCGTACTCCTGCCACAGCAGCTCGTCGCGGTACTTCGCGCGGTCCGCCGCGGGCGCGTCCGCCGCCGCGGCCCAGAGGTGGGGCAGCGTCAGCAGGCCGTGCCGGACGTACGGCGACATCCGCGAGGCCCCCCGCGTGGAGGCCGGCAGGACCTGCGACCGGCGGCGGCTGTAGCCGGTGAGGTCGAGGGCGGCGAGGGCGGCGTCGGCCGCCGCCTGGCCGCCGCGCACCCCGGACGCGCGCGGGACGTCGGCCGACAGGTGGCCGAGGTGGGTGGTCACCCAGGCGACAGCCGGACGGTCGGCGGACGGAGCGGGCGGAGCGGGGAGGACGGGCACCGCCCGATCCTGCGGGCCCGGTGGTGACGGCGCGACCCGGCGCCCGGCTCAGCCCGGGTACTCGTGGAAGCCGCGGCCGCTCTTGCGACCGAGCAGCCCCGCGTCGACCATGCGCAGCAGCATCGGCGGCGGCGCGTACAGCGGCTCCTTGAACTCGGCGTACAGCGAGTCGGCGATCGCCTTGACCGTGTCGAGGCCGATGAGGTCGGCCAGCTGCAGCGGGCCCATCGGGTGCGCGCAGCCCTGCACCATGCCGGCGTCGATGTCGCGGGCGGACGCGAAGCCCGACTCGAGCATCCGCACGCCGGACAGCAGGTAGGGCACCAGCAGGGCGTTGACGATGAAGCCCGCCCGGTCCGGCGAGCGGATGACCGTCTTGCCGAGCTCGTCCTCGGCGAGGTGCTGCACGCGCTGCACCGTCTCGGGGCTGGTCAGCAGCGACGGGACCACCTCGACGAGGGCGAGCACCGGCACCGGGTTGAAGAAGTGCAGCCCGACGACCTGCTCCGGACGCCGGGTGGCCGTGCCGAGCCTCATGATCGGGATGGACGAGGTGTTGGACGCGAGCACCGCGTCGTCGCGGACGACGATCTCGTCGAGGCGGCGGAACAGCGCGGTCTTGACGGCCTCGTCCTCGCTCGCCGCCTCCACGACGAGCTCGGCGTCGGCGAGCGCGTCGAGCTCGGTGCCGACCTCGATGCGGCCGAGCACCGCGTCGCGCACGGCCTCGTCGAGCCTGCCGCTGCGCACTGCCCTCGACAGCGAGCCCTCGATGCGCGCCCGGCCGCGCTCGGCAGCGGCCCCGTCGACCTCGTGGACGACGACGGTGCGGCCGGCGCGGGCCATCACCTCGGCGATGCCCGAGCCCATGAGGCCGCAGCCCACCACGGCGACGGCGGGGCGGGACGGAGCGGTCATGGGGGTCCTCCTGAGGTGCGGTCCGCGCCAGACGCTAACCGGGCAGCCGGTCGTAGGCTGGAGTCCATGGCCAGCCTGCTGCTGTCGCGCCGTGACCTCGAGTTCCTGCTCCACGAGTGGCTCGACGTCGAGGCGCTCACCAAGCGGCCGCGCTTCGCCGACCACTCGCGCGAGACGTTCGACGACGTCCTCGACCTGGCCGAGCAGATCGCCACCGAGCACTTCGCCCCGCACAACCGGCTGAGCGACGCCACGGAGCCGGTCCTCGACGGCGGGAAGGTCATCCTCATCCCCGAGATCGCCCGGGCGCTCGAGGTCTTCGGCGAGGCCGGGTTGATGGCGGGCACGCTCGACGAGGAGCTCGGCGGCCTGCAGCTGCCCGCGGTCGTGGGGCAGGCGGTGTTCGGCTGGTTCCAGGCCGCGAACGTCGGCACGAGCAGCTACCCGTTCCTGACGATCGCCAACGCCAACCTGCTGCTGGCGCACGGCTCGCCGGAGCAGGTCGAGACCTACGTCCGCCCGATGGTCGAGGGTCGCTCCTCCGGCACGATGTGCCTGTCGGAGCCGCAGGCCGGGTCGTCGCTGTCGGACGTGACGACGCGCGCCGTCCCGCAGGACGACGGCTCCTACCGGCTGTTCGGCAACAAGATGTGGATCTCGGCCGGCGACCACGAGCTGACCGAGAACATCGTCCACCTCGTCCTCGCCAAGATCCCCGGCGGACCGGCCGGCGTGAAGGGCATCTCGCTGTTCATCGTGCCCAAGGTGGTGGTGGAGACCGGTGAGCGCAACGACGTCGTGCTCGCGGGCCTCAACCACAAGATGGGCTTCCGCGGCACGGTCAACACGCTGCTGAACTTCGGCGAGGGCGTGCACACCCCGGGCGGTCAGCCCGGCGCGGTCGGCTTCCTGGTCGGCGAGCCGCACCAGGGCCTGAAGTACATGTTCCACATGATGAACGAGGCCCGCGTGGGCGTCGGGCTCGGCGCGACGTGCCTCGGCTACACCGGCTACCTGCACGCCCTCGACTACGCCAAGGGCCGCCCGCAGGGCCGGCCGGTGAGCGCCAAGGACCCGGCCAGCCCGCAGGTCCCGATCATCTCCCACCCCGACGTGCGGCGGATGCTGCTGGCGCAGAAGGCCTACGTCGAGGGCGCGCTCGCCCTCAACCTCTACTGCGGGCGCCTGCTCGACGAGGAGCGCACCGGCGAGACCGAGCAGGACCGCACCCGCTCGACGCTGCTGCTCGACGTGCTCACGCCGATCGCGAAGAGCTGGCCCGCGCAGTGGTGCCTCGAGGCCAACGACCTGGCGATCCAGGTGCTCGGCGGCTACGGCTACACCCGCGAGTACCCCGTCGAGCAGTTCTACCGCGACAACCGGCTCAACCCGATCCACGAGGGCACCCACGGCATCCAGGCGCTCGACCTGCTCGGCCGCAAGGTCGTGATGCAGGGCGGTGCCGGGCTCCAGCTGCTCCTCGAGACGATCACCGCCACCGTCGACCGGGCGGGCGTCGTCGGCGGCGAGCCGGCCGAGCTCGCCGAGCAGCTGCGCGCCGTCGCCGACCGGCTGCCCGCGACGACGGCGCGCCTGTTCAGCACCGGTGACGTCGAGGTCGCGCTCGCCAACGCGACCGTCTACCTCGAGGCGGTCGGCCACGTCGTGCTGGCGTGGATCTGGCTCGAGCAGCTGCTGGCGGCCGACGGCCGTACCGGCGACTTCTACGACGGCAAGCGGCAGGCCGGGCGGTTCTTCTTCCGCTGGGAGCTGCCCCGGACCGGTCCGCAGCTGGACCTGCTGGAGAGCCTCGACACGACGACCCTGGACGCCCGGCCCGCCTGGTTCTAGACGTCCACCGCGGGCGCGTCCGGAGGTCTACCGTCGAGGCGTGGACGAGCGCCCGGCCCGCAGCCCCGCGACCTGGCTGCTGCTGCTGCTCTGCGCCCTGGCCACCGTCCTGCCGGCCGTGTTCGCGGCCTCGTCGCTGCTCATCGCACTCGGCGTGCGCGAGGTCGACGCGGCCGACCTGGCGGGTGCGGCCCTCGTCGGCGTCCACGGCGCCGAGGAGGTGCGCAACACCGAGGGCCTGGTCGCGGCCGCCGTCGGCGCGGCGGCACTCGTGTGCCTGGTCCTGCTGGTCGGCCTCGCGCGGTGGCGTGCCTGGGCCCGGGAGGCGACCCTGGCGGTGCACGGCCTGGTCGGCGTGCTGCTGTGCCTGTTCTCGACGGTCGGCGTCGCCGGCGACGCCCGCAACGGCGGCCTCGGCCTGGCCGGCGGGCTCCTGCTCCTGCTCGCCGCCGGGCTCGCGGTCAGCCCACCGGTGTGCGAGGACTTCGACCGCCGGCGCATCGCCGGCGAGGTGCGCGAGCGCCGGCGACGCGAGCAGGAGCGCCGGGACCGCGCAGCCCGCTGACGGAGATGCCGCCCGGACCAGTCGGTCGGGCGGCACGGCACCGACCCAGGAGTCCCGATGAGCACGACCGGCCTGCGTCCGTCCGTCGACGTGCGTCGCGCCGCCGACCGCTCGACCACCGCTCTGGCCTGGCTGGACAGCCGCCACTCGTTCTCCTACGGCCACCACTACGACCCCGCGAACACCTCGCACGGCCTGCTCCTGGTCAACAACGAGGACCGGGTCGCGACCGGGACCGGGTTCGCGACCCACCCGCACCGCGATCTGGAGATCGTCACGTGGGTCCTCTCGGGCTCGCTCGTCCACGAGGACTCGACCGGCCGTCGCGGCGTCGTCCACCCGGGGCTGGCCCAGCGGATCAGCGCCGGCCGCGGCGTCCTGCACAGCGAGCGGAACGACGCCTACCGGCTCGAGCCCGAACGCCCGCGTGAGCCGGTGCACTTCGTGCAGATGTGGGTCACCCCCGACCAGCCGGGTCTGGACCCGGGCTACGAGTCGCGCGAGCTGGACGACGGGGTGCTCGCCGCAGGGCTCGTCCCCGTCGCCTCCGGCATGCCGCGCCACGCCGGCGCGGCTGCCGTCCGGATCGCGAACCGCTCGGCCGCCCTGCACGCCGCCCGCCTGCAGCCCGGCCAGACCGTGACGCTGCCCGAGGCGCCGTACCTGCACCTGTTCGTGCCGCGCGGCGAGGTCGACCTGGAGGGGGCCGGTGCGCTCGCCGCCGGTGACGCCGTGCGCTGCACCGCGACCGGTGGCCAGACCCTGACCGCCCGCACACCGGCCGAGGTGCTGGTGTGGGAGATGCACGCCGACCTGACCGCCTGATCCCCGACACCCGAGAGCAGCCGCGCACCGGCGCACCTGGCAGGATCGTCGGGTGAGCACGACGTCCGAGCCGCTGAGCCCGTTCCGGGATGCCGACCGGCCCCGCGCACCCGTCCACGCCGCCGCGACGACGACCGCGGTGGGGCGGCACGGTCAGCAGGCGCTGGTCGGCATCCACGCCCACCTGCGGCACGAGATGGCGCAGGTCGTGCGCGCGGTGCGCGCCGCGGCCACCGACGCCCGGCGCGCGGCCGACGCCCGCGCACTGATCAACGACCTCACGATGGGGGTGAACTACCGGGCGCTCGGGTCGTTCTGCGGCCGCTACTGCTCGGTGGTCGACCTGCACCACCGGATCGAGGACGCGGCGCTGTTCGTCGACCTCGGCGCCGCCGACCCCGAGCTGCGGCCGGTGCTCGACCGGCTGTCGGCCGAGCACGTGGTCGTCCACGACGCGCTGGTCGAGCTCGACGCCGCGCTCGTCGAGATGCTGACCGTGCAGGAGCAGGCGCTGCCCCGCGTCGAGGCGGCCGCCGAACGGCTGAGCGCCGGGCTGCTCGACCACCTCGACTACGAGGAGGCCGAGCTGCTCCCGGCGCTCGGGCGACTCGGCGTGCGCGTCTGACGGGTCCTGCGGGGACCCGTCAGGGAGCTCAGCTCCCGACGGCGCGCGAGCCGAACAGCAGGACCTCCCGCTCGAGGTCGTAGTAGACGTCGCTGCTCGTGGACAGCCAGTCGAACAGGTTGTCCGCGTCGCCCTCGGTGAGGGTGAGCACGACCTCGCTCGCGCCGTGGTCGAGCACCAGCTGGAAGATGTAGGTCCCGGGCTCGCCGGCACCCGACAGCGAGAAGTTCGGCTGCCAGTTGGTGACCTTGCGGGTCTTGATGACGTCCTTGCCCATGTCGCTCGCGCCCGGGCCCTTGTCGGCGGTGGTCACAGCCAGTCTCCTGTCGGTCGGGGAGCGCGTGCGTGCGCACGCTGCTGCCTCTCACCTACCAGGCTCACGGGGACGCAACCCCCCTGCGGCACTGCGGTCAGCGGGCCTCCGCCGAGCGCAGCCGCTCGCACATCACCAGCAGCAGCGCCTTGGTGATCTCGGGCTCGCTGTCGAGCAGCGGCGTGAAGTCCCAGGCGACGAGGGCGTACGTCGTGACCTCGCTGGTCGTGCGGACCGTCGCCGAGCGCGGCTTCCGGTCGATCAGCGAGAGGTCGCCGAAGTAGTCGCCCGGACCGAGGGTGCGCACGACCTGCCCGCCGACCACGACCTCGGCGCTGCCCGACCGGAGCAGGTGGAACGCCGCGCCCTCCTGACCGTCGACGGCGATGTCCTTGCCGGCCGGGTGCTCCACGCCCTTGAGCCGCTTGGCGACCTTCTCGAGCGAGCGGGGGGAGAGCTGGGCGAACAGGTCGACGGCGCGCAGCGCCTCGACGGGGTCCGACGTCCTGGCCATGGGAGTCCGTCCTCGGGAGTCGCGGGGGACGCGCACGCTACCGGCCGAGCAGGCCCGGCGGCAGTCGGCACGACCGGCGACCCGGGGCGCCCCGAGACGGCTCAGCCGACGACCCGCCCGCCGGCGAGGCGCACCACCCGGGTGGCCGCCTCGAGCACGCGGTCGTCGTGCGTCGCGACGACCACGGTCGTGCCGGCCTCACGGGCGGCGACGAGGGCGGCGAGCACCCGCTCGACGTTGTCGTCGTCCTGGTGCCCGGTGGGCTCGTCGAGCAGGGCCAGGCGGGGGCGCAGCGACAGGGTGCGGGCGAGGGCCGTGCGCTGCTGCTCGCCGAGCGACGTGCGCGACACCGGGGCGCCCGCGACGTCCTCGAGCTGCAGCGAGCGCAGCAGCCCGTCCGGCGGCGTCATCCCGCGCAGCCAGCACGGCAGCAGCGCGTTCTCGGCCACGGTGAGCTCCTCGGCCAGCGCGAGCCGCTGCGGCAGCAGGGCCGTCACGGCCCAGTCCTCGATCCCGCGCGCCGGCGCGCCGGCGACCAGCACCTCGCCGCTCGACGGCGCTCCGAGGCCGGCCGCGAGGTGGCACAGGGTCGACTTGCCCGAGCCGGAGCGACCGGCGAGGGCCAGCAGCTCCCCCGCGGCGACGTCGAGGGTGACGTCGTGCAGCACGGTCGCCGGTCCGAAGGCGTGGGTCACGCCGCGGACCTCGAGCAGCGCGCTCACGGGCGCCCGGACCCCGGTGCACGCAGGCGCACCTCTGCGTCGACGACGACGACCTCCGCCCGCGCGTCGGGGAACAGCGGCAGCGCCTCCGGGGGCAGCTGGACGCGGCCGCTGGCGTCGATCGGCGCGGTGGCCGTCCGGCCCGCCGCCCGCTCCGACGACAGGACGCCGGAGCGCAGGTGCAGCACGCGGTCGGCCGCCGCCACGGCCCGCGGGTCGTGCGTCGCGAACACGACCGCGCTCCCGTGCTGGGCGCAGCGCCGCAGCTCTTCCAGCACCCTCGCCGCAGCGTCGTCGTCGAGCTCAGCGGTCGGCTCGTCGGCGAGCAGGACGGCCGGGCCGCCGAGGACCGCGGCCGCGACGGCGAGGCGCTGCTGCTCACCGCCGGACAGCGCGTCGGTGCGTGCCCCGGCCCGGGCGGCCAGGCCGAGGCGACCGAGCAGCTGCGGGACCTGCGCCGGGTCCGCCCGCCGCAGCCGGGCGACCTCCTGCAGGTTGCCCGTCGCGGACAGGTGGGCGTACAGGCTGTGGGTCGGGCGCTGCGCGACCCAGGCGGTCGTCGTACGGCGCAGGACGCGCAGCGCGCGCGCTCCCAGCGTGGTGGCGTCGACGCCCTGCACCTCCAGCCGGCCGCCGCTGGGGCGCTCGTGCAGCGCGAGCACCTGCAGCAGGCTGGACTTGCCGCTGCCGGACGGCCCGGTGATCGCCGTGCAGGTGCCCGCCTCGAAGGTCGCCTCGACGCCCCGCAGGGCGTGCGTCTCGCGGGTCGCCGAGGGGTAGATCTTCACCAGCGAGGTGCACCGCAGTGCCGGCTCAGTCGGCATCGCGCAGCACCTGCCCGTCGCTGCCGGTCCGCGCCCGCACGGCCACCACGGCGCTGGCGAGCGCCGTCGCGACGACGGCCGTCCCCGCGGTGGCGGCCAGGCCCGCCGCCGTCGGCCGGAACGTCAGCACGGGGCGGGCGCCGCCGGCCCCGTCGACGAGGGCGGCGGCGAGCGGCGACAGCAGCAGGACGCCGAGCACGGCCAGGACGAGCGCGAGGGCGCCGGTCAGGGCGAGCTCGAGGACCCTCGCCCGCACCGGCCCGGCGCGGCCCAGGCCCGCACGCCGCAGCAGCAGGTCGGCGGCGCGCCCGCGCGCCGCCGCCCGGTCGGCGAGCAGGCACAGGGCGACCACCGCCAGCAGGGCGACGCACCCGGCGAGCGCCACCGAGTAGCCCAGCGAGCGGCGAGCCGCCGCCAGGTCGGGCCGCTGCCGCGCCTGCGCGAGGGTGGTCGCCTCGTCGCCCTCCACGCCGCGCCGGGACAGCACCGCGTCGAGCCCGTCCGGCCCGTCGGCCGACCACAGCCGGAGCCGGAAGCCGGCGTCGCTGTCGGGGTCCGGCGGCAGTCGCCGCGGGTCGGAGTGTCCGAGGCGGGCCAGCATGCTCGTGCCGACGACCACCGTCGTCCGGGTGCCGTCCGCGCCCGGGAAGGCCGGCAGCACGTCCAGCACCTCGACCGGCACGCCCAGCGGGGAGGGCCGGAGCGAGAGGTCGACCGACGCGACCTGCCCCCTGCGGAGGTCGGCGCTCCCGACGACGACGGCCGGGACCGGAGCGGCGGTCAGCCCGCGGCGGCGCGCGTCCTCGCTCTCGCGGTCCGCGGCGGCGAAGCGGTCGAGCAGTGCACGGGCCCGTGCCAGCTCGGGACCGCGTCCCCACGCGGCCGCCGTCCGCAGGGTCCCGGGGTCGACGACCAGCACCGTGACGTAGCCGAACAGCCCGGGCACCGTGCCGGTGCGCTGCCAGACGAGCGTGGCGCCGTCGGGCAGCTCCGGCGTGCGCACCTCCGGCAGGCTGCTGCCGGGCGGCGCGTCGTCGGGCGGCCCGACCGGGTCGTCGTCGAGCAGCCACGAGCCCGGGATGCGGATGCTGGCCTGCGCCCCCGCGGCGACCGCCGCACGGTCCTCGGAGACGTCGGCCACCGCGGCGGCGGCGCTCAGGGCGAACAGCTGCATGCCGAGGCCCAGCACGAGGACCGTGACGACGAGCAGGCGGGCCTCGTCGGGGGCCGAGAGCCGGCGCAGCGCCAGCCAGCCGACCGCCGACCGCCGGGACCCCGGCCGGGCGCTGCCGAGCCGGCGGGCGGCCCGCGCGAGACCGGCCAGCAGCAGCCGTCCGCCGACGGCGCCCACGGCGGCGACGACGAGCACCGGCACGAGCAGGTCGACCCATGCCGGCGCGGCCCGCTCGGGGCGGCTCGTCAGGCCGAGCACCGCCG
>Ga0210040_10000381_pt1 | contig 74868 bp, 61 predicted proteins | sample CryGeyCG12114_NA_FD_185462 | JGI IMG/M metagenome (GOLD analysis project Ga0210040, IMG submission 185462) | Groundwater microbial communities from aquifer - Crystal Geyser CG19_WC_8/21/14_NA (SPAdes) (version 2) | ecosystem: Environmental > Aquatic > Deep subsurface > Groundwater | place: USA...
TTACTTTGTCAGAACTACTCTTAAAATCCGATAGGGAATACGTTACTTTATCCAAATTTAAATACTCCAGGTTATTTTTGTATTCTTGGATGATGCTGTTGCCAAAATCAATAATTTGTACGGGTGGCGTCAGGTTTTCATTGCCGGTGTTGACATAGACACTAACCGAATCGGTAGTAGACAATTCAGTTAAAATTAGTCCTTCTGTGTCCTCTTTAGAGCAGGAAGAAAAACAGAACATAAGAGCAAAGAGAATTGCTGAAATGAAATTAAAGGTTGTTTTCAATGTAATTAATTTTAGGTGGTTATTTTTTATTGATAGATGAATTTAATTTAAAAGGTATAATAATTTTTTTCTTCTCCAGCGCTTAGGACACAATGATTTTTGTAAGTAGTAAATGGTTATTAAAAGTTATAAATTTTATGTTATATAGCAATATACTAATTTTAGTATAGAAAGGTTTTAAGTATTTATATTTAAATAGTTAAATAATATACTTTAAGTTAAAAATATGTAAATCATAAAATAGATGTGCAGTTTTCTTGAATCAAATGAACCGTTTTCTTTTAATTATTTTATTTTGTAATATCAGATAATGGCAGAAAATTTATTCAGCCGAGGTTTAAGGCTGTTCATTTAATATTTGTATTTCCAACGATTATGCTTTCTCTGATTTTTTGTACATCAAGAATAAAAACGGCACCTTCCAAAACCAACTTCAGGCCAGCAATGGGTATACATCTCATTCGTCCATGGGAAATGATATTGTGGGTAGCAACAATAATGCTTTACCCGATATTTTTACCCTAGATAAGTTGCCGGCCGATAATTGTTGGCAAAAGCTTTTATTTGCTTCCGATAATTACGAAAAATTTTATCTGAACTTAAAAAGCGGTTTTCATTACCAGTACAAGCGCAACATGCTGCAGGTGAACAACGGCGACGGCACTTTTAGTGAAGTGGGGCAATTAGCCGGCGTTACCTATACCGATTAGAGCTGAGCACTTTTATTTGCTGATTATGATAATGATGGTTGGAAAGACCTGTTTGTAACCCCTGGGGTATTGCGCAATTATACTAATCAGGATTTTATAAATAACCCCTAATTTGCTTTGAGCCGAAATACGAAACAGTTTCTGATTTTAAACTATTGTTATTTGCTTGTTTTTAACTGTATTATGTAAATAAAATTTACGATATTGTTCTGGCAATGCATGACTTATAACAAAAACTTATTTTTTATTAACCACCACAAATCTAATGAAACGACGAAATTTTGTTTTTAAGAGTTTAGCAGCTGGTTCTGCTGCGCTAACCTTGGGTTCGCCGGTATTGGCATCGGGCACCAATATGCTTGCTCTAGGAAAAACTGCCCCATTTCCGGCTGTCCCTAAACATAAATTTAAACTTAATTATGCCCCGCACTTTGGTATGTTTCAGAAAACTGCCGGCGATGACCTGATAAAGCAACTTCAGTTTATGGCCGATCAAGGGTTTACCGCTTTGGAAGACAATGGCATGATGGGCCGCCCGGTAGAAATGCAGGAGAAAATAGGCAAAGAACTGGCCCGCTTGGGCATGTCCATGGGCGTATTTGTGGTGGATAAAGGCGGCAACGGGGCCAATACCTTGGCTGCGAATAAAAAAGAACATATTGATATTTTTTTGAACGGATGTCGCCGGGCCGTGGAAGTAGCCAAACGGGTAAATGCCAAATGGATAACCGTAGTGCCCGGTGATTTTGAACGAAATATGCCTATCGGGGTGCAGACCGGTAATGTAATAGAAGCCTTACGCCGTGGCGCCGAAATTTTAGAACCGCACGGCATTACCATGGTTTTAGAGCCCTTGAGCGATACCCCGGATTTATTTCTGCGCACTTCCGACCAAACTTACATGATTTGTAAAAGCGTGAACAGTTCTTCCTGTAAAATATTATTTGACATTTACCACATGCAAAAAAACGAAGGCCGCATTATTTATAACCTCGATAAGACCTGGGATGAAATTGCTTATATCCAGATTGGAGATGAACCGGGCCGAAAAGAACCTGGTACCGGCGAAATTAATTACCAGAATGTTTTTAAACACATCTATAACAAAGGTTATAAAGGCATAATGGGTATGGAACACGGTAACGCTATGCCGGATAAAAAAGGAGAGCAAGCAGTAATTGATGCATACGCCCAAGCCGATGGCTTTGTGGCTTAATTCCTGAATACCGGTAAGATAACTTTAATATAAAATGCAATTTACAAAAAAATATTATTTGCTTCATTGGTTATTCTTTATTGTATTAAACATAATTTCTGTTGTTGATGTAACCGCGCAGGCTTCCCCGGCTGAATTTAAATCCTATAAAGAACTCATACCGGGCACTTCGGTAAGTTTTGAGCTGGTGCCTATTCAGGCCGGCGAGTTTTTAATGGGCAGTCCCGTAACCGAAGCGGGCCGGAAAGAAGATGAAGGGCCCCAGCATAAAGTTAAGATTGAGCCTTTCTGGATGAGTTCGCACGAAGTAAGCTGGGATGAATTTGAGATTTTTGTGTACCGCGAAATTGAAAAGCAGTCGATGAATGCTTCGTCCATGAGTAAAACCAGTACCGCCGATGCCGTTTCCCGTCCTAGCCCGCCTTATTTAGATATGACCTTTGGTATGGGAAAGAACGGCTTTCCGGCTGTAAACATGACCCAGTTTGCGGCGCTTACTTATTGTAAATGGTTAACTGCCAAAACCGGCCAATTTTACCGGTTGCCTACCGAAGCCGAGTGGGAATATGCCTGCCGGACAGGGTCTACTACCGCGTATGCCTTCGGCGACGATAAAAATAAGTTAGATGATTATGCCTGGAGTTATAATAATAGTCAAGGCGGTACCAAAAAAGTGGGCAGCAAAAAGCCCAATGCCTGGGGGCTTTACGATATGCACGGAAATGTAGCCGAATGGACCTTAGACCAATACAACCCGGATTATTATGCGCAATTTACGAAAGGAGCAGTTACTAATCCCTGGCTAAAACCCACTAAATTATATGCGCATGCGTTGCGGGGCGGTTCCTGGGACGATGATCCGGCAGCGTTACGCAGTGCTGCCCGGCAATTTTCCAAATCCGTCTGGAAACAGCGCGACCCGCAGATCCCCAAAAGCCAATGGTGGTTTACCGATGCGCCATTTGTTGGATTCCGGGTAGTGAGGCCGCTGAAGCAACCATCTCCGGAAGAAATTGCCAAGTACTGGGCAGAGCCAATAAAAGACTTTGGCGGCTAAATTTATTATTCACCACAAAAAAAATGTTTCACTCTAATATATTTTGCTATGAGCAATAAATACCAAAATTATACCTCCTCCGGTTTTACCCGCCGCGATTTTGTAAAAGGATCGGCCGCCCTGATGGGGGGAGCACTGGTAAGCCAACTGCCTTTGGTAGGCGCTTATGCTGCTGGCAGCGATACCCTGAAAATAGCAGTAGTAGGTTGTGGCGGCCGCGGAACCGGCGCTGCAATTCAGGCCCTGAGCACCAAGGGAAGCGTAAAGTTAGTAGCCATGGCCGATGCTTTCCGCGATCGTTTGGATGATAGCTATAACAATATTTCCCAGAAGTTTGAGGGGGATAAAAAGCGGGTAGATGTACCGGAGAAAAACAAGTTTACCGGTTTCGACGGTTATAAAAAAGCTATTCCCTTAGCCGATGTGGTAATTCTGACCACGCCGCCGGGTTTCCGGCCGCTTCATTTTGAAGAAGCAGTAAGACAAGGCAAACACGTGTTTCTGGAAAAGCCGGTAGCAACCGATGCGCCGGGTGTGCGGCAGGTGTTGGCGGCGGCTGAAGAAGCAAAAAAGAAGAATTTAAAAGTGGTAATGGGTTTGCAGCGCCGGTATCAGAATGCTTACTTAGAAACCATAAAGCGCTTAAACGACGGCGCTATTGGCGATATAGTAGGGGCGCAGGCCTACTGGCATAACGCCGGCGTATGGGTACGTCCGCGGCAGGCGGGCCAAACCGAAATGGAATACCAAATGCGTAATTGGTATTATTTTAACTGGCTGTGCGGCGACCACATAAACGAGCAACACATTCATAATATAGATGTGGTGAACTGGGTTAAAAATGGTTATCCGGTTAGTGCGCAGGGTATGGGCGGACGCCAGGTACGCAATGGCATTGACCACGGCGAAATATATGATCATCATTACGTTGAATTTACTTATGCCGATGGTACAATTCTGAACAGCCAGTGCCGCCATATACCTAATACCATGAACCGGGTAGAAGAAACTTTCTCGGGCTCTAAAGGGCGGGCTACCCTTTCGGGCGATGGCAAAGGTATTATAACCGATCTGAAAGGAAATGTGATCTATAACCACCGGGGTAAAGATGATCCGAATCCGTACCAAACCGAACATGATATTTTATTTGCGGCTATCCGGGATAATAAACCTTACAATAACGCCGAAATTGCCGCTAAGAGTACCATGTCTGCTATTATGGGCCGGATGGCAACGTATTCGGGACAAGTAATTAAATGGGAAGATGCTTTAAATTCCGACATGAGCTTAATGCCCAAAACATTTGCCTGGGATGCCGAAACACCCACCAAACCAGATGCCGATGGCCGGTATCCGATTCCTACTCCCGGCGTAACAAAAGTAATTTAAATTGAATCGTTTATGAATCTTGCATTTTAGTTTATTCAGATTACTAGTTCACAACCACAATCTCTTCTTTAAGCAGGAATAGGTTGTGGTTGTAATATTTTTCTTTTTTCAGGCAGCATATCGGTATTGCCTATAAAAACAGCTTTTTATTTTGAATAGTATTTTAAAGAGATTGCTTCTTTGGTCTCTTCTGTTTGCCGGGCCTGCTGTATACGCCCAAACCAATACAAAACAACGGTTTGAATATGTCCGTCCCGAAATGGGCACACTTTTCCGCATTGTTATATATGCGGATTCGGAACCAAAAGCTTTGGCAGCTGCCAATGCTGCTTTCCGGCGCATAGAGGAGTTAAATAAAGTTTTGAGCGATTATGACCCTAATAGTGAACTTAGCCATTTATCAGCGGCTAGTGGCAGTGGATGCGCTGTTAGTTTAAGCCCGGATTTATGGTATATTCTGCACAAAGCGCTTCAGGTTTCAAAACAAACCCAAGGGGCCTTTGATGTTACCATTGGCCCGGTAGTACAGCTTTGGCGCCGGGCCCGCCGGCAACACGAATTACCTTCCGATACCGCTATTGCCCGGGCAAAACGCCTGGTAGGTTACCGCCATATTATTTTAAATCTGCCTGCTAAAACTGCCCGGTTGCGCGTAGCCGGCATGCAACTGGATATGGGAGCTATCGGTAAAGGGTATGCCGTAGACGAAGCCATGAAAGTTTTAAAAGCCCGAAACATCAAATCGGCGCTGGTAGATGGCGGCGGAAACATTGTAGTTAGCCGGCCACCGCCAGGTACCAAAGGTTGGATAGTTGATTTGCAGACTTTACAGGGAGGAAACCAGTTGGAGTCGAAAAAAATTATTTTAAAGCACCAGGGAATTGCCACCTCCGGCGATTTGTACCAATATGTAGAAGTAAATAATACGCGTTATTCGCATATTGTAAACCCTTACACCGGCATCGGCCTTACCGACCAAAGCCATGTAACGGTTATCACAAAAAACGGTACTGACGCAGATTGGCTTTCTACCAGTTTAAGCGTGCTCAGTCTGGCTGATGGTAAGGCTTTAATCAAAAAAATGCCCCAAACCGCGGCCATTATTATTAAAAATAATAATGATGTCTTAGAACAGTGGCAATCTAAAAGGTATAAACGCTATTTCAAAAATAATCGGCTGTAAGCATCGTCTTGCATTTTGCCAGTTTAAACTGAAGAGCCGGAGAGTTACCTGCTTTCGGGTGAATGAACAATTATAAATTCAAAACTCTACTAGATAATGTTTAAGGCCGGTTGCCAAAGGCCAGGCCAAAGGTAACCCGCGAATCATGACGCTTGCGGCCGGCCTCTACTATGCTTTCATAATTGTTTTCGTAGCTCGACCGGATAGTAACCCATTTGCTCAGGGGCAATTCCAACGATAAAATAGTATTCCAGCGAACATTAGAAAAATCATTCAGAGCCGGCTGCACAAACGTAATATGGGTGAACCGCACTTTATCCTGCAAAAAACTATGGCTACCTTTTAAACGGGTAGAATTGCGTTGGGTAGTAAGGGTAGGGCGTTCCCGGAAATTAGTTGCTTCGTGAATAATGGCATTGGTGAGCGAAAGGGTATTTTGGGGTGTCTGGTATAGCCGCAGGCCAATGCCGACTCCCACCAATTTCCGCAGGTCTATTCCCCGGAGGTTGCTGGTTTCGAGGGTGGCCATTCCAAATCCGTAAATCCGGTTTTCTTTTAATACATCCAGAAATAAATCTGCATAAGTATCGCGCTCGGCCAGCACGTTATTTTGTTTGCCGTAAGTAAAGCGCGGATTGGTAGTTAAGGTAATAACCGGGCCGCTAACGGTAAGTTCGGTGCGCAAAACTACCAAGCTTCGGTTAATATTGCCGCGGGTAAAATTTCCGTCGCCGATAAACCGGTAACTCAGGCTATCGAACCAAACTGGCTTTTTACGGGGCAGAAGCGAAGCGTTATTGTCCTGGTGAATAATGGTGTCCGGCGTAATAATCTGCGCCTGTGCGGGTAGAGTTGCTAAAAATAAAAAGCTTAGAAGTAGGAAAGTAAGAGAAAAACATTTGTTCATAGGCCAAAGCTGTATTAAAATATTGGACTGATTTTACCTGGATTGCTGATGAGGTGCAAAACAGCCGGTTACTTAAATATGGTACAAACTTATGACAGAAGTTTTAGGGAATAAAATATCTGCTTTACTTTCTAAAAAATGCCGCTAAGATTACTGCTATAGCAAACACCTGAATTTTAAAGTTTAAGAGAATTCAACAGCAACTTTCATTATCTAATTAACTTACCCTGTTTCGGTGAAACAGATTTAAAGAAGAAATTTACCCGATTCAGCTATATTTGTCTTTGCTAAGTGTAAAATTAAATTGGATGGCAGCAGATTTTGAAGATGCTTTTGAATTGCCCAAACAAGCTTTAGAGGATAAAGCCCGTTTACAGGCCATCATTGATACGGCTATTGACGGGATTGTTACTATTGATGCTACCGGCATAATAGAAAGTGTAAACCCGGCGGTGGCCCGCATTTTCGGCTATCAGCCGGATGAAGTAATTGGCCGCAATATTAAAATGCTGATGCCGGAACCAGACCGTGGCCAGCACGATAACTACCTGCAAAATTATCACCAAACCGGAATCGGCAACATTATTGGCAAAGGCCGGGAAGTTTTGGGCCGCCGGAAAGACGGTACGGTTTTCCCGTTTTCACTTTCTATCAGCCAATTAAAATTACAGGATAAAATGCTGTTTACCGGCATTATCCACGATATTTCGAACCTGAAAAAAGCCGAAGCTGCTTTTCACGAAAGCGAAAACAAGATTAATGCTATTATTGAGGCAGCGGTAGACGGCATTATCACCATCGATACGCGGGGCATCATAGAAATGGTAAACCCGTCGGCGGCTAAATTGTTTGGTTTTGAAGCCGCCGAATTATTAGGCAAAAGCATTAACATGTTAATGCCCGAGCCTGATAAAAGCCGCCACGACAGCTATATTAATAATTACCAGGTTACCGGTCATAAAAAAATAATTGGTATTGGCCGCGAGGTAACCGGCCTGCGTAAAGACGGCTCTACTTTTCCGTTTTATCTGAGCATCAGCGAAGTGCAACTCATAGACCGGAAAGTATATACCGGTTTTATCCACGATGTTTCCGGGCAAAAATTAAACGAAGAAAAACTGCGGCGCTATGCCGCCGAACTGGAACGCAGTAATTTAGAGTTGCAGGATTTTGCGTACGTATCGTCGCACGATTTGCAGGAGCCCTTGCGTAAAATCCAAGCCTTCGGCGACCGCCTGCGCACCAAAGAGCAAGCCAATTTAAGCGATCAGGGCAAAGATTACGTAGACCGGATGCTGAATGCGGCCTCCCGGATGCAGAATTTGATAAACGATTTACTGGCTTTTTCGCGAGTAACCACCAAATCCAAACCTTTTGTAAAAGTAAGCCTGAATAAAATTTTAGCGGAGGTTTTATCGGACCTGGAAATTACCATCGAAAAAACAAATGCCGACATTCAGCGCACCGCTTTACCCGAAATAGAAGCGGAGCCTACCCAAATGCGGCAGCTGTTTCAAAACCTGATCAGTAATGCTATTAAGTTCCGGAAAGAAAACGAAAGGCCTGTTATTAAAATTTCGGCCCGGCAAATTCAGCGGCAGGCGCACCTGACGGCTACGCCCGGCGATGAATTAATCGAAATTGACATAGAAGATAATGGCATTGGTTTTGAAGAGAAATACCTGGACCGGATATTCAATATTTTTCAGCGATTGGAAGGTCAGAAATACGAAGGATCGGGCATTGGCCTGGCCATTTGCCGTAAAATTGCTATCCGGCACGGGGGCGATATTACAGCCCGCAGCCAACCCGGTGTAGGAACCCGTTTTATTATTACTTTAGCTACCAAACAACCCCAGCAATAGTTGCATCATCTATGAGTATGAACAATAAAAGCATGATTATTCTAATTGCCGACGACGATGCCGAAGACCGGATGCTGTTAAAAGAAGCACTGGAAGAAACCCGGCTCAAAAATGCCCTGCAGTTTGTAGAAAACGGCGAAGAATTAATAGATTACCTGCACAATCGCGGCAAGTTTACGGATAAAGACAAATATCCCTTACCCGGCCTGATTCTGCTGGATTTAAATATGCCCAAAAAAGATGGCCGCGAAGCGTTGAAAGAAATAAAGGAAGATCCGCACCTGCGCTTGATTCCGGTGGTGATACTCACTACTTCTAAAGCCGAAGAAGATATCTTAAAAACTTACGATTTAGGCGTTAGCTCCTTTATTACCAAACCGGTTACGTTTGCCTCATTGGTAGACATGATGAAAACCTTGAGTACCTACTGGTTTGAACTGGTGCAATTACCGAAAATGTAGCTTTTAGCAGTTAGCGTTTAGCTTTTGTCTAAATAGTTGTAGATAAATAATCTATATGTTGATTTGAGATTTGTTTTTCCGGTGATATTTTTATGCTGAATACACCAGACTTGAATCTGTTTGCACCTTAATTTTATTTATTAAAGCAATATATATTCTGTTATTGTACTTAACTATTATAGATCACCATGCTGCGCAATACTTGTTTTGCTATATATTCTTCAATAAGCTAACCACTAAAAGCTAACAGCTAACTGCTAAAAGCTAATTACTAAAAACGCAAAAATGCCCGATAATATTAGAATACTGTTGGTAGATGACGATGAGGATGATTTTATCATTACGCGGGATATTATTACGGATATTCCGGGACGGCATTATCACCTGGACTGGACCGATTCTTTTGATGAAGCTTTGGACCTGATTAACCAGAAAAAGCACGATGTATATCTGGTAGATTACCGTTTAGGAGCCCGCGACGGGCTGGAACTCATAAACCAGGCAATTGCCAGTGGCTGTACGGCTCCTTTAATTTTGCTAACCGGCCAGAGCGACCGCGAAACCGACGAAAAAGCCATGCGCCTGGGCGCTTCCGACTACCTGGTAAAAGGTACTTTTAATCCTTTCGATTTAGAACGCTCTATCCGGTATAGCATCGAACACGCCAACAACCTGGACCAGATTCAGGTGCTGAATGCTGAATTGGAGCAACGCGTTATTGCCCGTACCCAGGAACTAGCGGAGGCCATCACCAAACTGGAAGAAACCAATAAAAGCTTATTTGAAGCCCAGCAGGAAATCAGGAAAGCTTTGCAAAAAGAAAAAGAACTGCACGAACTCAAATCGCGGTTTGTAACCATTGCTTCGCACGAGTTTCGTACGCCTTTAAGCACCGTTTTGTCTTCGGCATCGCTTATTGGTAAATACAAACTCACCGAAGAAGACGACAAAAGGCAAAAGCACGTCAACCGCATTAAATCGGCGGTGAGTAATTTAACGGCCATTCTCAACGATTTCCTGTCGCTGAGCCGCATTGAGGAAGGTAAAATATACAACGTACCTACTACCTTTGAACTGGTGCCTTTTACCACCGAAATTGTAGAAGAAATGCAAGGGTATTTAAAAGTAGGACAGCAAGTTTATTACCAACACCAGGGCCAGGTAGATCCGATAACACTGGATAAACAATTATTAAAAAATATTATCCTCAATTTGCTTTCCAATGCCAGCAAGTATTCGGGCGAAGGCAAAAAAATATTGCTCTCTACCGAAATCAGTCCGGATTACGTGCAGGTTGCAGTAAAAGACGAAGGTATTGGTATTCCGGAGGCCGACCAGGCGCATTTGTTTACGCCATTTTTCCGGGCGCAGAACGCTACCAATTACGAGGGAACCGGCTTGGGGCTGAACATTGTTAAAAGGTACGTAGATATTATGAGTGGCACCCTGCACTACGAGAGTGTAATAAACCAGGGCACCACCTTTACCGTTCAATTTCCGAGAAACACTGACTTATGAAAAAAATATTGCTGATAGAAGACAACCAGGAAATACGGGAAAATATAGCCGAAATTTTATCGCTGGCTAATTACGATATTCTGGAAGCCGAACACGGGAAAGCCGGAGTAGAGCTGGCCAAAACCGAAAATCCGGATCTGATTATCTGCGATATTATGATGCCCCAGCTAGACGGTTACGGCGTATTGCACCTGCTGGGTAAAAACCCGGTTACCTCCGGTATTCCTTTTATTTTCCTCACGGCCAAATCCGAAAAACAAGACTTCCGGAAAGGCATGAATTTAGGCGCCGACGATTACTTAATAAAGCCTTTCGATGACCTGGAACTGCTGGATGCTGTAGAAATGCGGCTGAAAAAAAACGAAGTTTTAAAAGCAGAGTTTCAGAAAAATGCCGCCGGTTTGCAGGAGTTTATCCAGGAAGCCAAAGAAGTAGGCGATTTAAACCAGATTATTTCGCAGGAACAAAAAATATCTTGCATCAAGAAAAAGCACCAGTTATTTGCCGAAGGCAATTATCCCAATGCTTTGTTTTTCCTGAATAAAGGACGGGTAAAAACCTATAAAACCAACGAAGAAGGCCGCGAATACATCACTAATCTGTACAAAGACGGCGACTTTATCGGCTACGTAGATTTACTGGAAGATCAGGTTTACCGCGAATCGGCCGTGGCGCTGGAAGATTCCGAAATTTGCATTATTCCGAAAGAAGATTTCTTTTCGCTGCTGCACAACAACCGGGAAGTTGCCAATAAATTCATTAAAATATTATCGGATAACCTGGCCGAAAAAGAAGAACGCTTGTTGCAACTGGCTTATAATTCGGTGCGCAAAAGGGTAGCCGAAGCTTTGTTGTTGGTAGAAAAACAATACCAGCAAGATAAAGGTAAAAACTTCCAGGTTACCATTTCCCGCGAAGATTTAGCCAACCTGGTGGGTGCCTCCAAAGAAACCGTCATCCGCACCCTTTCGGATTTTAAAGACGAAAAGCTGATTTCTATTGACGGCGGTAAAATAACCATTATCAATTTGGATAAATTAGCCCGCATGCGCAATTAGTTTCTTGTGCCTACTACTTTGCTATTCAGCGTTAGCCGTTGATATTTTTACCTAAACATAGTAGTAAATTTTTAATGCCGCGAGCGTCCACGCTCGTGGCTAGCTATTGCGCTGGCCTCTGGCCAATAGTACTTGTCTGCCTTTTGGCTTGGCTGCGCTTTTAAAGATATATCTTCTATAATTTGCCTATAAATGCAAGGGCATTAGGTATTTAGTATAATGAGTTATTCTTTAAAGAGAAGATCCGCTTATTAAGGTTTTTTGTTTTATAATTATTAATATTTATTTACTTTGACATATTGTCAAGTAGCAATAACCTCATTTGTTAAATGCATAAATGTAAGTTTATAAATTTTGCTGCGCTTCATTAATTAGATTATAAATGAATATATTAAGTACACATACATTTAAACACACTTTACGTGATGTGCACAAAAACACTGAAAGCCGTAAATTTTGTTTTGTGATAGGTGCTGGAGCTAGTCGTAAAAGCGGAATACCCACAGGAGGAGAATTAGCGGAAAGATGGTTTTTAGAAATCAAAAATAGGTCTGATGAAAGCAAATTCCAACAGTGGAGAGATGAGCATAATATTGATGAGAAAGATTTAGCATCATCTTACGGTACAATATATCGCAAACGTTTTGAGTATGATAAAACTTCAGGTTACGAATTTTTAGTGCAAGCAATGAAAAATGCTAAGCCAAGCTTTGGGCATATTGTTTTAGCACAGATTTTAAGTCGTACATCTGGACATTGTGTGCTTACAACTAACTTTGATAATTTAGTGGAATCTTCAGTGTACCAGTTTACAAACAAAACCCCTCTTGTTTGTGGGCATGAATCATTAAGTGGTTACGCTCGTCCATCTCAAACACATCCTCTTATCATAAAAATCCACCGGGATTTATTACTTGCGCCTCAAAGTGACCCGGATGAAATCAATACGTTAGCGCCAGGATGGCAAGAACCACTTGATCACATTTTCAGCACACATATACCAATTATAGTTGGCTACGGAGGTAATGATGGCAGCTTGATGAGTTATTTTGAATCCATGAAGAAGCCCAGTAATTTCTTTTGGTGCGGTTTGGACGAAAATTCTATTTCGGAAAGAGTAAAGCAACTAATTATTAACACACAAGGTAGTTTTGTGAAAATTAATGGTTTTGATGAACTAATGCATGAACTTCTCTGGGTATTTGATGAAATTAAACCTATCAAAGAAGAATTGAATGAAATTACCAGCGAACGGATATTAATTGCCACTAAACAGTTAGACGAAATAAACAACTTATTAAATATAGCATCAATATTATTAAATAATACAAATGAAAAGAAGGAAATATCTGCTCTTGAGTATATTAATCTGGCAGACAAAGAACCTGACTTAGAGAGACGAAAACAAATGTATTTGGAAGCTATAAAAAGATATCCAACTACAGGTTGGATATGGTGGCATTTTACTTACTTTCTGCATTTTACAATTAAGGACTATGAAAAACTTGATGAATACTATCAAAAGGCATTGGAATTTAATAATGATCAAAATGAAGTTATAGAAAATTATGCTGATTTTTTACATGAAATTAAAAAGGACTACATCAGAGCAGAAGAATATTATTTAAAAGCTTTGTCTGCCAAACCCGATGACGCTTATACCAATAGTAATTATGCCGAATTTTTATATGAAATTAAGAAGGACTATATTAAAGCTGAAGAGTATTATTTGAAAGCTCTAACAGCCGAACCAAATAATGCTAGTAATAATAGCAACTATGCCAACTTTTTAAGAGATGTAAAGAAGGATTACAGTAAAGCGGAAGTGCATTATATTAGAGCTCTTAATTTTGAACCTGAAAAAGGTAACTTTAATGCTAATTATGCCTACCTTTTGCATTATAAAACAAAAGACTATATTAAAGCTGAAAAGTATTATTTGAAAGCTCTTGCAGCCGAACCAAATAATGCTAGTAATAATAGCAACTATGCCAACTTTTTAGAAGATATAAAAAAGGAATACTCCAAAGCAGAAGATCATTACTTAAGAGGTCTTGTTGCCGAACCTGATAATGCAAGCAACAATAGTGACTATGCTAACTTTTTGAGAGATATAAAAAAGGATTATACCAAAGCTGAAGAGCTTTATTTAAGAGCTCTTGCAACTGAACCTAACAACAGTAATTTCAATAATAATTATGCCGACTTTTTACATGAAATTAAAAAGGATTATACCAAAGCGGAAGAGCATTATTTAAGAGCTCTTACTGCTGAACCTGAAAACGGTGATTACAATGCTAATTATGCCTACTTTTTAAAAGATGTAAAAAATGACTATAATAAAGCCGAAGAATATTATTTAAAAGCCCTAGTTACCGATCCTAATGACGCTTATTACAATGGCAATTACGCACAAATATTATTAGAAACAGGAGACATAAACGAAGCTCGGAAGTATATTCAAAGAGCATTTGATAATGGAGCTGATAATGATTTATTAATAGAATTGTGGTTTTATCGTTATGCCCATTTCCCAGAGTTTTTGATAGAAGCGGAAAACAAAGTTGAAGAGTTATTAACTAAAGGTATCAGAAGTATAGGTTGGAATTTCGATGGTAATATTAAACAAGCAATAAAAGATAACCATCCAAATCAAGAGAAATTAGAAGAATTTGCCAAAAGAATCACAGGTAAATAGCTGTTTTCTGTTATTCCAGATGTTTTCAGCTAGCACAAACTCCTTTAATAACCTGCATCCCCGCTAATATAAGTAGCCTTATCCGGCCTATCCGCCACCCGCAACACCATCCCAACCAGTATGACATTAATCGCCTTAAATATTGACCTAGATCATGTTTTTCAAAAGTAGATTGGCCGAAATTTGTAGGCAAATCTGAAAATCATGCAAAACCAGTTTAAAGCGCTTACTTTGTCTTATAAAAATGCTCCCATTGCCATCCGGGAAATGGTTTCTTTAAATGAGATAACTTGTAAAAACCTGCTGGATAAAATAAAAGAATTTACCGGGGCCACCGATGTGCTGGTACTGTCTACCTGCAACCGGACCGAAGTATATTATGCCGCTGATCAGGATATGGCCCGGGAAATTATCAAACTGATCGCTATAGAAAAAGGGTTTATCTCCACGAATCAGGTTAGCCCTTATTTTCAGCGGATAAATGAACACGACCGCGCCGTAGCGCACTTATTTGCCGTAGCGTTGGGCTTGGAATCGCAAGTGGTAGGCGATTTTCAAATTCTAAACCAGGTTAAAAATGCGTATCAGTGGTCGGCTGATGCGGATATGGCGGGGCCATTTTTGCACCGCTTGTTGCATACTATTTTCTTTGCCAATAAGCGGGTAGTAAACGAAACGGCTTTCCGCGACGGCGCCGCTTCCGTTGCTTACGCCACCGTAGAGCTGGCCGAAGAATTAACGAAGCACCTAGAAAATCCCCGGGTATTAATGATTGGCGTAGGTGAAATGGGTTCGAATATTTGCCTTAACTTCCAGAAATCGAAAATACAAAACCTGACTATCGTAAACCGTACCCACTACAAAGCCTTGGAGCTGGCCCAAAAAGCCAATGCCCGCGCGGTTTACTGGGAAAACCTGCCCATCGAAATAGCTTTAGCCGATGTGGTGATTTCGTCGGTGCCCGGCGATTGTTTCTTTATTAAAAAAGAAGACGTTGCTCAGGTTTTAACTGCCCCTAAATACTTCATCGATTTAGCCATGCCGCGCAGCATCGACGATAACCTGGGCACCTTGGCGGGCGTGGAAGTTTACAACGTGGATACCATAAAAAACCGGGCCACAGCCGCCTTAGAACAAAGATTGGCCGCTATTCCGCAGGTGCAAAGCATTATTGCCGAAGCTACCGCCGAGTTTGAAGCCTGGGCTAAGGAAATGGTTATATCACCGGCAATTCAGCAATTTAAAAATCAGTTGGAGCAAATCCGGCAGCAGGAAATGGCGCGGGCCCTGAAAAAAGCCAGTCCGGCCGAACAGCAGCTATTAGAAACGGTTACGAAAAGTATCCTGAATAAAATTGTAAAACTGCCGGTGCTGGAACTTAAAGCGGCTTGCCAGCGCGGCGAATCGGAAGCTTTACTGGAAGGTTTAAGCGCTTTGTTTAACCTGGACTTGGATAAACAGGAAGCATAATCGCTCATCCGCTCATATTATGAGGTAGGGCAAGCATAAGCAGGAGAGAAGAATTATTAATATGAATGTATAGTTTATGATAACAACAGCGCAAAAAGATTTAATTAAGGCCACCGTGCCTATTCTGAAAGAACATGGTGTGGCCTTAACCACCCATTTCTATAAACGGATGTTTACGCATAATCCGGATTTGAAAAATGTTTTTAATATGAGTAACCAAGGTAACGGTAAACAACAAATGTCGCTGGCCCTGGCCGTACTGGCTTATGCCGAAAACATTGATGACCCGTCGGTTTTAGCCCCAGCCGTAACCAGAATTGGGCATAAACACGTGAGCCTGGACATCCGTCCGGAGCACTACGCCATTGTGGGCCGCAACTTGCTAGCTTCTATCAGTGAGGTTTTAGGCGAAGGCGCCACGCCGGAGTTACTGGAAGCCTGGGGCGTAGCTTATAACCAATTATCCGATCTGATGACCGGCATTGAAAGCAATATGTACAAAGAAGCCGTGGCCAAAGAAGGCGGCTGGACCGGTTGGCGCCCTTTTACCGTAAAAAAGAAAGAAGCCGAATCGGCCGAAATCACTTCTTTTTATTTATATCCGGTAGATGGCGGTAAAGTAGCCGATTTCCTGCCGGGACAATACATCAGCGTGCGTTTGTTTTTACCGGAGTTAAATCTCTTCCAGCCGCGGCAGTACAGCCTGTCCAGTGGTCCGAACGGTACGTATTACCGTATTTCTGTTAAAAAAGAAAGCGGCACCGATATTCGTCCGGATGGTTTGGTTAGTAACCGCTTGCATAATTTTATAAAAGAAGGTGATATTATTGAAGTGGCGCCTCCGGCCGGGGAATTCTATTTAGATCCAAATAAAGAAAGTCCGGTGGTACTTATTAGCGGTGGTGTTGGGCAAACGCCTTTACTGAGTATGCTTGAGTCCCTGACCAGCAGCGGCAGCAACCGCGATGTAATCTGGGTTCACGGCAGCCGGAACAAAGACGTACACGCTTTTCATCAGCCCATTGTAGAATTAGTAAAGAAACACGGTAAACTTAAAACCCATATTTTTTACGACGTACCGAATAATTTTGTGGAAGAAGGCTATTACGAAGGCGTCGTAGACCTGGACAAATTGAAAACAGATGTGCTGCAACCAGATACCGATTATTATATCTGCGGGCCAGCTCCCTTTATTAAGAAGCAATTCCGCGATTTAACCGCTAAAGGCATAAAAAAAGAAGCCATTCACTACGAAGAATTTGGCCCCAGTATAATAACGATGGATTAAAACACCAGCGTTTTGCAAGCGGAAAAGAAGCAATTTGCAATAGATATAAAACATAATGGTCAGAATAGGGAAACCGGTTCTGGCCATTATGTTTTTTAATGATTTGCTCTGTAAATTTTATTTACTCAAATAAGGATTCTTCTGTTAAGGGGCGGAAGCTGTTATGGACAGCTAATATGTTAATCTGCGTATTGGTTATCAGATGATAGATTATTCTATAATTTCTAAAAATCAACTCTCTAATTTTTGATCTCCCTATTTTCGGAACTACTCTACCTATTTTTCGGAAACTGTTCCAGGTTTTTAGCTTTTTCGAATATTTTATCCGTCAGTTGTTCAGCAAATTGCTTTGATTGATGATTAAAATATTCGCTGATTTCATATATGTTCTCAATGGTTTGGCGGGTCCAATTTACTTTGACCATTGCTTCAGCATTTCTTTTGCCTCTTGCATGGAGTATACTTCATTATTTTTCGATTGCTCTAATCCTGTTTCTATCTTTTGCAATAAAATCAACTTATCTATCAGTTCATCAATAGAAAATTGATCGGGCATATCTTTCAAACTATTAATTACTTTTTCCTTGGTTAGCATGGCTTGTAATTTTAAGTAAGTTACGAAAAAGTTTTTGCTATCGATACTGCCAAATAAAACTATAAAATTTAGTTATACCCAAAAGCATCAAACAATTTCCGTAGCATTACTGCTAGCTTACATCTTACTAACAATTTTCTTCTGAAGAGCAGAACGAATCAACCTTTATTTAAAACTGGAATAGTTGGTTCCTGGCCTTGTATCAGCCGGATTTTATGGGAGAAGATCCGGGCAATATTGGCGCCCCGCAGTTTGGCTTCTTCAGCTACCGGTCCGCGGAAGTTTTCGGTAATGGTTTCGTAAAAAAGCAGCAGCCATTGGGCAAAGTGCGCCTGGTTTACCGGCAAGAAAGCGTGCTTCGGGAAAGGTTGCCCATCGTAAGTTCCCGTGCCCAATAAAATAGAACTCCAGAACCGGTACATAATAGGCAAATGCTTCTCCCAGTTTACGTGCGCGTGTTCATTAAATATCGGCGCCAGCATGGCATCGTTGTTTACTTTATCATAAAAGGTATCTACCAGATGCTTTACATCGGCTTCGCTGGTAATATCAGGCAAATTATTATTCATAAAACTGAGAGTAATTATTCTTGATACTGGTATCTTAAAAATCGATCACCTGATTAATAACATTTTAAAATTACTGGTGGCCGACAATGAGTGGGGTACTTGCGCCGGAATAGAAATAATGGCACCGGTAGTAAGGGTTTGCGAAATACCATTGATGTGAAAAAGACAACTTCCTTCCACCACAATTAACAAGGCCGGAAGAGGCGTAGTATGTGTCTTTAGTTCTTGTCCGGCAGAAAAGGCAAATAACAAAGCTTTCTGACTGTCTCTTTCAAAAATAATCTTATTCGTAAATTTATCCGATTGGTAGGTAATCTGATTGGCCAGGTTTTCCAGCTCAGCCGGCACAGGGTTTGGATTTAAGGTCATAATGTTCTTGTAAAACAGGTGAGAAGTAACGGGCAGTTTTAGCTTTCACGAACCCTGGTCAGTTAGTAGCCGGTTTATAGGCGAATATGCGCACCATGTTTTCGGCAAAAGTTTTGGCGGCCGTGGCTTTGGGTCCGGTAAAATGTTCTTCTACCGCATCATGAAATAAGTAAATCCATTCCCGAACCTGCTCTTGCTGCGCAGGTAAAAAAGCGTGTAAAATAAGCGGGTGCCCTTTGTACGTAGCCGATTTTAGCAGCACCGCATTCCAGAAGTTGTTCATCTGAAATAAATGTTGTTTCCAGTCCTGTTGGGAAAGTTTTTCGAACAAAGCAATTAAATAAGGCTGTGTTGTTACTTTCTGGTTAAAGGCATCTACCAGTAATTGAATATCGCGGGACGATGTAATATCGTGTTTAGGCTGGTTCATGTTCTTGATAATTTAAATTTCGGTGGCCGTAAAAAAGTGTTCGGTAATTGTTTTCTGCGGCTATTCCATGCGTTTTAATGCTGCTAAAACCCTTATTCTGCGGGTAAGCAGCAGTACAAATATGCCGGTTTTACTACTTGTTTAGCATGAGATAAATCAGCTGGTAAAATGACTTCTATCATCATTAACGCGCTTAAGGGTAGATAATTTTGTAGAAGAACTAGAAATGCCAAGACCATGCGGGAAACTAATCAAACCCTGGTACAGGAAAAAGAACATTGCTACCACTGTGGTGACGAATGTACGACTACTCCGATTTACGCCGAAGAAAAAGCATTTTGCTGTACCGGCTGTAAGTCGGTTTACGAATTATTATACGCCAATAACCTTTGTACTTATTATAACCTCGACGATACCGAAAAACCCGGCGTTACGGTAAAAGAAGAAGACGTAAACGTCAGCCAGTTTGCGTACCTCGATGAAGCAACTATTCAAAACCAATTACTAACTTTCCAAAGCAGTACGCTGCACAAAGTCTTATTCCGGATACCCGGTATGCACTGTAGTTCCTGTATCTGGCTCCTCGAAAATTTAACGAAACTGGATAACGGCGTACTGGAATCGCGGGTAAATTTTCCGCGCAAAGAAGTTTCCATCGCGTATCATCCCGAAAAAACCAAACTCAGTGCAGTAGTAACGTTGCTGCATAAAATAGGCTATGCGCCCACCTTAAACCTCGATAATTTATCGGGTAAAAAGAAAACTACTAATTACAGCATTCCTTTAAAGTTAGGCGTGGCCGGTTTTTGCTTCGGTAACATCATGTTGTTTTCTTTTCCGGAGTATTTTGCTTTTGCCGACGAAGTAAAACAGCAGTTTGGCGGTTTCTTTGGCTTCATCAGCATTTTAATTTCCCTGCCGGTATTGTTGTACAGCGCCCGCGGCTTTTTCGAATCGGCGTGGCGGTCTTTACAGCAGCGGCACATTAACCTCGATACGCCCATTAGCCTGGGTTTGGTGTCTTTATACGGGGTGAGTTTGTACGATATATTTACTGCCAGCGGTCCGGGTTTCCTAGATTCGTTTACGGGGCTGGTATTTTTTATGCTGATTGGCAAATACGTACAGCAAACTACTTACGATGCCCTCACTTTCGACCGCGACTATAAAGCTTATTTCCCGATTTCGGTAACCGTGCTGGAAAAAGGGCAGGAGCGCACCATGGCCGTAAAAGAACTGACGCCCACCAAACGAATTCGCATCCGGAACCAGGAACTGGTGCCCGCCGATGCCATTTTGCTCCGCGGCAATGCTTTTATCGATTATTCTTTTGTATCCGGCGAATCGGTGCCGGTGCCCAAAGTAGCCGGCGAAATTATATATGCCGGCGGCCGGCAAGTAGGCGAAAGTATTGAGCTGGAAGTAATAAAAGATGTATCGCAAAGTTACCTAACCCAGCTGTGGAACAACGATGTTTTCCAGAAAAACAAAAGCTACTTCGGGGTAGGAACCTACGCTGATAAAGTGGGCAGCTATTTTATTTCGGTTACCATGCTCATTGCGCTGGGCGCTTTAATTTACTGGGTGCCGCGCGATACCGATATGGCCATAAAAGCTTTTACTTCAGTACTGGTAATTGCCTGCCCTTGTGCTTTATCGTTGAGTACGCCGTTTACTTTATCCAATACCTTGCGTATTTTCGGGCAACATAAATTTTACCTCAAAAACGGCGACGTGGCCGAAACCATAGCCAAAGCCGATACCGTGGTGTTTGATAAAACCGGTACCTTAACCGAAAGCAGCGAAACCGATATTACCTTCCACGGCGAAAACTTGAGCAGTCGGGAATGCAGTTTAATCCGGTCGGTGTTGCAGCATTCTACGCACCCTTTAAGCCAGGGCCTCTACGGTTTTCTGCAGGCCCCGGTGCTGCCCGTAATTAATTACCGGGAAATATCCGGGCAAGGTACCGAAGGCCTGGTAGATGGCGTTCCCGTACAAATTGGTTCCGCCGCTTTTGCCGGAACGGCCCACATGCAGTCGGCTTCCTCAACTTTGGCTACCCGCGTGTACATCCGGATAGACGGCGCATCGGTAGGTTACTTTTCTTTTCATAACCATTACCGGGCAGGCTTAAAAAATTTGCTTACCGAACTGCAGGAACAAGGTAAAAAACTGGCAGTATTGTCGGGCGATAATGCCTCCGAAAAAGAAAACTTACGGGCCTACTTTGGCGAAACTGCCGATTTGTGCTTTAACCAGTCACCGGCCGATAAGCTGGCTTACATTGGCCGCCTGAAAGAACAGGGCCAGAAAGTAATAATGGTGGGCGATGGCCTGAACGATGCCGGCGCCCTGAAAATGAGCGATGCCGGTATTTCGGTAACCAACTCCGTAAACGGTTTTTCGCCGGGTTGCGATGCCATTCTGGATGCCGGTAGCTTTACCCAACTGGCTCAGTTTCTGCGTTTTGCCCGCCGCAGCCTCAACGTTATTCTGGTTTCATTCGGCATTTCATTTATATACAATATTATTGGCTTAACGCTGGCCGTAACAGGTCAGTTTTCGCCGGTGGTGTCGGCTATTCTCATGCCCATCAGTTCGCTGAGCGTTATTTTATTCTCAGTATTAGGCGTACGCTTGGTGGCCTGGCGCATGGGCTTACAAAAAATAATTAAATCCTAAGTTTTTACCAGTATGACTATTATATATTTATTGATCGGTATTAGCCTCACAGTAGCCCTGTTGTTTCTGGGCTCTTTTATATGGGCGGTACGCTCCGGCCAGTACGAAGACGATTATACCCCATCGGTGCGGATGTTATTTGACGAAGAAAACCCGGAAAAAGACTTTAAACTTTAAAATAAGCTAAAGTCAGGCTACAGTCAGTCAACTAACATTTTGAACAGATCAGTGAAGCAACTTTATTCCGGGAGCAGGAGAGAAGCCATCAGGTTTAATTGCTGTACCGTTTTCCAGTTCCGGGTTGTGGCTGCAACCTTGAGCTTATTTTCAAGAAAGCTGTTCGATAGCTTCGTGTCGCCGTACCGCTCCGGAATATATAAAAATACCTCCCGCCCGATTATCACAAACTGATCGGGTGGGAAGTTATAAGTCTTTAATTTTTCCAGATTACTTTCCAGGGGTATTTCCGCTAGAAAAGTAACGTGCAGTTTTTCCGAAGCAATAGCGCTGTCCTGCAGGAAAGGATTATTTGCTATTACTTGGGTTAACTCGGTTGCCCGCCGGATTATAACCGGCACCGCAAAATTATATTTCAGCTGAATAGCCCTTTCGATTTCTTTTGCTAAATCCTGATTAGATAATTCGCTATTGGTTTTAAAAACGACGTTTCCGCTTTGGATGTACGTGGTAACTTGTTGAAAGCCTAGGGCGGCATACAAAGCTTTCAGGTCGGCCATTCGTATTTTCTTTTGGCCACTGACATTAATTCCTCTTAAAACCGAAATAAACGTTTCCATTTTTTATTTTTCTGTGCTGGATTTTATAAGTAATACCATCTCCCATATACCTTTATCCATTTTACTATTAATTTTTGGCTTTTCTAAAATACTACTACTACTTGAAATAGATTTTGCGGTTTCCCGGTAGCGGCGGGGCACTGCCACGCCGCTACCAAGCACGATTATTTGCGTTTTAAAAAAGCGGAGATGTATTAAAAGTACACCTATCAAGTTATAGTAGTAGAATCAATAGTAAAATATATGGAAGAAAGTTTATGCTGTTTGGTATAAGTAAATATAATTGGCTTTACTTATCAGGCGATTGACCACTTGCCATAAATTTCTATAAATTAATAGGTTTTCGGATATCCAGTCTTCATACTAATACCCGTATTACTTAATTGGTGCGCTTACCCGGAACTGCATCATCATTCTCAAAAAAAATCGTGTTTCATAACGTCGTGGTACTGCCACGATGCTACCACAAAGGCGTAGAATCTACTTGATACTTGTGGCTGGTTACATTAAATAAAATTCTTTTGGTTGCAATTTTTCCGGTACGTCGGTTTCGCCCAACATTTGCTTAAGGTTTATTTCGATTGTGCGGGCAATAGCCGTAACTGCGGTATCGGTCGGACGGTTTTCAAATGGGTCTTGCATGTGCGTAGACGTTTCTTCTATAAATACAAAAGCACAGCCTACGGCCGTAACCAACGGTATTTCGGTAATGCCAAACTCATCTAACAAACCAAAAGGCAGCACCGCTATGAACAGGAAAACCAGCAAATGCACAATTAAATTATACGTACTCGGGAAAACCGTACCTTTTATGCGTTCGCAACGGCCCATGTTATCGGTTAAATTGCTGAGGGTACTATCCAGTTGTACTTGCTGGTACGGGTTTATTAACTGGTTTTCGAGCAGGAGTTGTGCATCTTCGGCGTGCAACTGTAGTAGCGCATTGGGTTTATTGGCACTGGGCGCAATTAAGGCTAATTCATCTGGGGTGAGCAATTTATCTAAACCGGCTACCGGATTCTGGCCGCGTAAGGTTTGCCCCAGGCAATAACACCAGGCAATTTGCCGGTACGCAAAGGTCCGGCAAAACTTACGTTTTTCAGCCGCAGGTAAAGCCTCCGTCGAAATAAAGGTTAAAAGTTGCCGGATAAGCGTGCGGGAATCGTTTACAATGCCGCCCCAAATCGTGCGGGCTTCCCACCATCTTTCGTAAGACTGGTTCGTACGAAAACCCAGCAATAAACCAATAACGGTACCCAAAATAGAAGGTATGGTGAGGGGTACCGTAAATATATTTTTGTATAAATACGCTTTTACCAGGTAAACGATGGTAGCATACAAGAAAATTAAAAAAGCTTCGTATTGGATGATACTAAAAATATAACGGAAAGGAATATTCTTTTTTAACAGCATATAAGTTTAATAAATTAGTTTTAGCCGGTTCAGGTTTAAAAACGTTCCTGATGCACCATGTTTATACAAGTATAACCAGATACTGATACGAACTGCTTGGTTTGGTTGTTTACTGCAGTTTTTAATCCGCCTATATATTCGCGGCACGCTTCTTTTGTATTTCCGGTTGATTACCTGATGCAACATAAGCTGGTTTAGGCAGTAAATACTTCTGAAATCAGAATAAGACGTTATATAAAGCAGGAATTATGAAACGGAATAAGATAGGCCGCACCATTCTCATGTCGGCGGCGGCATTTACGGCGATAGGTGGTTTTTTATTTGATTGGAATAAAACCCACTTGTTCAACCCGCGCTGGACGCCCCACGCTAAGTTTCACGATGCCATGACTATTATGCAGGCTGCTCTGTTGGGTACCGGTGGTTTTTATTTGCTGCAGCAAAAAAAATATAATGATCAGAAGCAATTATTATGGGGAGCCGTTTTGCCCGGCTTTTTCTGGACAGCTATGGCCAGTAGTTTTGCTTTTCCGGGGGCGAAAGGTTTAGAGGCGGAGTTTCCGGATAAAATAAAAAGGGTGGGTGGCGTACCGCTAAACGAAGGATTCGCCAGTGCTTTTATGCTTTCTACTTTGGCGTTTGGATATATGTTGGCCCGTAAAAATAAATAAAGCTTGCTCTTTCTGTACCCGGACAATGCAGGTGAGTTTTGAACTTGCTTTTGCGCCTGTTCTGAAAGCAAAATTACTTCAATCTTACTAACAAATGTTACCCCTCATAGACAGAAAGAACAGCTTTTACCTAAGCATATATCTCAGAAATTTAAGTCGTTATAAATTGACTATCAGATTTTTAAATGTATAAGTTCAAGAAATCAGTTATATTAAAGTAAAATTCTAGTCTCCGGGAAGAGGGCCTGCCGGAAGTAAACTTCTAGGTTGAGGTGCCGCAGACATTCCGACGTTAGGAGGAAAACAAGCTTAGCCCGCCCGAAGCTCAGGGACGGGGCCTGTCGGCCTGGAGGCAACTTTGGCAGATAGAACTAGTTAGCACCAATAATTTGAAAGATGCAATCTTTCAAAAAAATAAGCATTTATTAGTTGCACGCATCTGATACAATATTTCCCTTGCGTAATATAAGTCAGTTACTAAAAAATAAGATGATCAAGATCATTTAGGAGCTGGATAAAGGTCATTTGTAGTAGCCAAATTTGGAACGTATTTGCCGGCTCTTATTTAAATATCAGAAAGATGAAATTACACCCACTTGTTTTTGCTTTCGCTTTAGGTTTGTCCGCTTGCGGCTCTAAATCTGCCGATGGCCGGTATAATACCGCCGATGCTGAAATAAATAAAACGCAGATTGATGCCGATACCAAAGCTTCCATAGACAGTGTGGCAAAAGCAACTCCCCGGGGCGGTTTAACTTTACCGCTGCCCGATACTTTAACGGCCTTGCTCAATCAAAAACGTCCGCCCGTGCAGGTAGCTCCGCTGCCCGACCAGATTTTAATGCAAAAAAGATTGCAGATAGAGAATCCTGTTTATGTGACCGGCGATTTTAACGGTAATAATTCCCGCGATTATGCCGTACAAGTGTTAGATAACGATTCAATTCAGGTATTGGCTTTCCTGGATTATGCGGGCAAGCCCCAGGAAATGAGAGTAGCTACTTATCCCGCCGAAAAACTCTCTAATGGCTTTTTTAGCATTTACCAGTTAAAATTAGCTCCCAAAGATTCTATTGTTTCTGATTTCCGTAACCAAAAACGCCGGCCTTTGGCCATGGATGGTGTTTCGGTGGTGGAGCGAAGCCGGACTACCCTTTATGTTTTGAAAAATAACCGGTTTATTCCCTTCGACCTGCAGAAATAAGAATACCTTTTTAGCTACACAACCTGTTCCCTGGCGGCTTTACAGAAAGAGGGCAGGGAACAGGTTGTGTAGCTTCCTGCTATTTGCGGTAAATACTGCTACATTCGTTTTCTGACGTTACTAACCGTAAGGTGTTAATGGTCTTTTGCCCGCAACAGGCGTAACTAAATATGCTGGAAAACATTTCGTGGCGTAATCACGTGTCATCCATATTGGCCGGTATTTTCAAACCAACCTTTTAGCATGAATGTGTTAATCATCAACGGGCATCCCCGAAAAGATTCTTTATCCGAAGCGTTGGTAAATGCTTATAGCGAAGGGGCCCGGGCTGCTGGAGTTAACCTGAATAAACTTACTTTGTACGACCTGGCGTTCGATTTAAATGTAACGCATTTTTCGCCGCGTAAGCAACTTATGGAACCGGCCATAAAGCAGGCGCAGGAACTTATTTCCTGGGCCGACCACGTGGTATTTGTGTATCCGACCTGGTGGGGTACTATTCCGGCTTTGTTAAAAGGTTTTATCGACCGGGTTTTTACAGCTGGTTTTGCTTTCGAAGACATAGAGGGGGGTACCGGTTACGCACCTTTGTTAAGAGGGAAATCGGCGCAACTGATTACTACCATGGATACGCCTTTATGGGTTTACAAATGGATCTACCGTTCGCCTGGCCACAATACCATGCGCAAGGCCATATTGGAGTTTTGTGGTTTTAACCTGGCCCGCACCTTAAGTTTTGGCCCGGTAAAAGATTCAAATCAAGCGCAGCGCCAAGCCTGGCTGGCTAAAGTTAAAAATGAAGGCCTGCAGTTAAGCAGTGGCGCTCTTTCGTCCTGGAATAAATTTACTATTAAAGCCGGAACCTGGTTAAAAGCCATTAGGTTGCAGTTTTACCCCATGACCTGTTTGGCTTATGCTACCGGCGCTTTTGGCGCCGATGTAATGGGCTATGATTTCCGGGCGCCGCTTTTCTGGTTAGGATATTTATGGCTGTTTTTATTGGAATTGGCAACTGTTTTCACCAACGATTATTTAGATTTTAAATCGGATGAGCAGAATAAATATTTTAGTCCGTTTAGCGGTGGCTCGCGGGTTATTGTTGACAAATACCTGAGTTTTAAAGAAATAAAAAAAGGTATTCTATACGCGCTAGGTTTATCTGTTGTGGTGTTTGCTTTTTTGCTGGTCCAGGTTCCCGGCTCCCTGCCAACGCTGCTGATTACCGGTGGTATTGTGTCGGTGCTGGCGCTGGGTTATACGGTTCCGCCGCTGCGTTTATCGTACCGCGGCTTCGGCGAACTTACCGTGGGGCTCACGCACAGCTTTGCCGTGGTGGTTTGTGGCTATATTATTCAGGGCGGAACTATCACCGATGCTCTACCCTGGCTTTTGAGTTTGCCGATGTTTTTTGCGGTGCTGCCTTCCATCGTGCTGGCGGGGGTTCCGGATTACGATGCGGATAAAGCGGCGGCCAAAAAAACGCTGGCCGTCCGGTTCGGGAAAAAAGGCGCGGCCCGCCTGGCGCTGGTCTTTACCTGGCTGGCGGCTTCAATAATAATTGTTTATACAGCATTAAATGTTGCGTCTCCTACCTTCTCTTATCTGGTACTGGCCGTTATTCCGCACGCGTTGTTCCTAACCAGCCGTATTAATCGCTACCTGAAAAATCCGGTTCCTGCTCCCCGCATCGATTCCCTGATGGTTGCTTCGCTTACGTATTTAATCTGGTTTGCCCTTATTCCGCTCCTCAACCTAAAATAACCCCATACGGCTAACCGGAAAGTTTAGCTTTTATCTGGCGTATGCCGCGATTATTTATAATATTTTAAGTAAAAAAACAAAGTTAGTAAAAGGTAAATAAGAGCGTAAAAGGCTTAGAAATTAATATTTATTCACCCTTTCATTTAATCATTATTGTAAGCATTCTAATGGTAAGCCCAACTTAGTTCGTTTAATAATTATAATTTAAATTGTATTGAGCATATTTATAACATTCATACTATGATTATTGAACGAGACAAAGAGTATTTATTTATTTAAAATCATTTAATTATATTTATAAAATTTGTAATAAAGTAGTATTTTTATTAAAATTGAGCAATCTAATCTATTCACAAAAACAAACTAACATGAAAAAAATTCTATTGATGAGTCTTTTCTTGCTGTCAACGCTTCTACACGAAGCTATGGCACAGGACAGGACAGTAACTGGGAGAGTAACTGAGGCGGCAAGCAATCAGGGCCTTCCGGGGGTGACGGTTTTGGTACAAGGCACTCAGGTGGGTACTTCTACCGATGTAAATGGTAATTATTCTATTAAAGTACCTGCATCCGGCACTACCTTGGTATTTAGTTTTATTGGTTATACAACCATAGAACGGCCTGTTGGTAATGCTACTGCTATTAACGTAAGTTTAGGAACCGATGCAAAAGCTTTAAATGAAGTTGTTGTAATAGGTGCAGGTGGTATTGAACGTCAGGTTAAAGAACAAGGCTACAAAACTACTCAGGTTACAAGCCAGGAACTAACGCAAGGACGTTCGCCTAACGTTGCTACAGGTTTAACCGGTAAAGTTGCCGGTTTACAAATTAACGCTGTTAGTAGTGGGCTAAACCCGAATGTGCGGGTGGTTCTAAGAGGAAACCGCTCCATGACTGGTAATAACCAGGCCTTAATTGTAATTGATAATGTAATTGTTCCTAGTGAAATTTTAGGGAACCTAAACCCGGAAGATATTGAAAATATTTCGGTATTAACTGGTGCCAGTGGGGCGGCCTTGTATGGTTCGGCTGCTTCAAACGGTGCTATTATTATCACTACCAAAAAAGGCAGAAAAGGCTCCACTGATGTTCGGGTGGCACATACTACTACTTTAGAGCAAGTTAGCTTTTCTCCTAAATTACAAAATACTTTTGGTTCTGGTTATGCAGAAGGTATTCAAGGCTATGTGCCTTATGAAAACCAGCAATATGGGCCGGCATTTGATGGTTCTATGGTTCAAATTGGTAAGCCTTTGGCGGATGGATCTATTCAAACGGTTCCTTATTCTGCCCGAAATGATAAATATGATTTCTGGGAAACCGGGGTACAAAACCAAACTGATTTTTCACTTTCGTCGGGAACAGAAAAATCAACCTTCTTTATTTCGGGCCAGCGCTATGCCGCAACCGGAACAACTCCCGGAGACGAATACAAGCGTGTCGCATTGCGGGCTAATGCCAGTACAAGTATAACTGAAAAATTAAAATTAAATATATCTACCAGCTATACCCAGAATGATTATGATATAACTACTGCTACTTCAGCTGTCTATGATAACTTATTGAATACGCCCGCGCATATTCCTTTATTAAACTACAGCGATTGGCAAACAGATCCTTTTGCCAATCCAAACGGGTATTATAATGAATATTATCAAAACCCCTATTTTGCCATAGACAATAACCGGCGGGATGAACAAAATAATTATTTATTGGGTAATGTGGAGTTAAAATACGCGCCGCTAAACTGGTTAGATTTTACTTACCGCGTAGGCTTAACTAACCGCAATTATTCAAGGAAAGATTGGCAAGATGTATTTACCTATACTGATTACACCCATAGTATATCTGCGAGCAAAAATAATGTAGCTGGTGCTGTATATGATGAAATGTCCTATAATAGGCAGTTGACTTCGGAGTTTCAGACCCAATTTACAAAAGATCTAAATGATTTTAACTTCCGGTTAATTTTAGGAAACCAAACTATTATAAATAATTATAAAGGAATTTCAACTACTGGAACCGGTTTGGTAAACCCTGGTTTATTTAATATTTCGAACCGGGTTGGAGAAGCTGTGCCAGCAGAAGGTAATTATTTGCGTCGTGATATTGGTGTTTATGCTGACTTTACAGTAGGCTTTAGAGATTATTTATTCGTGCATGCTACCGGTCGTAACGATTGGACGTCTATTCTGGCAAAAGAAAACCGTTCCTTCTTCTATCCGGCAGTGGATATTGCCTTCACCGCAACCGAAGCCATTCCGGCCTTAAAGGATAATCCTATTCTTAGTTCTTTAAAGCTACGGGGTGCTTTATCTAAAGTAGGTCAGGTAAACTTAGGCTCAACATCTAGCGGTATAGGTGGGGCATTTGGTACTTATGCATTATTACCTACATTTACCCCCTCTGCCGGTTTTCCTTTTGGGTCTTTAACCGGCTACTCTGCCGGAAATACTTTAGTGTCTCCTAACCTGGAGCCAGAATTTACCAAGGGCTATGAATTTGGTGCCGATTTTTCTTTGTTAAATAATGCCATTGATGGTGCTGTTACTTATTATTTTACCAGTACTACTAACCAAACAGTAGTAGCCGGCGTTTCTTCCGCTACCGGATATACCGGTTTCAGAACCAATACCGGTGAAGTAACCAATAAAGGTATAGAAACCGTATTACATTACTCACCTATTAATACCGAAAATTTTGGTTTAACCTTTGGTGGTAATTATACTTATAATAAAGGTGAGGTAGTTTCTATATCTTCTGATTTGCCCAGAATTAACTTATCAACTGGTGCTAGTGGGCAGGTATATGCGGCAGCAGGTAATTTATTCCCGGTATTAATCGGATCAGATTATTTGCGTGATACAGAAGGCAGAATAATTGTTGACCGTACAACCGGTTTGCCAAGTATTGACCCAGATCAAAAAGTATTAGGGAATACCGAGCCCCTTCACCGCTTAGGCCTTAATTTTGAATTCCGCTTTCTGAAAAACTTCCGCCTTACTTCTTTATTCGAATACCGTGGTAGTTATTATAGATATCATACGGGTGGTTCAACTTTCGATTTCTCCGGTGCTTCTTACAGAAGTGCTTCTTTCAACCGCGATCGTTTTGTAATTCCTAATTCTTCTGTTGAAGATGCTGATAATCCGGGAACTTACATTGCCAATACAAACATAACAACTGCGTATGGTGGTCCGGATTTCTGGACATCCGGAACTGTTTCTGGGGCAGCAAGCACGTACGTAACCAGTGGTGATTACTGGAGATGGAGAGAAGCTTCTTTATCCTATACTATACCAACAGCCTTACTGGCAAGAACCAAAGTTATAAAAGCAGCTACTATTAGTTTACAAGGACGGAATTTATGGCTGTATTTGCCTAAATCTAACCAATGGACAGATCCGGATTATAACTTTACAGATACGAATGCAATTGGTATAACCAGCCTTGCGCAGACGCCTCCAACCCGTTATTACGGAGCCACTATTTCAGTTAATTTTTAATTACATTAATCATGAAGAAATTTTTTAGAATATTTTTGTTTAGTGCGTTAGCGCTTTCGGCGGTATCGTGTGAACAGTTCCTGGATATAAATGAGAACCCAAACCAGGCGACTGCCTCTTCGCCGCAACAAGTACTTCCTAATGCCTTAACCGTAACCGCTGCTAATTTAGTAAGCTACAACGATTATGGTGCCTGGCATGTAGGGTATGTGGTAAATGCCGGTGGCTTTGGGGGCTGGGGAACCCAGTGGACCTACAATTATACTACATCAACTTACAGTGGGTTGTGGGGAAGTACCTATGATAATTTGGAAGATTATGATTACATAGAAGAACAAACCGAAGGCAATGAAGTTCTTGCTTATTACAATGCCATTGCCAAAATCATGAAGGCTTATAATTTCCAGATGCTGGTAGATACTTATGGTGATGTACCTTATACTGAAGCTTTAGGAGGTGTGGAAAACCTTACTCCTAAATATGATGATGCCGAAACCATTTACCAGGATTTAGTTACCCAGTTAGATGCAGCTATATCTATGATTGATAATTCGGCAGCAAATGCTATTACCACTGGTGATGTAATGTTTAATGGTGATATGGAACGCTGGAAGAGATTTGCTAATACGGTAAAGTTAAGGATATTGATTCGGGCTTCCAGAAAACCAATTGCCGGTAATTCACAAACCCCTGAATGGGTAACAACAGGTTTTACTTCTTTTGGAGCCAGTACCGCCTTTTTAACCGATGATGCCATTGTGAATCCGGGCTATGCAGCAACTGCTGGTAAACAAAACCCATTTTGGGATTACTATCACTTAACCTCAGCTAACGCTACTACCTCGGCCGGCCGCTCCCGTATCCCAAGCGAGTATGTTTTTAGTTTCTATGATGGCACAAAAATAGATGACCCTTATAGAGGCGATGTAACCTACCGTTCATTTCCTTCTACTCCAACGAACCAATTGGGTATTTCACCGGGCGATGGCGAAGCTTTAGCTCCTAACGGTACCATTGCCTGGTATGTAGGTAGCGGAACCGGCGCGTCTGCTTCCAATACAGTTGGATTGTTTAAAGGCCGTACGGCCGGAACGCCTATCTTTTTAGCTGCCGAAAGTTATTTATTGCAAGCTGAAGCTAACGTAAGAGGCTTTTTAGCGGGTGATGCGAAAACGGCCTTTGATAATGGAATTACCAGTTCTTTCCGTTATTTGTACAAAGGAGTTGATAACGCGGTTGCTGCTGGATATGATCCTGTAGGAGATGCAGCGGCTTATATAACCGACAATCCGGAAAACTATCTTGTTAACTTTGACTTGGCAACCACTTTCGACCAGAAAGTAGAGGCAATTATTACTCAAAAATATATTGCCCTAAATATGATGTATGGTGCGGAAGCCTGGAATGAATACAGAAGAACAGGATATCCTAGTATTTCTGGAAATATCGCAACTTCTACGTTTGCCTCAACCCAATCTACATCAACCCAGGCCGATAGATTACCAGTCCGGATTTTATATCCAGCTACGGAGTATTCATTTAACCCCAATAATATACCTGCTGATATTAATCAATTTACTTCACGGATTTTCTGGGATATAGATTAACTAACTATAAAAAAATAAAATGAAAAAGATAATTAATTTATTTGTATTACTTCTAATAATTGCAGGAATTTCTTCCTGCGTTGAAGAAGATCCGTTTTTTGATCCGGACGATGTTGAGAATGTTATTGAGTTTAAAAGTGCTGGTAATGTTCAGTCTCCTGTTTTAGCTCCATATCCGTTATTTGTTAATGCTTACGACATTGCACCTGAACAAAGTATGGATATTGTAGTAAGCTATTCAGGAGCTGATGTAGCCCCTACCGATATTACGGTAAATATTGGATTAGGAACAGAGGCTATGTTAGATGCTTATAATGAGTCAGAGGAAACGGAATATACAATGTTACCCGCAAATTTGTATACGCTTCCAACTTCTATTACTATTCCACAAGGAGAACGTACTGTTACATATTCGGTGAAGCTAGCAACTAACCAATTTGACGTAACCGAGAACTATGCTTTACCATTAACTATAACTAGTGCCTCTTCGGGTATAATTAGTGGTAATTTTGGATCAGCTATTTTTGCCGTTTCTGCTAAAAATCAATGGGATGGTAATTATACCGTTGAAGCAACTGCTCCGATGGTAGACATGACTAGTCCAACTCTTACTGGTTATTATCCTTTAAATGCTGATCTGGTAACAACTGGGGGTAATTCTGTAAAAATGTTCACGTATACGTACTTAGAAGGTTATGAAGGCCACCCAATTAAAAGTGGTACGGCATCTTCTTATTACGGGAACTTTGCTCCTGTTTTCACTATGGATGATGCTGGTAATGTAACTGGTGTCACTAACTTTTACGGACAAGGTACAAATACCAGTACACGTGCTGCCAGGTTAAATCCGGATGGTGTAAACAAATTCACCATTAATTCTGATGGAAGTAAAGTTTTAGAAGTTAGCTATATTATGGTTCAGGGCGGGGTTGACCGAACATTCTTCCATGAGAAATGGACTTTCCAAGGAGAACGTTAATAGATTCATTTGCATTTTCAGTAAAAACCTACTGGATCCAGTAGGTTTTTTTTTGCTGATTTGTTAATGTTTAATTCTGTCACTTTTCATAACTTTAAATAATTATTGCAACTATTAATGCCAAATAGTAAATAGTAGTTACCCTAATAGCAAATCAAATGGCTTTGCGTATCTAAGTCCGTCATTCAGGAAGAATCTTCTGATTAGATCACTCAGAAGATTCTTTCAGAATGACGGGTTTGGGCATGAATAAAGTTTATTCTCACCTATGGATGGCTCTTTATACTAGTTTGTATTATTCTATTCATTTTCAATTGGGTCTTAAACACCATTTTTATAAGCTTAAGTATAAAGATAAAATGAAGTATACATTCTTCTCAAATTAGATTTTACCACCCCGGCCCCGCCTAAAATAAGGAGGGGAGCTTTTTCTGCAAATTTGAAAAATGTATAATGTATATTTAAAAATGTCTTTGTACTTGATACAAGGTTCTTTTCCAATTTTTAAACATTCACAAAGAAAATTAAGTACAGAAACGAAAATAGCTTTATATATGTTTTATTTGCTTTGCGGTATATATATATAACAGAAGAAGATCGAAAACCCTAGTGATAAGGCATAAACATTTAAACCCGATTGTTTAGTACTTATTCTTTCGTTAACTCTGCAACACCTGATTGCTTCTACAACCCAAAGCCTATAGTTAAATTAACTTAGTTATTTAAAAATAGCGCTTCAACTGATATGGTGCCATATTGGTACGCAGCAGGTAAATGGTTATTTTTTTCTGCTGCGTCTGGTTGAAAGTATCCAGGTTAGTGCCGGTTTTTCGGGTACCAAAATCCAAAATATCACCTTTCTTCAAATCATCTGCCTGCTCATACCGGATCAGGCAAAACCCGCATTTATCTTCCATTTCAATGGCGGCAATTTTCTCGGTAATATTTACGTCAGTAACGGCGCCTAAATTGCTAAAGAAAAACGGATTAGGAATGTCGGATATCATGGTTATATCTAACTAAGAAGCAAGAAGCAGTAAGCAAATTATTGGCTTAGACAATCTTCGGTTTAGCGGCTAGTTAAAACCGAAAAGGGAGCGTGAACCGGAAAGAAACTGGTTTACCATCCTGGATGGCGGGCTTAAATTTGGGGAAACTGTTTATTACCCGCGTAGCTTCATCGTCTAAGCCGTATCCTAATTTTTTTACTATATTCACGTCCGTAACAGCACCAGTTGTATCAACTACAAATTGGGCTATCACTAATCCGTGTACATTTGCCTTTTTTGCTTCTTTGGTATATTTTAAGTTTTTTGCGACAAACTTTTGCATTGCTGCTTCTCCTCCGGGGTAAGTTGGTATTTGTTCTATGAACGTAAACACCTGGTTGCCCGCAGGGTCAGTGGTAGTAGTTGGGGTAGTTTGGGCCATTAAGCCAAACGGAAGCAATAAACAGATCAGTAGAAATTTTTTCATGGAATTTAGTTTATAAGCTTTGATATGCTTTAGCCGTTTTATTTTGAAAATACAATTGGCACAGTCCTCTATGCACAACAGAGAGGCCCTAAAAAGGAATCTTAAGGCATCAAATCTATTGAGAAAAAAACTTCTGCTTTCTATTTAGAATTATCAGCTGAAAATACTTTTAAAACAATTATTAATTCTTCGGCTTTATCAACTTAAACTCCACCCGGCGGTTAATCCGTTTGTCTTCTTCGGTTAGTTCTTCTTTTATCGGGGCGGAGCTGCCGTAGCCCCAGGCTTCTATGCGGCCTTGCGCCAGTTTACCTTTATTAACGATATAATCCCGAATGGCATCGGCTCTTTTCTGGGACAATTTCAGGTTCGCGTCCGGATCGCCTCTTTTGTCGGTATGGCCACTTATTTCCAGCCCGTAAGTAGGATGATCGGCTAAGAACAAGACAATCCGGTCCAGGACACTTTCCATAGCTGGTTTTATAACGGCTTGTTCATCATCAAACTCAATATTGGTAAATATAAGCGGAATGCTGTAATCAATCACCGAGGTCATGATTTTGAAAATAGTGTCCTGTTTCAAATCAAACTCTTTCTCAATTGTAAAAAATTCCGGACTCTGGATCAGCATCATGTATTTGCTGTTATCAATCAGGTCAAAATCGAAAGAGCCATCTTCGCGCGCGTATTTAGAAGCTACTTCAATGCCATTATCCAGGTCGATAATTGAAATAATGCCACTTAAAGGTTTGTTGGTTACCGAATCAACCAGTGAGCCTTGCAAGTGGGTTACGGCCAGCGGATGTGCTTCCATGGGCAAAGGAAACGAAAACAAATCCAGGTTTTTCAGGTCCTGCTCTTCGGAGCGGGCATAATATAAGTTTTTAGATTCTTTATCGATGGTAAAATAATATTCGCTGCCTTTGCCGTTTACCAGCGGGCCAATATTGCGGGGTTCCTGCCAGCGGCCATTTACCCGGTACGTTTTGTAAATATCAAAATCGCCAAAATTAAGCAACTGACCCCGAGACGAAAAGTATAAAACCTGGTACAAAGGATGATAAAAAGGGCTCACCTCGTTTTCGCGGGTATTTATAATCGGGCCCATGTTTTGCGCCGGACTCCAGCGGCCGTTTTTTAGTTTATTAGTAAAATATATATCCGACAAGCCAAATCCACCCAACCGGTCAGAAGCAAAATAAAGGGTGTCCTCATTTTTAGATAAACTGGGCTGCGAATCCCAGGCGCTGCTGTTTACGGTAGCACCTAAGTTTTTAATGTTTCCCCATTTGCCGCTTTTTAAGCGCGTAGCCACAAACAAGTCGCAGTTGCCGTGGCAATCGGGGCATTCGCAACGGGCAAAATACAACGTGTTGCCGTCTTTAGAAATACACGCAGACCCTTCGTTGTAAACGCTGTTAACGGGTTTGCCGAAAGGTTTTGCTTCTCCCCAATATCCATCGTTGTTAACCGAGTAATATAAATCTTCGTTCGGGGTGTTATTTAGTCCGGGACGGCGTTCCCGTTTCGAGGAAAAAATAATCTGGTCGCTTTGGGTGGTAATAACCGGGCCGTAATCTTCGTGCGGCGAATTAATTTCGGGCCCCATGTTGGTATAAATACCTTTAGGTGGCTGAAAAGTATTGATGGATTTGCGGTATTCCACCATTTCGTAATAATGCTTCAGCGGCACATAACTGGCCTGCGCATTGGCATTGAGGGAATCATAATACTTTTGTACTTTCCTGATGTCGGCCCGGTGGTGTTTCAGTACCAGCCGGTAGTAAGCTTTTGCCCGGTTTACATCGCCGGTATGTTCGTACAACTGGGCTAAGCGCCACAAAAGCGGGGTGTTTTTATAAAAGTTTTCGATACCAAAATTAGATACATAATCCTGCAGCAAAGGCAACGCTTTTCCCCATTCTTTCTTTTTTTCGAGGCGACTGATGGCACGTAACTTTTTCTTATCTTCGTAATACGCAATCTTGTTCAGGTTCGGGAAATCCAAGGCTACTTCGGCAGTGGGAGTGATTTTGTGCCGGATGCTGTCGGCGGGTAATTGGCGTTGCAGAATAATTTGTGCTCGTTTGGGTTCCTGGGCAAACAATAGTGCCGGAAATAAAAAAAGTAAAAGTAAACCCAAACGTACAAGGTGTTTCATAATAATCTCTTTTCCGGAAGAAGAGGTAGTAAAGGTCGGTTTTTCTGGTCTTATTCGTTAATAAATCGTGTTTCAAATATAATTTTTTTCAGTTGATATCCTGCTTTTTTAATTCTGGGTTTCGAAAAGAATTTGTTTTAAATTTTTAATATATTTTATTTTAAGTACCTTGTTTACGTATAGTAGCAGCTGGTATATTGGCATGGCTCTTGCCGATATATATGTTTTTCTGATAACTTAATTTACGCTGATTTTTGCTGCCAATTTGGCATCTATATAAATATGAATTACAATCTTAATAATTTTCTTCAGAATCTAATGCTAACTGATCTGGCAACCGAAGATAGTGAAGAGTTAATATCTGTTGTTACATCTGATCCGGAAGAAGATAAAACCATTAAGAATGCCCCTACTACGCTGCCTATTCTGCCGGTGCGCAATACCGTTTTATTTCCCGGGGTAGTTTTACCCGTTACCGTAACCCGTAAAAAATCTATCCGGCTGATACGCAAAGCTTACCGGGGCGATAAAATCATAGGCGTTGTAGCTCAAAAAAGTACCACCAGCGACGATCCGGGCATTGAAGATATTTTTGGCGTGGGTACCATGGCCAAAATATTAAAATTACTGGTACTACCCGATGGTAATACTACTATTATTGTGCAAGGGCAGAGCCGCTTTAAAATAGAAGAGGTAGTACAGGATTTGCCGTTCTTATCGGCCAAAATAAGTTACTGCGAAGAAACCTTTCCGAATAAAAACAGCCGCGAAGTAAAAGCGTTGGTACAGTCGTTGAAAGATGCGGCGGCCAAAATGCTGAAACTAAATCCGGAAATTCCGCAGGAAGCCCAAATGGCCTTGGATAATATTGATAGCCCCAGCTTCCTAACGCATTTCCTGTCATCGAACATAAACGTGGAAGTGAACCTGAAGCAACGCTTACTCGAAATAAACGATGGCGTGGAGCGCGGCACTACCTTGCTGGAATTAATGCTGAAAGAAATTCAGTTGCTGGAAATAAAGCAGGAAATCCAAACCAAAGTTCACACGGATATAGACCAGCAGCAGCGCGATTATTTTTTGCGGCAGCAGATAAAAGTGTTGCAGGATGAGTTGGGTTCCGAAGGTCCGGACCAGGAAGTAGAAAAACTCCGGGCGGCGGCCGCAAAAAAGAAATGGTCCGAAACAGTAGCCAAACATTTTAATAAAGAAGTAGATAAACTTGCGCGCATTAATCCGGCCGCGGCCGAATATCCGGTAGCTTTAAATTATGCCGAATTTCTGTTGGAATTACCCTGGGGAGAATATACAAAAGATAATTTTAACCTGAAGCGGACGAAGAAAATCCTGGATGCGGATCACTACGGACTGGAAAAGGTGAAAGAACGCATCATTGAGTATTTAGCGGTATTAAAGCTGAAGAACGACATGAAAGCGCCGATTTTGTGTTTGTACGGGCCACCGGGTGTAGGAAAAACTTCGCTGGGCCGTTCGGTAGCCAAATCGCTGGGCCGTAAATACGTGCGTATGTCTTTGGGTGGCGTGCGCGATGAAGCCGAGATTCGCGGACATCGAAAAACCTACGTGGGCGCCATGCCCGGTAAAATTATCAGCAATATCAAAAAAATAGGTTCGTCTAATCCGGTAGTAGTGCTGGACGAAATAGATAAAATTGGCTCCGATTTTCGAGGCGACCCGTCTTCGGCTTTGTTAGAAGTACTGGATCCGGAGCAAAACAGCACCTTCGTGGATAATTACCTAGAAGTAGAATACGACTTATCGAAAGTGTTATTCATTGCCACGGCTAACTCCCTGGATACCATTCATCCAGCTTTGCGCGACCGCATGGAAATTATTGATATTACCGGTTATACCATCGAGGAAAAAATCGAAATATCGAAAAAGCATTTAGTGCCCAAGCAAAAAGCCGAGCATGGTTTAGACCCGAAAGACGTTACTATTTCGCCGGCCGCCATCCAGAAAGTAATAGAAGATTACACCCGCGAATCGGGCGTACGGAACCTGGAACGTAAACTGGGAGCCGTAGTCCGGAATATTGCCAAGTCGAAAGCTTTAGAAGAAGAATTTAAAAAAGTGCTGGAGCCAGCCGACGTGGTAAAGATTCTGGGTCCGGAAATATTTGATAAAGAACTGTATCAGGATAACGAAACCGCCGGCGTGGTAACCGGATTGGCCTGGACTTCAGTAGGTGGCGATATTTTGTTTGTAGAGTCATTGGTGAGCCGCGGCAAAGGCAAATTAACCTTGTCGGGTCAGTTGGGCGATGTCATGAAAGAATCGGCGGTAACCGCGGTATCTTACCTGAAAGCCCACGCCGCCGACCTGCAGATCGATTACCGGTTGTTCGACCAGTACGATTTGCACATTCACTTCCCGGAAGGAGCAGTGCCTAAAGACGGGCCATCGGCCGGTATTGCTATTTTTACCTCTATTGCTTCGGTATTTACCCAACGCAAAGTGCGCTCGCGGTTGGCCATGACCGGTGAAATAACTTTACGCGGCAAGGTATTGCCGGTAGGCGGCATTAAAGAAAAAATACTAGCTGCCAAACGCGCCGGTATTACCGATATCATTTTATGTGTAAAAAATAAAAAAGATATTGCCGAAATATCCGCCGAATACATAAAAGGCTTAAATATTCATTATGTTGACAAAGTAAATGAAGTGCTGGAATTTGCTTTATTGCCGGAAAAAGTAAATAATCCGCTGCAATTAATGGTAGTAGAGCCCCTGGTAGCGCCGGCCTTAACCGATCCTTATCTGGCTTAACGAATTAGGTAGTGATATAAATTTTTATGCGCAAAAGATGGCTGGTTTCTTTTCTGCTGCTCCTGAGTTTGCCCGGCTGGGCGCAGGTAGGCGGAAAAGAAACCTTTCGTTTTTTAGGGTTGCCCGTTAATGCCAAAGAAGCAGCTTTGGGTGGGGTTAATATTTCGGCTCCCGAACAAGAGGTGAGCAGCCTGCAAACCAATCCGGCGTTGTTAAATGCCAATATGCACCAGCAGGTTTCTTTTGGCTTCGCCAACTTCCTGGCCGATGTAAACCAAAGTAATTTAACGTATGCCTTTAAAGCTAAAAAAGCCGGTTTGTGGGGCTTGGGCATTGCTTATGTAAACTATGGCGATTTTATTCAGCGTGACGAAACCGGATTGGAAACCGGTACATTTTCGGTGCAGGACTATGCGGTGGGGCTTACTCATGCCACTACGCTTAATCATTTTACCTTAGGAGCTACGGTTAAAGTAGTCGTTTCTTCGATTGCTGAATACAAGGCGGTAGCTTTAGCCACTGATTGGGGCGGCATATTTAAACATCCAACAAAAGATTTAACGGTGGCACTGGCGTTCAAAAATATCGGGTATCAGGTACAGTCGTTTTCCGGGGCCGGTCAGGAACCGGTGCCTTTCGATGCGCAGGTGGGGTTTACCTATAAACCGGAGCACATGCCTTTTCGATTTTCGGTAACTGCGCATCATTTACAGCGCTTCAATATTGTATACCACGATACCACCCTGCTTTCCGGTTTTGTCCAAAATGTGGCTTCTCCAGATGTTAGCATAGGCGATAAAATTGCCAGCCATTTTGTAGTAGGAGGAGAAGTACTTTTGAGCAAAAACTTTAATCTGCGTTTAGGATATAATCATTTGCGCCGGAAAGAGTTAAGATTAAATAATGTTTCCGGTACGGCTGGTTTTTCCGTAGGCAGCATGGTGCGTATCAAAGGTTTTCAGCTGGATTATGCCCGGGCTTTTTACCATGTTGCCGGAGCTACCAATTACTTTACGCTAAGCTCCGATCTGCAGCGCTTCTTTAAAAAGAAAAAAGATCAATAAGAACAGCTATCATCCTAAAACAGTTTTTTGGTATTATAAGGAAGAAGTCTATTTCTGTACTGGGTTTAAACCGGACAAAATAATTTAATAATTTTCATCAAAGCATAAACAAAGCAAAGCTGCTGATCGGGATGGCCGTTTTTACTTAACAGCAGGTTGTTTTCCTCGTATTATAAAGCTTGTAATTACATGAAAATAGCTGACTGAAAGTCCGATTAAAAATAAATTTACCTTTATTTAAAAGAACAGGGCTGCTTCTGCCGTACCTAAACTGACAGTTTTGTTTTTGGCATGTTGTGTGTGGATAAATAAACCCAATACAGATATTTCTAAATATTTCAGCATAAACCAAGGACAGCATCTTGCTGACCAACCTTATTAAGCTATGTTAGAATCAGATAAATACCTCACCCCGGCCCAGATTGTAGCCGAACTAGACAAATATATTATCGGGCAGCACGATGCCAAACGTAACGTATCTATTGCCCTGCGCAACCGTTGGCGCCGGATGCACGCTGCTCCCGAAATGCAAAAAGAAATAGTACCGAATAATATATTAATGATTGGTGCCACCGGGGTAGGTAAAACGGAAATTGCCCGCCGTTTAGCCAGTATTGCCGATGCTCCTTTTACCAAAGTGGAAGCTTCTAAATTTACCGAAGTAGGTTACGTGGGCCGGGACGTAGAAAGCATGGTGCGCGATCTGGTAGAACAATCGGTGAATATGGTAAAACTGCGCAAGAAAGAAGAAGTAAAAGTACAGGCGGCCCAGGCCGTAGAAGATATTATCCTGGATGCTTTGATTCCGCCGGTTAATAATCCGGCTGCTAATGCCAAGCCCGTGCCCGGCTATACCGGCAACGGCAATGACATGCCCGAGAGCGATCTGGAATTAAACGAACGCACCCGCGAGCGCTTCCGAACCAAAATCCGGAATGGCGAGTTAGAAGACCGGAAAATAGAAATCCGGATTCAGCAAAATGCCAACCCGGGTGTGGGCATCATGGGGCCGGGCATCGACGAAGCCTCCATCATGAACATCCAGGAAATGATTAGCGGCATAATGCCGAAGAAAACCAAAAAACGGAAAGTTACCATTGCCGAAGCCCGCAAGCTTTTGCTGGAAGAAGAAGCCGTTAAACTCATTGATATGGATGAGGTGAAAGAAGAAGCGATTCGCAAAGCCGAAAATGCCGGGGTTATTTTTATTGACGAAATAGATAAAGTAGCCAGCGCCAGCAACAAAGGCGGCGGCGGACCGGATGTAAGCCGCGAAGGGGTGCAGCGCGACCTATTACCAATTGTGGAAGGCAGCTCCGTTAATACCAAATACGGCGTTATCAACACCGACCATATCTTATTTATTGCCGCTGGTGCTTTTCACGTAGCCAAGCCATCCGATCTGATTCCGGAATTGCAAGGGCGTTTCCCTATCCGGGTGGAGTTACAAAGCCTGACCAAAGAAGATTTTTACGCTATTCTGAAATTCCCAAAAAATGCGTTAACCAAGCAATACGAAGCTTTACTACAAGCTGAAGATGTAGCATTAACTTTCGACGACGAAGCCCTGCATAAAATTGCCGAAATTGCTTTTGAGGTAAACAGCGAAGTAGAAAACATTGGTGCCCGCCGCTTACATACCGTAGTTAGCCGATTGTTAAACGATATTTTGTTCGACGTGCCGGATAAAATTGGAGCCAACGCGCATATTCAGGTTACAAGCCAAATGGTAGAAGAGCGCCTCGCTGATATGGTGAAGAACCGGGATCTGAGCCAGTATATTTTGTAAAAAGCTTGTTTATAAAAAGATAAAAAGTAAAGGGTAACGGGTTGTTCCGTTGCCCTTTTTTTGTGTCATATCAAATCAAAATACTCCAAATATGTTAAAATACTTTATTTAGGAATTTGCCAAAATTATTACCAGAACTAGTCATTAAATAAATAGCATATATCTGGCAAATTATGGCTGTTAAATTGTTTAGCATTTAATTATTGAATCATTATTTTTAATATTATCTAACAAAACTAAATTAGTGCTTAAAAATAAATATTAGTTAGTGGATTTAATATTTTTAGTTTGATCAAACATTGCCTAATTTCGTTATACGAGATCTAATAATAACTCAATTAAACAAAATTTATGTACAAGAATTTACTAGTTCTGCTTATGCTGTTGTTTTCAATATCAGCAGCAATAGCGCAAAGCCGTACTATTAGTGGCAGGGTAACTGCCGCCGCTGATGGTTCGGGTTTACCCGGGGTGACAGTAGTTGTAAAAGGCACTAGTACTGGTGCCTCTACAGGTGTTGATGGCGCTTACTCCTTAACTATTCCGGCCACTGCAGCCAATCCTATTTTGGTTTTTAGTTTCGTGGGGATGGATACCCAGGAAATTGTAGTGGGAACCAGAACAACCATTAATGTTGCCTTGGTAGTTAATGCAGCTCAATTAGAAGAAGTAGTGGTAGTGGGCTATGGTACCCAGGAACGCCGTGAGGTTACCGGAGCTACTGCTAAAGTTACTTCCGAAGACATTGCTAATTTACCAGTAGTTGGCGTCGATCAGGCTTTGCAAGGGCGGGCTGCCGGCGTGCAAATTTCTCAAAACTCCGGTACGCCGGGCGGCGGTATTAGTGTGCGGGTGCGGGGTTCTACTTCAATTTCGGCTAGCAACCAACCGCTTTACGTAGTAGATGGCGTGCCTTTAACTACCGGCGACTTTTCGCAGTTAGATTATGGCGGGCAATCCGTAAATGCTATTGCCGACATAAACCCGAACGATATCGCGTCTATAGATATTTTAAAAGATGCCTCCGCTGCTGCAATATATGGTTCCAGAGCGGCAAACGGGGTGGTTCTGATTACTACCAAGCGCGGCTCCGCTAATAAAACCCAGGTTAATTTAAATGCTTACTATGGTACCCAATCTATGTGGCGTAAACCAGATTACCTGAATGCCGCGCAGTACCAGGAAATAATGACGGAAGCTTATGTAAACGACGGCTATTTAGAACCAGGCGCCACTTTTACTGATTTTACCGACTTTTATTATGGAGGTGTAGACTTTGATTTAACGGATACCGATTGGATTAGTAAGGTCAGCAGGTCAGCTCCCATCCAAAATTACGAATTATCGTTGAGTGGCGGGGATGCCAAAACCCGTTATTATTTGTCCGGTAATTTCTTCGACCAGGCAGGTACGGTAATCGGAAGTGAATACAAGCGTTATTCCATCCGGTTAAACTTAGACCATTCTTTAAACGATAAGATTTCTATTGGCGTTAATATTCAGTTAAGCCGCTCCGAGAACAACCGTATTGTCAGTGATAACACAGTTGTTGGGCCGTTTGCCAATGCCTTAGCATCATCACCCGTATGGCCCGTTTATTACGAAGATGGTACCTATACCCGGCCTAATTACTATTATACCAATCCTATTGCCGAAGCTACCGAGAACGACCAGACTTCTGTTAACCTGCGGGCTTTAGGTAATATTTTTGCCAAATATAATATTACCAAAGAGTTAGCTGTACAAGTAAGAGGAGGTTATGATGCCTTAACCATTGATGAGCGCCGCTACACGGCCGCTAATTACCCTGGCTCATCGGGTGGTGCGGTAGGCGGCGAGGCCATTGATGCCAGAAACATTATTACGAAACGGCTTTTAGAAGCTACTGCTTCTTACAACAAAGTAGTGAATGAAATACATAATATTTCGGCTGTAATTGGTACCAGCACCGAGAGAAATGTTTTTAATCCGTCTTCGGTATTAGGTCAGGGTTTTGCCGGTGAACAATTTCGGTATGTAAGCAGCGCGGCGCGTGTTTTAAGCGGTACCAACGCCGAAAATGCCTATACCTTGGTGTCTTTCTTCGGCCGATTAAACTATTCGTTTAAAGAAAGATACTTATTAGGCGTTAATTTCCGGGCCGATGGTTCTTCGCGTTTTGGTGAAAATAACCGTTACGGCTATTTTCCTTCCGTATCTGTAGGCTGGCGCGTGATAGAAGAGAAATTCTTGTCGGGTATTAATGCGTTAAGCGAGTTAAAGCTGCGAGCCTCTTACGGTAAAACGGGTAATCAGGAGATTGGTAATTACAGCTATCAGGCTTTGGTTACTGGCTCAAACTATATAGATAATCCGGGTATTGCTTTAACCCAATTGCCTAACCCGGATTTGAAATGGGAAACAACTTCTCAGCTGAACCTGGGAGCAGATATTGGCGTTTTAAAAGGCCGGATAAACTTAGCGGTAGATTACTATGTTAAGAAAACCGATGATTTATTATTTTCGCGGGCGGTGCCAACCCAAAATGGTTTTGCCAGTTACCAATCTAATATTGGCTCAACCGAAAACCGGGGCTGGGAGTTTGCTTTAAGCACCGTTAACCTGGAGGCGGCTAATGGTGGATTTGGCTGGACTTCCGACTTTAATATTGCCTTCAACAAAAATAAAATAACCTCTCTTTACGAAGGAAAAGATATTTTCTACGGTTTTGGTGGTAATTCTATTGTTTTGCGGGAAGGGCAACCTATCGGAACTTTCTACGGGTACATTGCTGATGGTATTTTTGCCTCTACCGATGATGTGCCTGCTTCCAGACAGGAACAAGGCGTACAAGCCGGAGACGTAAATTTCCGGGATTTAAATGGTGATGGGGTAATTACCGATGCGGATTTAACCATAATAGGTAATGCCCAACCTAAGTTTACCGGTGGTTTCAACAACACTTTCCGGTATAAAGGTTTTGACTTAAACGTGTTTACACAATTTGTTTCGGGTAATAAAATTGCCAATCCGGCCCTGCAATACCAAACCCATTTGGGCAACGACTTCCTGGATGATAACATGCGGACTATTGTTCTGGACCGTTGGCAAGCCGAAGGTGATATAACCGATGTGCCACGCGCCACAGTAGATGACGTAAATGATAACAACCGCAGCAACCAGTCGCGGTTTATACTGGACGGATCTTATTTACGCTTTAAAAATGTAATTCTGGGTTACACCTTACCAAAAACAGTAACCAGTATGTTAAAAATGAGAACCCTACGCGTGTATGCGCAGGCACAAAACCTATTAACTTTTACCAACTACACCGGTTTTGACCCCGAGGTAAACTATGCTGGAACTGCCAATACTACCTTGGGAGTAGATTTCTATACCGTGCCGCAAGCCCGTACATTTACTTTTGGTGTTAACGTAGGCTTTTAAAGAATAGAAAATTTATGAAAAAATATTCAATTATAATATTGGCGGCCTTCAGTATGGCCACTTTCTCCGGCTGCGAAAAGGTGTTGGAGGTAGAGCCAACCACCGCCATTGAATTTGGCGAGGCAATTACTAACTATACTACCTTAGAAAGAGCATCTTTAGGTGCTTACAGTGCGTTTCAGGACGATGATTACTATGGCCTGAGTTATTTGCTTTATCAAGACTTATATGCCGATAATTTAACTTTTTCGGGTACATATTCTACGCACCGGGAAGTAGCAAGTCGCGCTATTAATACCTCTAACCTCCAGATTGCCAATACTTGGGCAGCCATTTATACGGCTATAAACCGAACTAATATTGTAATTCGGGAGGCAGATCTTTTAACTAATATTACCGATGAGGAGCGCAGTAATATTAAAGCCCAGATGTATTTTCTGCGGGGATTAGCTTATTTTGACTTGGTAAAAGTATTTGGAGGAGTTCCTTTAATTCAAACACCGACTACAGAAATCCCCGAAATACAATATACAGCCAGGTCCACGGAATCTCAAACTTATGATGCGATTATAGCTGATTTAACGGCTGCTGAATCAGGTTTAGATGTTGCTTCTGCTAATACATTAGCCAGTAAATCGGCTGCTACTGCTTTGTTGGCCCGGGTTTATTTGCAAAGGGGTAATAACGCCCAAGCTGAAGCAAAAGCAATGGAAGTGCTGGAGAATAGTGAATATGCACTTGTCGATAATTTTAGCACTATCTTTAGCAATGAGGGAAATTCCGAAGTTATTTTTGCAATTGACTTTACCTTAAACGACCAAAATGGTTTAGGTTCAGCATCTGATCCAACTACAACCGGGCAAAGGTTTTATCTTTCTGCCGGGGCTTACAATGCTTTATCAGCCTCTACCAACGATGAACGTTTTGCTGCTACCACCGTTTTGGTAGGCAGCCGGAGACGGTTAATCAAGTACAATGATGTGGTAAATAACTCCAACAATGTTCCGGTAATTCGCTTAGCCGAAATGTATTTGATTCGGGCTGAAGCAAGAGCAAGGCAAGGTGTTGGAACAGCCAGTGATATGCAAGTGAATTCGGATATAAGCGCAATAACCGAGCGTGCTGGTTTGAGCCCGGTAACTTCGTTAACCAATACGGAAGCATTAACCGAAATTCTAAACCAACGCCGGTTAGAATTTATTGGCGAAGGTTTGCGGTTTATGGATTTAAAACGGTATGATTTAACCGGTACCGTGCTTGGATTTGCAGATGAAGATGCCTATAAGAATTTATGGCCTATTCCGCTACAGCAAATTGAAGTAAATAATACGCTGGTACAGAATCCAGGATATTAATAATGTTTAAATGCAATAAAAAAGGCCTGCAAACTCAGGCCTTTTTTATTGCCTGAATGTTTTACAAGTTGGTAGGTTCCATGAAATAATATCTACCAGCATAAAGTCCCGTATAAAGAACTTTTTAATTTATAAGCATGATTTATTATTTTATCACCGGTACCAGTAAAGGCATAGGCAAAGCATTGGCCGAAGCAGCCTTACACGACAAAAATACAGTTGTTTATGGGATATCCCGGAACGTGACTGTTGAACACGAACAATACCACCACCTGCATGCCGATCTGTCGGATATAACCGCGCTACGGAATAATTTACATAAATTATTCCCGGTGTTGGATAATGCAGAGAAAATAGTGTTGATTAATAATGCCGGGATTTTAGGGGAAGTGGCTTATCTGGGCAGCCAAACTACCGATAATTTTGAGTTTGTTTTTGATGTAAACGTTATTGCCCCGGCTATACTGATGAATACTTTTATCAGCGCTTACCACGAACAAACCTGTCCTCAAATAATTGTTAATATCAGTTCCGGTGCCGGTCAAAGAGCAGTAGATGGGTGGTCGGCTTACTGTGCTTCTAAAGCGGCATTGGATATGATATCGCTGACTTGCCATAAAGAGCAGGATATCCTGCAATCGGGTATAAAAGTTTATGCTTTATCGCCGGGCGTAGTAGATACGGCCATGCAGGCGCACATAAGGGAAGTAGAAGCCGATCAGTTTAGCGAAGTAAACAGGTTTCAGGAGCTGAAAAAAGAAGGAAATTTGCAGACGCCGGAAGAGGTAAGTAAAAAGATTATGCAATTCATCGAAAACCCAAGTACAAATCAGGTTATCGTATCGGTTCGGGATTTGTAAAAAGCTATGAAGTTTAGAAAACGCACTAAAGTTCTAAAAAAATACAATTAAAAGTTACCTATTATGATTACCTAAAGGAAAGTTAAAAACCTAGCCAGGCAATAATCGACTTTTTTGTATATTATACAAACTGGATTAAGTTAGAAAGTTATTCAGGCATTATAGCAGAATAACGGAACAGTTAAATTACGATGTTCATGTATATCTTATGTGTGGATAAGTACAATAACAGAATTAATGAATGAGTGAATGTGTGAATAAATTTTTGATTATCAATTTTTTACAAGCTTATTTAATTTAAGCTAATTTTGTCCAATTGCTTATTTAAGAATAATGTAACGTGAGTTATGGGTTAAGCGCAAGATATTTGGTTAGCGTTCGGGGAAAAGACAGCGGGTTTGTTATCGTAGAAGCAGTAAGCGATTAAGGCCACTGTGCATGTGCGCGTAAGCATTCTTAACGCTTCTATGTCGGGTATGTTTCAGGTTAAACATACTCATGAGAATATCCTTAACTGATTCGATCAAAGCTCTCTTGGGCAGCTTGAGTTTATCTTGCAGTTGTATAAGTTTGTTTTTCATCTTGCTTCTGATCCTGGTGATAAGTTGCTACCCCTCTTGATAGAACTGCTCAAATAAAGAGGTCAGATAGCCTCTGTCCCCATATCACTTACCCTTTAAACCCTGGCGCTGGAGTACCTGCTGGTTGTTATCGGCTACATTTGCCGGAGTAAACAAAAAGTTAACCACTTCTTCATACTGGTTGATGACTAGGTGCAGCTTAAAGCCGAAGAACCAGCCCGTGGAGGACTTACTTGTTTGTAACGGCTTGCCATTTCGTTGCTTGCCTTCTTTGCCATTAATAAAGAGTCAGGCAGAAATCATCCAGAGCTACAAATAGTTCGATTAACTTTTTTCTTTATCTTCGCTTAGCATAGGTCTCAATAGTTAAGATAATAATGGCTGGCACTACTAATATCTTTATTTTTTGGGACCTATTGCTATGTATATACTCTATTTATCAACTACTTAAACCCATAACTCACGTTTTATTAACTCTGCATCAGAAATGCTTTAATATAATCATCAATATCGCCATCCAAAACGGTTTGGACATCAGAGCGTTCTAATCCGGTTCTTAAGTCTTTTACCAACTTGTATGGATGCAAGACGTAATTGCGGATCTGGGAACCAAAGTCGATGCGTTTTTTTGTACTTTCCAGCTTATCCCGTTCGTCATTTTGCTTGTCAATCTCAATCTGGTAAAGGCGCGAGCGCAGCATGTTGATGGCGTGCTCTTTATTCATAAGCTGCGACCGTTCGATCTGGCATTCGATTACAATACCAGAAGGTTTGTGTTTCAGGCGCACTGCCGTTTCTACTTTATTTACGTTTTGCCCGCCGGCGCCGCCGGAACGGAAAGTATCCCATTCAATATCGGCCATGTTTATCTCAATATTAATGGTATCGTCTACTAAAGGATAAGCGAAAACCGAGGCAAATGAAGTATGGCGGCGGCCGCCGGAATCGAAGGGCGAAATACGCACCAACCGGTGAACGCCAATTTCAGATTTCAGGTAACCGTAAGCAAAATCGCCGTTTATTTCCAGCGTAGCTGATTTAATGCCGGCCCCATCGCCTGCCTGGTAGTTTAGTTGCCTTACCGTATACTTGTGTTTTTCGGCCCACATAATGTACATGCGCATCAGCATTTCGGCCCAATCCTGGCTTTCGGTGCCGCCGGCACCCGGGTTTATTTCCAGTACGGCGCTGAGCTGGTCTTCTTCGTTGCTGAGCATCCGCTTAAATTCCATTTGCTCAATAGCCGCCAGCGCCTTGTTGTATTCGGCCTGGATGTCTTCTTCGGAAACTTCACCTTCTTTGTAAAAATCAAATAAGACTTCAAATTCCGATACGGCACTTTCTACTTCTTCGTACTGGTCGGTCCAGACTTTTAAGGTTTTTATTTCCCGTAAAAGCGTTTCAGCTTGCTTCGAATCATCCCAGAAGCCGAGAGCAAGGGTGGTTGCTTCTTTTTCGGTTATTTCTTCTTTCTTGGTATCGTAGTCAAAGATACCTCCTCAAAGCCTCTGATCTGGCCTTTAAATCTTTTAATTGGTCGGTTGTCATTTTTGGTATTAAGTTAGAAACAATAATTATTAAGTTGTTTTTGATATTGGCAGCAATATAAATTCTAATAGATATAAATAAAAAGTTGTAAGTAATAAGCATGGACTTCAGGTTGCCCAAAACCTATTACTTACAACTTACTATTAATAACTCTAAAATTATACTTTTACAATCCAGCCGTGTTTATCGGCCGTTTTGCCGGTACGGATATCGTTTAATTCCTGGGCAAATGCCAGGGAGTATTTCCGGCTTTCCACGGGTGGTAACTGCAAATCATTGCCGCGATAGCCAATGGTGGCAATTTGCGAAATAACGGCGGCTGTACCGCAGCCAAAAGCTTCTTGTAAGGTGCCGTTTTGGGCCGCTTCTACTACTTCGGTCACTGCTATTTTCCGTTCTTCCACTTTCATGCCGCGGTCGCGGGCCAGGGTTAAAATACTGTCGCGGGTAACACCGGCCAAAATAGACGTACTTAAAGCCGGGGTGAGCAAGGTATCGTTGATTACGAACATCAGGTTCATGGTGCCGGATTCCTCGAAGTATTCGTGGGTTTTGCCATCGGTCCAAAGCAATTGGTGATAACCTTCTTCAGCAGCTTTTTTAGCCGGATATAACGAACCCGCATAATTACCGGCTGCTTTGGCGTAACCAAAACCTCCTTCTACGGCGCGGGCATATTGTTCTTCTATTTTTACGCGCAACGGCATAGAATAATAAGCATTTACCGGGCAGGTAATAATGGCAAATTTATACGTATCGGAAGGTTTTACGCCCAGAAACTCGCCGGTAGCGAACATAAACGGACGAATATACAGGGAGCTTCCCGGCGCAGACGGAATCCAGTCGGCATCTACGCGCAACAGTTCTTTTAAACCCTCCACAAAAACTTCTTCCGAATAAGCCGGCATGCACAATCTGTCCGCCGATAAATTCAGGCGTCGCAGGTTGGCTTCCGGACGGAAAACTAAAATATCACCGTTATCGGCTTTATACGCTTTTAATCCTTCGAATAAAGCCTGGCCGTAATGCAATGCCGGGTTAGCCGGGCTTAACGAAAAATCACTAAAAGGAACAATGTGCGGAGTCTGCCACTCGCCGTTGGCATAGTCGGCTACGTACATGTGATCAGAAAAAGTCTGACCAAATTCTAAGTTCACCATGTCTACCTCGGGCAGGCGCGACTGGGCAATTTTTTTTATCTGGATTTGTTGGCTTTCAACCATGATAATAGTTATTAATTTGATCGAAAAATATTGGCGTAGTAAAATAAGGTATTTATAATCTTGTTATACTTACGCAATTACTAGGCAAAAGTAAGGAAATAGGTAATGCCGCCCTAATTTTTAAGGTAATTACCATGCCGGATCAGAAACGGGGTTGCCAGGGAATTTCTACGGCCTGTAAGTCATGGGCCATCATCCGGCCTAAAACAAATAAATAATCCGACAAACGGTTTAAATATTTAATCACCAAGTCTGCTACAAAAGATTCTTCGGCTAAGGCAATAACTAAACGTTCGGTGCGGCGACAAACACAACGGGCCACGTGGCAAAACGAAACCGACTGGTGCCCGCCCGGCAAAATAAAGGCCCGTAACGGTGGCAATATTTCGTGCATGGCATCCATTTCTTTTTCCAGCAAGGTAATATCAGCTTCGTGCAGGTCCGGAATTTTCATTTTAGATTTATCCGGATCGGAGGCTAGTGCGGAACCAATGGTAAACAAGCGGTCCTGAATTTCTTTTAAAATTGCACGCCGGTTGGTGTTAACCGGTTGATCCGCAACCAAACCAACATAGGCATTCAGTTCGTCGACGGTGCCGTAGGCTTCGATGCGCAAATCAGATTTTTTTACGCGGGTACCGCCAATTAAAGAAGTTAAGCCCTGGTCGCCGGTTTTGGTATATATCTTCATAAAAAAGTAAAGGAATGATATTCGAAGCAGCTTGAAATTAGTGATAAATTAAATTTATGCGACTTGTTTAAAATTTCAAATAGCTACTTATCACGCTAAAGACTAACAACTAATCACTAAAAACTACTTAAACTACTTCGTTGTGGTGCGTACGTACTTCGGTATTAACAATATCCGACTCGATTAAACCGTCGCGTAAACGTACGATGCGATGCGCGTATTTCGCAATATCTTCTTCGTGCGTAACCATAATAATGGTATTACCTTTGGCGTAAAGGTTCTCAAACAAGTCCATAATTTCGTAGGAAGTTTTGGTGTCGAGGTTACCGGTAGGTTCGTCGGCCAGAATAATACTAGGATCGTTTACCAGCGCACGAGCTATGGCTACCCGCTGGCGCTGCCCGCCCGAAAGCTCGTTGGGTTTGTGCCGGGCGCGGCTGCCTAAACCTACGCTTTCCAGGGCCTGCATCGCTCTTTCTTCCCGCACCGATTTGCCGTAGCCAGCATACACCAAAGGCAGGGCTACGTTTTCGAGGGAAGAGGAGCGGGGTAACAAGTTAAAAGTCTGGAACACAAAACCAATTTCTTTATTCCGGATTTCGGCCAGTTCATTATCGGTCATGTTGCTTACATCTTTGCCATTCAGGATATAGGAGCCAGCCGAAGGCGTATCCAGGCAGCCCACAATATTCATGAGCGTAGATTTGCCGGAACCCGATGGCCCCATAAAGGCTACGTATTCGCCCTTACTTATGCTAATAGAGACACTGCGCAACGCGTGAATGGTTTCGTTGCCCATCCGGTAAATGCGGGCCAGGTCTTGGGTTTGAATAATAGTTTTAGCCTCCATAGAGCAAGTAGCTATCTAGATGTAATCTCCGACAAGTTAATATTTATGGCCGATGATACCATTTTTTATTCCGGATAAAGTTTTAGTGCGTTTTTATAAAGCTGTTATGTAAATAGAAAGCTCACCTTGAATGGCTACCGGATTTCGCCAGTGGCCTCTAGTTGAAGCCTCATCTTGTAGGTGAAAATAAATAAGCTGCTTTCCAGGCCTTTCTAGGTCGCGGAAGTTACTTCCGTGACCTAGTTCCATAATGGAGCAAATGTAATGTTAGTTATAACGGAGACGCCTTCGTTTTATTGATCGTTGGTTCGCCGTTGCGCCACGCCGCTAATTTTTGCTCGTACTGCGATCGAAAAGCCGCAAATTCGGTCGGCGATACCAAGGCTTCTAATTCTGCCAGCGCTGATTCAGCAAAGCCAAAATAACCCAGATCAATGCTTTTTAAAATGTAAGCCTGGTAAACCTCCGGCGTATTCGGGTTGTACCGGATGCAGTCCAGTAGCAAATTGTAGGCCCGGTCGGCATTACCTAACTGGTTCGTGTAAAAATCAGCGGCCGCTAAAACCGTTGGTTCATGATAAGGCATGGCCAGCAAAGCCTGATCGAAATATTTTTTGGCGGCTGGTTTGCGGTTTTGGGCCGCAGCTAACTGCGCCTGGTAATACAATTTAAGCGGTTGGTCTTGTACCGATAAATACATGCGTGTCAAAGCCTGCTCCAGTTGGGGCAAATCGCGGGAGCGTAGTAAAATTTCGGCTTGCAGCAGGTTTACCTCCGATAGCAGTTGGTTTTGGGCCGTAAGTTGGGGTAAAAGCGCCGCAATTACTTCCGTAGCAGCCGGTAAGTTATCGTGCGCAACATAAAAAGCCGCCGTTTCTTTCTGCGCGATTTGCTTGAGCGTTACATTCTGCACGGTACTGGCAATAGCTACAAATTCCTGATCGGTGCGGGCGGTATTTTCCTGGTTTAATTGCAAGTATTGTACTTTAACCGAGTCGTTGCGTTGGGTAATAATGTCGGTAGGAGTGGCCTGCAGCAAATAAGCAATCCGGTCGGCTTGGTGCCTGATTTCCGGGTTTTCGTTCCGGAACTGGTTATTGGCTTCCTGTAAAGCATCTGCTTGTTTATCTTTTTGTAAAGCCAGGGCATACACCAAATGAATACCGGCTTCCGGCCAGCCTTTACCACGGGCCTGCACAAAGTAATCGGTGGCGGTAAGGTATAATTTCTGCTGCAGCAACTGTAACCCGATCAGGTCGAGCAAATACCCGGCGTATTGGGCTTCGGTAGCCGCCAGGTTTTCTAAGGTAGTGCGGGAAGCTAAAGTTTGCCCGGCATTTTTCTGCACAAAAGCTTTCAAAATGGTTAAATCAAAGAAATAAGGCTGATTGGCATCAGTTTTTAAATACTCGTTTATTTGGTTTAGTGTGTTTTCGTTGGCGGTAATTTGGCCCTGGAGGGCGCCGTGGTAGAGCAGCGCAAAACTGGCGGGAGAGAGTTCTTTTTCCTGCGGTAAGGCAATGGGCTGATCTAATAATTTAGCGTTTTCCAGGAGTTGCAGCAACAATATATTGCTTTGCAGCGGCAAGTAAGTTGGATGCTGCATATTATTAGCCATGTCGTTGGCTTCTTTTCCTAAACCGTGCTGCAGATAAAAAGCCAACCGGTTACTCTTTATAACCTCCGGGTGCTGGGTGTAATCGTGGGCCAGGTTAAGAAAATATTCCGCCGAATCGGTGAGGGATGCAGTGCTGTACAGCAAGGCCTGGTTATTCAGCAAAGGACCGCTGTGGGGCGAAACCCGTAAGCCTTCCCGCAATAAAAACATCTGATCAAAAAAAACTTCCTGATCGGTAAATTTATTGGCCAGCCGCACATACATTTTATCGTTCGGATAAACCCGCAGGGCATTTTTTAGGAGGTTAATTTCGGTTTGCAGGTATAATTTTTCGTTATAAATCCCAGCGCGGGCGTAATTCGATTTCAGATTGAAATTATCGTAGGTGTCGCCTTCCTGGTAAAACCGATCGGCCAGTAAGGTATCGTGCGATGCCTTATAAAAATCGCCGAGGTAATTAAAATAGCCCGCCTGGCCTTTGGTGTACATACTAAAATTGCTGCGCACCAAAAGTAAAAGTACCAGGAGCGTGCCCAAAACAAAAACTGCCAGTAAAGGAATAACTTTAGGGTCGTATACTACTTTATACACCCGTAGCCGCTGACGAATAAGCCCCCCGAAATTGAGGAAAATATAAATCAGGAAAATAAAACCGAAAGCTAAGTGGGTGTAAATAATTAGGTCGGTATAAGCCCGGATTAAAGAATCGTTGGCGGTAGCAAAAGCGTAGCCGATAGATAAAAACGTGATAATCCCGAATATCAAGTAGAGAAAGGATGCGCCGTTTTCAAAATAAAAGAAGTTCTGATAAACAGTTTCCCGGCGTTTGGTACCCCAAAGCCCCACTACTCCCGAAATAGCCAGCACCAGGAAAGCATTCATCAGGGTTATGTTTAAATCGAAGGTGCGGGTACGCTGGAAATATAATAAAAGCAGGTTGAGCAGGTATAAGCTTGATATTAAAGCAAATTGCCACAAACTAAAGCGCCGGGTGGGGTTAGCCGATTGCGTATGAAACCACAAAAGCGCATGTATAATTTCGTAAGCTACCCAAATACTAAACAAAGCGGCTGCCACCATGCCCGCCGGCGAACTGTAGTTAACCAGGTGCAAAGCTACCAGACCCGGCGAAAGCGGGGAAGCAGTAAATAAATAAATACCAAAGCCGCCTACCAGTACCAGAAACAGCAGCAGCCGGATAGGAAAAGAAAGAGCGGTAAAAAATGCCTGTAAAGCAAAGGCCGTTCCGCCAAACAACAACATGGCCGCCATTAAAAGGTATTGCCGCGGGTTTTCGTGAATGCCCAGTAAATCGAAATTGAACGTGGTAAGCAGCAGCATAAACAACAGCAACCCGCCAAAAAAAGGCATCTGCCGAAACGTACTGATAACCGCCAGGTAATAAACCAAGCTGATGGCCATAAAACCGAGCACCAAAGCCGCAGCCGGAATATTGATATAAGGTAAGCCCGTCTCAAACCGTTCGGTTAGTAAAAAGCCTTTTACCTGCATATCCAGGGTTTGGAGCAATACGTTTACCTGGTTCAGGGGCAAACTCACGGTTTGTAGTTCCGGCACGGTTTCCCAGGGAACAGCGGTATCGGGGCCGGTAAAATAAAAGTACGCGGCTACGCCTAAGGCCGCTATACTCAAGGTTAATAAAAAAAGAAAAGGATACAGGGTATCCTTATTCTGAAATTTAAGCCAAGAAGGAAAATTCATCTACTAAAAAATAGTTTAATCGAGTACTTTGGGTACCCGGAAGTAATCTGAGTCTTTGCGGGGCGCGTTGCGCAAACCTTGCTCGTGCGTGATGGCGTTATGGGCCACATCGTCCCGCAGTACGTTTACCTCTTCCGACATGTGCGTTAGGGGTTCAACGGCGGAGGTATCTAGTTCACGTAATTTTTCCATCCAGTCCAGGATCTTGTTTAAATCCTGCAGCATTTCCTGTTCTTTGGTTTCGTCAAACTCCAGACGGGCTAAGTGGGCTAGTTTGCGGATGGTTTGTATATCGGTGCTCATGTTGGTGGTTTATAAATTCAGTTTGAATAATGGAATATACTTTGTTTTTTAAAGCCGGTATATCTGCTAACGTTAAACCGGTAGTAGAAATTGGTTCGTGCAATATCATTTTTAAAGGATGCCACCGCACAATAAATTTACCGTCTACATCGGGTAAAAATATATGGTTAAAGGGCATGGATACCGGTACTATGGGTGTTTGGGTTTCGATGGCTAATTTAAACGGACCATCTTTAAACGGCAACATTTGCGTACCGGCGTTTTCCGAAATGGTACCTTCCGGAAAAATCACAATATTCCGGCCTTGCAATAACGTATTTTTGGAACGGATATAAGAACGGCCACTGCTCACCGGGTTGCGCCGGTCCACGGTAATATATAGTTTCTGGTAAATTGGCCCCCACAACGGTACTTTGGCTAACGAACTTTTGCCCACGAAATTTAAAAAGCCCGGAATGGCGTTGAGCAACATCGGAATATCAATGTAGGAACTATGATTAGGGGTAAAAATATAACGGTTGTTGGGGTTTAGTTTTCCGCGCCGCTCCACCGTGATAGGCAAACCGTATAGGCGGAGTTGTAAACCCGACCACCAGCGGTTTAAGCCGTGGGCATATTTATACCAGGCCGGCCGGGACGTAAAAATCAAAAAGAAAGGATAAAAGAGAAGAAAAGGCAATATAAAGCTGATGACGCACCAGGTAGCATATATTTTCCGGAAAATCGTTGTCAACAGCTTCATCGCTAGCAAAAATAGAAATAATTTAAGCTAAATCCACCGCCAAGTCTGCAAAATATCGTTTTTATATCTGATTAAGAACGCGATTCTCGCTGCCAGATTTTTTCGGCTTTTAAAAGGCCGGCCACACTTATGCAATCGGTAATTTCATTTTCCATGGCCATGCGTACGGCTTCGGTTAACGGTACTTTTTTTATTTTCAGATCTTCGGTTTCTTCAAATTCGGTTTTGCCAGGAATTAAATCCTGGGCCAGGAAAACAAAGCCTTCTTCGTCGGTTACCGAGTTAGAGGTATGCAGCCGGGCAATATTGGTCCAGCGCCGGGCGGTAAAGCCGGTTTCTTCTTTTAATTCGCGCTGCGCCGATTCCAGAATATCAATGCCAATAATACCGCCGCCCATGGGTATTTCCCAGGAGTATTCGTTCAGCGCGTACCGGTACTGCCCGATCAAATACGTATTGCCTTCATCGTCGAGCGGAATTATACCAATGGCTTTATTTTTCATGTGCACCACGCCGTAAATACCGTTGCCGCCACCAGGATTAATCACCTGATCTTCCCGGACATTAATCCAGGGGTTATCATAAATGGGGCGGGTAGAAACGGTTTGCCAAGGATTAATATGTTCGTCGTTGTGCATGATTTAAGTAATACGATATCAATAATTATATAGTAGTCTTAGGTGATCATTTACCACCCCTGCCCCTCCTAAAATAGGAGGGGAGCTTTCGGTCTATCTTTAAATTTATATTTTAATTAGTCTTACTAGTTATGGTTTAAATAGATCAGGATGTTGGTTTAATTAAAGTTAAAAGCTTTTCAAGTTGTTAGAAAAGATCAATGTTAAATATAAATAATAAAACAGATATTTAGTTGATAGGATAGCTGGAGTAATTAGCTAAGATATTGTTGTTCCAGCTAAACACTAATTACTAATATCTATCTACTAAATCAACTGCTAAACTCTTTCACGGCTTCCACAAAACAGCGAACTTTATCTGGATCGGTGTCAGGGTAAACGCCGTGGCCCAGGTTAGCAATGTGGCGATCCGGACCAAAAGCTGTGAGCATTTTTTTCGTTTCGGCCCGAATGCTATCAAATGAGCCATACAGGGCGCAAGGGTCTAAATTGCCCTGCAAGGTTTTATCTAAACCAATAAGTTGGCGGGAATTAGCTACATCCATGTTCCAGTCCAGGCCGATTACCTGACAATCGAAACGGGCAAAATCTTCTAAAGCAAAGAAAGCGCCTTTGGCAAACACGGTAACGGGTACTTCGGTAATGGCTTCGCAGATTTGGGCGATATAACGGCCGGAAAATTCCTGGTAATGCACCGGCGGCAAAATGCCCGCCCAGGAATCGAAGATTTGCACCAAATTGGCACCCGCTATTACCTGATTTTTTAAATACTTAATGGTAGTTTCGGTAATTTTCTGCAGTAAACTGTGAGCCAGTTCGGGTTCGGTATACAGCATTTTCCGGGCTTTGGAGAAAGTTTTGGAGCCGTGGCCTTCTACCATATACGCCAGAATGGTCCAGGGGGCACCGGCAAAACCCAGCAACGGAACGCGCCCGTTCAAGGCTCTTTTGGTAATGCGGATAGCCTCGTACACGTATTCCAATTCCAGGTGGGCATCGGTAAAACGTAAAGCGTCTACATCAGCTTGGCTCTGGATGGTTTTAGGGAAAAGTGGCCCCCGCTGTTCCACCATTTCGTAAGGCAAACCCATGGCTTCCGGTACCACCAATATATCCGAAAAAATAATGGCGGCGTCTACGTCCAGGATGTCTACCGGTTGTATGGTAACTTCGGCGGCTAGTGCCGGCGTTTCGGCTAATTCTTTAAAGCCGCTTACACTGCTGCGTACAGCACGGTATTCCGGTAAAATACGGCCAGCCTGGCGCATGAGCCATACCGGGGTACGCTCCGTTTTTTCGCCGCGAGCGGCCCGTAAAAGCAAATCGTTCTTTAACTGCATGGAGCAAAGTTACGGGTTGGGTGTTAAAAGTTAAAAGTTAAAGGTTAAAAGTTGTGGGTTATTAGTTTATTTACAGATTTGTTTCAGACCAATAATGCTGTAATTTATAATCGATCCTTACTGGGTGATTTTTTTAGAACATACGGTATTGATAACCAAAATAATTTTATGATTATTTATTCGGTAGCTAAATCTTTCGCTTTTACTATAACCACTTTGCCGTTTTGGGAAAAGACAAGTTCTCCATCTTCTTTTTGTTTCTTACGAAAGAGCCTTTCAACTGCTAAGTCAATTCCCTGTAAAATCTTATTGCGTAAGTCAGTGGTATCTATTTTGTTTTTATCCATTACGCCATGCTTTAAATTGATCCCAAATATTTTTGTTTTGGATATTTAATTCCCAATCTTCTTGTCTTTCTGCTACTATAATGTACGGCTTTTGTGAATTATAGATAATTATCCAGTAGTTACAAATGGGAAGCAAGAGCTGAAAAATATTTTGAATTCTTCTTTTATATTTTCTGCTGATAACTTCTTCCGGAATATGATGGCCGCCTTCTGTTACTCTTTTTTACCTTGGTTAAGGCAAGTTCAGGAGCGTTTAACCACACAAGTTCAGCTTAGAAAAGAAAGTACTTGATTTAAGTATTAATCGCATTCTAATTCAGTATAAGCCGAGGATATTGTTGTTTTAAAACTACCAGTTGACCTATTGTTTAGCATCCTTGTTTTAGCGGAAGTGAATTAGCAGTTAGTGGATTATTAATGATAATCTTTAGAAAGAACCTGTTTAGCATAAAAAAAATTAGCCAGGATTGCCGGTAAGGCTACTTCATTGAGTATAATCTTTCCCTGGACGGGGAATTAGATAGAAGTGTTTACCTGGGTAAGAGTTAACTAAACCTACCCTATAATGCTCGCAAGGGAATATTTAATTTTTCTTATTATGCTGATAAAGAAAATAGTAAACCGCTTCATTACGAAGTAAGCTTAGTCATTAACCTGTAAAACAATAATAGCAAAAGTTATAAAAGTGGGAGTTATAAAATACCTCCGGCTAAGGTTAGTATTTCTGCCTAAACTAACCTAGATTTAGACGCAGGAAATTAGGTAAAGTTGGTTTTTCCGGTCAGGAATATACTGCCAGGGTAGCTTGCGACGATACATCCGGGCGAATAAAATTATTTTAATAGAAACAGGTATGCTTAAAAAAACACTTTTGGTTCTGCTGGTTATTTTCGTGATTATACAATTCTTCCGGCCGGAGAAAAATATATCGGCAGCCAATCAGCCCCAGGCTTTTAAACAACAATATGCGATTCCGGCCAACGTGGAGTCGTTGCTGCAGGAAGCTTGTTACGATTGCCACAGCAACAACACGCGTTATCCGTGGTACGCGGAGGTGCAGCCGGTAGCCTGGTACCTCGCCGATCATGTAAAAGAAGGCAAAGCTGAATTAAATTTCGATGAATTTTTAAGTTATCCCGCCCGCAAACAAGACCACAAACTGGAAGAAGTAATTGAAACGCAGGAGGAAGGTACCATGCCGCTATCTTCTTATATCGCCATTCATACCGATGCTAATTTAACTCCCAAAAAAAAGCAGAAAATTATTGCCTGGGCAAAACAGACCCGAGCAGAAATTAATTATCAGGGAAACACAAAATAAAATCACTCCGGGCAGTTTTCTTTCGTTAATAAAAAAGGTGTAGTTATAAACTACACCTAGAAAGGGAGTTGATATTTAAAACGATAAAAAGGTGTAATTACTACTCGCGTTTCGGGGTACTTGGGTTTGCTGCCGGAACCAGAAACTTATTATCGGTTAACCAATCGGCCATTCGCTGGGGCCAGGTATTTACTGAATGCAAGGCCGACCGATTGCCCATGTTAAAACCATGGCCACCCTGGGTATAAATATGGGTTTCGACGGGTACTTTGGCGGCGCGGTATTTCTCCAGCAAAGTAACGGTAGGGCCGGAGCAACACACATCGTCGTTAGCGGCCAGCAAAAAGGCCGGAGGTGCATCGGCAGGTACGGTTTGGGGTACGCTTAAGGGCCCCGGATAAATCAGCATAATAAAGTTAGGCTTACCGTTTTGCCGGTCGATGGGGTCAGGTGCCTGCGGATTGCCTTGTCCGGAGGTAAAGGCTACCATACCTACTACCTCACCGCCAGCCGAAAAGCCCAACATGCCTATCCGGTTCGGATCCAGGTTCCACTCTTTGGCCCGGCTGCGCACCAATCGCATGGCCCGGTAAGCATCTTCCCGCGGATGTTTATCTACTGAATAAGGCGAGTTTTCTTCCCGGCCCAGCCGGTATTTTAATACAATGGCCGCAACGCCCATACTATTCAGGTAAGTCGCTGCTTCTACGCCTTCGGCGTTAAATACAAGTTCGCGGTGACCGCCGCCCGGGCAAATTACCACCGCCGCCCCCGTAGCTTTTTCTTTCGGCGGCAGAAAAACGGTAATAGATGGATTATGGATATTCTTTACCCACCAGTCTTTGGCTTGTTCGGGTTCGTTGCGCCGGTTCTCGAAGCCGGGTGCCCCTTTTACCCAGAGCGGTATTGTAATTCCTTTTTCCTGCGCTCGTCCGGCTAGCGGCAGCAAATAAAAGAGTAAATAAAAATAAGCTGGCCACACTGGTAATATTTTCTTCCGCATAGGTGGTATTGATTAAGCTTAAAAGAAGACTTGTTTAATCTAAGGTAAAGATAAAGAGATTCTTCCGGCTACAACTAGGCAGTACCGGTAAAAAATATTTGTTTTTATCAGCAGCAATCAGGTTCATTTGTCACTTGAACGGGTATTTAAACTTTTTCTATATCCTACGCCGGTTCGTGCGCATAACCGCATCCGTTTTTTCTGTCGGGGTGCGGCTACACCAATATGCTGGCCTGCTATCCGGACAGCTCGTCCTAATAATCAGGCTTTTCGTCAGCTTTTTTCAGCAGTTTACACAAGCTGCTTTTTAGTTTGCCCTTTGGGCTTGCACCTTTGTTTTGTAACTATTGGCAAATACGGGAGTGAACAGGAGGAATGGTATAAAAAAATAAAGAGGAGGCGGGGCAACCTTAGGCAAAGATGGTGCATCTTTAAAACAAAAGGCCGCAGTAGGTAATCGTTTCGGGTGGAGAAAAGGCAGGTGGGTAATACCTGAAAACGCAATAAGTTTTTGTACGATCAACTTAAATACATAAAAATATACGATTAATTTATACGCCAACCCACAAATGAAAAACCTCTTTTTCCTGTTCCTGCTGTTTATACTAACCAGTAGCGCTGCGGCCCAAACAACTAATCCGGGCAAAATTACCGGCACCCTCACCGATTCTGTAAGCACCAAAGCCGTGCCGTACGTAACGGTAGCCCTAAAAGACGGAACTAAAATTGTATCCGGAACCACTGCTGATGGCACGGGCAACTTTGAAATGGCTAACCTGCCCCTGGGCAGTTTTACGCTGGAGCTGTCTTTTATAGGGTACCGCTCCCGGTTGCTGCCGGTAAAACTCACCGCCGACCAGCCGGTTTTGCAACTGGGTGCTCTTAAAATAAGTATTGCTACCAAAATGCTGGGCGCCGTAGAAGTAACCGGCCAGAAAGCCCTGGTAGAAGACAAAGGCGACCGCCTGGTATACAACGCCGAAAAAGATATTTCTAACGCGGGCGGTACGGCTACCGATGTGCTCCGGAAAGTACCCACCCTCACCGTAGATTTAAACGGTAATGTGCAAATGCGGGGCAACAGCAATATAAAAGTATTGGTAAATGGCAAACCATCGGGCATGATGGCGCGCAACCTGGCCGATGCCTTACGCCAGATGCCGGCTAATGTTATTAAATCCGTTGAAGTTATTACTAGTCCGGGAGCCAAATACGATGCTGAAGGTTCGGCGGGTATTATTAATATTATAACCAAAAAAGGCTTGCAGGGTTTTAGCGGCTCTACAAACGTTACGGTGGGCAATTTTAACCGGGGTTTGGGTACCAGCCTTAACTACCGTAAAAATAAAATTGGAGTAACACTTAATGCCAATGGTTACCAATACCGCAACGTGTGGGAAAACAGCCTGGAGCGCACTAATCTGGAAAACGGCCAACCCACCAGCTTTTTATCCCAAACCTCTAATGCCGATAATACGGGTACCGGCGGTTATGGCGAAATGAGTATTGACTACGATCCGGATTCTACGAGCCATCTAAATTTTGCGGCTAACGTATGGGGTGGCAATTTCCCGAACTATAGCACGCTGCGAAGCCGGCTCACTAACCCAATGGGTACGGAGCTGGCGGCGTTCCGGAACGAAAGCCGTTTTCATAATCCTTACGGCAACGGTCAGTTAGATTTAGGCTATACCAAAACCTTTAAAAAGCCGGGTCAGGAATTTTCGCTGCTTTCTCAATTCAGCCGCATGCCCGATAATTATTTTTACGATACCGATACTTACGGGGCCGATAACGAAATTACTTTCCGGCAGCACAGCAATAACTATAGCCGCAACAAAGAGTATACCGTACAGGCCGATTACGTGCAGCCGTTTAAAATAAATAGTCCGCACGACACTACCAGTGTTAACCTCGAAATAGGCGTAAAAGCCATCCGGCGCGACATTGGCAGCGAATACGAGGTTGCGCAGGCCACCGGCAGTACTGAGGCTTTAATTCCGGATCCGCTGCAATCGAATGAGTTTAATTACTTCCAGCGGGTTTACTCGGGTTATACTTCCGTTCGCCTCGAAAATAAACGCAAATGGAGCCTCAACGCTGGTGCCCGCCTGGAGCATACCGATATAGCAGGCAGCTTCCTGAACAACCAAACCGACCAGAGCAACCTAAACGACCAGTATAATAACCTGATTCCGAGTATTACAATTTCCAAAGGTTTTAAAACCCAAACCGTTAAAGCCAGCTATACCCAGCGCATTCAGCGGCCTTTAGTCTGGTACCTGAACCCTTGGGTAAATGCTACCGATACTTTAAACCGCACCACCGGTAATCCGGAGCTGGACCCGGAGCTGAGCCATGCTTCCGAATTCTCTTATAATTTAAACACCAAAAAAGGCCTTTCCGTTAACAGTGCTCTATATTGGCGCTATACCGATAATGCTATCGAATACCTATCTACCGTAAATGAGAAAGGCGTATCGGTGACCCAGCCCCAGAACATAGCCCAGCGCCAGGCTTATGGCCTTAACCTGAATTTGGCCGGACAGCCCAACAAAAACTGGAACCTGAATGGCGGCGTAGATGTAAGTTACGTAGATTTAAACAGTCCGCGCTTAAATCGAGGCAATGCCGGTTGGATATGGAGCGTTAACCTGAACAGCACTTATAAATTACCTAAAAATTATTCGGTGCAGGTAAACGGTAATTATAATTCGGGCTGGATTAGTTTACAAGGACAAAACTCCGGTTTTTACTGGCACGGTATTTCGGTAAAACGCGAATTCTGGGATAAAAAAGCCAGCCTGAACCTAGGCCTGAACAGCCCTTTTATCCGCGGTGTACGCCAATCCAATATACAATCAGCTCCTACGTTTACTTCCGAAAACAACGGCTTCTTTGTGATGCGTTCGGCCCGCCTTACCTTCGAGTGGCGCTTCGGCCAGATGACCGCCGGAGGCAAACAAGGCAAGAAAATCAGTAACGATGATAAAGGCGGCAGGTAGCGTTCCGTTGAATGTGTTCTTTTTTTCCTCCGAGAGCTAGTTAGGTTTATTTCACAAATAGCGGTTCAGGGTAATTGCTGATAATTATCCTGAATCGCTATATTATCGCTCAGCTTTTCCGCTTACCTCGCATCTTATTAAATTCCGGAGGTTTTATAAACCGGTATTCCGAACGGTTTGCAAATAAAAAAGCCACTCACAATTTTTATGTTGTAAGTGGCTTTTTTAAGCTCCCCCTCTTGGGCTTGAACCAAGGACCCCATGATTAACAGTCATGTGCTCTAACCAACTGAGCTAAGGAGGAGTTTGATGTTCTGCTTTAGCGCTGAATTCGGATGCAATATTAAGGCGCTTTCCGCAATCATGCAAACTATTTGCTTAATTTTTTTAATTAAATTTATTTCAAGAACCGGTGCTTTTATTAGTTAGTGATATACAGAAAGTTGCCGCTAATAGCTGTTGCATACTGAATCAAATGATAAGTTGCCGGACCTTTAATTACCTGACCAAATAAGTCGAATTGTGAATCGCAGCAGGGATCTACCAGGTAAAAACCCGAAACATCTACTTCTACAATACCACAGGTATCCTGCGGATGGTAAGTACAGGTTCGCTCCAAAGCCACGTATTGGGTAGCACTCTTCCGGATTACAATAATACCCCGCGCTCCGGATTTTAGATAAACATACCCGTTATCCAGGCGCAGATTGTTGTACTGAATATTCGTAAGATTAATCTGCTCACTTACGAGTACACTCGGCATATCCGGTACTACCGTGTTTGTTTCGCAGGCACCAATACCCAATAAAAAAAGAAAGCAGAATATTTTACGTATTGTCATCAGGTTCCTTAGCCAATTTGCCATTACATAACGCATATTTACTTGATGCTCGTGTATACAGATCAGGAATAAATGTTTAATCATAAAAAAACTTCCCGAAAGCAACCCCGACCTACAAATCAAGTATTCCGCTAACCGCTAACCGCTAACCGCTAACCGCTAACCGCTAACCGCTAACCGCTAAAGCGACTCAAACTGCCGCAAGAAGCGAATATCGTTTTCGGTAAAGAGCCGCAGGTCTTTTATCTGGTATTTCAGCATGGTCATGCGTTCGATGCCCATTCCAAAAGCAAAACCCGAATATCTTTCCGGATCGATGTGGCAGTTTCGCAGCACTTCCGGATCTACCATGCCGGAGCCACCTATTTCTACCCAACCGGTGTGCTTGCAAATATTACAGCCTTCACCTTTGCAAATAAGGCAGGAAATATCAATTTCGGCGCTGGGTTCGGTAAAAGGAAAAAAAGAAGGCCGGAAACGGATTTGGGTTTCTTTACCAAACATTTCCTGCACAAAATAATAAAGCGTTTGCTTTAAATCGGCGAAGCTTACGTTTTCGTCAATAAACAAACCTTCTATCTGGTGAAAAACGCAATGCGCCCGGGCCGAAATAGCTTCGTTGCGGTAAACCCGTCCGGGCGATAAGGTGCGGATAGGCGGTTGTTCGTGTTCCATTACGCGCACCTGCACACTGGAGGTATGCGTCCGCAGCAGTTTATCTCCTTCCACAAAAAAAGTGTCCTGCATATCGCGGGCCGGGTGGTTTTCCGGGAAGTTGAGGGCCGTAAAGTTATGCCAGTCGTCTTCTATTTCGGGGCCTTCCGACAAGTTAAAACCCATGCGCTCAAATATCCGGATAATTTCAGCCCTTACGGCTGATAGCGGGTGGCGGGTGCCCAGGGTATTGGGCACCACAGGAAGGCTGAAATCAATATCCAAGGCCGCGCCGGTGCTATTGGCTTCTAATTGTTCCTGGGCCTGGCTGAATTTGGTTAAAGCCTGCTCTTTTAATTTATTTACTTCCTGGCCATAAGCTTTGCGTTGGTCCGGCGGTATATTCTTTATATCATCGAACAAATCGGCAATCTGGCCTTTGCGGCCAGTATATAAAATCCGGAATTGCTCTAACTGCTCTTTGGTATCAACCACAAAAGCGGCAACTTCGTGGGCTATCTGGTTTACTTTTTCAAACATAATATGCAAATATAGGCACTTATCCGGTACGAACCAGTACTTAAACGGCGGAGTTGTACAACAGGGCGGCAGGCAGCTATTTATTTCAAATTTCATCTTTAAATTTCAGCCATTCACAGGCTCAAAATGCCTTTTCAGCGAAAATCATTTCTGCGATTATGGTTTATGCGGCACATTTGTAAACAGGGAAATTAATTTGAATTAGCCAAAAGGCAGATTGACAAAAAAGCATGTTAAAAATCTTGCTTAAAAATAACAGAAACAAAAAAGCTGTTGGTTTAAAGTCCGCCAAAAAGCTTCTATAGCAGATAAGTAAGTTGTTATTCTTTGATTATGAATCAGTTAAAAGCTATAGCGCTAAATGTGTAATGATACATGCAATTACCGTAGTCTCTGCAATAGTATTTTTGGCTTAACATTTGCTACTTTTGCGGGGTGTCTGGTAGTTGTTTGTATTTACCGGCCAGAACAAAAATAAAAAGTAATATTTCGGAGATGGGGCATGCAACCAATTTACCCCGCACCGGATCATAAAAAAGAAGAACAAATTACCTCAGTAAAAACCATGAAAGCGTACGCCACCCCCGACATCGAACACGAAGTCATTAATATTATCAGTAAAACAAAAGAAATCAGACCATCCCGGCTGCGTACTTCGGCTAACTTAAGCCAATTTGGTTTTGATACTGTTGATGTGGTTGATATTATCCTGGAGCTGGAAAAGAGTTTCCAGATTGTTATTCCGGATGAAGTGCCGCTTACGACCGTGGGCGATTTTGTTAAATACGTATCTTCGCATACCATGCGGCAGGCCAGCTAATAATTTCCTGTTTTCTATAATGCCAAGAGGCTGCTATAAAAGGCAGCCTCTTTTTTATGCTCATAATAAAGCTTTAAGCGGAAATCATTCTGCCTCAGTAAGTTAAATTTACCCGGAAGTAGGTATTTTTTGAATCGGTGATTCCGGTTACTTTTGAAAAGCTAAAATTTACAATTATTCAAGTTAATTTATGATTTATCCGGCTTATGCCAGCCGGCGAATACCTGCTGAACTTTATTTCGCTTCAGGATATTAATCGTGTTTTCGGTATTTCCTGGTTGGTAGGTTGCTGTTTTAGATGAAAGAATATCGGAAAAAGCAAGAAAAGCCGGATTACAGCATATTAAAAGACGTTGTCGGAGAAGTCTTCTTCTGTAAAAACACACTTAACGCTATGAGTTTACTCTAGCGCTGATGCATAAACAATAACGGGCAAAATAGCTAACTGTCTCATCAACGGATAGCTCAGGCCGATACTTATTATAAATTTTTGCAATCCAATTTGGTGTATATGGAAAACTTCTCCGCAGTAAAAACTATTTTCCTGAGTCTGGTCTTTTCGGCAACGCTTTATCCGGCTGGGGCCCAGGTGCAGCAATTAGGTTTGGCCAATAGCAATTTTATGGGCACCCATAGCTTATATACTAACCCTGCGGCCATTGCCGATTCCCGGCAATCTTTTTATTTAAATTTGTTTGCGGCTGGAGCTGGCGGTACCAATAATTATTTCCGGTACGAGTCGGCGGTATCTCTCTTTAAATTATTGAAAGATGATTTGCCTTTTGAAGACGAGTACATTAAAGAAAACCTGAACGGTAAACCCAAATTGCTCAGCACTGGCGCCGAACTCCGGGGACCAGCTTTTATGATCCGGCTCAGCCCCAAGCATAGTTTTGGGTTCACTACCCGGCTGAGAGGAGGGGTACAACTAAATAATTTATCGGAAAATATTGCCCGGCTGTATAAAGTGCAGGGCGGCACTGCCGAAGAAAGGCTAAATGAGCTAACCGAAAATAATAGCCTGCATTTAAATGCCAATGTGTTATCGGAGATAGGTCTGTCTTATGCCCGGGTTGTTTTTGATCAGGAAAAACATTTTTTGAAAGCTGGTTTTACAGTTAAAAAATAGCGGGCGGCTATTCGGCTTACTTAATGAGCGACGATACGGATTTCCGGCTGAGAGAGGACGCTAACCAGGATTATACTTTGGAAATTGACCGGATTAAAGCAAAATACGGCTATATAAACGAAGGCGCTTTGCAAGACAAAGAAGAAGTTTCTGATTATTTAAGTATGCTGCTGGGGAAGGACAGCCCCGGAAAAGGCTGGGGCGCCGATATTGGGTTTACGTACGAATACCGGCCTAAATGGGAAAAATACCGCACCATGCTGGATGGAAAAGAAGTTATAAACCAACGAAAAAATAAATACAAATACCGGGTAGGCATTTCTCTGATGGATTTAGGAGGCGTACACTACAAGAATTCGCCGGATTTGCGCGGTTATAACGTGGAAAGGACCAATAAAACGCTGGCCTTAGCTGATTTTGATGATGCTGATGATAGCGAGGCGTTCGCCGACGTGCTAAACAATGCTTTGGATATAACAGATGTTGATAAAATAACTTCTTTCCGGGCTGGGTTACCTGCTACTTTAAACTTAAATTTCGATTATAATATTGCCGGCCCGTTGTATGCCAATGCCACCTGGATACAGGATTTACGAAATAAAAATGCAATTGGTATGCGCCAGTTTTCTTTACTGGCCGTAACACCCCGCCTGGAATTCAGGGCGCTGGAAGCCGCCTTTCCGGTGGCCTGGCAAAGCAATTATTCGGTGCTTACGGTGGGCGCGATGCTAAAATTAGGGCCAATATTTATTGGCTCCGATAATATTGGCGGGGCCTTTAATTTGGGCAATCCGTACGGTGCAAATGCTTACATGGGCCTGGCTTTTTCTTTCGCCAATAAGAAAAATAAAGATAAGGATAAAGATGGCGTGTCGGATGGTATAGATAAGTGCAAGAAAGTACCTGGTACCTGGGAGTATCTGGGCTGTCCGCCGCCGGCTAGTGTTATACCAACACCAGTTTCTGCTCCGGCTCAACCCGAAATAAAATTCGAACCCGATTCGGGGCAAACACCAGCGCCCCCTATACCCATAAAATCAACCGCAGATTCTTTGGGGATACCCATGCCGGATTCTTTATCCAAAACAGTTGCTGATTCTTTAAATAAGGTTCCTTTAGATTCTTTACCGCAACTTGATTCTTCTTCTTTCCAAAATCTAAGTCCCGAGAAATCTAAAACACCGGAAGTAAAGCCGGGAAATATAACTCCTGCCAGTAACTCAGCCGAAAAGGAAGGGGCTACTATCCCTCTAGCTACGCCCGCGAATAAGCCGAAAGATTAATGACAAGCGGGAACCCCAAAGCCAAGCTAAAGCACTAACAATAGATAAAACAGTAATTTCTCCGCCGGCTATTGCTGAAGTTAATACGGGTAATGAAAAACGAAACTTTTCCTGAAAAGAACCGCGCTCTTAATCCAGGTAAGGCTGAAAAACTACTTTTTGCAGCTTATCTTTGGCAAAGGATAAAAACAGGTAATCCATGCCGTTAGCATCCATAATTAAGATATTGTCCGGAATAGTTTTGGTACCGGTTAGTTCGGGCAGGCACTTGCGGATATCACTTTTAGTTTGCCCAATGCACATAGACCGTTTAAAAACCGGCAGCGGATCATTTATTTCGGCTTGTTCATAAAACAACTTCTCCGATTTACTTACTGCGTATAGCCTAATGTAAGAATGGCCTTTCCGGATGGTAATTAAAGTATCTACCTGACCCGCAACAAACCGGTTCGGAATGCTGGTTTTAAAAACCTGGAAACCCTCACCCAAAAGTTGCTTTATAGCTTCAACCGAAATAGTATCGGTGATAAACGGCCGCATGGCTAAATCGTGCTCCAGGGTAAGCGTATCGGGTTTAGGAACAGATTGAAAAAAAGGCCATATACGCCAATGCGTTTTCTGCGCATCCTTGCCGGATACTTGTAAAGAGAAAACAATAAAGCATAAAACAAAACAGCTACGCATACCTGGTAATATTATGGCATTGCCTTCATCCGGAAGGCTCCGGCTAGTATACGTAAAATTTTAAAAAATATCAATACGATAATGCTTCATTTCTTGGTCTAAGCCAGAGGCATTGCCACTTATTTTATCCAGCAAAGCCCAGAACCGCGGACCATGGTTTTTCTCAATGGTATGCGCCAGCTCGTGCAGAATAACGTAGTCGCGCAAATGCTCCGGTAAACGCATTAAGTGCAGGTTAAGGTTAATATTATTCTGGTATGAACAACTGCCCCAACGCGTGCCGGCTTTTTTTATAACTACTTTTTGGTACTGAAGGCAAAATTTTTGTGCGAAAAAGTGTACCCGGCCCGGTAAGTATTGTTTGGCCTCCAAGCGGTAAGTTTCCTGAATAATGTTCCGGATGTAAGTCTGGATCTCCGTATCGGTTACGTTGCGGTAATCGGGGTAATAAACCTGCATCAGGCCTTGGGTGATACGGGCTTTTACCGTGGAAGCTCCGTGCGGAATAAGCTGGAGCTGATGGGCAAACGTACGAAAGTTGGTTTTATCATCGAAAACCGTGCGGTTATTTTCTTGTTTTTCTATTTGGGGCAGGTGCTGGCGTACCCAATCTAGTTTGCTGTGCAGGAAACGTTGCCCTTCTTCAAAGCTGGCCTGATACGGCACAATAACCCGTACGCCTTTTAGCGGCTGTAGTTTAATGCTGATCCGTTTGGCTTTCCGGCTTCTTTCCAGGTGTACCGGCCCAATACCATCCAGGTATATTTGTAAAGTGTGTAATTGGTAAGGCGAAGTTTGCGACACAGGAATCAATCAAGACACCCGCAAAGATAAACATTTCAAACGAAAAAAAGCGGCCGGAACTTATCTGTATTCCGGCCGCTTTTCCTTTTTTATTTAGCGAACATTTCCACCCATATCGCCATCGGTCCCGGGAGATTTAGGTATCCGGGAACCCACAGTCGGATTAGGTGCTCCTGGTCCGGAACCGGCGGCTCCTGAATCACTACTGTTACCAGGTGTATTCTGGTCGTGCGCAGAAAAATCTTTCACCAGCACTTCGTTATCCGGGTTCGTTATAGGCGTTTGATTCGTGAGGTCGGGTGCGGTAGCCGTAGTATATTGGTTTGCCGCAGCGCCAGCGGCTCCGGCCATAGCCGCATGATTGCCTCTTTCCCATTCGGTAAATTTATCCATTTCGGATTTAATGCTGCTCATAAACCAGGCCAGCAAAGCCACATCGTCCAGCAAACCTATTACCGGTATAAAATCCGGCACAAAATCTATCGGCGAAATAAAATATAACAGAACGGCAATGCCGCCAACAATGGTACCGGTCGGGATGCCGGTATACTCGCCGGTAGCCGCTGCTTTTATCATCCGCGATAAAGTCTGGATGCTTTCCCATACATCGTGGGCAATGGTACCAATGTCTTTCTTCTCGCTGGCTTTTTTATAAGCATCATTAATAAGATCTTTCAGGCGCGACGGTTTTTTCAGGTATTCTTCGGCCCGGTTCATAAAATTTTTAAAAATGCCGGAGTCAGCTATTCTTTGTCCTTGGTTATTATTGTTTTCCATAGTTTGGTTTAAATAAATTAATATAAAGTTTATGTAGGTAAAAGTATCAGAGTGGCTGATATAATTAAATAAGCAGGTAAATGCCCCCGATAATGCTTGTAAACCACCGGCTTTCAACTTGATAAAGAAATAAGAACCAATGCTAAACAAGTTATCCGGAACAATATGGCCTGCTTGTGCTTTTACGTGGTATCAAACAGAAGGATTTAGAAGAATATATATTTAAACCGGCCGGAAATCTAAAATAAAAAAAGCTTGTCCGCGGAAGAGACAAGCTTTATATGGGCTATAAAAAAGATTATAATTAATCAGATACCCGGCCGGCAGCGTAGTAATTACGGCTATAATAAGGTTCTTTTAAAGAGCTGATGCGAACGCCGCCGCTAGACGCCGAATGAACAAACTTGTTGTTTTTCAAATAAATGCCCACGTGGTAAATAGGTTGGCCCGGACCACGGCGGAAGAAAATTAGGTCGCCTTCGTGTACTTCGGTTTTATTAATGCGTTTTACATCGTGAAACATAGAGCGGGAACTGCGGCTCAGATCTATGCCGTAAACTTCTTTGTAAATTCGGGTAACAAAGCCGGAGCAATCGGTGCCGTGTTTGGTGTTGGAGCCACTGCGGTAAGGAGTACCCAGCCATTCCGATACTGTTTCGATGAGTTCTTTATTTTCGGTGTAGTTTAATTTAACGCCCAGGGTTTGGGAATAATAATTATAAAAGAGGGAATCTTTGTAGGTAATACCGCCATCGTCGGTTAATTTCTCGGTTAAATCTGCGGGAGCCGGCAGGTTAGGGAAGAGAGAAGCTGTTTGCAGGGGGCTGACTTGGGTTTGAACTGTTGGTGTTACCGGGGCTTCTTCGTAAAAGTAAGAAAGGGCAAGTGAGATGGCTGCCAAACCACATAAAATCCTATTTTTCATGCTTTAACTTTTTTTCATTTAGCTTATTCAGTTTCCATATTTTGGAAAAATTATCAGCTAAACTGTTGTTTAGATAATAGATTTTAAGAGTGAAAAATTTGTTCTAAATCTCAAATAAGCTGTTTTTAGACTTATTTCCTTATTCAAGTTAGGTACAGCTTGTGAAAGTACCAAATTAAAAAGGTTGCAATAATTACATATTTTTTTTACGATCTTTTAAAAGTAATATTCTTAGATAAAAAATCCAAACACCGGCGAATAAAAATATTAATTAAAATTGTATTTTTTTATTAAAGCTTGTAGTCCTTAAATCTTGTCTGCAAAATATAAAAAGCTTTTTATTATTAAAATAAGCCCTTTAAAGCTAACACTGAAGCCTGTTTTCCTGCTCTTTGGGTTAAACAAATTAGGTTTATTCGGAAGAATTTGTTTGAGAAAAGCTGAGGCAGCGAATAAGCTGAATTACCAGGTATTACCTGAATATTGCATCTTTACCGGAATAAAGAGCTGGTTTGGTAATGGGGGCTTGGGTAATTAGAAATTCTTCTGAAATTACACGTGACATTAGGCATAAAATAAAGCGCTTCTTTTTTCATAAGAGCAAAATCTAAACGTTTTACTTTTGAAAATTTAAGCTTCTCAATTCCACTGCTAAGCCTTACCTCTAATTTGCTGAACGGAACTTATAATTCCGTTCTACTGATGAACGAAGATTTGTAATACGCTGCTATTTGCAAGTGCTAATTTCTGCAGAAGCTTTACAAAGGAGAATGCTGTATTTTTTGCGTAAAAGCAATTTGATTTTTTTATTAAATCGAGGCTTTTTTGATATCAAAAACCTTAGTAACAGAAATCATCTGGCATAC
>Ga0210040_10000382_pt1 | contig 74841 bp, 75 predicted proteins | sample CryGeyCG12114_NA_FD_185462 | JGI IMG/M metagenome (GOLD analysis project Ga0210040, IMG submission 185462) | Groundwater microbial communities from aquifer - Crystal Geyser CG19_WC_8/21/14_NA (SPAdes) (version 2) | ecosystem: Environmental > Aquatic > Deep subsurface > Groundwater | place: USA...
CCTGCCCCAGATGAGCCACCAGCTCCACTTCGGCATCCTGCACTTGCAGAGACATCTCGGTAATCCAGCGCTCATCCGCCTCGGCGCGGTCAGCCTGCATGGTGCTGGTGAGTTGATCGCGCATGGGTTCAATCATACTGTAGGGCATACAGATGTGGAAATCGCCGCTCGACGCACCCAATTCGATCTTGAAGGTGGTGACCACCACTACCTCGGTTGGGGTAGCGATGTTGGCGAACTGGGTGTTCATTTCGGAACGGACATATTCCAATGTGACCGGATAGATCGGCTCCCAGGACTTGCCATATTCCTCGAACACCACATCCAGCATCTTGCGGATGATGCGCTGCTCGGCCAAGGTGAAGTCGCGGCCCTCGACCCTCATGTGGTAGCGACCGTCGCCGCCAAACAGGTTGTCGACGACCAGGAAGACCAGGTTGGGGTCGAACACGAACAACGCCGTGCCGCGTAACGGCTCCATGTGAACCAAGTTCAAGTTGGTCGGGACTGGCAGGTTGCGTATGAACTCGCTGTACTTGATGACCGAAACCGGCCCAACCGAAATATCGGCAGTGCGGCGGATCAGATTGAACAGGCCAATGCGGAAATTACGGGCAAAGCGCTCGTTGATAATCTCCAGGGTGGGCATCCGCCCCCGGACGATGCGCTCTTGCCGGCCGATATCGTAGGTACGCACCCCCCCCGCACTGCCTTCGTCGGCGACCTCCTCGGGTTCCCCCGTTACGCCGCGGAGCAACGCATCGACTTCATCTTGGGAGAGAATGTCGTCAGTCACGATCCTCCTATTGGATCAAGAATGAGCCAAACAGCACCTTCTTCACGCCCTTTCCCGCCTTGACCTTCAATAGGCCATTGATATCGGCCTGTATATCAGCGGCCAATTTGTTTTTCCCTTCCAGGGTAGACAAGTCGTCCGGCGTCTTGCTGGAAAGCAGATTGAGGATATCGTTGCGTATCTCCGGCATACGCTGCTTCAGTTTTTCCTGAAAATCGGTATCGGACAGGAGCAGCTTGACCTCCACCTGCAAATAGGTGTCGCCGCCAGACAGATTGACGGTGAACGATTCGAGGCTTTCGTAGATGGGCGGCCCCTTGTCTTCCTCAACTGAGGCCACTTCGTGCTTGCCTGCAGACTTGCCGAGCAGCATGACTGCCGCACCGCCGGCTGCCAATATCAAGACGAGCACCGCCGCCAGGATAATGAACAGCTTCTTCTTGCCTTTGGGCTGCGCAGCAACCTCTTCGACCGCCGCTTCCTTTTCCTTCGCCATGACTTGCCAGCGCTCCATTCAGAACTAAGTTTATGCGCCTAAAGTAGCACAAAAACATAGTGCTTTAGCAAAAAGCTAATGTTTTTTGTTACCTCGATTCCAATTTTGAAGCACAGTTTCAACTGTTGACATGAAATAGCGCACCGTCTGCCTCCAAAAAACGAGCCCTCAAACGAAGTGCCGAATTCAGGATTAAAGAATTTAGCGGAATTGCCGATATAGGGTCTGGCAAACGGACGCAAAAGGAGATTGCCAAGAATGAAAGCAGCAACTATCGACGATTCATTACGCCAGACTGGCGGTTATCCGCATAGGTATGGGCGAGTGGCTCGCGCTTTGTTTGCTTGCGGCGCCTCGATTGCTTTAGCTAGTAGCTTGTCGGATTTGCAGCCGATTCATCATAAGTCCGCCAGGCTCCTTTAACACAGCAGCAACTTACCCCGATCAAGGAGATACAACATCATGACACTCGCTAAAACCGCTTTCCTTTCAATGATTACTGTCTGCGCTTTCATTTCCGCTGGCGCCGCCTTGGCCGTAGAAACCCCTGCCAGCCTTGCCGGAGCCGCAGTTGTCGACGCCGCCAAGACAAAATCTCTGATGGATGGTGGCGCCAAATTGATTGACACGCGCGTGGCTAACGAATACGCCGAAGCGCATATCAAAGGCGCCGTCAACGTACCTTACAAGGAAAAAAGCGCGAAAGCCGCTGACTTCGATGCCAGCCAGGACAACTTCGACGTTTCTAAACTGCCTGGCAACAAGAACACCGCCATCATCACCCAGTGCAATGGCCCAGAATGCTGGAAGAGCTACAAGGGTGCCGTAGCCGCGATCAAGGCAGGCTACAAAAAGGTGTACTGGTTCCGCGGCGGCTTCCCGGAGTGGAAGGCCAAAGGACTGCCGGTTGAATAACCAATAACCGATACCGGCGGGCAAGCCCCATCACCTTGCCTGCCGCATTGCCAATTTTTCGGAAGATTACATAAAATGAAAAGCCTGAAAGCCAAAATGTTTCTTCTCGGCCTAATTGCTGGAGCCGTCTCGCTCGTTCTGGCTGCGGTCAACATGTACAGCGTCAAACAAGGCGACGAGGCGCTTGCCACGGTTTACGACAATCAGGTTGCGCCTGCCATAGCCCTTCAGGAAATAGAACATGGCCTGATGGAAATCCGTTTCAGAATGGCGGGCGTATTGCTGGACCAGATGTCAGCGCCAGGCGCGAAAAACCAACTGAATGAGGTCCGCGTGAGCATCCCCCGGCAATGGTCGCTGTTCAAGGAAAAAACCCGCGACAATACCTTTAGCGACGAAGCACGCGGCCAGATCGCAAAAATCGATAAGCAGCTTGGCGCACTGCCGGCTTTTTGGGACAAGTTGGAAGCGGCCTATTCGGGCGACGACAAAAAAAGCATCACCGGATTGCTGGAGGATGAATGGCCTGCTTTCCAAAGTGACTTGTTGAAACCCCTCTCGCAGGTGGCCTCCTACCAGCAAGCGGCAGTCAAGGATACCTATGAAAAGGGTCGCGCACGTGGCAAAAAATTGATTTATACCGGGCTGGGCATATTTGGCGTCAGCATACTGATATTGCTGATTGGCAGCGGCATGCTCTCGGCTGATATAAATCGCGGCATCCAGGCCATGAAAGGCACCCTTGACAAGGTAGCGCAAGGCGATTTGACTGCCACCGTGCCGTTCAAACGCAAGGATGAGCTCGGCGAAATGGGGCAATCGCTGGAAAACACCACGGCACATCTCATGCGCATCGTGGATGGCGTAATAACTGCGGCCGGCAAGGCTGCAAGTGCCTCGGCCGATTTGTCACATCAGATCGAACAGATAGTCGCGCGCGAGGTTGCACAGAGCGAACGCGTCACGCATATCGCTACGGCTATGGAAAATATCCGTATAGCCAATTCAGAAGTGGCTAGCCTCGCCAACGGCGCGGGCGAAACAGTTCTCCGCAACGAAGAGTATGCACATCAAGGCGATGCGAATATGGCAAAGAACCGAGGCGCCATGGAAAAGGTGGTTGCGACGGCCAATAGCTCGGCCAACATCGTCGGCAACCTGAACGACTCTATCCAGAAAATCGGCCAGATTACCGTTGTCATCAAGGAGATTGCCGACCAGACCAACTTGCTGGCGCTCAATGCCGCCATCGAAGCGGCGCGCGCCGGTGAGCAGGGACGGGGGTTTGCCGTCGTCGCTGATGAAGTGAGAAAGCTTGCCGAACGTACATCCTCCAGCACCAGCGAAATATCCGGAGGGGTCGAATCCATCCGAGCTGAGACCGAAGCGGCCGTGGCAGCCATGGGTGAAGTCAAACGCGAGGTGCAGGAAAGCGCCAACTACAACAGCTTGACCAGTGATGCGCTGGGACAAATCGTTGAGGCCGCAAACCAAGTCACCGGACAGGTCGGCCATATTGCCGACAGCGCCAAGGGACAGACCTCTGCTACGGAGAACGTAGCACGCGACATGGGTGAAATTTCGGCGCTTGCCCAGGAAAACTCCGCAAGCATCCGCCAGGCCGCCCAGGCAGCGGAGGCTGTATCGCATATCGCAACTGAACTGCAACAGCTTGTAGGCCAATTCCGTGTCTAACGATCATGGCGCATCGCCTCCCAAAATCATGAAACGCCATAGGGCGGTCCATGGCCGCCGTTCACTCGGCGCCGTTGCGGCGGGTACGGCCCGTCCTATGGACTCGTGCGTCTCACGTTAAAAAAGCGAAAGGACTTCTTACGATGTCGAAATCAAGTAAAGCCATCCCGAACCGGCGTGAACGCGTGCTTCCAGACGACGCATTCATTACCTCGAAAACCGACACGCGCGGCAAGATTCTTTACGGCAACCCCATCTTCATCGACCTCTCCGGCTACAGCGAGGACGAGCTGCTGGGCGCGCCGCACAACATCATCCGCCACCCCGACATGCCGCGCGGCGTGTTCAAGGCGCTGTGGGACACCATCAGCGCCGGCAAGGAATTTCTCGGCTACGTCAAGAATATGAGCGCCGATGGCGGTTTTTACTGGGTCTATGCCACGGTGACGCCGGATTTCGACGCCGCCGGGCGCATCACCGGCTACTACTCGGTACGGCGCAAGCCGCGCCGTGAAGCCATTAACCTCATTGAGCCCATTTACCGCGCCATGCTGGCGGCGGAGACGCGAGCCTCCGGCAGTCAGGCGCCGGCAGAAGGGCTGGCGGTATTGCAACGACTGATTCAGGAGAGTGGAAAAAATGACTACACAGCGTTCGTTCTCGATCTTTGATACGGCCTGGGGTAGCGGCATCCTCGGCGCGCTGGCCGTGGCCGGGCCGCTGGCAGGCACACTGGCGGGCGGCCCATGGTGGCCGCTGGTTTTCGCCCTCATGGCGGTGGCGCTGGCCGTGGTTTGCGCGCGCCACCGCCTGCGCCAAAATGCCTGGATGGAAAAAATTCGCCGCATGGCGGCCGACATCGCCGACGGTCATCTATCCAGCCGCCTGACGCACGTCTCTGACGCCCGGAGTCTGGCGCCGGTAGTGACTGCGTTTAATGATGCCATGGACCGCATCGAAGCCGCCTTTCGTGAAATGAGCGGTGCGCTGACGGCCCAGGAAGCGGGTTATACCGCGCGCCACGCCCAGGTTATTGGCCAGGTGGGCGACTATAGCCATGTGCTGAATACCTTCAACACCGTATTGGCATCCATTAGCAAACACAAGCAAGCCGAAGCATATAACCACATGGTGGTTCGAGTTCAGAGCCTCAACGCTGCTCACCTTATTCCCGACCTAGCGCTTACCCAGGCCGACTTTGCCCGGATAGTTAAGGAAGAGGAACAAGTGATCGACCTAGCCAGTGGCTCATCGCAAAAGGCGAACGAAAGCGCCGTGGCGGTCGAAGCCATGCACCAGGGCTTTCAGCGCCTGCAAGCGCTGATCGGCGAGGTCAGCGCGGCGATCCTGGATCTATCCGCTAAGAGCAGCGAAATAAACCAGGCCATCGACACCATTCATGCTCTGGCCAATCAGACCAATCTGCTGGCGCTCAATGCCGCGATTGAGGCGGCTCGCGCTGGCGAGGCGGGGCGCGGCTTCGCGGTGGTGGCGGATGAAGTGCGCAAGCTCGCCGGTCACTCCAAGGACGCGGCGATGCAGATCGGCAACACCATGCAAGCGCTGGTGAGCGAAACCCAGTCTATGGTGGTTAGCGCCGAGGAGATGCGCGCCATTACCGAGGAATCGGGTCGCGCCGCTGCCGACATATCGAGCGAGTTCAGCCAGATCGTCAGCCGCTCAAGCGAAACGCTGCGCCGGGCGAAAACGGCACTCACCGTCGCCTTCGCATCACTGACCAAATGCGATCATGTGGTCTACAAGCAGCGCGCCTATCAGACCATTGTGGCGGGCGACGAGTCGCTACGCCAACAGGTAGACGTGGACCATCACAACTGCCGTTTGGGCAAGTGGTATGCAGGCGAGGGCAGGGAACAATTCGGCCAACTCGAAGCCTTCCGCGAAATCGACCGTCCTCATGCCGCAGTGCATGATGCGGTGCGGCAGATGCTGGCGTTGACTCACCAACGAACCTGGCAAAACGATACGGCGCAGATGGAGCGTGTTTTTGCCGAGTTGCAACGCATGGAGGACGCCTCCGAGCAGGTGATGAGTGTCCTGATCGCCCTGCCTGAACAAGCCTCCGCGAGCAGCGTACCAGGTTAGAAATAGCCACTGACCACTCTATTCTATTCATTGCCCAACTTCTTGCAAAATCATTTGATAACGCATCAGCCCGGATATATTGCATGAATTGCCGTTATGATCGTGCCGGATTTTTTTTTGTAGGGGGATTTTGAGAGGCGCGGCGTAGTTATTCAGATGCCTAACTGAACAAAATTTTTATACGAAACAAAAGACCCGTGAGGGCGCTGTGAATTTATGCAATATTCTGGTTAACATAGTCAGCGATCGGCTATTAGGAGAAACGATGTTTAATAACCTGTCTTTGAAAGGTAAATTTCTGGTACTGGAATCCGTGGCGTTCGTCATGTTATTAGGCATGGCGATTTTTGGGTTGTTGCAACTTAGCGGCGCGGTCCATGATGAAAAGGCCAGTTTCCACCGCTTGAGCCAGGATATACAGGTGATGGCTGATATTGGCAGTATGGATATTGCCTTGCAGAAAGAAGAGAAACTCGCAAAGAATGTTTGGCTTCGCGGCGCGAATGTGGAAAAGCTTAAAGAATATCGCGGCAAATTCGTCGCTCAACAGGCATTATTCGATAAACATTATTCCAGTGCGTTCAATGGTTTGAAAACCCTGACCGAGGGGCATGGTGAGTTCAATAAGTTTATGATGCAATTGGGCGCATTAAAAACAGAGCATCAAACAGTTAGCGCTAAATATCTGGCGCAAATTGATGCGCATACAGGGAATGCGGCGGCGTCTGATGCGGCAGTGACCGGGATTGATCACGAGCAAGGGCGCCTAATGACGCAATTGCGCGAGGATTTTGTCAAACTGGTCAACACCAAAGGTACCGAAGAAATGGCGTTGGTCGATGATGATTTTCAACACCGCCGTACCATCATAATCGTATGGGTAGGCTTGTCGTTGCTGCTTACATTCGGACTTGCCGTGTCCATCATACGTTCCATCTTCAACCAGTTGGGCGGAGACCCGAAAGAAGTTGCACAGGTCGTCGACGTCATGGCGACGGGCGACTTCTCGCAACGACCCGCTCGCCTACCCTTATCGGGCAGCTTGCTGGCCAATGCTTATCAGATGCAAGCCTCGTTGCGCGACATGATCGAGAAGATCAGGACGCAGGCCAGTCAGGTCGGTGAATTGGCGCGTCGGTTGGCAAGCTCGGCACAACAGATAGCCGATAATGTCAACCACGAATCTGACGCGGTCACCGGTATGGCCGCCTCTATTGAGGAATTGAGCGTCTCCACCAGCCATATCAGCGACCAGGGCGGTGGAGCCAAGCGTATTGCCAATAGCTCACGCAGCTCTGCCGACCAGGGTGTGCAGGTGGTCAACAAGACCGTGGCCGGCTTGTTGGCAACAGCTCAGGAGATCGAATCGGCCTCCGGCGAGGTGTCGCGTCTGGGCGAGGATGCGTCACATATCTCCGAGATAGTGAAAGTCATCAAGGAGATCGCCGACCAGACCAATCTACTTGCCCTGAATGCCGCCATTGAAGCAGCGCGTGCCGGAGAACAGGGGCGTGGTTTTGCGGTAGTTGCCGACGAGGTGCGCAAGCTGGCCGAACGCACCGCCAATGCCACCAGCGAAATCAACCTGATGTCGGGCAAGATTGGCGAGGTGGCGACGCACGCTTTGGGCGGCATGAACAAGGTTGTTGCCACCACTCGCCAGGGTGTTGCGGATGCCGAAACTGCGCAAGCCTCGATCGCGCTGATACAGCGAAGTTTTGCCGAAGTGGCGGTAGCGATAGACGATATTTCAGCCTCTTTAGCCGAACAAAATACCGCAGCGGCGGAGCTGGCACAGAATACTGAACGTGTCTCCTCGATGTCTGAAGAAAATTCCAGTGCGGCACAAGGATTGCTGGCGCTGGCGAATGACCTGGAAAGCCACGCACGTGAAGTCAGACAAGCAGTGGATGCGTTCAAGGTGTCGACCGATTGAGGTACAAATCAACGCATCCTGCGGCCGATGTTGGCTGGCAAAATTGGTTTTTTGCTAAAGTTTTTGCCGTGAATGTCGATATTAAGCGGGACCAAGGAAGTCAATGCCCGTACGTTTATTCTTGCTGGTTTTGCGCTTCCTGAATGGCCAGACAACTGCTGCCTGTGGCGAAGGAAAATCACATGTCAGACTTATTACGCCGCGTTGATGCCCGTACCAAACTGGCCGGCGCAAACAAGCTGGAGATACTCCTGTTCACGCTCGGGACCGATTCGAATACGAGGCGCAGGGAGACTTTCGGCATCAATGTATTCAAGGTGCGCGAGGTCATGCGCATTCCTGAAATCACCCGCGCCCCGGAGATGCCGTCGGCGGTGGAAGGCATGGTCAGCCTGCGAGGCGCCTTGGTCCCGGTGATTGACCTGTCCAAATACATCGGTATCGCGACCGAAAGCCCGCCATCGATCATGATTGTCACCGAATACAATGGCCATACCCAGGGTTTCCTGGTCGGTGAGGTGGATACCATCCTGCGTATAGACTGGTCCGAGATGCGCGTGCCGCCACAGATGCTGACTGCCCGCATGGGTGGCCTGGTAACGGCGGTGACTGAATTGAAGGACAAGCGGCTGGTAATGATGATGGATGTCGAGAAAATACTGGCTGAGACCACCGACATCGACGACGATCATCTGTTCGGCAACCTGACTCCATTATCAAAACCGGATCGCACCATACTCTATGCCGACGACTCGTCAGTCGCCCGAAACCAGATTGCCCGCACGCTCGAAGCGCTAAAAGTACAGTCTGTGCCGACTATCAACGGTCGCGATGCCTGGGAAACATTGCTGAAACTCGCCGCTCAAGCAGAGGTTTCGGGCCGGCCGGTCAAGGATTACATCCAGTTGGTGTTGACCGATGTGGAGATGCCAGAAATGGATGGATATGTATTAACTAAACGCATCAAGAGCGACCCTCGGTTTGCCGGTATCCCCGTACTTATGCACTCTTCACTGTCATCGGATGCTAACCGTAGTCTTGGCGTTTCGGTTGGAGTCGATGAATACGTGCCAAAATTCGAGCCCATGCGGCTCGCTGAAGTCCTTTCTCGTATGTTGACTTAAGCAGGAGCCCAGTCATGAACCCACTAGAAGCGCCGCAACTGCTCGACGCCATCGATGCCCGCACCAAGCTGGCTGGTTCCAACAAGATGGAGCTCTTGCTGTTCTCGCTGGGCTCGCATGAACTCTTCGGCATCAACGTCTTCAAGGTGCGGGAAGTCTCGCCGACCCCGCCGATTACGTTGACGCCCAACATGCCCTTTGGTGTAGAAGGCGTTATTTCCCTGCGCGGCAGCATCATCCCGGTCATTTCGCTAGTCAAGTTCATCAAGGCGGAGACGCCGCAGGACATACTAAACGGCGCCATGATCGTCACCGAGTTTTCCCGTCACACGCAAGGCTTCCTTGTCCATGATGTCGACCGCATCATCCGGGTTGACTGGGACCGGGTGAAACCGCCGGAGAACTTGCTGTCTGGCCAGGATGGGCTGATCACCGCAATTACCGAACTGGACGACGGTCGCCTGGTTTCCATCCTGGACGTCGAGCGCATATTGGCCGATGTGCTGGGTGAAAAGGTTATGCCGACTCTGCCCAATGCGGCTTCCGGACAGAATATGACCGTCTTCTTCGCCGACGACTCGATGGTGGCGCGCAAGGAAATCGTCATGGTGTTGGATAAGCTGGGCATCAACTACATCCAGGCCAATAACGGTCTGGAGGCATGGACCAAGCTGCAAGGTATCGCTACTCGATCGGCTAGCGAGGGCAAACCGGTGCATGACCAGATTCAGCTCATCCTGGTGGATGCGGAAATGCCCGAAATGGACGGCTATGTGCTGACTCGCAACATTAAGACAGACAGCCGCCTATCGGCTATCCCGGTAGTCATGCACTCGTCCCTCTCATCCGAGGCCAACAGGACCATGGGCCAAAAGGTGGGTGTAGACGCGTATGTAGCGAAGTTCGACCCGGCCATACTGGCCGATACCTTGCTTGCGCTTTTGAAACGCTAGACCGGAAACAGCGGGTTAATCAAAGGGTTCGATATGGCCGATAAAAATCTCAAACTTCTGGTGGTTGATGACTTTTCGACCATGCGCAGGATCGTGCGCAATCTATTGAAGGAACTGGGTTACAGCAACGTGGACGAGGCCGAGGATGGAGCTGTTGCGCTGCAAAAACTCAAGGGTGGCGACTTCAAATTTGTGATTACCGACTGGAACATGCCCAACATGACTGGCATTGAGCTGCTCCAGGCCATTCGCGCCGACGACTCGCTTAAACACCTGCCGGTGATGATGATCACCGCCGAGGCAAAAAAAGAAAACATCATCTTGGCTGCCCAGAGTGGCGCATCGGGTTACATCGTCAAGCCATTCACTGCCGCGACGCTCGAAGAGAAGATGACCAAGGTCTTCGAGAAATTCGGGATGTGATGGACGTACCAAACGCTAGGAGCGGAAGATGAGCAGCGATTCCCCAGAATTAGAAGCCTTATTCGACAGCATTGCCTTCTCGACTGAGGCCAAGCACGAACCGGAGCAGGTGTCTAAGATCGAAGGTGACTCGCCCGAACTGGAAATGTTGTTCGACAGCATCACCCAGGGCATGGCTGCAGGCGCAAGCGGCGACGCTAATGCAAAGGTTTTCGCACAAATTGGTCAGATGACCCGCAGCCTGCACAATCTGCTGCGTGAGTTGGGTCTAGATAGGTCGCTGGAAAATTTCGCCGCCGAGTTGCCGGATACTCGCGACCGTCTGAATTATATCGGTGTACTGACCACTCAGGCCGCAGAAAATACCCTTAATGCCGCCGAGGCGGCCCAGCCTATTCAAGCGGAAATCGGCCGTAGCGCGAAGGCTTTGGCCGGTGAGTGGGATCGGTTATTCGCCAAGCAGTTAGGCGTCGATGAGTTCAAGATACTAGTCGCCGACACCCATGCCTTTCTGCGCAACACGCCGGGGCAAGCCGAGGCCATCAACAGCCAATTGATGGAAATCATTATGGCGCAAGGTTTTCAAGACCTGACCGGCCAAGTCATCAAGAAGGTTCTTGATGCCGCGCAAAATATGGAGAAGCAATTGGTTGCCCTGCTACTGGAAACCACGCCCGGAAACAAACGGGACGCGGTCCGGCCGAACCTGCTGGAAGGTCCGATCATCGATGCCGCTGGCCGTGTCGATGTAGTGGCCAGCCAAGAACAGGTGGATGAGTTGCTCGACAGCCTCGGTTTCTGAGATGCAAAGGAGAAGGACATGAGTGATTTCGGGGGCATGGAAGACCTGCTTCAGGACTTTCTGCAAGAGGCGGGCGAACTGCTATCGGATGTCGATAGCAAGCTGGTTGAGTTAGAAAAGCGTCCAGACGACAAAGCGCTGCTCAACGATATATTCCGCGGTTTCCACACCATCAAGGGTGGCGCAGGGTTTCTTAATGCAGAGGCGCTGGTCAACCTTTGTCACCGTACTGAAAATCTGTTTGACAAACTGCGCAATGGCGAACTGCGTCTGTCGCCGGAGTTGATGGACGTCATCATGGATGCGACCGGCACAGCCCAAAATATGTTTGGCCACCTCGCACAAGGCGTGCAACCGCCGACCGCTGCAAGCGATTTGCTGGCCAACCTGGATACGGCGTTGGCAGGAGTCCCGCCGACCCAGGCGGCAACCATCGCCGTCAAGGCGTCTAAACCTGTCGTTGATGACGGGACGCCGGCCGCCAGCCAGAGTTCAGCCATTGCGGCCGATATCGATTGGCAGTCACTGCACTCGGCCCTCACCGGTATTCCGGAAACCCGACAAGCCGCTGCCGTGGCCGAATCAGACGAGCATGGTCATACGGAACCGGATCACGTCGGCTCATCGGACCACGCTGCCGCAACGCCGCCCAAGGATAGTCAGCCACCCCGATCAAGTACCGGCGTGCCGCAACAAAGCCTGCAAAAAGAGACCACAATCCGCATCGACACCACACGCCTGGATCAGGTGCTCAATCTATCGGGGGAGATCGGCCTGACCAAGAACCGCATTGGTAACCTGAAAACGCAAATTGTTCATGGCAACATGGCTCCTGAAACCATCAAGGCGCTGGATTCGGCGGTCAATCAACTTGACTTGCTGGTATCCGATTTGCAAAACGCAGTGATGAAGACTCGGATGCAACCGATCGGCCGGTTGTTTCAGAAATACCCCCGTCTGGCGCGCGATCTGGCCAGACAACTTGGCAAGGATGTCGAAATGGTGCTATCCGGCGAGGAGACCGAACTGGACAAAACCATGATCGAGGACCTCAACGACCCATTGGTACACCTGGTGCGCAATGCCGTCGATCACGGCATAGAGTCACCCGAGGAACGCCAGGCCGCCAACAAAGCGGGCAAATCCCTGGTCACCCTGTCTGCCAGCCAGGTTGGCGACCACATCTACATCGAAATTACCGACGACGGTCGTGGTATGCAGCCCGACGTTATCCGCGCCAAGGCGGTCGAGAAGGGTCTGATCGACGCCGAGGCCGCCAACTGTTTGGACGACCAGCAGAGTCTACAACTCATTTTTCTGCCCGGTTTCACCACCAAGGATCAGATATCCAGCGTATCTGGACGTGGTGTGGGCATGGATGTGGTGAAGACCAATATCGCCCGACTGAACGGCAAGATCGACATCGAATCAATCCGCGGACAAGGCACCACCATCACCATTTCGCTACCGCTGACTATGGCCATCCTGCCGGTGCTGGTTGTGCGCTTGAACAATCAGTCCTTCGCTGTGCCGCTATCACTGGTGCGGGAAATCATTCCAATCCGTCATAGCGAAGTGCAGCGTATCTCGGGGCGCGCCACCATGGTAGTCCGTGAAGAGGTGCTGCCGCTGCGTAGCCTGGCTAGTTTGCTGGACTGGGAGATCAAATGCGCGCCGGCTTATGGTGTGCTGATGCATGTCGGCGGCCACGACTTTATCCTGGCGGTGGACGGCTTCGTTGGCCGCGATGATGTAGTCATCAAGCCCTTGTCCGACATCAAACCCAACGGTGTCTCCGGCGCCACACTGTCCGGTGACGGGTCTATCGTTCTGGTGTTGGATATGGAAAAGCTGCTCGCCGGCAGTTCCAAAGACACGCCTTATGCCCTGTTCGCCGAAGCGGCCTAGCCGCCTTCGAATTTTGAGTAACGATCATTGCGCATCGCCGCCGTTGCGGCGGGCATGGCCCGCTCTTGGTCTGCGAGTTTCGTTAACCGAATCAGGAACGGACCCGGATAACCTTTGGAGAAATCAATGAATTTGATCACACACAGCATTCGAAACAAACTGCTGGCGATTACCGGACTGGGCACCGTCTTGCTCTTGGCATCCGCCCTGCTTGGCTTGTGGTTGGCCTGGGGCGATGCCACGCATCAGGCCAGGCAAGGTATCGTGCTTAGCCTAGGTCTGATGGGTGTCGCTATCATGATTTCCTTCATCGCATTCCTGTTACTGGTCCAAAAATCCATTGTGGCGCCGGCAAAGCAACTGGTGAAAGATTTCTCGGAAATTGCCAAAGGTAATTTCCAAAACCCAGTCCGTTGCACCACGGAAGATGAACTTGGCCAGATTGCCACCGCAGCGGAGACGGTACGCCGGGAGATGGCGCATCTTTTGAAAGATGTACTTGAATCGACTGTCGATCTCAACGAATCTTCAACCCGACTGGCAAACGATGCCAACGAGCTTGCCAATACTGTCCGCTTGCAAAGCGCATCGTCTACCGCCACCGCCGCGAGCATCGAAGGGATGGCCGTCAGCATCGCCACGGTGGCTGATAACACCAGCGCCGCCAACCTGATGACGGAACAAAGCCTGAAGCACAGCGATACCGGAAACGTCAAGTTATCCGAACTCATCGGTGAGATCGGCGCCGTGGAAAACTCCATGGCCGATATCGGCCAATCCGTGAACGAATTCGTCCACAGTACGGAGGCCATCACCAACATGACCCGCCAAGTACGCGATATCGCCAATCAGACCAATTTGCTCGCGCTCAATGCGGCCATTGAAGCTGCCCGTGCCGGCGAGCAGGGCCGCGGGTTCGCCGTAGTGGCTGATGAGGTGCGCAAGCTAGCCGAGAAATCAGCCCAGTCGGCTAGCCAGATCGATCAAATCACCGACAAATTGGGCACTCAATCGAAGCAAGTTGATCATTCTATCGAAGATGGGCGACAGTCCATTGCCAAGAGCCTGGCGGTTCTGGAAGAGGTGGCCATCGTCATCGCCGATGGCAATCGATCTGTTACGGCGGCTCACGAAGGTGTCGATTCAATCAGGGCTGCGGTCAGCGAGCAAACCGTCGCCAGTCAATTGATCGCCCGCAATATCGAGCGTATCGCTCAGATGTCCGAGGCCAACGATGCCGCCGCCCTGCGAAACAATGACGCGGCCACTCACCTGAGACAGGTGGCCGCCAAACTCCAAACCTGCGTCAGCCATTTCAATATCTGACGGCTGATAACCACGGAGTGTATGACGAACGCTGAAAATCAGGCGTAATAGTCGAGCAGGGAACGCATGGCGCGATTGGCCGGCGACACGGGCGATCCGGTGCTCGAAATCGCGCTTGGCCCGCTCTCATCTTGGCTCGCAATGGCGGTGCTTCGCGAGGACGGTTGAAACGCCTCCCGCTGATTGAAGGGCTGGTTGCCGACCGTGGTCTCGCCCAGTGTGATTCCGACCCCAGCCATCATTTCCCGTAGCTTCGGCAAGGCCGCTTCAAGCGCTTGGCGGACCTCGGCATTGGCCGAGAAGAATTGGGCGCCAGCCTCGCCGCCATTGAGGTGCAGGCGTACTTCGACGGTCCCCAGATTGGGCGGATTGAGTATCAACTGGGAGAACTGGCCCTGGTTGCTGGCCATCCAGACCACTTTGTCGCCCAGCTCCTGTTGCCAGCCTGGCGAGCCGAAGCTCGCCCGCATGTCGATGGCCATCGGCCGGTCGGCAACGTTCGGTGCGCTGACTGACCCTTGGGCGGCGAAGGCCAATGATTCCTGACTAATCATCAGCGGCGATGAAGGGGATTGACCGCTTGCGGCCAGTTTGTCGCTTGCCTTGGTTGGCATTTGATCGAGCAACGGCATGGCCGATAGGTCATTAAGGCTCGGGCCAGCCGTTTCCGAAGGCGGATGCGCTGGCAGGTCAACTGGAGTCGCAATCGGCTGGCCGTCTTGGCGACCGGCAATTGCTGCCAGTGGATACGGTAATTTTTTCCCTTGCCCCGGCAAGTCGTTTGCCGCCAGTTGGCTGGGATTCGCCTCGGTCGCCTCGACCGGCGGCCGATATCGATCGACCGTCATGGCTGGCGGGAGCAGCGCTTGCAACCATGCAAGGCCATCGTCATCGGTTGTCTGGTCCGGTGTTAAGGCATCCGCTCCGGCGTGCTCTTTGGCCGATGCGATCGAGTCCTTATCGCCTGACAGCGCCGCAAGCAAAGGGCCTGCGTCATTGCCGGCGGCGGTCTCCGGCGCGGCCATGGCCTGTGCGAAGAGCGCCAAAAAGGGCAGGCCGGCGCTGGCCGACAATGCCTCGGCCGAACCGGAAGAGTCGGCGCCGGGTTTGCTGTTTACTGCAATGGGGTTGCTGGCTGTGGCAATCTGGATCATGGCGTTATCGGTTTGGCTGTCCGCCATTTATGCAGCAAGACTTATGCCATATGGGTCAGCCGGCTCACCGCCGCCTTTCGGTTCGACAGTTCATCGCTCTGCCGTTGCTCCAGGCGGTCCTGGATGCGCGCCTCGACCTGGATGTGGCGCTGCTCCAAGACTTCATAGGATTTCACCTTTCGGCGCAGTTCCAGCCAGCTCTGATGGGCGGCGAGCCAATGTGCGTGCTGCTGTTCGACCTCATTGGCCTGATGATGAATCGCCTGCTCCAGCTTGCCGAGAAAGGCGTGAAAATCCTTCAACATCAGGATGTCCATTCCGGCCTGGCTGTCGCCTAAAAGACGTGTCTGGTATTCGCGGCGGTAATTTTCCAACTCTTCCAGCTTGAGTTTTGCCGCCTGCTCCTTGCGGCGGATCATTAGCAGCAACCGCTCGCCGGCGGCCATGCGGTGCCGGGCGAGGTCAAGCGGGGCCTGAAGCGAAAAGCGCGCGGCCATCAGGCCTGCCTTTCCCCTTCGGTCAGGCGCCTGGCCTCTTCCTCCAGCATGACCGGAATGCCATCCCGAATGGGAAAGGCCAGGTGGTCGGCTTTGCAGATGAGTTCCCGATCGTCCTTGTGATATACGAGAGGCCCCTTGCAGAGCGGGCAAACGAGTATTTCAAGCAGCTTGCTGTCCATGTTTCGATTCCAATTTAGCCAATATGAGTTGTTCTAGCCCGTCTGATACCCTGGCGTCAACCGCCAATACCCAGGCATCGGGATGGTCATAGGCCGCACACTTTACCGCGTCTTTCTCGGTCATGATGACCGTACCCTTGGGTAAATCCTCTTGCCGGTAGGCGTAGTGGTCTGGAAATGGGTGGCGCTCAATGGTCAGACCCAGGCCGGGCAGGGCATTGAAGAAGCGCTCCGGATTGCCGATCCCGGCCAGCGCATGGACCTGACGGCCACGAAAGAAGTCGGCAGATACCGTGCGACTGGGGTCATGCAGATTGGAAAAACTCTGGCCATCGAGGGTCATGGTAAACACCGGGCACACCGATTCTGCCAGACGACCATCGCCGTTGACGACTACTGCGTCGACCTGCCTCAGACGCGCCAAACCCTCGCGTAGCGGCCCGGCGGGCAGGCGCCAACCATTACCGAAACGACGTTGACCATCCACCACGACAATCTCCACGTCACGGGCGAGGGCGTAATGTTGCAGGCCATCGTCGGCAATGATCACGTTTACCTCCGGATGGCTTGCCAACAAGCGCCTGGCCGCTTCTGCGCGGCGACGGCCGACCCAGACTGGGCAGCGTGTCCGCCGCGCCAGCAACACCGGCTCGTCGCCGAGCAACGCTGGGTCGCCATCGGGCTCGGCCTCGCGCACCTCAGTGGCCGACGAGCCATAGCCCCGGCTGACCACGCCTGGACGATAACCTTCGCCCCGCAGTTTCTCGACCAGCCAGATTACCAATGGAGTCTTGCCGGCGCCGCCGGCGGTCAGGTTGCCAACTACGATGACCGGCGCCGGCATTCGGCGGCTCGCTAGCCAGCCCCAGTCATACAAATGCTTGCGTAGCCAGGCCAGGGCGATAAAAATCAGGGACAAGGGGATCAGAATCAGGCACCAGCCGCGCCGGGCATACCAACAGCGAACCAGTGACGATTCGAGGCTCAAGGGCTATCGGAAACCGTGGTCTGGGTGACGAAGGTTACCCGGCTGTAGCCGGCTCGTCGGGCGGCGTCCATAACCCGAACGACGGACTGATGGCTAGTCTGGGCATCGGCGCTGATGACCACGACCGGCTCTTTCCGCCCGACGCCGGCCGTGGTCATGGCCGTGACCAGGGCGTCCACGTCATGGCCGCCGAGCGCGGTATTGTCGATGCGGTAATTGCCGCTGGCATCAACGTCCACCGCGATATGGGCCGGGGCGTCCTTGGCGCTATCGCCCTTGGCCTCGGGCAGGTTGATCTGCAATTCCGCGAACCGGGCGTAGGTGGTGGTCACCATCAGGAAGATCAGGATCACCAGCAGTACGTCGATCAACGGAATCAGATTGATTTCCGGATCGTCCCTGCCCACCCCGCGCTGGAAGTTCACTTGCGTTCACCATGCAGCAATTCGACCAGATTCAGGGCCTGTTGCTCCATTTCTGCCAGCAGGCCATCGACCTTGCCGCGAAAAAAGCGATAGAAAATCATGCTCGGGATCGCCACCATGAGACCGAAAGCGGTGTTGTACAGGGCCACTGAAATGCCATGCGCCAGCACCGCCGGGTTGCCGCCGGTGGGGGTCTGCGAGCCGAATATCTCAACCATGCCGATCACCGTGCCCAGCAGGCCCAATAGCGGCGCCACCGAGGCGATGGTGCCCAAAGTAGTCAGGTAGCGGCCAAGATCGTGCGCCACGGCGCGGCCGGTCTCCTCCAGCGATTCCTTCATGACCTCCCGGCTGCTGCTTGAATTGCGTATGCCGGCCGCCAATATGCGGCCAAGCGGCGACCCGTCAGCCAGTGCCCGCAGCACGTTGCCGGTCACGCCTTCCTTGCGTAGAGCGGCCAGGGTCTGCTCCAGCAAAGAAGCCGGGACGATCTGGTTGCGGCGCAAGGTATAGGCGCGTTCGAAAATGATGGCCAGAGCAAGTATGGATGCGATAATCAGCGGCCAGATAGGCCAGCCCGCGGCTTCGATCAGGGCGATCACGAAGAACCTCTTAACATGTTTGGATTTTCAACGGGCTGAATTGTCCGTCACCGCGCCGGCTCAGGCAAGGCAATGCTGCCGAGGCCGCCTACTGTGTATAATGCCGCGAGCCCCGAATTCAGGGCTACGGCGTCCGCCCAGGCGGGCACACACTTATTTCAACCACACCCGAGCGAATGATACGCCGCTGGCTGCACAAAGTTCTCGGCAAACCGGCCCATCCCGCCGAACCCCGGATATTCACTGTCGAACAGCACGGCATCCGCCGCAACGGTATTCATCCCTGCGCGCTGAAGGTGACCCGCGTCCTGAAAGAGGCCGGCTTTGCCGCCTTTGTGGTCGGCGGTGCGGTGCGCGATCTGCTGCTCGGCATGACGCCCAAGGACTTCGACATCGCCACCGATGCTTCGCCGGAGCAGATACGCCAGTTGTTCCGCCGGTCCCGGCTGATCGGCCGGCGCTTCCAGATCGTCCATGTCTATTGCGGCCCGGACACCATCGAGGTCACTACCTTCCGGGCCCATACTCCGCAAAACAACGATGACGACACCCGGGTCACGGCCGAGGACGGCATGCTGCTGCGGGATAATGTATTCGGTTCGCAGGATGAGGATGCGGCGCGTCGGGATTTCACCGTCAATGCCCTTTACTACGACCCGGAGAAGGAAGAAGTCTGGGATTACCACAATGGCGTGGCCGATGCCCGCAAGAAGGTACTGCGCATGATTGGCGACCCGGCCACGCGCTATCGGGAAGACCCGGTGCGGATGTTGAGAGTGACCCGTTTCGCCGCCAAGCTGGACTTTCACATCGCCGCCGATACCCGCGCGCCCATCGCCGACCTGGCGCCCATGCTGGAGCGCATCCCGGCCGCCAGGCTGTTCGACGAGATCATGAAGCTGTTGTTATCCGGCCATGCCGAACGCGGCCTGCGTCAGTTGCGGGCCGAAGGCCTGCACCACGGCATCTTGCCGATACTCGATTCCATCCTAGACGACCCTCAGCGGCAACTGTTTCTGCACGCTGCGTTGCATGACACCGACGAACGCATCCGTCACGGTCAGTCGGCGTCGCCCTCTTTTATGCTGGCCTGTCTGCTCTGGTTCGACATGCAGTCCCAGACCCAGACCTACCTGAAGAATGGCCTGGCCGGGCAGGCGGCCCTGGCTGCGGCCATGGACGACACGCTGGAACGACAACGCGGGATGCTCGCCTTTCCCCGCCGTCTGGATGGCACGATCAAGGAAATCTGGTCGCTTCAGCCTAGATTCGAACAACGCAGCGGCAGCCGTCCCGCCCGCCTGCTGGCGCATCCCCGGTTCCGGGCTGGCTACGATTTCCTCGCCTTGCGCACTCATTGCGCGGAGATACCGCTCAAACTGGTCGATTGGTGGCGCCGGTTCCAGGACGCCGACGACGAGGAACGCGCGGCCATGCTGCTGCCGGTCGGCGAAGGCGGCAGCAAACGCCGACGCCGGCGACCGCGGCGCAAGGCCGGAGCGCCGGAATCGGGCGGCGATGCCTGAACGGCACGTCGCCTATGTGGCGCTGGGCGCCAACCTGGGCGACCCGGCCGCGCAGATCGAAAAAGCCATGGCCGAACTGGCCCGGCTCGCCGCTACCCGCCTGCTGGCCCGCTCCGGCCTCTACGCCAGCAAACCGGCCGGTTATGCCGACCAACCCGATTATGTGAATGCCGTCGCGAAACTGGCTACTACGCTGACGCCGAGCGACCTGCTCGCCCGACTGCTCGACATTGAACGCCGCCACGGCCGTGAGCGCGCCTTCCGCAATGCCCCGCGCACGCTCGACCTCGACATACTGCTCTACGACGACCTCGGCGTCGATGAACCCGGCCTGCGCATCCCGCACCCGCGTATGCACGAGCGCGCCTTCGTGCTCCTGCCACTGGCCGAGATCGCGCCCGACCTCGACCTGCCTGGACACGGCTCGATCGCCGCCGCACTCACCTGCGTGGCGGGTGATTCCGTGCACCGGCTGGCGCCGCGCGGCTAACATTGATTTATCATTCCCCCAATTTTGAACGAGGGTGAACGCATGTTTATGCCGCAACTCATGAAAAAGGCCGAGGCTGGTGAAAAGCTGGCCGCGCTAACCTGTTACGACGCCAGCTACGCCCGAATTCTGGTTCAGGCCGGCGTCGATATCCTGCTGGTTGGCGACTCCCTGGGCATGACGGTACAAGGTCATGACACCACTCTGCCGGTCAGCCTGGAGCAGATGGTCTATCACAGTGCCGCCGTCCGACGCGGCGCGGGCAACGCATTCATCCTGGTCGACCTGCCCTTCGGCAGTTACCAGCAAAGCCCCGGCCAGGCCTTTGCCAGCGCCGCCCAATTGCTGGTGGCCGGCGCCAATATGGTCAAGCTGGAAGGCGGCGCGATCATGGTTGAGACGGTGGAATTCCTGGTCCGGCGCGGCGTCCCGGTCTGCGCCCATCTGGGTCTGTTGCCCCAGTCCGTGAACCGGACCGGTTACCGGGCGCAAGCGCGCGACAACCAGGCCGCCTTGCAACTCCTGGAGGACGCGGCGAACCTGGAACAGGCCGGCGCCGAGTTGTTGGTGCTGGAATCCATTCCCGCCTTGCTGGCGTCCGAAGTCACCAGCAGCCTGCGCATCCCGACCATCGGGATCGGCGCCGGACCGCAGTGCGACGGGCAGGTTCTGGTGCTGAACGACATCTTGGGCTTGACCGAAAAGCCGCCGCGTTTCGCACATAACTTCATGCTCGGCGCGACCGCCATAGAAGAGGCTGTGCGACGCTATGTCACGGCGGTCAAGGCCGGCGAATTCCCGGCCGCCGAGCACGCCTTCTGAAATGAGGCTGGTCCATAGCGTAGCCGAATTGCGTCAGGCCTTGGCGGGAGAAGACCGCACTGCGCTGGTGCCGACCATGGGTAATCTGCACGCCGGCCATATCGCCCTGGTCGAGCGTGCGCAAACGGCCGGCTGTCCGGTTGTTGCCAGCATCTTTGTCAACCCGCTCCAATTCGGCCCGGGCGAGGACCTGCAGCACTATCCGCGAACGCTGGCGGCCGATTGTGCCCAGCTTGAAAACGCGGGGTGCGACATCGTCTTCGCACCGGATGTGACTGAGGTGTACCCCGAGCCGCAAACCTTCCAGGTGCAGCCGCCGCTGGCCGATGAATTATGTGGCGCGTTTCGCCCCGGCCACTTCGCCGGCGTCTGCACCGTGGTCCTCAAGCTGTTCGAGATGGTACGTCCCCGCTACGCCGTGTTCGGCAAGAAGGATTACCAACAGCTTTTCCTACTCAAGGCGATGACCCGCCAGTTCAACCTCGATATCGAGCTGCTTGAGTGCGAAACCCTGCGCGCTGAGGACGACCTGGCACTGTCATCCCGGAATGGCTATCTATCCAGCGCCGAGAGGGCGGAGGCGCCGCGTCTGTATGCCGAGTTGAAGCGCGTCGCTGATGCGCTCCGGTCGGGCACATCAAATTTTGCCGAACTCGAAGCCGCCAGCACCGACCGGTTGAAGCAGCACGGCTGGCAAGTCGATTACCTCAGCGTGCGCAGCCGCAACACCCTGTTGCCGCCGACCGCCGCCGATCAGGAGTGGGTCGTGTTGGCCGCCGCGCGGCTGGGCGCGACCCGGCTGATCGACAACATCGAAACCGGGCGGGCCACGGCTCAGAAACCGTGGCCGTAGCTGACGATGCCGGACAACTGGGAATGGGTCATCACGATCCCCTGGCCATTGGTGGCCGACGCCTCGGGCGCATAGCTGAGCGCCAGGGCGATGCCGTCGGCCTGGCCGACCCGGCAATCGAGGCCCAGGGTGTAGTGCTGCTCGACGATGGCCGGGAATAGCGGGTTCAGGGTCGCCGCCGGCACCGGGTTCTGGCCATAGTTGTAGCCGGCCCGGACGTTCAGCCGCTCATTGACCCGGTATTGCGCGCCGATGGCATAGACATTCTGGTCGGCCCAGTTCTGGGCCATGGCCAGGGGTATTTCCGCCCCGCCGGTGGGCGTGAAGGCCAGGTTGTAGTTGTTCATGCTGGCCTGCCAGCCGATGTGTTTCAGATCGGCGGCCAGCAGCAAGCTGGGCGTGGCCTGCCAGGCCAGGCCGATGCCATAGGTCGTCGGCCATTGAAAGTCATGCACCGTCACCTTGCCGGTCATGCCGCTGAAGGTCGCGCCCTGGTCATCCGTGTTCAGGTCGCTCAGCCGGGTCCGGCTATGGTAGGTGAGGCCGACATTCAAGGTCGGCGTGGCCTTGTAGACCAGACCCAGCTTGCCGGCGTAGCCGTAACCTTTGGCCGCGCCAGTGAAGCGGCTGGTGTCGGAGAAGTCGATGCGCGGGCCGCCGGGGCCGAAGGCGCCTTTCATGTCCAGACCGGCCCAGACGACATCGACCGTAGCACCGACGATCAATTGCGGGTTGACCTCATAGGCCAGCGGCAATAGCACCCGACCGACGCCCAACTCCGAACGCACCGCCTCGTGGGTGCCCATGGCCATGAACGAATCGGCCGGGTACTCGGTACCCATGCCGCCCTGAGCATACATACCCACACCGTAAGCGAAGGCGCCGTCCTTCTTCACCCAGCCGATAGCCGGCATGTAATAGGTCTTGCCGCCGGAATTCGCCGTGGCCGGCCCCGCCTGGGCGCTGACGCGGGGGCCGAGATAATCGAGTACCGCGCCGATCTGATTGCCCTGGGGCATCAGGCCCAAGGTGGCCGGGTTGTTCATCATCGCGGCCATGCCGTTGTCGTAGGCGAACGAGGCGCCGCCCATGCCCAGGGCGATCGGGCCGTAGCCCTCCAGGTTCATGCCGTTGGTGGCCTGAGCGACGGGCGCCAGGCAGGACAGCGCGGCGGCGGTAAGCGCGGCCAGGCGAATGGGGGAAGGTGTCACGATGAATTCTTTCCGTTGGCTAAAGACTCGCGCCCTCGACCGCAGGCGCACCGGGGCCGAATAGTAGGCTAGGGCCTCGGCCATCGGTCATCAATATTCCATATTCGCCGGCAACATTTGCTGATGGCCGAAGGCCTGGAAAACCATAGATAATCCGATTGCGTTGCCATTTGACCGCCGGGGGAAGTCCACGATGCTGCTTGGGTTCGTCATCCTGTACTGGGTCGTTTCGGTCGCCATCGGCCTATGGGCGGCGACCCGCGTCCACAATACCAGGGACTTTGCCATCGCCGGCCGGCACCTGCCGATCTACATCGTCACCGCCACGGTGTTCGCCACCTGGTTCGGCGCGGAGACCGTGCTCGGCATCCCCGCCGCCTTTTTGCAGGAGGGTCTCCATGGCGTGGTCGCCGACCCATTCGGGGCCTCGCTCTGCCTAATCCTGGTCGGCCTGTTTTTCGCTGCGCCGCTGTATCGTCTGAACCTGCTAACCATCGGCGATTTCTACCGGAAGCGCTTTGGCCGGGCGGTGGAGATCATGACCACGCTGGCCATTGTGCTCTCCTACCTGGGCTGGGTCGGCGCCCAGATCACCGCCCTGGGCCTGGTCTTCAACGTGGTGTCGGATGGCCAGATCAGCCGCCTTGGCGGCATGTTGATCGGCTCGTCGAGCATCCTGATCTACACCCTGTTCGGCGGCATGTGGGCGGTCGCCATCACCGATTTCGTGCAGATGATCGTCATCATGCTGGGGATGCTCTGGATCGGCGGCGAGGTCTCGGGCCTGGCCGGCGGCGTCGGTGTGGTGCTGCAACACGCGGCGCAGGCCGACAAGTTCAATCTGTGGCCGGCCCTGGACCTGAAGGCGGTCATCGGCTTCACGGCGGCCTGGGTAACCATGATGCTGGGTTCCATCCCGCAGCAGGACGTGTTCCAGCGGGTCCAGTCGGCGAAGACCGAGCGGATCGCGGTATGGGGCTCGGTGCTGGGCGGCTGCCTGTATTTCATGTTCGCCTTCGTGCCCATGTTCCTGGCCTATTCGGCGACGCTGATCGACCCCAAGATGGTGCAGGGATTGATCGACCAGGACCCACAGATGATCCTGCCCCGGCTGGTCATCGACCACGCGCCGCTGATCGCCCAAGTGATGTTCTTCGGCGCGTTGCTGTCGGCCATCAAGAGCTGCGCCTCGGCCACCTTGCTGGCGCCCTCGGTCACCTTCACCGAAAACATCCTGAAACCGATGCTGGGACCGCTGACCGACCACCGGCTACTGACCGCCATGCGCACCGTCACCCTGACGTTCACCGTGCTGGTCACCCTGTACGCCATCGATTCCAAGGCCAGCATCTTCCAGATGGTGGCGAACGCCTATCAGATCACCCTGGTCATGGCCTTCGTGCCGCTGGCCTTCGGCGTGTACTGGCAACGCGCCACCAAACAGGGCGCGCTGTTGTCGATCTTCGCCGGCCTCATGACCTGGCTGGGCATCTTGCTGGCCGGCCCGGACGACCCCTTCATCCCGGCCCAGTTCGCCGGCCTGCTGGCTTCGCTGACCGGCATGATACTGGGCTCGCTGCTGCCGCAATGGGTCGCCCACGAGATACCGGAGCGCGATCTACATGCCGCGATGCACCGTCGCTCGGCCGCGCAAGCCGGCCATGTGCCGCACCGCATATACTAAGTCCAGCGGTTTGAAGTCGATGATCGACCTTTTTTCTCCGGTTTGGCGAGCCGCCAAGGTTAAAATATCGTCTTTATCTACTTAAGACACGCATCATGGCCGGTCATAGCAAATGGGCGAACATTCAGCACCGTAAGGGGCGTCAGGACGAGAAGCGGGGCAAGATATTTTCCCGCTACGCCAAGGAGATCACCGTCGCGGCCAAGATGGGCGGCGGCGACCCCAACTTCAACCCGCGTCTCAGGCTGGCCATCGACAAGGCCAAGGCCGAGAACATGCCCAACGACAACATCGACCGGGCGGTCAAGAAGGGCACCGGCGAACTCGAAGGCGTCAGCTACGAGGAAATCCGCTTCGAAGGCTACGGCCCCGGCGGCACGGCGGTGATTATCGACTGCTTGACCGACAACCGGGTGCGCACCGTGGCCGACGTCCGTCATGCCCTGGCCAAGAACGGCGGCAACATGGGCACCGACGGTTGTGTGGCCTTTCAGTTCAAGCATTGCGGCCAGATCATCCTGGAACCGGGCGCCGACGAGGACAAGGTCATGGAAGTGGCCCTGGAGGCGGGCGCCGAGGATGTCATCAGCAACGACGACGGCTCCATCGAGGTCATCACCGCGCCCACCGGCGACCTGACGGCCGTCAAGGAGGCGCTGGAGCAGGCCGGTCTGAAACCCGCCGTGGCCGAGGTCACCATGAAGGCCATGAACGAGACCGAGGTCGAGGGCGACGACGCGGTGAAGTTCCAGAAGATGCTCGATATGCTCGACGACCTCGACGACGTGCAGGAGGTCTATACCTCGGCGATTCTGCCGGAGTGAGGAGTCAACGGTCGCGCACCTGATCCAGCAACTTCACCGGGGGCTGGGAGGAAGAGCCGTCTGTTATTCTTTCTCCTTCCAATTTGCCGGGGCGTTATACCCCATCTCTTGGAAGACGAAATTTCGGGGGAATCTCAGTTTGCTTGACCCGCTTCGCTTCGATTCTTCAAGTCTGACAGACTCCCAGGACGATAAGGGTAGCAAGCTCGGTCAACTCGACGGCTGCGCCCAGCGTGTCGCCGGTCATGCCGCCCAGACGGCGCATCATCATCCAGCGCAGGGCCAGCCAGGCGAGCGCAGCGCCGGCCAGGGCGAGCGCGGCCAAGCGGCCGGCAAGCAGTAGGACAGCGCCGATAACCAGGCTCAAGATTAGCGCCGCCGACGGCCGGGGCAGGCAGGCCGAGATTGCCGCGCCCAGACCGCCGGGCCGGACATAGGGCGTGGTCAACAGCAGTGCGACGAGCGCCGAGCGGCCCAGCAGCGGGGCCAGCAGCAGCGTGGGCCAGGCGCCGGTCTTGACCAGGGCTGCCAGGGCGGCGAACTTGACCAGCAAGACCAGCACGATGGCGGCGACGCCCGCTGGGCCGCTGCGCGGGTCCTTCATGATCGCCAGGGTACGTTCGCGGTCGCCGCAGCCGCCCACCCAGGCATCAGCGCTGTCGGCCAGCCCGTCGAGATGCAGGCCACCGGTGATGAGCGCCCAGGCCGCTGTCAGCAGCGCCGCCTGGAGCAGCCCATCGGCATGGCCTAAAAGCCGTTGCAAGGCCGCCAGCAGCAACCCGATCAACAGGCCGATCAGCGGATAGGCGAGCGCCGAGCGGCCCCAGTCCGCCGGCCGGGGTTCGGCGCGCAGGTTAACTGGAATCGAGGTTAGGAACTGCAACGCCAGGAGCAGCGCCTTCATAGTTGCGGGTGGCCGTGGAACACCAGTAACGGCAGGGCGTCGGCGCCGCTGCCGAGCACCCGGACGCGGCTCCGCCCGGCGAACGGCACTTCCAGCCGGAACAGGTTGTGGATGGGGATTTGCAGGACTTGGCAGAGGATCGCGCGATTCACGCCGCCGTGGGCCACTAGCAGGATTTTCTTGCCTTCATGGCGCGTCAGCAGCTCGCTCCAGCCCGCCGTCACCCGAGCGACGAATGCCTCCAGCCGCTCGCCGCCGGGCGGGGTGTTGCGGGCCGGATCGCGCCACAGTCGTTCGAGGCGCTCGGGATCGCTTTGCCTGATCTCGTCGATGGTGCGCCCTTCCCAGTCGCCGAATCCGATTTCCCTGAACCGTGGCTCGGTCTCGCACGGCAGACCGAGCCGCGTGGCCTGCTCCTGGGCAAACTCGGCGCAGCGCCGCAAGGGCGAACAGACCACCCGCTCCCAGCCCTCGCTGTCCCGCAGCGCCGCGCGCATCTGTGCCCAACCCTGCTCGCTCAGCGGATCGTCGGTATGGCCACGAAACTTGACCCCGCCTACGGGTTCGCCGTGGCGCAGCAAGTCGATCAAGGTTTCATTCATCGCCATTCTCATTCAAAAATTGCATCGATTTTCTCCCAGTCCAGGTGTTTCGTTACCGTGTCCGCCATGCGCGCTATGCCCTGTTCGCGCAGTTCGACATAATCCAGCGTGACGGGCGCTGCCAGGCCAGCCCAACGCAGCAAGGCGGCACTCGCGGCGCGGGTGTCGAACAGGCCGTGCAGGTAGGTGCCGAGCACCTGCCCGTCCGGCGCAATCGCGCCATCGTCGCGCTCGGTCAAACGCGCGACCGGGCGCGACAGGCCCGGCCCGCTGCTGATGCCGGAGTGGATTTCATAAGCCTCGACGGCCGCGTGTTCCAGTGTCAGATGGCCGCCGACCCGGCGCAACTGTTTTTCTGGCCGCAGTTCGGTGTCGATCTCCAGCAGGCCGAGGCCGGTATGGCTGCCGGGCGCGCCCTCGATGCCCAGCGGGTCGTGGATTGCCCGGCCCAGCATCTGGAAACCGCCGCAGATGCCGATTGCCTTGCCGCCATAGCGCAGATGATGCCGCAGCGCGGTCTCCCAACCGTTGGCGCGCAGCCAGTCGAGGTCGGCGCGGACGTTCTTGCTGCCGGGCAGGACGATCAGATCGGCGCCGGGAATGGCCGTGCCCATGCCGATGAAGCGCAGATCGACGTCGGGGCGCAGGCGCAAGGGGTCGAAGTCGGTGTGGTTGCTGATGCGCGGCAGGCGCGGCACGATGACCCGGAAACGGTCGCCGGAGGAGGCCGCCACAGGCTGGGGCAGGGCATCCTCGGCCTCCAGGTGCAGGTCGTGCAGATAGGGCAGCACCCCCAGCACCGGCTTGCCGGTACGTGCCACCAGCCAGTCCAGGCCGGGTTGCAGCAGGCCGATGTCGCCACGAAAACGGTTGATGACGAAACCCTTCACGCGTGCCTGCTCGGCCTCGGACAGCAGCTCCAGGGTGCCTAGCAGATGCGCGAACACGCCGCCCCGGTCGATGTCGGCGATCAGAATCACCGGGCAGTCGGCGGCCTCGGCGAAGCCCATGTTGGCGATGTCGCGGTCGCGCAGGTTGATTTCGGCCGGGCTGCCCGCGCCTTCCACCACCACGAACGCGTAAGCCTGCTTCAGCCGGCCGAAGGATTCCAGCACCTTGTCCAGCAGGCGGGGCTTGTGGCCGTGGTAGTCGCAGGCATCGAGGTTGCCGACCGCGTGGCCCTGAACGATGACCTGGGCGCCGACATCGCTGTTGGGCTTGAGCAGCACCGGGTTCATGTCGGTGTGGGGTTGCAGGCCGCAGGCCTGAGCCTGCACCGCCTGGGCGCGGCCGATCTCGCCGCCATCGACGGTTACGGCGCTGTTGAGCGCCATGTTTTGCGGCTTGAACGGCGCCACTCTGAGGCCGCGCCGCGCCAGGACGCGGCAGATGCCCGTCACCAGTGCGCTCTTGCCGGCGTCGGAGGTGCAGCCTTGAACCATCAACACCTTGCCGCTCATGGCAAGTTCCTCAATGCCTGTTCCAATCGCTGCCATTCCTCCTCCACGCCCGGCAGACCAAAGCGCAGGCTGGGTGGACTCTCCCAGCGTCGCAGCCAGATGCCCTGGCGCGCTAGCCCTTCCTGAATCGCCACTGCCCGCTCCGTCATGAGCCACTGGAACAACGCACTACCGCCGCGCGGGGGCAGGCCGTGGCGAGTCAGTAAATCGGCCAGGCGCTGGCCTGCCAGACGCAGCCGTAACCGTTCGGCAGCCTGCCAGTCGAAGTCTGCCAGCGCCCGCTGTGCTACCCAGCGCGCGGCATGGGCCACCGTCCAGGGGCCCAGCGCTTCAGCCAAGCGCGTCAGCAGATCGGGCCACGCCAGCACGAAGCCGACCCGTGCCCCGGCGAGGCCAAAAAACTTGCCCAGCGAGCGCAACACAATCAGGCCTTCCAGTCCGCTATGCCGCGCCAGGCTGAGGTCCGGCGTTGCGTCGACAAAGGCCTCGTCCACCACCAGCCAAGCGCCGCGCTGCGCCAGCGTGCGCTGCCAGTAAAGCAAGGTTGCGGGGTCGAAGGTTTCACCGCTGGGGTTATTTGGGTTAATCAGCACCAGCACGTCCAGCCGTTCCAGCCAGCCCTCGATGTCGTGGCTGGCGATGGCAACGACCTCGTGACCTTCCCGCGCCCAGGCGGCGGCATGCTCCGCGTATCCCGGATGCAGCACGCCGACCCGACCGCGCGGGCGCAGGCTTGGCAGCATACGGATGGCGGCTTGGGATCCGGCCACCGGCAGCAGGTGAGCACTGCCGTAATATCGGCGCGCCGCCTCCTCCAAACCGTCGTCATGTTCGGGCAGACGCTGCCAGCAATCGGCCGGCGGGACGGGGATCGGCCAGCCGATAGGGTTGATGCCGGTGGACAGGTCGAGCCAGTCGGCCGCGGCGTTGCCATAGCGCCGCGCCGCCGCGCGAATATTTCCGCCATGGTCAAGCAAGCGCCCAGCCTCCGATTCCAGCCACGGCCAGCCATAGCCACAAGCCGCGCCGCACCAGCATCATGGCTCGACCAATGTCCTGCCCGCCAGGGGGCGCGCCGATGCCGAGCAGGGGCCGGTCCTCAAGCTGCCCGTGGTACAAGGCCGGACCGCCCAATTGCACGGACAATGCGCCCGCCCCGGCGGCCATCACCGGTCCGGCATTGGGACTTTCCCATGCCCGCGCCTGCCCGCGCCAGCAGCGCCAGGCCAGGGGCGCATTGCCGAGCAGGGTATAGGTCAGCGCCGTGAGCCGAGCCGGAATCCAGTTGAGCGCGTCGTCCAGGCGCGCGGCGGCCCAGCCGAAGTGGCGGTACTGCGCGTTCTTATAGCCCCACATCGCATCCAGCGTATTGGCGAGCCGGTAGGCCGCCGCCCCCGGCGCGCCCGCGACGAAAAACCAGAACACCGCGCCGAATATGGCATCGCAACCGTTCTCCAACACTGATTCCACTCCGGCACGGGCCACGGCGCTTTCGTCCATGGCCGCCGTGTCGCGGCTAACGATGCGGCCGACTTTTTCCCGCGCCTGTGCCAGATCGCCAGCCTGCAAGGCGGCGCTAATTTCGGCGGCGTGTTGCCCCAAGCTGGCGCCGCCCAAGGCAAGATAAAGCAGGATGGCTTCGGCTAGCCAGGCGTAGCCGCCCAAGGCTCGCAAGCCAACCGACAGCGGCAGGACGATGCCGCCCAGCAACAGCAATAGCGCGAACAGTCCGCGCAAACGGCGGGACCATGGTGTGGTAACGGCCGGGCCGTAAAACCAGGCCTCAGCCCTGTTTGCCAGCCAGCCGAATCCCACCAGGGGGTGCCAGCGAGGCGGTTCCTTAAGCAGGTGATCGAGCAGCACGGCGAGCAGCAGGGCCTTCATTCCAATCTTCCAGCCAAGAACATCAACTCGGGCTGGGCCTGTCCTCCTGGCACCCGGACACGGCTGGCTGAGGCAAACGGGACGTTGAGACGAAACAGATGGCTGCTTGGCATCGCCAGCAACTGGGCCAGGATGAGGCGAATCACGTCGCCATGGCAAATGACCAGCACCCTCTTGCCGGCATGGCGTGTTGACAAATCGTCCCAGCCCGCCGCTACCCGGGTCTCGAAGGCAACCAGGGGTTCGCTGCCGGGCGGGGCGTGCCGGGCCGGGTCACGCCGGAAGCGTTCCAGTACGCCGGGCGCGTGGGCGGTGACTTGCTCCGCCGTGAGACCCTCCCAGGCGCCGAAAGCCATTTCCAGAAAGCGGGTCTCGGTTTCCAGCGGCACATCCCGCCGGGCGGCCAATTCGGCGGCAAAATCGGCGCAACGTCGCAATGGCGAGGTAATGATGACGTCCCAGGCGCCAGCGCTGTCCGTGGCGCCGCGCATCTGCTCCCAGCCGCTCGCGCTCAAGGGGTCGTCGCGCTGGCCGCGAAACTTCACCCCGCCCTCAGGCTCGCCGTGACGCAGCAGATCGATCAGGGTCTCAGCCATCGTTTTTTCCGGCCACACCCGCTTCGGCGAAGGTCGCCATTTGGCCGTGCAGGGCGGCGGCCAGGCGCAGGATGGGCAGCGCCACCGCCGCGCCGCTACCTTCGCCCAGACGCAGGTCGAGGTTCAGTAGCGGGCGGGCGTTGAGGGCTTGCATCAGGTGGACATAGCCCGGCTCGGCCGAGGCGTGGCCGAAGAACAGCCAGTCCGCCACGTCGGGGCGGATGCGCAAGGCCAACAGGGCGGCGCTGCTGGCGATGAAGCCATCTACCAGCACCGGCAGGCCGGACTGGGCGCTGGCGATGTAAGCGCCAGCTAACGCCGCGATCTCGAAGCCGCCGACATGGCGCAGGATTGCCAGCGGCGAGGTCAGCGCCGGCTGGTGCAAGGCCAAGGCGTCGTCGATTATTTCCGCCTTGCGGACCACCCCTGCCGCGTCCAGTCCGGTGCCGGGCCCGGCGATTTCCAGCGCCGATTTTCCCAGCAGGGCGCAGGCCACGGCGGTGGCGGCGCTGGTGTTGGCGATCCCCATCTCGCCGCCGATGAACAGTTGCGCGTCATCCTTCAAGGCCCGCGTCACGGCGTCCCGGCCGGTTTGCAGGGCGGCCGCCAGTTGCGCATCGCTCATTGCGGGATGGCGCCTGAAGTTGGCCGTACCCTCTCCCGCCTTGCTGACGATTACCCCCGGCAGGGCGGCGGAGTCGGTCTTGCTGCCCACGTCCACCACCTCCAGCCTGGCGCCCAGATTGCGCGCCAGCACGCTGATGGCGGCGCCGCCATGGGCGAAGTTGGCGATCATCTGGCCGGTGACAGCCTGGGGAAAGGCCGACACGCCTTCGTCGGCAATGCCGTGGTCGGCGGCGAATACCGTGATTCGTACCCGCGAAAGATCGGGCTGCTGGGTGCCCTGCATGGCCGCCAGACGCACGGCGATCTGTTCCAGATAACCCAGGGAGCCGGGCGGCTTGGTCAATTGCCCCTGGCGCGCCTGCGCGGCGGCCAGGATGGCCTGGTCGATGGGATGAGCCGGGGTTTCCAACCAGTGCATGGTCATAATGGACTTCCTTTCAATACCAGCGGCAAACCGGCCGCCACGAAAATTACCCGCTCGCAGACTCGCGCCAGGTCCTGATGCAGGCGCCCCGCCTCGTCGCAAAAACGGCGCGACAGCTCGCCCAGCGGCACGATGCCCAGGCCCACCTCGTTGCTTACCAGGATGACCCGGCCGGGTAGCTCAGGCAGCGTCTCCAGTAGGACCGACCGTTCCTGTTGAAACAGCGCCTCGTCGGCAATCACGTTGTTCAGCCACAGGGTCAGGCAGTCCACCAGCAGGCAGCGCTCCGAACTCGCCGCACCCCGAAGCGCGGCAGCGAGGTGACGGGGTTCTTCCACCAGTTGCCACTTTGCCGGACGGCGTGCCCGATGGTGGGCGATGCGCTCGCTCATTTCGCCGTCGCCAGCGGTGGCGGTGGCGATATAGGTCACCGCCAGGCCCGAATTCAGCGCCAGCCTTTCCGCTAGCGCGCTCTTGCCAGAACGGGCGCCGCCGAGGATCAGTTCTTTCATCGGGTCAATAGGCCGTTGGGGTCGGCTGCGCCCCTTCCGGCCAACAATTCTCGAACAGGATGTCCGTAACCGGCAGACGGCGGCCCCAGCCGGCGTCCTCGAACATCGGGCGCGGATAAAAATCCGGTACCGGGCCGAGACACAGAACAGCCACAGGCCTGGCGCCATCGGGCAGGGTGAGCAGTTGCGCCAACGCATGCGGGTCGAAGAAGGACACCCAGCCCAGCCCCACTCCCTCGGCGCGCGCGGCCAGCCACATGTTCTGAATCGCGCAGGCAACCGAGGCGATATCCATTTCCGGCAAGGTGCGGCGACCGACAATGTGCGACTCCCGCCCCGGCATCAGGACGGCGATCAGGAGTTCGGCACAGTCCAGGATGCCTTCAATTTTTACCTGCTGGAATTCCTCGTTGCGCGAGGATAGTGCGCGGGCGGTGGCCTGCCGCTCGGCTTCCACCAGGGCATGGATGCGCTGCCGCAGCGGCGTGTCGGTGATGCGCAGAAAACGCCAGGGTTGCATGTAGCCCACCGAGGGCGCCCAGTGCGCCGCCTCGACCAGCCGATCCAGCATCCCTGTGGGCAGGGGTTCTGCGGAAAAATGGCGCATGTCGCGGCGTTCGCGGATGGCCCGGTAGACCGCCTTCCGTTCGGCCTCGCTGTAGCGGTGCCGTTCGATGCCTGCAGGATTTTTCTCTTCCTCGATAGTGGGTGAAGGCGGCTGCGCCAGCACCTGGCGCAGATAATCGACGGGCAGCCTGTAGCGGGCTGCTAGGATCGCGGCGTTCTCACCGCTGGCACGGAGGTCATCGAGCCAGCCTTCCAGTCCGGTGGAGAGCGAACGTCCGGCTCGTTCCCCTGCCTTTGCCACGCCCCCGGCCATGTCGTATTTTTCCGCATAGCCGCGCGGCGTCACCATCAGGCCGTCGCGGAGGTAAGTGTTGGAGTTGCCGATCAGCACTGTGGAGAGCATGCCGATATCGCATTCGGCCATTCGTTCCAGCGTGGTGAGCTCGATGCGCTGTTTTTTGCGGTAGGCGGATTTGACGATCGCCACCGGGGTATCCGGCTTTCGGCTCAAGAGCAGCAGCCGTTGCGCCTCGACGATCTGTCCGGTGCGGCGGCCGCTTTTCGGATTGTAGAGGGCAATGACGAAATCGGCTGCGGCGGCCGCAGCCAGGCGCCGGGCAATGACCGGCCAGGGGGTAAGCAGGTCGGACAGGGAGATGGCGCAGAAATCGTGGGTCAGCGGCGCGCCCACCAGGGCGGCGCAGGCGTTGAGCGCCGAGGCGCCCGGCACAATCTCCACCGCTATCCCCGAGGCGGGCGTCCAGCCGGCCTGGAACAACACCTCGAAGGTGGGCCCTGTCATGCCGTAGACGCCCGCGTCGCCAGAGGAGATCAACGCCACGCGGCGACCGGCCCGCGCCTGCGCCAGAGCCTCGACAGCCCGATCCAGCTCCTCGGTCATGGATTTTTTGATGACTTCCTTGCCGTGGAGCAGGTCTTCCACCAGGCGGATGTAGGTGACATAGCCGATCACCGTGTCGGCCTGGGCGATGGCGTCGCGTGCCGCCTGGGTCATGTGTTCCTTGTTGCCGGGGCCGATGCCGACCAGGGTGATTTTGCCGTTTTCAGTCATGGGGTATTCTCGCGATGGAAATGGTGGCGTTGCGGCCGTCAGGGCCGCGCAGCTTGTGTTTTTCGACAATCAGATGCGCCATGTCGGCGCCGGCGGACAAGAGCGCCGCCGCTTCCGCTACCGAGGGTGTGCCGGTATGGCGGCGTACCGTTTCGGAAGGATGGGGAACCGGCACCGCAGCCAACTCTGCCGCTGGATAGAAAGCAATATCCCAGCGGTGGATTTCGGCCAAGGCAACAAGCCCCGCTTCGTCGCATTTCAGATCGATACTGGCGACGACGGCCACATCGCCGACCACCGCACCCGCCAGGGCCAATGCCTCGTCCAGCGCCTGTTGCAGGGTGTCCAGCGGCGTGCCCCTGTCGCAGCCGATGCCGACGGCGAGCCTCATTCCTGCCCCTCCGGCGGACGGTAGGTAACCAGCTTGCCGGCCAGTGCCAGGGCCAGAGACGCCGGCATCTCCCGCCGGCTCGCCCAGAGCACGCTGGCGTAGGCATCCGGGTTCACGTCCTCGATGCGGGTATAAAGGCGAATGTTGGCCGGCAGGGGTGTTTCCAGTGGCCACCAGTCCCGGCGCCCTGCTTCCTGGACGAATGCCACCGGTTCGTCGTTGACCACCGCCGCGCAGGCACGGGTGACAGCAGCCTTGGTAGCTTCCAAACGCCAGCCCAGTTCACGTCCCAGGATATCCACGGCTATCGTCCCGCGAGCGTCCGAGGCGGTGGTGAGCACCGGTATCAGCCCCATGGCCTGCGCCAGATGCACGGCCAGCGCGTTGCCCCCTCCCTGGTGCCCGGAGAGTACGGGGATTGCAAAGCGCCCGGCTTCGTCCAGCACCACGATGCCGGGGTCCGTTTCCTTGTTCTTCAGATGGGGTGCGATCAGACGCACCACGGCGCCGAGCGAGACGATGCAAACAATGCCGTCGAAAGCGGCAAACAGCGCCGGAACCTGGCCGCCGGTCTTGCCGCTGTAGCAGGTGACGGCGCCCGGAGCGACGGACTCGGCTTCGGCGCGGAATTTTTCGAGAGCGAACAGGCGCGCACCCGGCAAGGCAGCGACCACCCTGCCGGCCAAGGCGATACCGTGACGGGTTATGGCAACGACGGCCACGCGATCGCTCGCAAAAGGCATGAGATTGTTCATCCTAGAAACGGCGATTGAATACGCTGATTACACAGATTCACACAGATTTTTAGGTGGTTGCAGATGATTGACGCCTCACCCAGAAAGTTATCAAGTTCAGTTTCGCTACCCATTGTTTAATCTTGGCTAATCTGCGTAATCTGTGGATAACTGCTTCTTTCCGGTTCATTGTTCGGCCTCCGTATCTTTCTTGCGGCAACCGCGCTTGAGCGGCGGACGCTGCCGGCCTGGGTTATGAATCAGCATGAGGGAGAGGTAGGACACCGTCTCTCCGCGCAGCACGCTGACGTCGCTCACCACGCGCTCATCAGGCGTGCCGACTTTCTCGACAAATACCGCTTCATGGCTGAGGCCGCGCCGGGCGAGAAGGTCGAGCACCTCATCCAGCATGGGTTTGATCTTGAGCAGCACCAGGCTGTCGAATTCGTCGAGCAGATGGTCGATCACCTCCACGCCGTAGGATGCAGGAATCACCGCCAGCGTATCGTCGGCGTCGGCCAGGGGAGTTCCGACGGCAGCCGCAGCCGCGCAGTAGGAACTGACGCCGGGCAAGACCTCGACTTCAACAGACGGTGCCAGCTCGCGCACGGCGCGCGCAAGATGGCCGAAAGTGGCGTAGGTGGAGGCGTCGCCCTCGACCAGGAAGAGCACGTCCCGCCCTTCCGCCAGCAGTTCCAGCATCCGTGCGGCAGCCCGCGCCCAGGCCCGCACCAGCACATCCTTATGGGTGGTCATGGGGAACACCAGCGGCTCGGCATCGGGCGGTATGGCAAAACCGCCGCGGCGAACGATGTCGAGCGCATAGGATTCCTCGTCTTCCTTCTTCACCGGGTAAGTCCAGCGAGCACCGGTGGCAAGCGCGGCAGCTGCGCGCCGGGTAATGTCGTCGGGGTGGCCGGGACCGAGGGAAACGCCGATCAGCCGGCCGAATTGTTGGGTCATGGTCATTCCTTTTGGCTGGAGATTGGTAGAGTGGGCACGTTTTTTGCGCCCACGCGGAAAACGCCTTCGTTGACCGCTGCGTAGGCACAAATACGTGCCCAGCCTACGACAATCCAGACAGGGTTCAGCGCGGCCAGTCGGTGCATGTCGAGAATTGGCTGGCTGCGTGCTGCGGAAAGCTGCACCACCTCCCATGTGGTGCCTATCTTCACGAGGGTGGCGGTGGCGGTGGCGAGGTTTTCAAGGGTGGCGAAATTCATCACCAGACGTCCGCCGGGCTTGAGGCGAGAAAGGCTCAGGGTGATAAGCCCGGCCAGTTCGCCGCCGGAGCCGCCGATGAATACGGCGTCCGGGTCGGGCCAGGTGTCCAGTCCGGCGGGCGCGCGGGACTCGATCAGTGTGTAGTTGGTGGCGCGCAGACGACGGGCATTTTCGCGGCAATTGGCCGCGTCGGCTGCATTCTTTTCCATGGCAAAGACATGGCCGTGGCGGGCAATCCGCGCCGCCTCCAGCCCCACCGATCCGGCGCCGGCGCCGATGTCCCAGACGATGCTGTCCGCCCGCAGGCCGAGCTTGGCGAGCGAGACTGCACGCGCTTCCAGTTTGGTGATCAGTCCCTTGTCCGGTTGCCGCTGGACATAGTCGCCGTCCTCGAAGCCGAACAGGGCGCGGTTATCGCGCGGGCCGTGCCACTCGATCAGCACGATGTTGGGATCGGGGAAACGGCTGCGGGCCGCTTCCTCCAGAGGCAGATCGTGGAACAGGGCCTCATCGGCAAGCTGCAGGCGCGCCGCCACCGAAATGCGCAAGGTGTCGCCGAATCCAGCCGCCAGCAAGGCGCGCGCGATGCGATCCGGCCCGTTGTGCGGGCTGGTGAAGGCAGCGACCCGGTCATGTTCCGTCACCGCGCGCACCAGCGGGTAAAGCCCGTGGCCAGGCGTGGCGCCCTCGCGCCATTCGCCGGCATCGGCACCATGCACCGAAACGATCTTCATCTCCTGCCATGGGCGCTTGAGCCGGGCACAGGCGATCTGGAGCGTGGAGGGAGCGGGGAGCACCCGCACCGCGTCGGCGCCGAGTTTGGCTATCATCAGACTGCCGATGCCGTGGCACAGTGGGTCGCCGGTAGCCAGTATCGCCACTTCAAGACCGTCGGCACGCGCCTGGCGCACCCAATCCGGCACCTGGGAAAGCAGGCCGTCCATGGCGCGCAGTTCGACACCGGGGGGCAGATGAGGCGCCACCCGATCGAGCATGCGGCGTACGCCGATGACCAGCCCGGCAGCGGCGAGTTCAGCTCGCGCTGCTTCCGTCAGGCTGGGCCAGCCATCGTCGAGTATGCCCACCAGGGTGCAGGGTTCAGTCATTCGCCCTCCTCCACGATGGCGATGGGCCGCCCCTCGAAATCGCAGGCCAGTACAGTGAGCCGGTGTTCGCCCGGATAGCGCGTGCGCAGGCTGCGAATGGCGCGCAGCGCCAGCGCGCGGTGGAAATTTTCAGACAGCCCCAGTTCGCTCAAGCGCTCGGCGGCAAAGCGAGCCGTTTCGGCGGCGCGTATCTCCACCACCAGATCGGGCGGGGCGCCCGCCGTGACAGCGGCCTCGGCGATCAGGTCGCGGTCCACTTCCTCGCGCCAGGCATGGGTAACAGACAATCCTTGGCCGATCTTGGTCAGCTTGCCCACCATGGCGCCGACGATGATCCGCCGCATGCGCTGCCGGGTCGCGGCCAGAAAGGCCGCCTTGACGAAGTCGCCCATCTGCACGAAACAGGCTTGGTCCAGTTGCGCAAACTCCCGCATGGCGCATTTTTCGGTGCGCCCTCCGGTGGTGAAAACGACCGTGGTCTGCCCCTGATTAGCCGCGACATCGACTGCCTGCACTACGCTGGCGCGGAAGGCGGCGGTGGAGTAGGGGCGTACGATGCCGGTGGTGCCGAGGATGGAGATGCCGCCGAGGATACCCAGGCGGGTATTCAGCGTCTTTTTCGCCATCTCCTCGCCGCCGGGCACGGAAATGGTCACTTCCAAGCCGTCCCCAGCATGGAAAATCCGGCTGCCGGCGGCACTCACATTTTCCATGATATTCTTGCGCGGCACCGGGTTGATTGCCGGCCCGCCCACCTCCAGGCCGAGGCCGGGCCTGGTGAGCACGCCGACGCCGGCGCCGCCCTTGAGCACGATCTTGCCGGCGGCACCGGGCAGGCGGCGCACATCCGCGGTCAGATGCGCGCCGTGGGTGGCGTCCGGGTCATCCCCGGCGTCTTTAACGCTCACCGCGTGCGCCACCGTGCCATCGGTCCAGCCGTCGGTGATCGCGAAGGCGACCTGCCGGGCATTGGGCAGCAGGCAGACCACGCTGTCCGGCACGCGCCCCTCGACCAGTCCAAGGGTGGCCGCCGTGGCTGCCGCCGCCGAGTTGGCGCCGGTGGTAAAACCGGTACGGTTTCCCCGCTCGCGCTTGCGGTCGCCCTTGCGCACTTTCTCGGGGAGGATATGGCCTTGTGTCATGATGCTGGCGTAATCTCAGGCAGTCTCGCGCTGGCGGGTTTCCGCCAGGGACAGCAGGGCGTGCAAGGCGGCGATCACCAGGGTGGAACCCCCCTTGCGGCCACGGGTGACAATCCAAGGCACGTCGCTGAGTTCTGCCAGGAGGCCTTTGGCTTCGGCAGCCGAGACGAAGCCGACCGGCATGCCAATCACCAGCGCCGGGCGCACACCTTCCTCGCGGATCAGGCGCACCACTTCGATCAGCGCGGTCGGGGCGTTGCCGATGCCGACAATCGCCCCGTCCAGCCGCCCCAGCCGATGCGCCTTCTGCATGGACTGCACGGCGCGGGTGGTGTTTTCCAGCTTGGCGCGCGCTATCACGTCGGTATCCGAGATGAACTGGTGAGCGGTCAGGCCGAAGTGCTTCAGGCGGACAGGGGACAGGCCGACGCAAATCATCTCCACATCCGCCACGACAGGGGCGCCGCCACGCAGTACGGCGGCGAGTCCGGCGCGCATGGCATCGGGATGGAAGGCGGCAAGCCCGTTGAACTCGAAATCCGCCGTGGCATGGATCATGCGCCGCACCAGCGGCCACTGTTCGGCGGTGTAATCGTGATGGCTCACTTCGCGGTCGATGATGGCGAAGGAGTCGTACTCGATTGCTGCGCCTGCCGCGGTGAGTTGTTCGGTAACAACATTACTGTTCATCGTGACGCCTTGGATTAAAAGTCAATGGGTTGGAAGATGTGTGCATAGATTAGCTTCAGGAGGGGATGGCGGCCGGACGGTCGTGGTGGTGCGCATGTGACGAGGCGGCGGCGAGGCGGTATTTGCAGCCGTCGCATTCCAGCATCCTGCCCGTACTTGCACCCTGCGCCCGGCTATCCGCGAGAGCCAGGATGCCCTCGTCGAAGCCGAAATACCCGCCCAGCGCGAACGCCACCTGCGGGTAGGCCGCGCACAGGCGCGCCACCTGGGCTTTGATGCGCTCGACCAGCAAGCCGGTGAAAAGATAGAGCGGCTGGATCACGATCTGGGTCATGCCCAGTTTCACTTGCCGCTGCACCACGGTCTCGACGCGCGGAAAAGCGACGCCGGTAAAAGCGATGTCCACCAGCTCATGGTGAGCGCCTTCGAACACCCAGCGCGCAATCCGGGCCACTTCGCCGTTGGCGCCGGCATCCGAGGAGCCGCGGCCGAGCAGGATGACGCCGGTGGTCTTGGGGTCCGGCATGGCTAGTTCCTGCATCAGGTGGCCGATGCGCTGCTTGAGCACCGAGTACACCTCGCGGCCCATGCCGAGGTGGGGCAGGCACGAGAACGTCACGCCGGAATGGCGCAGGCGGGCGGCTTCGATTGCGGCGGGGATTTCCATTTTCACATGGCCGGCGGCGTTCAGGATAAGCGGTAGCGCAATCACCTGCCGGCTGCCGGCGGCGGCGCGATCCAGCCCCTCATCGAGCAGCACGTCGGCGAGTTCGATGAAGCACGCCTCGATGCGCCAATCGGGATGGCGAGACCTCCACGTGGCGGCAAAGCGCAAGGTCTCCTCGTTTCCCGCCGGGTTGCGGGAGCCGTGGCCGATTAGTAAGATCGTTTCCTTCATGATGTTTCCTTTCCGTTGTGCGAGGGGCGCATCCAGGCCGTGCCCGTCAGCGGAGCGCATAGTTGAAAACCGTGTCCGTTCCATCGTCCCAGTTGTCCCACAGGTAATCGTCGGCGATACCGTCGGCGATCAGGCGGAAGGCGTAGCGCGCCTGCTCCTCGTAGAAGCCGCAGAAGTGGCGGATGGCGCAGTCGCGGCAGGCCGATGAACTCGCTGTACGGATAGAGATCGCCGTCGGCGGCGAGGGCGAAGAAGGCGCGGCCACCGCCGCAGGGCGAAATGTCGCACATCAGCCGTCGCGCCGACGGCGCGAGGATGGCGATGAAGGCGCGCGCCATATCGGGATCGGCCGGTTTCACGCCGCGGGCGCCGGGTAGGGTGCAGCGGACGGTGTTGAGCATGCAGGTCGGCACCTCGCGGGCATGGAACAGCTCGGCCATCCGCGTCAGATGGGTGAGGTTCTCGGTGGTGCAAGTGGTGATCACGCTCCAGGCGTCGTATCCGCGCAGATTGTCCATCGCCGCCAGCACCCGTTCATGCACGCTGCGCCCGCTCCAGGTACGGCGCGTCGAATCGGTGATCGCCGCCTCGGGCCCGTCGAGGGAGAGGCCGACGCTGACTTCGCGGGCGGTGAGAAAATCGATCGCCGAGCGGTTGAGCAGCGTACCGCTGGTCTGGAGGCCGAAGACGAAATCATCGCCAAAGGCCTCGATGGCGGCGAACACCGCATGCCGGTTCAGCAGCGGCTCGGAGCCGTGAAAGATGATACGCGGCCGGCGCCCTTCGGGCATCACCGTCGCGAAGTAACGGCGCAGCTTGTCCAGCGCCGCCAGCAACTTGTCTTCCGGCATGTGGCTGCCGTCGCGGCGCATTTTGCCGGGCAGGTAGCAATAGGTGCAGTCGAGATTGCAGCGCTCGGTGGGGTTCACGTAGACGGCCGCCGGCTGCAGCTCGAAGCGCAGCGCGTGCAGCTCGCGGCTGAAGTCGCCGGCTTTCTCGCGATAGGCATCGAGCAGCGGCCCGCCGGCCAGGGTGTCGCTGACGCGCGTCTTGTCCACCAGCACCCAGAAGGCGGTGCCGGGGTCGATCAGCGCCACGTAGCGGGCGTGGCCGATGTCCATCGGGGTTAGTGCCGCAGCCGTCATTTCGCCTTTTTCCGATCCATCAGCACATAATGCGAGAGACCGACTCCTTCGGGGTTGCAGCTCTTGCGCACAGCGATAACCGGCACCGGCGCCTTGGGGGCGGCGGTGGTGGTTTGCTGGTGTTGTCCGGGTTTGGTTTGTTGCATTGTCGTCTCCTCAAGGTTTAGAAAATAGAAAGCAGAAAGCAGAAAGCAGAAAGGGCTGCCGTCAGGTTATTGCGCTGCCTTCACACCCTTGCGGAAGCGATGGGTGAAACTGGCGTCATACAATTTCGATCTCTTCAATTCCGGCCACTGGCGCGCGCCCAGGGCGGGACTCACGATAATCATGGCCTGGCTCGCGACCTTCTCCGCGCGGCACTTGTCGCGGATATCGGCGAGCGTGCCGCGAATGAGCTTTTCCTCGCCAGGCCAGCTTGCCTTGTGCACCACCAGCACCGGCGCATCCACGCTCCAGCCGGCCGCGAGCAGTTCCTCCTTCACCTTGTGCAGCAGGGTGATGGAGAGAAATAGACACAGCGTACAGTGGTGCAGCGCGAGTTCACGCAGCGATTCGCCATCCGGCATGGGCGTGCGGTCGGCGATGCGGGTGAGGATGACGGTTTGCGTCACCTCGGGCAGGGTCAGGCTCTCAGTCGCTGCTGCGGCCGCGGCCATCGCCGACGATACGCCCGGCACTACGCCGATCTCGACACCTGCGGCATCCAGCGGTTGCACCATCTCGATCAGTGCGCCGTAAAGCGTAGGGTCGCCGGTTTGCAGGCGCACCACTGCCTCATGCCGTCTGGCCTGATCGATGAGCCAGGCGGCGATTTCTTCCAGCGTCATGTCCTTCGAATCGCGGATGACGCAGCCTGCCGGGGCGTAGAGTGTAGCCGCCTGGTCCACCAGCGATCCGGCGTAAAGGATGGCGCCCGCCCCTTTGAGCAAGCGCCGTCCCTTGACGGTGATCAATTCCGGATCGCCCGGACCGGCGCCGACAAACCAGACTTTTCCCACTTTCAGTCCGCCAGCTTCAACGATTTCACCGTGAAGCAGGTATTGACCAGCGGCGTGTTCTCGTGGCGCTTCAGCAGCCGGACAAGGGCATAGGTGAACAGCGGCTCAATCGCCACGATCGCCAGGTAGGATGAGGCGAAGGCCGCCCAGGCCGAAAACGGCGTGGCTACGTCACTGACCAGCAGCCAGAAGCCGACCATGGCGGTGACGCCACCGTAGTACGAGGCGTCCAGTTTCAGGATGGTGCGCCAATTGATGCGCCGGCCGGTCATCGTGTCGCTCAGCTTGCGTCCCAGCGTGTAATGCACCGTGATGAGCGGCACGATCAGGGACAGCGAATTGACCCCCAGATGCACTAGGTCGGCGGTGTCGAACAACAGTCCCTGCAGCAGCAGACCCAAGGCGAAGCCGAACAATGTCGGAATGAAACCCAGCGTGAGGTAGATCGCCATGGCGCCCACGAAATGCAGCTCGGACGGCCCGATGTTCATGTGAAATGCTTGCATGAAGAGCGAGAAGAAAACTGCGGCCAGCAAGGTGCGCAGAATATCCGCCGGCCGAGCGATCAGGTCTTTGGCATAGTAGGCCAATACACCCAGCGCTGATGTGTTGGCGAGCATGATCTTGGCTTGTGCGATATAACCGGGTTCGATATGCATGATGGTTTCCTGTGGTTGGTTAACAAATAAATTTAAACGGCGAACAACTGTGCCGCCGCTTCCGGGTTCGAGGGAAAATACATGTGCAGATAGGAGGCGTGCAGCCGGCCAAGACGGTAGACCGGTTCTCCGCAGCGCCCCGGCCGTGACCCTTCGCTCCACGCGAGCGGAACGAGCGGGCTCTCCATCTGCGAATAATGAAAACTGTGGCCGCGTACCATCCCTTCCGGCAGCGTGGCGCTGTACATTCCCAGGCGCGCGAGTTTTTTCTGCATTACGGCGTGTCCCGGCAGCAATCCGGCCATTTTGGCCTGTCGGCCTGTGCTATCGGCAAGCGATTCGAGCAGGTAAAGCATGCCGCCGCACTCCGCCACAATGGGCTTGCCTCGTGCATGGTGGGCGTGCAGCGCCGCCTTCATGCCGGCATTGCCCGCAAGCTGTTCCAGGTGCAATTCAGGATAGCCTCCCGGCAGATAAACAGCGTCGGCCTCCGGTAGCGCGCCATCCGTGAGCGGGGAAAAAAACAGGAGTTCCGCGCCCAGCGCCCGCAACAGCTCCAGGTTGGCCGGATAAAGAAAGGAGAAAGCGCTGTCCCGCGCCACGGCAATGCGCGCGCCCGCCAGTCGTTGCGGCAGCGGGGCGCTTTCGGTCGCAGTAAAGGCGACGGGAGCGGGAAGTTCGGCAAGCCGTGTTTTGCCGAGCATCTCCGCGCCACGTTCCAGACGCAGCTCAATATCTTCGATCTCGGCGGCCTGCACCAGGCCGAGATGGCGGTCGGGTAGCGCCATCAGCGGATCGCGCGCGATGGCGCCGAGCAACGGCGTGTGCAGGCTTTCGGCCAGCATTTCGGCATGCCGCTCGCCTGCGACCTGGTTGGCGACGACCCCGGCGAAGGGCAGCTTGTCGCAATAGGTGGCCAGCCCATGGGCCACGGCGCCGAAGGTCTGCGCCATCCCGGAAGCGTCGATCACCGCCACCACCGGAATGCCGAGCAATGTCGCCAGGTCGGCGCTGGACGGTTCGCCGTCGAACAGGCCCATGACGCCCTCGACCAGGATCAGATCGGCTTCGCCTGCCGCCTCGTGGAGCAAAGCCCGGCAGTGGTCTTCGCCGCCCATCCACAGGTCGAGCTGGTATACCGGATTCCCCGATGCGCGCTCCAGTATCATGGGATCGAGAAAATCCGGACCGGTCTTGAAAACCCGTACGCGGCGCCCCAGGTTACGGTGCAGCCGCGCCAGCGCAGCCGTGACCATGGTCTTGCCCTGGCCGGAGGCGGGGGCGCTGACGAACAGGGCCGGGCAGCGACGCGTAGCCATCACAAATCCACGCCCTTCTGCGCCTTGACCCCGGCGCGGTAGGCGTGTTTCACGTCGGCGATCTCGGACACCGTGTCGGCCAGTTCGATCAGCGCCGGCGAGGCGCCGCGGCCGGTGACGACGATATGCTGCATGGGCGGGCGGGCGGCGATGGCATCCAGCACGGCATCCTGGTCGAGGTAGCCGTAGCTCAGCAGGTAGGTGAGCTCATCGAGCACCACCAGGTCGATGGACGGATTGGCCAGCATCCGCTCTGCGACTTGCCAGCCGCGCCGGGCGGTGGCGATGTCGCGCTCGCGATCCTGGGTGTCCCAGGTGAAGCCGTCGCCGAGCACCTGCCATTCGACACCGGGCTGGCGGCTGAAGAAGGCCTCTTCTCCCGTATCGGTGCGGCTCTTGATGAACTGCGCCACGCCTGCTTTCAGGCCGTGGCCCAAGGCGCGGGCGACCATGCCGAAGGCGGACGAGCTTTTGCCCTTGCCGTTGCCGGTGAGCACGATCAAGAGGCCGCGCTCGTCGCCGGCGCGGGCGATGTTGGCGTCGATCAGCGCCTTCTTGCGCGCCATGCGGGCCTTGTGGCGGCTATCGAGATCGTCGGTCATGACGGATCGGCTTGCCTTGGGGCGCCGCGCTGGCCGGCCACGGTGACATGGACAACGGCCGCCAGGCCAAGGTAGAGGGCCATGGATGAGAGCATGGCGGGGAAATACCTCGCTAGGCGCGGGATGAATTCGGCCAGGCTGGGGTCGGCGAAGCGGCCGGAGAAGAAGTAAAACCCGCCACTGGAAAACAGCTCGGCCAGCACAGCGCCCGCCAAGGCGCAGCCCAGCAGCCAGGGCAGCGCCGACCAGGACAGGCGATGATGGTGGGCGTAGGCGCGGCCGGCCAGGAACAGGGCGCCATAGGCCGGGATGAGAAACCCGTAGGCCGGCGACACGCAGAAGCCGTTCACCCCGCCCACCGCGATGGCCAGGTAATCGACCAGCGCCGCCTCCAGAATCAGGACGGGCGCGGCCCAGTAGCTGCGCAGATACACGGCGGCGAGGAAAAATATCGCCCACGACGCATCGGGCAGGGCGTGCAGCGTCGCCCAGTGATGGCTGCGGGTGAGGGCCATCAGTAAGGCGAGGCCGAGGCCGATGGCGAGTTGCTGGCGGGAAGTCGGATATAACATGGCAGTCTCCAAAATTTTAGGGCGGCCCATGGCCGCCGTTCACGCGGTTCAATTACTTGGTGGGTTGATAGCGCACGCCGACAAAGATGTTCAGCCCCGGTGTGTTAAAGCCCCGCGTCAGCTCGTAGGATTTATCGAACAGGTTGTCGATGCGCGTCTGCAACGTCCAGTCCCGGTCCAGGGCGCGGCTGGCGGTCAGATTGACCAGACCATAGCCGGCCATCTTCAGGGTGTTGCCCGCGTCGGCATACCGGCGACCGGATACGACCCATTCGCCGGCCAGTGTCCAGGCCCCCAGGGCGCGGCCGAGCTTCAGTGCGCCATGTTCCTTGGCGCGCTTGATTAGCCGTTTGCCGGTGGCGGCGTCCTTGGGGTTTTGCAGGGTCAGGTTGGCGTCGAGCAGAAAGTCGCCGACGGCGGTGGCGCCGGACAGGGTGACGCCGCGCAGAGTGGCCCGGTCGACGTTGGCGGGCAGCCAGGTATAGGAGTCAGGGGCAATGGGCGCCCAGGCGATCAGGTCGCTGACCCGGTTGTCGAAAACCACCGCGCTGAAATGGCGCACGCCGCTGTCGTAATGGAGCGCTGCCTCCTTGTTGCGGGAGCGCTCCGGACGCAGGTCGGGATTGCCCAGCGCCGGCCAGTACAGGCCGTTGAAACTAGGCGCCTTGAAGGCATTGCCGGCGCCGGCGCTGACCCGCCACCGGGGCGATATCTGGTAGCCATAGCCGAGATAGCCGGTGCCATGGCGGCCGAACTGGGTATTGTCGTCGTTGCGCAGATTGAGTTGGAGGTCGTGGTTGCCCAGCCGCGCCTGATAGCCGGCGAACCAGGACTGGATGGTGCGGGAGGCCACGCTGTAGGCCGTGCTTCCGCTCACCTTCTGTTCCACCCGCTCGAAGCCCAGGATCGCCGTGCCGGGGCCGGCGGCAATGTCGTTTTGCCACAGTAACTGATTCTGGTCGGTGTTGAACACGTCCTTGCCGGGACTGTAATCGTCGAGGTGGTCGGCGCCCGTGCCGACCCGCAGCAGGCTATTCCAGCGCGCGTTGATGCGGTTCTTGCTGTAAATGTCGAAAGTCGACAGGGTCTGGTCGCTGAAATAGTCCGTGGTCGAGGTGTAGCCGTCGTAATGATTGCGGCCGGAACTGATGAAACCGTCCACGCCGATCTCCTGGCCCACGGCCACGGTCTGGGCCAGTTTCAGCGCCAGACTGGTGTTGCGGTAGCCATCCTTGTCCCGGTTCTGGTTGACATAGCCGGGGTTGCCGTTGGCATAGGCGGATATACCGTCACTCTCGGTCTGACCCGCTTGCAGGCTGAAGCGGGTATGGCCGATCTCGCCGCCGTAGCCGCCGCTCAGGTTGCGCGTGTTGAAGCTGCCGAGGCCGGCGGAGAAGTTCGCCCTAGGCGCGCCCTGGCCGCTTTTGGTGAAAATCTGGATCACCCCGCCGATAGCATCGGAGCCATACAAATGGCTGGCCGGGCCGCGCAGGATTTCGATGCGCTCGATCTGGTCAATGGGGATGTTTTCCAGTGCCGTCGCCCCGGTAGTGGCGGAGCCGAGGCGCATGCCGTCCACCAGCACCAGGGTGTGGCCGGCATTGGCGCCGCGCAGGTAAACCGACGCCGTGGTGCCGGGGCCGCCGTTGCTGGAGATTTCTACGCCGGGCTGGGTTTGCAACACGTCCGCCAGGGTGGTCTGGCCGGCCTGGCGTATCTGCTCCGCAGTCACCACCGTCACGTCGCCCAGTGCGGTGCGTAACGGCTGTGGGGTGCGGGCGGCAGTGACCACAATATCGTCCAACTGATATTGGACGGCTGGGTCGGCGTAGGCATGACTAGCCAGGCCGCCGATGGCGGCGGCAATAAGGTGTTTCTTCATGATGATTCGGCTTTCGTTGTCCGCGAACCCACCGTTCACGGTTATAACAAATTGAAGCCGACGGGAAGGGAATGGATGGGATTCCCGACTACCGCCACCCGCGGCCTCGCGATCACGACAGGCCGGTCTCCGGGCTCGCGAGTCAAGCCTTGATGGCTTGGGATGCGCCGCCTTCCCAGGTTTCCCCAGTGGCTTGTTGGCGCACCCGCACTCGCTTACCGTTGCGGGGGCAGCACAGGTCTTGCACCTGTTTCCCGTTTACCCTATGGCCGGTTGGCCGTTCGGGCACCTAGTCGAGTGGCGATTCTAACAGGCCCGCTTTTCTTGGGACAACCCGGCCCGGTAAACAGGTATCATCTGTGTCGCTCCCCTTCACTGCTTCGTGACATGAACACCTTCGTCGCTGTCATCCCCGCCCGCTATGCCTCCACCCGGCTGCCCGGCAAGCCGCTCGCCGACATCGCCGGCAAGCCGATGGTGGTGCGGGTGGCGGAGCGGGCGGCGGCTAGCGGCGCGCGTGAGGTCTGGGTGGCGACCGATCATGCCGAGGTCGCGGCGGCGGTCGAGGCGCATGGTTTTAAAGTCTGCATGACCTCGCCCGAGTGCGCGTCCGGCACCGACCGGCTGGCCGAGGTGGCGGCGAAGCTGGGCTGGTCGGACGACATGGTGGCGGTCAACGTGCAGGGCGATGAACCGCTGATCGATCCGGACCTGATTCGGCGCACCGCCCTGCTGCTGCATGAGCGGCCGGCGGCGGCCATGGCCACGGTCTGTCATCCGCTGCATGACCTGGTTGAGGCGACGAATCCGAATGTGGTGAAGGTGGTGCTGGACAAGGATGGCAACGCACTCTATTTCTCCCGCGCGACTATCCCCTGGGCGCGCGATGCCTGGGCGGACGGGGCGGCGGCCTTGCCGGCGGGGCTGCCGGCCTTCCGGCACATCGGCCTGTATGCCTATCGGGTTGGCTTTCTCAAGGCGTATCCGAGCCTGGAGCGGCCAGCGATTGAGACCTTCGAGTCGCTGGAGCAATTACGTGCCCTTTGGCACGGCTACCGGATCGCGGTGCTGACCACCGACCATGACGTGCCGCCCGGAGTCGATACGGCGGTAGATCTGGCCAAGGTGCGGGCGCTGTTCGCTGGCCCGGCGCGGTAAGTATTGAAGACCTTAAAGCGGTACAATAACCCCAGCTTATAACCTGATATAAAAAATTAACTGTCAAAGGGGGCGCGGGTTGACTAACCTTTGGCGGCTAAATCCCCGGTTTTTTTTTCACTAACCCAACTCACTTCATGTGGGTAAGTCTATGCGAGGTTTTCCATGCGAATGATTCTTCTCGGCGGTCCCGGCGCGGGCAAAGGCACTCAAGCCAACTACATCAAGGAACGCTACGGCATTCCGCAAATCTCCACCGGCGACATGTTGCGCGCCGCTGTGAAGGCCGGCACCGAGATGGGCCTGGCGGCCAAGAAGATCATGGATGCGGGTGGCCTGGTGTCCGACGAAATCATCATCGGTCTGGTCAAGGATAGGATCAAGGAAGCCGATTGCGCCAAGGGCTTCCTGTTCGACGGTTTTCCCCGCACCATCCCCCAGGCCGATGCCATGAAGGCCGCCGGCGTGCCGATCGATGCCGTGGTCGAGATTGATGTACCCGATGCCGAGATCGTCAAGCGCATGTCCGGTCGCCGGGTGCACGTAGCCTCCGGCCGCACCTATCACGTCGTGTTCAACCCGCCCAAGGTCGCAATGAAAGATGATGTCACCGGCGAGGACCTGATCCAGCGCGATGACGACAAAGAAGAAACGGTCAAGAAACGTCTCGACGTCTATCACGCTCAGACCGAGCCGCTGGTCAAGTATTACGGCGATTGGGGCAAGAGTGGCCAGGCCGGTGCGCCCAAGTACTTCAAGATTGCTGGTGTCGGCTCCGTCGACAGCATTCGCGACGCCTGCTTCGCCGCCCTGGATTCGGTCAAGTAAGCGCTAGGCATGACGGCGATCCCCGACTTTACCGAGGCCGAGCGGCGTTTGTTCAGTGCCGCGTTGCGTGAGCGCTATGGCCAGGCCGTCGAGGTCGAGGATGTGGAGACGGAGATTCGCCTGATGCCGGCCGACCGCGAGTTGACTGTGTGTCCGGCCCTGTATTGGGAAGACGGCGAGCGCTGCCGCTTTGTGGTCTCCAAGACCGGGGTCGACAAGTTCCGTAGCATGTTCTTCTGGTCGATCAAGGACCGCTTTGCCACCGGCAAGGATGAGTACGACAACCTCGGCGACTGCCTGGTGACAACCCTCAAGATGCAGGAAGAAGCGGCCCGTCGCCGGACACAAGAGCTGGGTGCCGGGGAAGCTAGCGCTGGCTGAATGGAATCGATATGGGAACCCCCGGGTTCCCAGTTTATTTGCAAACCTGATTAGGCAAGGGGAATCGACATGGCGAGAAAAAAGAACGCCTTCTATGCTCAATCCGGCGGCGTGACCGCCGTCATCAACGCCTCCGCCTGTGGCGTCATTGAGACCGCCCGCAAGCATAAGGATGTCATCGGCAAGGTCTATGCCGGCCGCAACGGCATCATCGGCGCGCTGACCGAAGACCTGATCGACACCACTAAGGAAACTGACGCCGCGATTGCCGGTCTGCGCACCACGCCGTCGGGCGCCTTCGGCTCCTGCCGCTTCAAGCTGAAGAGCCTAGAAGCCAACAAGCGCGAATACGAGCGCCTGATCGAGGTATTCAAGGCCCACAACATCGGCTACTTCTTCTACAACGGCGGCGGCGATTCGGCTGACACCTGCTACAAGGTATCCCAGTTGTCCGAGGCCATGGGCTATCCGATCCAGGCCATCCACGTGCCCAAGACCGTGGACAACGACCTGCCCATCACCGACTGCTGCCCCGGCTTCGGCTCGGTCGCCAAGTACATCGCCGTGTCGACGCTGGAAGCCAGCTACGACGTGCGCTCGATGGCCAAGACCTCGACCAAGGTATTCGTCATCGAGGTCATGGGCCGCCACGCCGGCTGGATCGCCGCCGCCGGCGGTCTGGTCGAGGATCACGGCATCCCGGTGGTCATCCTGTTCCCGGAGATCGAGTTCAACCAGAAGAAATTCCTCGCGGCCGTCGACAAGAAGGTCAAGGAACACGGTTTTTGCACCGTGGTCGTTTCCGAGGGCTGCCACTATCCTGATGGCCGCTTCCTGGCCGAGCAGGGCACCCGTGATGCCTTTGGCCACGCCCAACTGGGCGGCGCTGCACCGGTGGTCGCCAACATGATCAAGGATGCACTGGGCCACAAGTTCCACTGGGCCGTGGCCGATTATCTGCAACGCGCCGCCCGTCACATCGCCTCCAAGACCGATGTGAAACAGGCCTACGAGTTGGGCAAGAAGGCCGTCGAACTGGCTATCAAGGGCCACAATTCGGTGATGCCGACGGTCGATCGCCTCGCCGACTCGCCCTACAAGTACAAGATCGGTTACGCCGAGCTGAAGGATGTCGCCAACGTCGAGAAGTTCATGCCGCGCGATTTCATCAGCAAGGACGGCTTGGGCATTACGCCAAAGTGCAAACGTTATCTGACGCCGCTGATCCAGGGCGAAGACTATCCAAAGTATGCGGACGGTTTGCCGGTTTACGTCACCCTCAAGAACGTTGCGGTCGCCAGGAAGCTGGCAGCGTTCAAGTTGTAAGAATTACCCGCTAACAGCCGATCATGACCCTTGATCGTGCCCGCCAGCTTTTGCAAGTGCAGCTTGATTTCGGCGGTCGTTACAACGCCAACTCGGCCAAGTTGATCTTATCCGAGGTGCAAAAGGTCCATGGCCAGGCGGCCGTGGATCGACTGATTCGCGAGTTGGCGATGGACGAGGTGTTCGGCTTCTCGCCGGGCACCCGGTTTGAAGGTGGCCTGGCTATTGGTAAAATTTATCCATAGGGTCTTTTATTTGATTTTTAATAAAAGATTATGGAGTCCTAATATGCCGGTTGGGGTTTGAATTTTTTTGGCTATTTCCCCTTGGTGCCATTCTGGCTTGGTGTGGTGGTAGTCGTTTTGAGGAGAGATTGGAATGAGTAATGAAGGCTTGATGTTTGCCCTGGTGGCAGCCGCCTTGGCCCTGGTTTATGGGGTCATGTCGATTAAATGGGTCGTTTCACTGCCTACCGGCAACGACCGTATGCGGGCCATTTCGGCCGCGGTTCAAGAGGGGGCTCAGGCCTACCTTAAACGTCAGTACACCACCATCGGCATGGTGGGTGTGGTGCTGTTCGTACTCATCGCCGTTTTCCTGGGTATGCCGACTGCCATTGGCTTCGCCATCGGCGCTATCCTGTCTGGCGCCGCCGGCTTCATCGGCATGAACGTCTCGGTGCGTGCCAACGTCCGTACCGCTCAGGCAGCGAGCGATGGCCTCAACGCCGCGCTTAACGTCGCCTTTAAGAGCGGCGCCATCACCGGCCTGTTGGTGGTCGGCCTGGGTCTGATGGGTGTGGCTGGCTACTACGCCGTGCTCACCGGCACCGGAATGGACAGCAGTGCGGCCGTCCACGCCCTGGTGGGCCTGGGCTTCGGCGGTTCGCTGATCTCCATCTTCGCCCGGCTTGGCGGCGGCATCTTCACCAAGGGCGCTGACGTCGGTGCCGACCTGGTGGGTAAGGTTGAGGCTGGCATCCCCGAGGATGACCCGCGCAACCCGGCGGTGATTGCCGACAACGTCGGTGACAACGTCGGTGACTGCGCCGGTATGGCCGCTGACTTGTTCGAGACCTACGCCGTGACCATCATCGCCACCATGCTGCTGGGCGGCTTGATGGTGACCGGCGCGTCCTCCGCCAACGCCGTGATCTATCCGCTGGTGTTGGGCGGTATCTCGATCATTGCCTCCATCGTTGGCACCTACTTTGTCAAGGCGCGTGAGGGCGGCAAGATCATGAACGCACTCTATCGCGGCCTGGCCGTGGCCGGCGTGATCGCCTTGATCGCCTTCTACCCCATCACCACCATGATGTTTCCGGAAGGTGTCGAGATCACCGGCCAGGTGATTCCCGCCATCAATATCTACCTGGCGACGATCGTCGGCTTGGTCCTCACCGCCGCCATGGTGGTCATTACCGAGTACTACACCGCTACCGAATACCCGCCGGTGCGTCACATCGCCCAGGCCTCGACAACAGGTCATGGTACCAACGTGATCGCCGGTCTCGGCGTCTCCATGCGCTCCACCGCCGCGCCGGTGTTGGCCGTGTGTCTGGCGATCTGGGCGGCACATTATCTGGGTGGCCTGTATGGCATCGCCATTGCCGCCACCTCGATGTTGTCCATGACCGGCATCATCGTCGCGCTTGACGCCTACGGTCCGGTGACCGACAACGCCGGCGGCATCGCCGAGATGGCCGAACTGCCGGAAGCCATCCGCAACATCACCGACCCGCTGGACGCCGTGGGCAACACCACCAAGGCCGTCACCAAGGGCTACGCCATCGGCTCCGCCGGTCTCGCCGCCCTCGTGCTGTTCGCCGACTACACCCATGCACTGGAGGCCAAGACCGGCGGTATCACGCAGTTCGACCTGTCCGACCACATGGTCATCATCGGCCTGTTCATCGGCGGCATGGTGCCTTACCTGTTCGGCGCCATGGGCATGGAAGCGGTCGGTCGCGCCGCCGGCTCCATCGTGGTTGAGGTGCGTCGCCAGTTCAAGGCCATCCCCGGCATTATGGAAGGCACCGCCAAGCCCGAATATGGCACCTGCGTCGACATGCTGACCAAGGCCGCCATCAAGGAAATGATGATCCCGTCGTTGTTGCCGGTGTTGGTTCCAGTCCTGGTTGGCATCATCCTCGGGCCCAAGGCCCTGGGTGGCGTCCTGCTCGGCACCATCGTCACCGGCATCTTCGTGGCCATCTCCATGACCACCGGCGGTGGCGCCTGGGATAACGCCAAGAAGTACATCGAGGAAGGCAACTTCGGCGGCAAGGGTTCCGACGCCCACAAGGCAGCGGTAACCGGCGACACCGTCGGCGATCCCTACAAGGACACCGCCGGCCCGGCCATCAACCCCTTGATTAAGATCATCAATATCGTCGCTCTGATGATTGTGCCCTTGCTGTAACAGCACGGCGAGTCATTGCTGACCAGAGCGGGCCGGTTTATCCGGCCCGCTCTTTTTTTGGGTGCGCCCGGCAGGGCGCGCTTGTCTGAATAAGCCCGAAAACTCAGTAGGTCAAGCGGGCTTGCTCGCGCTGTCGCAAGGGGCGATTTTCCCTGTTGCTGGTAGGGCGCGTTAGAACCGTGCGGCGAGGGGAATAAGAGGGCAGGTGGTGGTGGGCAGCAGAGAGTTCCGCTGCCCGGTAGGTTGAAGTCTGGAGCCGCGCGTTCGTCGCGTGCGGCCCACGTGACTTACTCGGCGGGGCGTTCCACAGCCGGCTGCGGCGCCGGCGCATCGAGCAGCGCCTTCATGGAGAGGCGCATACGGCCCTTGTCGTCGGTTTCCAGGACCTTGACCTTGATTGCCTGACCTTCCTTCAAATGGTCGGCCACGGTATTCACCCGCTCATGGGCGATTTGCGAGATGTGCAGCAGACCATCCTTGCCGGGCAGGACATTGACGATCGCGCCGAAATCGAGAATCTTCAGCACGGTACCGTCATAGACGCGGCCGACTTCGACCTCGGCAGTGATGTCCTCGATGCGCTTCTTGGCCAGTTCGCCGGATTCATTGCTGGTGCAGGCGATCTTGACCGTACCGTCGTCCTCAATGTCGATCTGGGTGCCGGTTTCCTCGGTCAGCGCGCGGATGGTGGCGCCGCCCTTGCCGATGATGTCGCGGATCTTGTCCGGGTTGATCTTGATGGTGATGATGCGCGGCGCATATAGACTCATCTCGTGCGGCGCCTCTTCGGCCTGATTCATGATGCCGAGGATGTGCAGCCGGGCCTCGCGGGCTTGGGTCAAGGCGACCTGCATGATCTCCTTGGTGATGCCCTCGATCTTGATGTCCATTTGCAGAGCGGTGACGCCCTCGGTGGTGCCGGCCACCTTGAAATCCATGTCGCCCAGGTGGTCCTCGTCGCCAAGAATGTCGGTCAACACCGCGAAGCGATTGCCGTCCTTGATGAGACCCATGGCGATGCCGGCCACGTGGCTCTTCATCGGTACCCCGGCGTCCATCAGGGCCAGACTACCGCCGCAGACTGAGGCCATCGAACTGGAGCCGTTGGATTCGGTGATCTCGGATACTACGCGGATGGTGTAGCCGAAGTCTTCTTTGGCCGGCAGGCAGGCCAGAAGGGCGCGTTTGGCGAGTCGGCCATGGCCGATCTCGCGCCGTTTCGGGCTGCCGACGCGGCCGGTTTCGCCGGTGGCGAAGGGGGGCATGTTGTAGTGCAGCATGAAACGGTCGGTATAGCTGCCTTCCAGGGCATCGATGATCTGCTCGTCGCGGCCTGTGCCGAGGGTGGCGACCACCAGTGCCTGGGTCTCGCCGCGGGTAAACAGGGCGGAACCGTGGGTGCGTGGCAAGACGCCGGTGCGGACGGTGATGGGGCGCACGGTGCGGGTGTCGCGGCCATCGATGCGCGGCTCGCCGGCCAGGATGCGGCTACGTACGACCTTGGCCTCCAGGGCGTGGAACATATCCTTGATCGCGTTGGCCTGGGTGGTATCCATGTCCTCGCGGATCATCTCGGCGAATACCCGGTTGCGAATATCGTCTACTGCGGCGCTGCGGGTCTGCTTCTGCTTGATCGAATAGGCGTGGGAGATTTCCTCCGCGCACAGGGCGTTCATGCGCTCCACCAGGGTAGCGTCGGGTGTCGGCGGGGCCCAGTCCCAGGGGTCCTTGCCGGCTTCGTCGGTCAGCGCGTTGATGGCGTCGATGGCGGCCTTCATCTGCTCGTGGCCGTAGACCACGGCGCCCAGCATGACGTCTTCGGACAATACGTTGGCCTCGGATTCGACCATCAGTACGGCATCCTCGGTGCCCGCCACGACCAGGTTCAGATCGGAGATTTTGAGTTCGGACAGGGTGGGGCAGAGGACGTACTGACCATCGATGTAACCGACCCGAGCAGCGCCGATCGGGCCGTTGAACGGTACGCCTGACAGCATCAGGGCGGCGGATGCGCCGATCAGGGCAGGTATGTCGGCATCCACGTCGGGATTCTGCGACACCACCGTGGCGATGATCTGGATTTCATTGAAGAAGCCGTCGGGAAACAGTGGCCGGATCGGCCGGTCGATCAGGCGGCAGGTCAGAATTTCCTTCTCGGAGGGCCGGCCCTCACGCTTGAAGAAGCCGCCGGGAATACGGCCTGCGGCGTAGGTCTTCTCCATATAGTCGACGGTCAGCGGGAAGAAATCCTGTCCGGGCTTCACTTCGCTCTTCGCCACCGCAGTGACCAGCACCACGGTATCGTCCATATTGACCAGTACGGCGCCGTCGGCCTGACGGCCGATTTCGCCGGTTTCCAGGGTCACCTGATGGCGGCCGTATTGAAATGTCTTCTTGACAGGATTCACGCTGACCTCGCTTAGTTTAGGGTGGGTGTTAGCACGGAGGCCGATTACTTACGCAGGCCAAGGCGGTCGATGAGCGTGCGGTAAGCATCCACGTTGCGGGACTTCAGATAGTCCAGCAGGCGGCGCCGCTGGCTGACCATCATGAGCAGGCCGCGGCGGGAGTGGTGATCCTTGCTGTGGGCCTTGAAATGGCCGGTCAGGTCGTTGATGCGTGCGGTCAGTAAAGCCACCTGGACTTCCGGAGACCCGGTATCGCCAGTGGCACGTTGGAAATCTTTGACGATTTGCGCTTTTTGCGCGGTTTCGATAGCCATCTCGAACTACTCCGATCAAAACGATTTTGTAAAGGGCGGAATTCTACTCGTTCTACCCATGTTTTCTCAAGCTATTCATGCCGTACTACGATGGTTTTCCCAAGTAATTCATGGAGGTGCATACGTATAAGGTTCAATTGGCCAGCAGCCGGCGAGGCGCGGCCTTGCCTTCCTGGTCGACTTCGGCCACACCCAGGAAGCGGCCGGTCGGATCGTAGACCCGTAGCCGTTCCCCGACGGTGAGGCCGGTATGCCAGATCGCTTGGCCATGACTCATCTGCCAGGCGGCCTCGATATCCAGGTCAAGACGGGGTAACGACTCGACCAGGCAGTCGGCTGGTTTCAGCCAGCGGTCGCGGTCTTCGGGCGCCAACGCCGCCAATGCGTCCAGGCTGACCGCGTCGGCAATGTCGAAAGCCCCCGACTGCTCCCGGCGCAAGGCTTTAAGATGCGCGCCGCAAGCCAAGGCAGCGCCGATGTCCTCGGCCAAGGTACGGACGTATAGACCCTTGCCGCAATGGACCCGGACGATCAATCGGTTGGCGTCCAAGGACAGCAAATCCAGGCTGTGCACCACGACCGGGCGCGCCGCCCGATCCAGTTCGATACCCTTGCGGGCATATTCATATAACGGCCGGCCATCCCGCTTCAGGGCCGAGTGCATGGGCGGGATTTGCAATAGGTCGCCGATGAACAGCGGCAAAACGCGCTCGATATCGGCACGTCCGACCGTGACCGGGCGCGTCTCCAGAATTGTCCCCTCGGGGTCGCCGGTACTGGTGCGCACGCCGAGCTCGATTTCGGCCCAATAGGTCTTGTCGGCATTGAGCAGGAATTGGGAAAACTTGGTCGCCTCGCCAAGGCACAAGGGCAACAGGCCGGTGGCGAAGGGGTCCAGTGTGCCGGTGTGGCCGGCCTTTTCGGCATTGAACAGCCAGCGCGACTTTTGCAGCGCCTGGTTGGAGGTCATACCGGCCGGCTTGTCCAGAAGCAGGACGCCGTCGATCTTGCGCCGCGCCATCAGTGGTCGGTCTCGGCGGGGTCGTCCTGGTGATGGCGCTTGTCTTCCTCGACCGCTGCGTCGATTAGTTGGGACAGGTGCGCGCCGCGTTCCACCGATTGGTCGTATATGAAATCGAGGCTTGGCACCAGGCGCAAGCGCATGCGGCGGCCAAGTTCACGGCGCAGGAATCCGGTGGCGCTTTGCAAACCCTTGATGACCTCAGGGGTCTCGCCAGTCAGCAGGGTGAACCAGACCTTGGCATGTTCCAGGTCAGAGGTCATCTCGACGGCGGTCAGGGTCATCCCCTTGATCCGCGGGTCCTGTATCTCGCGCCATAGAATGTCGGCCAACTCATGGCGCAGTTGTTCGGCGACGCGACGGGAACGGGGGAAATCAGTGGGCATATGAATTCGGTGAGGAGTGAGGCGTGAGGAGTGACTTCAAACCCAGCGGTTTTGTCACTCCGTCACGGGTCACTCTGTCACTACAGCGTCCTCGCTACTTCCACGACCTCGAAGAACTCAAGCTGATCGCCTTCGACAAGATCGTTGAAGTTCTTGAGGTTGAGGCCGCATTCGAAGTTGGCCTTCACTTCTTTTACATCATCCTTGAAGCGCTTGAGCGACTCCAACTCGCCGGTGTGGACGACCACGTTGTCGCGCAGCACCCGGACGCCGGCATTGCGCTTGACCACGCCGTCCAGGACCATGCAGCCGGCCACCGATCCCACCTTGGAGATGCGGAAGACCTGACGAACCTCGGCCAGGCCGATGACGCTTTCCTTCTTCTCCGGCGACAGCAGGCCGCCCAAGGCCGCCTTCACGTCATCCACCGCTTCGTAGATGATGTTGTAATAGCGGATATTGACGGCCGCCGATTCGGCCAGCTTGCGGGCCAGGGCATCGGCGCGGACGTTAAAGGCGATGATGACCGCGCCCGAGGCGATGGCTAGGTTGATGTCGGATTCCGACACCGCGCCGACCGCCGCGTGGATGATATTGACCCGCACTTCCGGCGTCGACAGTTTGCCCAAGGCGTGGGACAGGCCCTCGAAGGAGCCTTGTACATCGGCCTTGATGATAAGCGGCAGGGACTTCAACGCACCTTCGCCCATCTGGTCGAACATGGTTTCCAGCGTCGCCGCCTGCTGCTTGGCCAGCTTGACGTCGCGGAACTTGCCTTGACGGAACAGCGCGATCTCCCGCGCCTTACGTTCGTCGGGCAGGATCATTACGTCCTCACCGGCGCCTGGGACCTCGGACAAACCCTGGATCTCGACCGGAATCGACGGGCCGGCCTCCTGGATCGGTTTGCCGTCTTCGTCCAGCATGGCGCGCACCTTGCCGAAGGCCGAACCGGCCAGCATCGTGTCGCCGCGCTTCAGTGTCCCGGACTGGACCAGTACTGTGGCCACCGGGCCGCGGCCCTTGTCCAGGCGCGATTCGATCACCACGCCCTTGGCGAAGGTCTCGACCGGGGCCTTGAGTTCCAGCACCTCTGCTTGCAGCAGGACCGATTCCAGCAGTTTGTCGATACCCTGGCCGGTCTTGGCCGAAACATCGACAAACATGGTGTCGCCACCCCATTCTTCCGGCACGACCTCTTCGCCGGCCAGTTCCTGGCGAATCTTTTCGGGATTGGCGCCTGGCTTGTCGATCTTGTTCACGGCGACCACGATCGGCACCTTACCGGCCTTGGCGTGGTGGATCGCTTCGCGGGTTTGCGGCATGACGCCGTCATCCGCCGCCACCACCAGGATGACGATGTCCGTGGCCTTGGCGCCGCGCGCCCTCATGGCCGTAAAGGCCTCATGGCCCGGAGTATCCAAGAAGGTGATCATGCCGCGCTCGGTCTTTACATGGTAGGCGCCGATATGCTGAGTGATGCCGCCCGCTTCGCCGGCCGCCACGCGGGCGGTACGGATGTAATCGAGCAACGAGGTCTTGCCATGATCGACGTGGCCCATCACGGTTACCACTGGCGCACGGGGCAATAGTTCCGTCTCCTTGTGCTCGACCGTTTCATCCAGGTAAGACTCGGGGTTGTCGGTTGGCGCTGGCTTGGCCAGGTGGCCCAACTCTTCCACCACGATCATGGCGGTTTCCTGGTCCAGTACCTGGTTGATGGTGACCATCGAGCCCATCTTCATCAGGGCCTTGATGACCTCGGCGGCCTTGACCGACATCTTGTGCGCCAGGTCGGCTACGCTGATGGTCTCGGGAACCAATACTTCCTTGATTACCGGCTCGGTTGGCTGGTTGAACTGCGACTGGCCATGTTCGGATTTGTGCTTGGCCTTGCGTGCCCGCCAGCCGCCTTCCGACTCAAGCGAGCCGCGTACCTTGAGGCCGCCCTTTTTGCCGGCGGCGGCTTCCTGAGCCGTCCGGCCTTTCTTGGCGGCGCTCTTATTTTTGTCGACCTTAGGTTTGATGGCCGGCTTGGCGGCAACCGCCTGCCCGGCTTCAACCGCCGGTTTTGCCGTCGTTTCCGCGATCTTGGCGGCCTCGGCCTTCTGGGCTGCTTCTTCCCGAGTCTGCTTGCGGCCGGCTTCCTGATCCTGCTTGGCCTTCAACTCTGCTTCTTGAATAGCCCTCAATTGAGCCTGACGCTGGGCATCGTCGGCGCGGGCCTTGCGTTCCTGTTCGTCGATAATGGGTGCGACCCGAACCGGTTCTTCCGGTGCCGGCGCCTCTGCCACCGCCACGGTCTCTATCACCGGCGCCACGGCTTCCACTACGGGCGCGGTTTCGGCGACCGGGGCTTCGCGCTTCATCAGCACACGCTTTTTGCGTACTTCAACCTGAATGGTGCGAGCCTTGCCCGTGCTGTCGGCGGTTTTGATCTCGGTAGTCTGCTTGCGAGTCAGGGTGATCTTGGCCTTCGGCGTCGCCGCGCCATGCTTGCCGCGCAGATAGTCGAGCAGATGGGTCTTATCCCCGTCGCTCAGTATATCCGTTGAGGTTTTAACCGGCACGCCGGCGGCTTGCAGTTGCTCAACCAGCAGAGCGGGGGCAACCTTCAGTTCGTTGGCGAGTTGTTCGACGTTCATTGCACCTTTGCTCCGTTAACGCCTCAGTCAAACCAGGGGGCGCGTGCCGCCATGATTAGCGCCTGGGCGCGATCCTCAGCCATGTCGGTGAGCTCGACCAGTTCATCGACGGCCAGATCGGCTAAATCCTCGGCGGTCTTAATGCCTTTGGCCGCTAGTTCGGAGGCCAGATCGGCATCCATGCCGGCGACGCTCATCAGGTTCGTTGAAACCTTTTCCACCGTCTCTTCTCGGGCGATAGCCGCAGTCAACAGGGCGTCACGCGCCCTGGTGCGCAGTTCGTTGACCGTGTCTTCGTCGAAGACCTCTATCTCCAGCATTTCGCTGAGCGGCACGTAGGCGATCTCTTCCAGGGTGGAGAAGCCTTCCTCCACCAATACATCGGCCACGTCCTGATCGATGTCCAGCTTTTCCATGAACAGGGTGCGGATGCTGGACACTTCACCCTCTTTCTTCTCGGCGGCGGCCGACTCGGTCATGATGTTGATGGTCCAGCCGGTCAGTTCGGAAGCCAGGCGCACGTTCTGGCCGCCGCGACCGATGGCATTGGCGAGTTGCATCTCGTCGACCACCACGTCCATGCTGTGCTTCTCTTCATCCACGACGATGCTGGAGACTTCGGCCGGCGCCAGCGAGTTGATGACGAACTGGGCGGGCTCCGGCGACCACAGAATGATGTCCACTCGCTCGCCGTTTAATTCGTTGGTGACGGCGGTGACCCGGGTGCCGCGCACGCCGATGCAGGAACCCTGGGGATCGACGCGCGCATCGTTGGATTTGACCGCAATCTTGGCGCGCACGCCTGGGTCACGGGCGGCCGATTTGATCTCGATCAGACCCTCGGCGACCTCCGGCACTTCCAGCGCGAACAACTCCATAATGAACTCGTTGGCGGTCCGGGATAGGATCAACTGGGGGCCTCGGCCGCCGCGTTCTACCTGCATAAGGTAGGTACGCACACGGTCGCCGACCCGGAGATTTTCCTTTGGAATCATCTGATCCCGCGTCAGCAGACCTTCGATGCGACCGGATTCGATGATCGCGTTGCCGCGCTCCATGCGCTTGATGGCGCCGGACACCATCTTTTCGCCACGGGCCAGAAAGTCGTTCAGTATCTGCTCGCGTTCGGCGTCGCGGATCTTTTGCAAAATTGTCTGCTTCGCGGCTTGGGCGCCGATGCGACCGAACTCGACGGCTTCCAGCGGTTCCTCGATGAAGCCGCCGACCTCGATATTCGGATCGATTTCCTTGGCCTCGAACAGCAGGTACTGGCGATCTGGCGCGTCCAGGCCAGCCTCATCGGGCAATACCTCCCAACGGCGGAAGGCATCGCAAACGCCGGTCTTGCGATCGATCGCGACCCGAATATCGACGTCTTCGTCATAGCGCTTCTTGGTGGCATGGGCCAGGGCCGCTTCGATGGCGCCATACACCACGTCCAGGTCCACGTTCTTTTCACGCGCCAGCGCATCGGCCAATAACAGTACATCCCGACTCATCGTGTCCTCCGGGTTCTCAAATCTGCGGCACCAGGCGGGCCGATTCCACTTCAACCAGCGGAATCGCCACCGGGCCCGCATCCGTTTCTAAATTCAACATGCCGTCGTGCAAACCGATCAGATTGCCGACAAATTTCTTGCGCCCAGCCATAGGCATCCGCAGCTTGATCTGGGCCTTCTCGCCGGCGAACCGGACGAAATCCGCGTCCTTGGTCAAGGGCCGGTCCAGACCGGGTGACGATACTTCAAGGCGGCTGTAATCGACGTTTTCCACCATGAATAGGCGGGTCAGTTGATGGCTGACCTTGGCGCAGTCGTCGACGCCGATGCCATTCGGTGCATCGATATAGACGCGCAGCAGGCCGCGCCCGATGCGCTCCAGGGCGACCAGTTCGTATCCCATGCCGACCAGGGTCGGCTCGATCAAGAGTTGCAGATTCATCGTTCCAGAAACAAAAAAAGGGCGGAACGCCCAGATCAATATCCGAAAAATTATAACAGATTTTTGTCTTGAATAATTGGTAATGATGAAAGAGGAGTTGGTGCCCGGGACCGGACTCGAACCGGTATGACCGAAGTCGAGGGATTTTAAGTCCCTTGCGTCTACCTGTTTCGCCACCCGGGCCGCCGAGAGGCGGCGATGCCGACAAGAGAAAGCTGGAGGCGCGTGCCGGAGTCGAACCGACCTACACGGATTTGCAATCCGGTGCATAACCGCTTTGCTAACGCGCCGCGATCTAAACCGTTAGCCAGAAAAACCAAGGGGAAAGCCACTGGCTTTCCCCGATAATCTGGAGCGGGAGAAGAGTCTCGAACTCTCGACCTCAACCTTGGCAAGGTTGCGCTCTACCAACTGAGCTACTCCCGCTACGAGGTTCGCCATTTTATCGAGAGAAATTTTTCTGTCAATAATGTATCGTCGGTTTAACCGAAGAAAGTTATCGTATGAACGAAACCGATCAACGCAACGCGATCGTCGCCGCCGCGCTCGCGACCGTGACGGCAGGGCTTAATCGGGGCAGCTCAGGTAACGTCAGCGTCCGCTTTGGCGCTGGTTTTCTGATTACCCCCTCCGGCCTGCCGGCGACAGAAATACGGCCCGATCAGGTGGCCATCATGGCCATGACCGGGCAAGCCGAAGGGCCGTTGCCGCCGTCCAGCGAATGGCGCATCCATCGAGATGTTTACCGGGCACGACCCGAAGCCGGCGCCGTCGTCCATGTCCATTCGCCGTTCGCGGTCTCGCTGGCCTGCCTGCGGCGCACCATTCCGTCTTTCCACTACATGGTGGCGGTGGCTGGGGGAGAGGACATCCGTTGCGCGGCCTACGCCACATTCGGCAGCCAGGCGTTGTCCGATCATGTATTGGCCGCATTGGCGGGCCGCAAGGCTTGTCTGATGGCCAATCACGGCCTGATAGTCATGGCCGATAATTTGACCAAGGCCATCGCCCTGGCGGTAGAGGTGGAGGCCTTGTGCGAGCAGTATTGGCGGGCCTCGCTGCTGGGTGAGCCGGTGTTGTTGAACGCCGCCGAAATGGCCGAGGCCATGGCCGCGTTCAAGGGTTATGGCCAGTTCGCTCGTTGATGACGTCCGTCGCCTTCGCCTATCCCGGCGGCGTCAATCCATGAGGGGCAGGACAAATACCAGAATGATGTTCGCCAGGCCTAGGCTCAGATTGCTACCTACCAGGATACGAATCCGGTTCAGGGCAGCGCCGGCTGCGGGCCAATCCTCGGTTGCTACGGCCCGGCGCAGGCTGGCATAGGGCCGGAAGTAGAGTGCGGCGAAGATGCCGGCCATCAGATAGCCGATGGCGGCCATGATGTGAACGTGTATCGGTACAGCCGCCATGCCGCCCATTTGCTGGATCAGCAGCAGACCACTGGCGGTCAGCAGGATCACCGCCGCCCAGACCCAAGGGAAGAAGCGGCTGAATACCCCATTCCACAGCCTCAGCCGTGACGCCGGCTCCAGTTGGGCCAGTGCCGCCGGGCGCAGACATTGGTGGGCGAAAAACATACCGCCGACCCAGATGACGGTGGCCAGGACGTGCAGCAGGTACAAGAGTTTCATCGGCACTGTTTTCTCCTCATCGATGGGCGCCAGGACGACCCTGTCGGTTGGCCTGGCCGGGGGGGCGGCCCGAGAAACCGATGGAGGATCGTTACTGCGCTATAATTTTCGCGCATTTCGTCCACTATTTTTCACAAGAATGAGGAGACTTCCCATGTACAACTTTACAGTCAGTCGTTTCATCCGTTTCATTTTGCTGTTGCTGGCCTTTGGTGCGCTGGCCTCGCCGGCCCTGGCCGCCAAGGCCAAGGTCAAGGCTGTCCAGGCGATGGGCCAAACCATCCTGGTGATGCCGCTGGCCGATGGCGTTGGTCTGAATGATGCCGCCGAGTCCCTCAAGCAGCGTGCCAATACCCTGAACTTTAAGCTGGTCGGCGAGTTGCCCTTGTCCGAGCAGGTCGCCGCCATGACCGGCAAGCCACAGAAACGCGTTACCATCTACCAGTTTTGTGATGCGATGACCGCCAAGGAGATGGTCTCAGCCAACATCGTCTTCGCGGCCTTTCTGCCCTGCCGCATCGCCCTGGTCGAGGACCAGGACGGCAAGGGCAAGCTGGTCATGATGGGTTTGGACGGCATGATCAAGGCCGCGAAGCTGTCGCCCAAGCTCAAGCCCCTGGCTGTGGACATTCGCGACAAATTGATGGACATCATGGCCGCCGGCGCCAATGGTGACCTGTAATCTGGATTTACTTCAAAAAGGCGGGGGTTCATCCCCGCCTTTTTTTGTCCCTGCTGGTTGGCCGCTTAGCCCTTGAACAGGCCGCCCAGTGCGCTGGTCAGGCTATCCAGGCCGGCGCCGTTCTGCGCGACCTGGCCATTCGGCGTCAAATGGTCCACCGCCTTCGGTAGGACATTGGCCAGGGCGCCCGACACCTGATCCGGTGAGATGCCGAACTTGCTGGCCAGTTCGCCCAATGCGCCGCTGCCCAGCGCAGCGCTGATCTGGTCCGCGTTGACCGGCAGGTTGGCGCTAGTGCCGACCCATGATTTGGCTTGTTCACCCAGGCCGGATTGCTCGAACTTCTGCAACAGGCCGCCCAGGCCGCCCTGGCCTTGAATGAGTGCGGTGACCATGCCCAGCATCGAACCGCCACCGCCGGTCTGGCCGCCGGTAACCTGGCCCAGTGCTTGACCGACTAAACCGTCCAGTAAACCCATGTTGTTCTCCTTTTTAGGTAATGCCCGAATGGACATTTCGCGGCCAATATAGCACTGCGCCAAGCCGTCATGGGGACACGTTATTACCAGCCCATAGCTGGTTGCGATATACCAAAATGGTCGTAGCCAGTCAGCGGCAAAGCCAGCGAATTGCCCTGCTCGTCGAGCACCTTCAAGCCTCGATCTGGAACCATGACGCCGATGCGCGTCACGCGGGTCGAGACCGCGTCGGCGGCCGCCAGGATACGGTTTCGATGGTTGGCCGGGGCGCTAAAGCACAGCTCATAATCATCACCGCCGGCCAGGGCGCAGGCGCCGATCAGGTTGGGCAATTGCTGCAAGTCGGGCGCCGTCGGTACGGCCGCGAGGTCGATCCGCGCGCCGATCTGGCTGTGCTCCAGGATGTGACCCAGATCGGCCAGCAGACCATCCGAGATGTCGATTGCCGCATGGGCCAGGCCAAGGAGTTCGCGTCCCAAGGCGACGCGGGGTATCGGTTCATGGAGGCGGGACAGACAGGCCGCAGCGGCCGGTCCGGATAACCTCGTCTGGCCCAGTAGGTGTTGCAGACCCAGCGCCGCGCCGCCCAATTCACCGGACACCCAGATGTCGTCTCCGACCTGAGCGGCATCGCGGCGCAAGGCGCGGCCAACCTCCACCTCGCCCAGGATGGTGACGCTGATATTGAGCGGCCCGCGAGTGGTGTCGCCGCCCACCAGCTCGACCCCGAAGGCCTCGGCCAGGCTGAGAAAGCCGCGCGAAAAACCAGCCAGCCAGGCCTCATCCGCCGTCGGCAGGGCCAGCGACAGCAGCACCCAGCGGGGCAGGGCGCCCATGGCGGCCAGGTCAGACAGGTTTACCGCCAGGGCCTTGTGGCCCAGTTTCTCGGGATCATCGTCAGGGAAAAAATGCTGGCCGGATACCAGCATGTCGGCGGATATTGCTAGTTCCATGCCCGGCGTCGGGCGCAGCAGCGCGGCATCGTCGCCGACGCCCAGCGCGGCGGTCCGGGCTGGACGGGTGAAATAACGCGCGATAAGGTCGAATTCGGAGGCCATTGCCGGCCGTCAGGGGCGGGCCGCCGCCTCGATCTCGGTTCGGCGGACCGCCTTGGCCAGCTTGTCGAGCACGCCGTTGACGTATTTGTGGCCGTCGGTGCCGCCGTAGGCCTTGGCCAGGTTCACCGCCTCGTTGATGGCCACCTTGTAGGGCACATCCAGGCTGTGGCTCAACTCGAAGGCGCCGATCAGCAGGATGCCGTGCTCGATCGGCGAAAGCTGCTCGACCGGGCGGTCGAGGTGCTGGGCCAGGGCCAGATTCAAGGCTTCTGCCTCTCTCAGCACGCCTTCCAGCAGCTTCTTGAGGAATTCGATATTGGCATCGGGATACTCCTCCGCCGTCTCGGCCTGGACCAGCAGGCGGGCCAGGTCGTCACCGGTCAGTTGCCACTGATACAGGGCGCGCAGGGCCAGTTCGCGGGACAGGCGGCGGTTGCCGCGTTTCTTGCTCATAAGGTCTTCAACAGGCGGGCCATCTCGACCGCGCAATGGGCCACGTCACGGCCCTTCTCGGTCATGCGGGCGGCGGCCTGGTGTTCATCCTCGGTGGTCAACACCGCATTGCCGATCGGCACGCCGGTATCGAGCTGGACCTGGGTGATGCCGGAGGCCATCTCGTTGGCGACGATCTCGAAGTGGTAGGTGTCGCCGCGAATGACGGCGCCCAGGGCGATGAGTGCGTCGTACTTGCCGGACGTTGCCATCTTCTGCAATGCCAAGGGCAACTCCAGCGCGCCGGGCACGGTGACGATGACGATGTCCTGGTCGCTCACGCCGACCTTGGTCAGGGTCGCGGTGGCGGCGGCCAACAGACCGTCACAGATGTCCTGGTTGAAACGGGTCATGGCGATGCCGATGCGCAGACCCGTGCCGTCCAGGCTGGCCTCGATCTCGTCGATATTGTCGTAACGCTGAGCCATGTCAGTGGTCCCTTTCGAAATAGCCGGTCACTTCCAGACCGAAGCCGTCCATGGCCGGCATCTTGCGCGGTAGGGCCAGCAGCTTCATCTTGCCGACGCCGAGGTCACGCAGTATCTGGGCGCCGGTGCCGTAGTTACGCAGGTCGAACTTGTGCGCTGGCGCGGGTTCTCCGGAGGGCAAGGCGCGCGCCGCCAGCTCCTCGGCGGACTCGGGCCGGTGCAGCAAGACGATGATGCCCTTGCCGGCTTCGGCGACGATCCGCATGGCGGTCGGCACCGAATAGGCGTGTTCGGCCGTACCGGCATCCAGTATGTCGATCAGCGACACCGGCTCATGCACCCGCACCAAGGTCTCGCTGTCCGGCGTAATCTCGCCCCGAACCAGCGCCAGGTGCGTGGCTTGGCCGATCTTGTCACGGTAGACCACCATGCGGAACGGGCCGTAGGGGGTCTCAATGGTGCGCTCGCCTGACTTGTTGACCAGGCTTTCGTTGGCGGCGCGGTAGTGGATCAGGGCCGCGATGGTGCCAATCTTGAGACCGTGCTCCTTGGCATAGATCATCAGATCGGGCAGCCGGGCCATGGCCCCGTCTTCCTTGAGAATTTCGCAGATCACCGCCGCCGGCTCCAGGCCGGCCATGGCGGCCAGATCGCAGCCCGCCTCGGTATGCCCGGCGCGGACCAATACGCCGCCCTCCTGAGCGCGCAAGGGGAAGATGTGGCCCGGCTGGACGATGTCGCTGGGTCGCGCCTCGCGGCCGACCGCAACCTGCACCGTGCGGGCGCGGTCGGCGGCCGAAATGCCGGTAGTCACGCCCTCGGCGGCCTCGATCGAGATGGTAAAGGCCGTGCCGTGGGTCGCCTGGTTATCGCTCACCATCTGCTTCAAGCCAAGCTGCATACAGCGGGCCGGGGTCAAGGTCAGGCAGATCAGACCGCGGCCGTGTTTGGCCATGAAGTTGATCGCCTCCGGGGTGACGTGCTCGGCGGCCATCACCAGATCGCCCTCGTTCTCACGGTCCTCTTCATCGACCAGGATGACCATACGGCCGGCCTTCAGCTCGGCGACGATTTCTTGGGTACTGGCGAGCGTCATCTCAATCCTTGTCGGGTTCGTTGGTATAGGCCAGCAGCCGTTCGGCATAGCGGGCCAGCATATCGGCTTCCAGGTTCACCTTTGAGCCGGTTTTAAGACGGCCCAACATGGTGTTCTCCAGGGTGTGCGGGATCAGGTTGATAGAAAACTCATCGCCATGCACCGTGTTTACGGTCAGCGACACGCCGTTCACCGCCACCGAACCCTTGACCGCGATGTAGCGGGCCAATGCGCCCGGCGCGCGAACATCCAGGCGCCAACTGGCCGCCTGGTCGGCGGCGGAAACCGGCGCAAAGTGGATCACCTCGCCGACGCCATCGACATGGCCGGAGACCAAATGGCCGCCTAGATGGTCAGACAGCCGCAGGGCCTTTTCCAGGTTCACCGCCTCGCCCGGCGCAAAGCCGGTGGTGCAGTTGAAGGTCTCCGCAGAAACGTCGACGCTGTAATGCTCCGCCGTCCGTTCCACGACGGTCAGGCAAACGCCGTTGCAGGCGATCGAATCACCCAGCGCGACATCGTTCAGGTTCAGCCCGCCGCCGGCGATGGTAACGCGCGCGTCGCCGCCGCCCTTCTCGGTAAGCGAATGGATGTGGCCGACGGCCTGGATAATGCCGGTAAACATGAGGGTCTCGTTAATAAGAAACGCAAAGGTGGGCTATTCTAGGTGTTGGCAGGCCGAAGTAGAACCCAAATGTTGATAAAACTGTAATCTAAAAGCACGCGGATTATTCGGGCGGGAAGCGCAGCTTCGAAAAATCGCGCCCGGCCTGGATGGCTCGGCGCTTGATATCCGCCGCCGACACAAGCCAGCCTTGCTGCTCCAGAAACAACAGGTAGGCGCGCGTGCTGATCTTGCGGCAGTTGTCCGGCAGCAAAAAGCTGGCGCGGGCGATTTTGTGATCCTCGAACAGGAACACGCCGGTTTGACGCGGCTGGTCCAGCGCGAAGTCGTTCATGGTCTCCTGGATCGCCAGTTCGCCGAGATGGGCGGTGCGCGCAGCGGCGGGGTTTGCCGCCAGCCTTTGCTGGTGATGCCGGAGTGTGCGGGTCGTGCGTACCGTGACCTGGCCGCTAGCAGCCCACTGTGCCAGTTTCTCGCTGGTTGGTGTCTGGGTGCGCGTCACCTCGTGCAGCACCATATCGACCAGCACGATCGGCCAGCCGGGTCTGAACAGCAGGTCGAGCGCATCGGCATAGGCCAGCGTGATCAGCGGCCCGGTATGGGGCAGCAGAACAACATTCGCGGTCATCGTGCGCGGCTCAACTTGCCAGCGATTTGAGTTGATCGACCATATCCGACGTGCCAGCCTCTGGCAATCGCGGCATCGGCAGGTGGGCTTGCGCCATCAACAGGAAAATATCTTCCTCGTTGTCGATTCCCAGCGAGCGCATGGCTTCGTCGCCGGCGAGTCGCCCCAGCGAAAAGTCGAGCAGCCGCCGGTAATTCTGGTTGCCTGTTGCCTCGGCCGCCTCGAACGTTTCGACCAGATGGCGAAGCTCGGCGTTGAACAGCGCATTGACCGAGGTGTCGGTCTTGGCTGCAATGATCTTGGCGCGCTTGAGCAGATCGCGATCAACCGCGCCGGTGAAATTAACGGTGACTGCCATTTCGTGATTCCAAGGATATAACACATAAATAAGTGTATCACTTGAATCTGTGGCCTGGATGAAATCACAGATCATTGCACGGTAGTTCGTTCGCATCTTCACGCTGGTATTTTTCAACGAGAGCCGCATGCAACGCCCGCATCGCGTCGATTTCTAGACGGTGCAAGCGTTTCGACATCGAAGCCCAGGCAAATCTCGATGTCCTTCTGCGAGAGATAGTTGCCGTGAATCAACACTTCGCGGATCTGGTCAACGGCATCGGCATACTCGCGCTCGTCGGGGTCGTGGTTCTGGAGCAGGAACTCGCGGTAGCAGTGCTCGATGACCGGCTTCGAGTGGGCTTGAATCGCCGCCACCATGCGCAGGATTTCGGTGATCTTGATGTCGAGCGCCGCCTCGGTACTGTAGAAGATGTTGCCATTGGGGTGAGCGGATTCGTTGCGGTCGTCCACCAGCTTGGCGTCGGTGCCAATCTTGCCGTTGTCGCAGGCGATGAGCTTGAGGAAGCGCAGGATGCTGCGCTCGTTCACGGTGCTGAACACGAAGGGCGAAGTGGCTTCGAGGAGACTCTTCTCGATGTCCTTGCCGAAGCCGATCAGGCCCATCGCGAAATCGTTCGGCGTCGTCTGCTTGATCTGCCAGATGTTGAGAGACGAAGCTCATCGTGAGCATGTGGCAGGCGAGGAAAGCGAACTGGAATTTGCCGTGCGTGTGGTTCGTCTCGAAGGCGTCCCACAGGAACTCGATGTATTCCTGCTCCTTCGGGGTCTTGAAGGCGAGCGGCAGGTAGTCGGCGAGTTCGGCGGCTTCTTCCATCTCAAACCTTGTGAACAAGGTCAAGAGCTTCGCGTATCAGCGGGAGAAGTTCATCGCGGGTGAGTTGCCGCGCAGTTACATCGACAATTTCGCCGTGATGCGAACCGTTTGCGACCGAGCATAGGTTAAATAAGCGCGACTTGATGGACTCATCAATTAGCTTGGCTCCCAAAAGGGTCGTCAAAAGCGCGCCCAAGCCATGCTTCGCCTTGATGTCATCCGCAAGCATGCGGTAGTACTTGGTTTTCAGAACGGTCTCGAAAAGCTTCCGCAGATTACCTTGCATGATCTCAGCCGACGGCCCGTAATCTTCATCGAGATAACGTTCCATGCTCTCGATCAAGCGAGCATGATCACCCTTACGATCTTCCTCAATATCCAGAATATCAAAGCGCGTGCCGTTCTTTTTGTCGAAACGAAGTCGCAGAGTTTTGTTGTCGGGAATCTTATCGCAAAGCATATGCAGAAAATCCCGCTTGTGAGTAAAGACGTTTAACTGCTGCACTGACGGCGACAAGGCTAATAACAAGCGGGCCGTTGCTTCGCGCCGGGTCTCGTCCAAGCTTGAAAGAGGATCATCAAAAACGACAATTTGTTTGTCGAGTCCTGGTTGTTTTTCCAGTGTGGACATGAAGAACGCGAACGCTAAAGTGCTTTTGTCTCCCTCACTCAGCGTATTCTTGAAACACGGCGCCTCATTTTGCCGGGTTGTCAGCGGAACTGTCTGCTCCAAGATAAGAAAACCGAAATCGCTGTAACTTTCATTTGCACGCTCGTCTGTTTTTCCGGTCAAGCCGGTGATGGCGAAGTCTGTCCCCAGGGTTACAAGCAGTTCGTTGATGTGCTTCTGGTACGTGTCGAAAATGGTCTTGCCGTAGTCCTCCAGCTCCTTCTGTTTCGTGATCTTCTGGGTCTGTAGATCGCCCGCCTCTTTCTTTGCCGGCGGGTAGGCGGTCGCCCACGACTTCCATTCCAGCGCGAACCGCCTCTTAGTTTCTAGCTCTTTTGCAAGGGACTGGCGGATCAAAGCAATGTCCGACTTGGGAAGATTGGCAACGTACTGTCTTGCTTTCTCCATGAAGGCGGTGACTTCGTTGTTGTACTCTTCAAGCGTTGCTTTCAATGCGCCAAGCTCGGTGGCAAGCGCGTCGAACTGTGACAGATCGGCGTTGTGATTTGGGTCTTTCTGCTTGCTTTCCAGTACAAACTGAACTTCGCCCTTCAATGTGACAAGTCCGGCACGGCACTTCTCAACCGTAGCGACAACATCAGATAAGCCGACTGCGCCTAGGTATGGCGCCCACTGCTGCACCGTCACAAGATTGGCATTGTGGGTCGAGACCAACGCAGTCAAAACGTTATCGAGATTCCACTTTTCCAGCGAGGCAACTTTTCCGGCAACTTCTTCTAGATACCTGCGGAATGCTTCGTCGAAGAATTCGCGGTATGCCTTCAGAAGGTCGGCGGCATTCTTGATGTCCTGCCCGCAGAAAGGGCAATCTGCCTGTATCAGATCAAGGCCCTGACGGATAAATTGCCTTGCTTTAGTCCCATCCTTGAAATTGCGGTCTATGTGGGCAAGAACCAGCTTCTCGGCAGTTTCATGAACGGCAACCAGTTTCTTGCTTGCAAGTTCTTTGGATGCGGAAAGGTCGAATGATGGAGCCACCATCAGTTTGGGATGTCCAAGCTTCTGGACAACTTCCTCGGATTCCTTGGACTTGATGTCTTGCTCAAGCGTCTGAATCCGATCACCGACAGCGGTTTCATCTGCCATTGGTATGGCAAGGAATGCGTCCATTGTCAGAGTGAAGCCGCCTTTCTTGAATTGCGCGACGAGATTCGCGACTTCTTGGCTTTTGGTCTTCTCCTTCGTTTTTAATGCCGACAATTCTTCGGCCAGTTTTTTGCCCTGCTCGCCGATAATGATCCTGTGAATATTCTTCTTGTGCTCGTGGCCGATCTCGTGCGTGAGAATGTTCGCCTGGATAAATGGTGCATCGAAAATCTGAATATCAGGGCATGGCTTATCCCATCGCGTGCCATTGAAAAAATGGTTCCCCCCGGCAATTACAATCACTGCTTCAGGATTCGTCGTAGCACCCAATGTCTTTCGGGCACGAATCAACGTTGGATCATTGTCCCGAAGTGAACGGAGAACATTGACGAAGGTGGTCTTGCCGTAAGCATTCGGGGCAAAAACAAATGTGTGCTTGTGCCAATCAAGATCGTTTGCACTGGATGAGAAGTCATAGAACTTGCCGATGCTCTTCAGTCGTTTGGCTTTCGTAATCATGACTCTCCCCAAATGCGGGCAAGCGTGGCCTGGATTTTCTTCTCGAAGCGGGTGATCAGTTCGCGGTTGGCGGCGACCAGCGCTTGCTCGGCTTCGATCTCGGCGACGATGGCTTGCTGGGTCGCAAGGGGTGGGAGGGGGATGGCTCCCTCGTAGACCGTCGTCTGTGAGATGGAAGGTTGGCCTCCGACCTTCGCGAATTGATTCAGCTTTAGCTGAATCAATACCTGCGCCAAATAGCCCAAGTTGATCTGTTGTTTGAATTTGGTAACGTAGAGTCCGTTATCCGTTACCCATGCTTTCGGCTCGGTGATGTGAACGGCTCCGCAATAAGCACCGACACGACCAATGACAATATTTGCCGTTTCCAAAAAGTATTCGGAGTGAGTGCCTGTTCTTCCGTTTCCGCCGTAAACGGGATAGCGGCCTTCCTTCATGTTTGTTTGTGTGAGCCCACGTCCACTCGAAAGTTTGAAAACGTCGCCCAACAATACCATCGGCCAGTCGGGGTGGATGGGGATGTGGGGGCGGTAGTGGTCGAGGACGGCGCGGGCGCCGTTGATGACTTTCTGGTAGCCCTCGATCTCCGCCACGATCTCCTTCTGCACCTCCAGCGGCGGCAGGGGGATTTGGTGGGTTTCGTAAACATCGGTTCGATTGAGGCCGGGAATCCCAGCGCCACCGCGTAGTTCGGGAAGGTTCAAGGTCTTCAGCAGCCAATACAGAAAGCTGATGTTCGACTCTGTTGGGTTCGTCTGTTTGACGTAGTAGGTCGTATCGATTGGGAAGCAGTTCTTCTCAATCAATGTGACTTCTCCTGCCGAGCCCTTGCGCCCGACGACGATTGCAGGCCCTTCGACGAGGTATTCGTTGTGGTAGCCGGTGATGCCGTTCGAGCCGACAACCGGGTAAGGACCCTCGACGCGCTTTTCCTTCGGGAGACTCGCGCCGTATTCCAGTGTGCAGACTTCCTCGAACCGGCGGAGTGGGAATACAGACCTGCGCGCATCACCCTCCCGATACCGCTCGCCACTGAGGTTGTAGTCGCCATTCGCGGCGATCTTTTCTTTCGGCACGATCTGGGCCAGGCCGCGATCGACAAGAGCATTCAACATGGATGGACAGGATTTACAGGATGAACGGCTTTTATCCTGTCCATCCTGTCTATCCATGTGAATGAATTCTTTCAACCCGGCTAACACTTGCGGCAGGTCGTTCTTCTCGATGGCGCGGCGTTGGGCGCCGAGGCCGTAGCCGTCGTTCTCGACTTTGAAGAAGGCGATGGTGTCGGCGGCCTTGGCCAGCGTCTTGTCGAGGATGAGGATGCTGGTCTTCACGCCGGAGTAGGGATTGAAACAGCCCGCCGGCAGCGACACCACGGCGACGAGGGAGTTTTCGACGAGCATTTTCCGCAGCGCTTTGTAGGCGCCCTGGCTCTGGAAGATGATGCCTTCGGGGACGATGATGGCGGCGCGGCCGGTGGGTGTGAGGTGCTCGGCCATGTAGTCCACGAACAGGACTTCGCTGCGCTTGGCCTGGATGCCGAAGCGCTTGTGCGGCTTGATGCCGCCTTTCGGCGACATGAAGGGCGGGTTGGCGAGGATGACGTCGGCGAATTCGTTCCAGCGCTCCTCGGAGGTGAGGGTGTCGTACTCGAAGATGTGCGGATCGG